>Ga0224529_1000079_pt1 | contig 69774 bp, 58 predicted proteins | sample CBST50metaG_FD_179893 | JGI IMG/M metagenome (GOLD analysis project Ga0224529, IMG submission 179893) | Peat soil microbial communities from Stordalen Mire, Sweden - C.B.S.T50 | ecosystem: Environmental > Terrestrial > Soil > Wetlands > Peat | place: Sweden: Norrbotten County, Stordalen Mire...
GGTCGAGGGTGTCCCAGGGGAGGCGGTCGCCGGCGCGGAGGTGGCGCACGCGGATGCCGAGGGTTGCGGCCTCGGCGAGCAGGGTGCGGTAGGGTGCGGAGTTGGGGTCGACCGCGACCCAGAGCTCGCGGGGGCGGAAGTTGCGCAGGACGGCGGGCATTCCTCCCATGTGGTCGGAGTGGGCGTGAGTGAGGGCGACGACGTCGAGGCGGCGAAGCTGGCGCGACCAGAGGTATGGGGAGACAACCTCTTCGCCGATGTCGAAGGTGGAGGAGGTAAGGGCGGCGTTTTCGGCGTTGGCGGCGGCTCCGGTGGGACCTCCAGCGTCGATGAGCATGGCGCGGCCAGAGGGGCCGACGACGAGCAGCGAATCGCCCTGGCCGACGTCGATGGCGGTGACTTCGAGCTGGTTGAGATGGACCGCTGGCGGAGTTGGCCAGAGGACGATTGCGGCGGAAAGAGCAAGAACGGCAACGGCGGCCCACACATACACGCGAGAGCGGCGGACGGCCCAGCAGCAGAAGGCGAAGCAGGCGACAGCGAGTAGAGCGTGCGTAAGTGTGGGGCCGGGAACGCGCAGGTCGGCGGCCGGCGCATGGCTGATGCGGCTGATTGCGCCGGTGACTCCGTGCAGCAGAAGCGCCAGCGCGGAGCCGGGCAGAGCGGCGAAGCACGGATTGATGAGCGACGCCAGGAAGGTGACGAGTCCGAGCGGAGCGAGCACGGCGACAAGGGGAATGCTAAACATGTTCGCGGGGATCGCGAAGACGGTGGCGCGATGGAAGTAGAGGGCCATGGGAAGCACCATGACGGCTTCGGCGATGAGGCCGATCAGCGCAAGTTGAGCGGCCCAGAGTACTGCGATGACGGCTCTTGCAGGGAGTAGATAGGCCCACTCGCCGAGGATGCCGGCGAGTGGTTCGCCCCACATGCGGAGCGTGACTCGCAATTGAGCGAAGCGCGGTGGAATGGCAGTGTCGAGCCAGAGGTAGTGAAGGTTGCGGGCGGCGCGGGCGTAGGAAAGGAAGCTGCGCTCGCCCAACGGCACGGCGATTCCCGCGATGGCGACAATGGCGAGAAAGGTCATCTGGAAGCTGGCTTCAAAGAGCGCGCGCGGCGACCAGATGAGGACGGCGAGCGCGGCGGCACCGAGGGCGTTGAGCACGTTGCGCTGACGGGAGAGCAGGCGGGCGATGAGGAAGACGGCTGTCATCAGGAGGGCGCGTTGCACGGGGACGCCGAAGCCGGTGAGGAGCGCGTAGGCGTAGGTGAGGGCGAGAGTGAGGAGGGTTGCGAGCCAGTTGCGCAGGCGGAGGCGGCGAGCGATCCAGAAGACGAGGCCCGCGAGCAGGGCGACGTGCATTCCAGAGACGACGAAGAGATGAAAGGAGCCGGTGCGCTGGAAGCCGACACGCAGTTGCTGGGTGAGGCTGGAGCGATCGCCGAAGAGCATTGCGTTGAGCATTCCGGCGTCGTTGGGAGTGAGGCGGAGGCGCGGCGGAAGGCGGTGGTTCGCGGAGGAGTGCGTGTAGGCGAGGAGGCGCGTGGCGGCCCAGCTCTGCGCGGCGAAGATGCGGCATTGCATGATAGCGGACGGGGCACCAGGCAGAATAATTGCGAGGGGATGGAGCTTTGCCGAGGGGACGTTGGCGGTGGCGGCGATTCCCTGGTCGAGGAGATAGTCTGCGAACTGCCATGCGCCGGGGTCGCGGTAGCGCTCGGGCGCGCGCAGGCGGAGAGCGGCTTCGACGAGGTCTCCGCAGTGGAGCTGGGGTTGGGATTGCGGTTGGGGGGTGTGGCCGGCAAGGAGTGTGGCGCGGATGCCGCCAGCGATGGGGACCATGCGGGAGGTGTCTGGCGTGAAGTCTTCGATGGCGGTAAGCGAGAGGTCGAGGGAGGTGGTGGGCGTGGCGTTTTCCGCCGCACCGGTGACCTCGCCCCACTGGTCGGGATCGACGTCGGCGTCAGGGTTGTCGAAGCTGTCGGTGGTTGGGGGGTCTTTGGCGCGAGCGGGGAGAGTTCGGATGCGGACGATGCGGCCCTGGACGGTGCGGCTGAGACCGTCGGCGTAGGTGAGCAGGGCGGTCTGTGGCGAGGGCGCGGGCTGGAGCTGTGCGGACCATAGGCCGGTGGCGATCCACAATGCGGCGATGGGGAGGATGGCGAGGCGGAGGGTCCGGCGCAGGGAGAGCAGGGTGAGGATGACGAGAGCGAGGACGGCGAAGAGGAGAAGGATGGTGGGACGTGAGGTTGGAGGCTGAATTTTGGTGAAGGACTCGCCGAGGGCGAAGCAGAGGGCGGCGGCGAGCAGCGGGGCGCGGCGGAGGCTGAGCGGCTCGACGCGCGGGAAGCGGGGCCAGAGGCGAAGCTCGCGCTGGTCTTGCGATTCGGGTCTAATACCAGGTCTGGGAATGCCAGAGATTTGCCGCAACAGGCCACCTGTCTTTCCTCACAACTTTGTCATATTGGGGCGAGCAGTGGCGCAATTATTTTTAGCGCGTGAGGATGGCGACGGTTTCGATGTGGGTGGTCTGGGGAAAGAGGTCGAGGAGGTGCAGCTCGGCCACGCGGTAGCCGGAGGCGGTGAGCGTAACGATGTCGGCGGGGAGGGTTTCCGGCGAGCAGGAGACGTAGACCAGCGTAGGCGCAGCAATGCGGGCGAGAAGGGAGCAGACCTCGGGGCCGGCTCCGGTGCGGGGGGGATCGAGGACGATGAGATCGGGGCGGTCGCGGTTGGTGACAGCGACACGGAGGAAGTCGAGCGTAGTGGCTTGGATGGCGTGGAGATTCGTGAGCTTGGTGGCGGCGAGCGCGGTGGCGGCGGGCTCGGCGATCTCGACTGCGGTGACCTGGGCGAAGCGGGCGGCAAGGACGCGGGAGAAGAGTCCTATTCCGGCGTAGAGGTCGAAGGCTAGTTGGCCGATGCGATTGCCGGTGACGAGCGCGAGGAGTTCTGGGAGGAGAAAGCGATTGACCTGAAAGAAGGCTCCGCGGGGAACCCAGTAGGTGGCCGGTTCGTGGTTCAAGGTTCGGGGTTCGAGAACAGGCAAAGGCAACGGCGAAATACGGGGATTCTTCGCGGCGCTCAGAATGACAACTTCACTCTGAGTGGGGACGGTGTAGTTGAGGCCGGGACTGCCCCAGGCTGGGCCGGGGCGGGGCTGCTCGTTACGGCGGCTGCGCTGGCGGGAGAGCATGGGGAGAAGCGCAATGCCTGCGCCGGCGAGTTCGGGGATGCGGATGCGGAGGGATTCGCAGAGGGTAGTGAAGTTGGCGGTGAGATTTTTGGGCAGAGACTTGGCGGCGGTGCGCAGGTAGAGGGTGAACTGCAAGCGAGACTCGTCGGCTGTGGTGAAGAGTTCGAGTTGGTCTGGGATTTGGTGCGGGTTGCGGAGCCATGTGGTGGGTGGCTCGTTGATCTGCGCGAGGAGGGCTTCGGTGGCTCGCCAGAGGATGGGCGCGGCGATGGGGCACTCGGTGATGGGAAGGAAGGCTGGTTGTTGGTTGGATGAGTTGAGGTAACCGGCGCGGAGCTGGCCGTTGACCTCGGCGAGGGTGAGGCGGATTCGGTTGCGGTAGGCGAGGGGTGGGGATGGGTGGAGCTGGAGTTCTGGGAGAGCGGTGGCGGTGGCTTCAAGGAGCGCTCGGAGCTGGCCGGCTTTATCGCGGAGCTGCGCCGCATAAGTGAGGTGCTGGAGCTGGCATCCGCCGCAGGAGCCGAAGTGCGGGCAGGGGGGAGTGGCGCGGTCTTGAGACTGGATGGCTGCGGGATCGAGTGAGGGCGGCATCGATCAGGCCTGGTCTTCGTGGGGCATGTAGAAGAGGCTGAGGCGCGGCAGCGAGTGGGCTTCGAGCAGGCGCTTCTGTAGGAACTGCTGCTGCACCTGCTTGATCTGAACGGCCTGCATCTTGCCTCGGTAGGGGGCTAGCTCGCGGGCGGCCTGTTCGCGCAAGGCGACGAGTTGGTCCTCGGGTGCGGCGGTGAGGAGCGCGGCGAAGAGCTTTTCTTCGAGGACGGTGAGGGTGCGGTCGAGAGCTTCGAGGGACTGCGCGTCCAGCGAAACCGCCAGCTCGCGCTGGCGAGAAGCGGCCTGCGACGCAGCGGTGTTGGCGGGTGATGGAAGAGCGGCGGCGGCTACGTCGAGCGCGGCGGCGTTGCGTTCGAGGTAGTGGGCGATGCGGGCGGTTTCAAAGCCGGATTCACGGGGTTCGGCGGCTTCGGCTGGTGCGGCGCCGATGGCGGCCTCACGGGATTGCTCGACGGCTTCGAGGACGGCCTGCGCGCACCAGGCAAGGCCGTTAATCTTGCGCTGACGGCGGGTGCTGCGGAGAGCTTGCGCGGCGTGCTTGTCGAAGGCGGCGTCGATGCCGCGCAGAACGGCTTCGAGGGGGATGCCAGCTTCGCGCCATGTCTCGATGAGCGCCCAGTCGAGCGTGGAGAGCATGAGCAGCGAGCCTCGGCGCTGCTGGAAGCGGGTCTCGATCTCGGTGAAGTAGTTGAAGTAGTTCATAAGCCACACCTCGCTGCGGCGAAGTTAGTCTTGGTGGGGCTTTGGGGGACGGGGTCGGTCGCGGTGGTCCTGGTTGCGCTCGTAGATGAGGCGGAGGCCGGTGAGGGTGAGACGCTCATCGACCTGGCGGATGAATTTGGAGCCGCCGGCGATGAGGCGGGCGAGGCCGCCGGTAGCGATGGTGCAAGTGTTGGGACCTAGCTCATCGATCATGCGTTCGAGAATGCCGTCGACCAGGCCGATGTAGCCGTAGTAGAGGCCGATCTGCAGGTTGTCAACGGTTCCGGTGCCGATGACCTTGGCGGGCTTGCGGATATCGATGCGGGGCAGGCGGGCGGCGTGGGTGAAGAGCGCGTCGGCGGAGATGCCGAGGCCAGGGGCGATGGCTCCGCCAAGGAACTCGCCCTTGGGGGAGACGACGTCGAAGCTGGTGGCTGTGCCGAAGTCGACAACGATGACGGGCGGATGGCGTTGGGGAGAATCCCTGGGTGGGAGCGGATCTTTAAAGTTTGCGGGATCTTTGAAGAACTCGTATGCGGCGACGCAGTTGACGATGCGGTCGGCGCCGACCTCGGAGGCGTTGTCGGTGAGGATGGGCAGGCCGGTGCGGATGCCGGGTTCGACGAAGAGCGGTTTGACGCCGCAATAAAGCTCGGCGGCGCGGCGCATGGTGGAGTCGAGCGGCGGGACGACCGAAGAGATGATGATGCCCGTGATCTGCGCTATGTCCATTGAGCGCAGGGCGAAGAGGTCGCGGAAGAGAATGCCAAGCTCGTCGATGGTGGGATTGCGATGCGTGGTGATGCGCCAGTCGGCGAGCAGAGTGGCGGGAGCCTGCGGCGTAGCCAGGCTATAGAGACCGAGGACCGTATTGGTGTTGCCTACATCGATGGCTAAGAGCATAGGAAAGTTGTTAGTTGCTGGTTGTTAGTTGAAAGCAGAAGCAGATTCCTTCGCTGCGCTACGGAAGGACAAACAAAACTACGGAATGACAAATAAAGTCAGGGTTCACAGATGCCACCGGAGAGGACGGTGTGGAGTTGGCCGTCGTCTCCATGGACGAGGAGAAAGCCGCTGGGATTAAGGCCAGCGGTAATGCCAGTATATCCGCCGGGGTCGTCGTCGCGTGCTTCGACGCGGACTCGTTTGCCGCTGATCCAGGAGCTGTACTGAGTAAGGTCCGAAGTTCGAGGTTTGAGGCTCGATGTGAGGCGGCGGATTTCATCGTCGAGGGCGAGGAGGATGGCGGCGGCGAGCGACTCGCGGCGGAGGGGCTGCGATGGGTCGGGCAGCTCGCGGCGCAGCGAGGTGGCAATCGCATCAATCTCCGCTGGAAAGATGGCATTGTTGACGTTGATGCCGATACCGACGACGGCATAGCGAAGCATTGCGGGGTCGGTGGCGGGGACGGACTGCGCGCTGGTCTCGATAAGAATTCCGCCGCACTTCTTTCCATTGAGGAAGAGATCGTTGGGCCAGCGAATGTCGATCTGGTCGCGGCGGCGAAAGCCAGTGACGGACGAGATGGCTGACTGCACGGCGATGGCTGTGGTGAACGACAGGCTGAGCGCGCTCTGCATGGGGATAGACGGCGAGATAAGTGCGGTCATGTAGAGACCTTTGCCGGGTTCGGAGTGCCATGCGTGGTTGCCGCGGCCACGGCCCGTGGTCTGCTCGTCGGCGATCCAGACGCCGTGGCGCGCGCCGGATCGAGCGGCTTGGAGGGCGAGGTCGTTGGTGGAGGCGGTAGAGGCGACGTGGTGCAACTGGCCAGCAAACTCTGTGTTTGCGATGGCCTGCTCCACTGCGGCATGTTCGAAGACGTCGGTCGCAGGCATCAGAGGAGGTCGGCAGTGATCTTCATGCAGAGGTCGACGGCGGTGGCGGAGTGGGTGAGCGCGCCGACGGAGATAAAGTCGACGCCGGTTTTGGCGTAGTCGCGGACGGTCTTGAGGGTCACGCTGCCGGAGGCCTCGATGGTGGCCTTGGGCAACGCTTTGCGCACGAGCTTTACGGCCTTCTTCACCTCTTTGGGGGTCATGTTGTCGAGCAGGATGGCTTCTGCGCCTCCGGCGATGGCCTGGTCGAGTTCGACTGGGGTGCGGACTTCGACCTGAACGATCTGGCCGGGCTTGCGCTTGGCGAGGGCTCGTTCGAGCACTGCGGGAAGGCCGCCGCCGAGCGAGATGTGGTTGTTCTTGATGAGGATTCCATCCTGCAGGTCGAGGCGGTGGTTGATGCCGCCGCCGCAACTGACGGCGTATTTGTCGAGCGCGCGCAGGCCGGGGATGGTCTTGCGGGTGTCGAGGATCTTGGTTTTGGACTTGGTGGTGGCCACCGCGTTGACGTATTCGTTGGTCAGCGTACTGATGCCGCTCATGCGCTGCATGAGGTTGAGGATGACGCGCTCGGTGGAGAGAATGCTGGCGGCGTTGGCGCGGATGACGGCGATGGCCTGACCCTTTTTGACGCGGACGCCGTCGAAGATCTCCGGGTGGCTGACGACCTCGAAGCGGCTGACAGGCTTGGTGGAGAGCTTGCCGTAGAGGCTGAGGATGGCGGAGATACAGCCGATGCCAGCGACCACGCAGTTCTGCTTGGCGATGATGGTGCCAGTGGCGCGCAGTTTGGGGTCGATGGTCAGCGTAGTGGTGACGTCGTTGGCGGCCTTGTCCTCGATGAGGGCGGCTTCCAGCAGCGCGGTAATGCGGCGGGATTTCCAGTCCATGATGGCTTCGATTCTACGCGAGGTCGTTCGGTGCGAGTTGTTAGTGTTAATTGTTGGGCGGCAGGGCTTCGAGGGCGGTTTTGGTCTTGTCGTGGAGGGTGCGGGTCTCGGCGGCTTGCTTGCGCAGGCCTTCGACGATGTGGGCGGGGGCTTTGGCCATGAAGGACTCGTTGCCGAGTTGCCGTTCCGCGGCGGCGAGACCTTTTTCGTATTTGGCGAGGTCCTTGGTTAGCCTCTCGCGCTCGGCGGGCACGTCGATCTTGCGCTCGTAGACAACCGCTACGTCGAAGTCGGCAGTGCTGCGGGCGTTGTTGCCGGTAAGTGGAGTGGGGGCGATCTCGATGGCGCTGACGCGGGCCAGGCGGCCCAGCATGTCGGCGTGCGCGTCGGCTAGCGCGATGACGCGGGCACCCGCGTAAAGGCTGACGGGGGTCGCTTCCTTTTCCGGTACGTTGAGGTCTTTGCGCAATGCGCGGACAGTGGTGATGAGCTCCTGTATCGTCTCCATGGCGGCGATGGAGAGAGCGCTCGCGGGGAAGTCGGAGGCCTGCGGATAGCGAGTGAGCGCGATGGATTTGGCGGGAGGAACGCCAGAGTAGAGGGCGTGCCAGATCTCTTCGGTGAGGAAGGGCATGAAGGGCGAGAGCAGGCGCAGGGCGGACTCGAATGTGCCGACCAGGGAGGCGAGAGTGACCGCCGTGACCGGGTTGAGAGGCTGCTCGAAGTTGAGGCGGAGCTTGACCAATTCAAGGTACCAGTCGCAGAACTCGGCCCAGAAGAACTGGTAGATGGCGTTGGCGGCCTCGTCGAAGCGATAGTCGGAGAGTGCGCGCTCGACCTCGGCGGAGACGGCAGAGAGGCGGGCGAAGATCCAGCGGGTCTCCAGAGGCGTTTCGTCGGGAAGCTCGGCGAGGAGGGTTGACGCGCCCAGGTCCACTTTGTAGCCGGCCTGACGGGCGCGGTCGAGGTTCATGAAGAGGAAGCGGGCGGCGTTCCAGATCTTGTTGGCGAAGGCGCGGTTGCCCTCGGTGCGGGCCTCGCTGAAGGCGATGTCAGTGCCGGGCGAGGCCATGCTGGCCAGGGTGAAGCGGACGGCGTCCGTCCCGAAGCGCTCGATGATCTCGATTGGGTCGATGACGTTGCCCTTGGTCTTCGACATCTTCTGGCGGTCGGCGTCGCGGACGAGCGCGTGGATGTAGACCTCTTTGAAGGGAACCGCTTCCGCAAGCGTCCGCGGTCGGACTCCACCAGCTTCGTCCGGCATGGGTACGTCGAGCATGAAGTGCGTACCCAACATAATCATGCGGGCGACCCAGAAGAAGAGGATGTCGAAGCCGGTGACCAGCAGTGAGGTGGGATAGAAGGCGGCGAGGTCGGGGGTAAGGTTGTTGGTTGCTGGTTGTTGGTTGTTGGTTGAAGACGTTCCGGGCCAGCCGAAGACGGTGAACGGGAGCAGCCCGGATGAGAACCATGTATCGAGGACGTCGGTCTCTTGTGTGATCTGCGTGGAGCCGCAGGTTCCACAGGCGGCGGGCGTCTCGCGGGCGACGGTGATGGCGTGGCAGGCCGTGCAGTGCCATGCGGGAATGCGGTGTCCCCACCAGAGCTGACGGGAGATGCACCAGTCGTGGATGTTGTTCATCCACTCGAAGTAGGTCTTGGAGTACATCTCCGGAGTGAACTGGATGTGGCCGTCGCGCACGGCGGCGATGGCTTTGGCGGTAATCGAGTCTCGCGCAACTCCACCGGGGCTAAAGCCCCCCTCTTGTGCGGGCGTATTCAGGGGGCTGAAGCCCCCTGCTCCCTCCGGTGTTTTGTTGACGGCGAGGAACCACTGCAGGGAGAGGCGCGGCTCGATGACGGCGCCGGTGCGCTGCGAGAGCGCGATGGCGAGGTTGTGGTCCTTGATGGCGACGAGCAGACCGGCAGCGTCGAGGTCGGCAACGATGCGCTCACGCGCGGCGAAGCGGTCGAGACCATGGTAGGACGAGCCGGGCAGGTCGATGCGGGCCTCGGTGTCGAGGATGGTGATGGAGGCGAGGTTATGACGCTGACCGATGGCGAAGTCGTTGGGGTCGTGCGCGGGCGTGACCTTGACCGCGCCGGTGCCGAACTCGGGCTGCGCCCAGTCGTCGGCGAGGATGGGGATCTCGCGGTTGGGGCTGCCGTTGACGGCGCTAAGTGGAAGCGATATGACTTTGCCGATGACGGCGGTGTAGCGGGCGTCGTTCGGGTTCACCGCGACGGCTGTATCGCCCAGCATGGTCTCGGGGCGCGTGGTTGCGACGACGATGGAGCCGGTGCCGTCGGCGAAGGGATACCGGATGTGGTAGAGCTTGCCGAGGCGGTCTTCGTGTACAACTTCGAGGTCGGAGACGGCGGTCTGCTGGATGGGATCCCAGTTGACGATGTAGCTGCCGCGATAGATGAGGCCCTGTTCGTAGAGGCGGACGAAGGCTTCTTTGACCGCGACAGAGAGGCGGTCGTCCATGGTGAAATACTCACGCGACCAATCGACCGAGGCTCCGAGACGGCGCATCTGGTCGGTGATGGCGGAGCCGTACTGGCGCTTCCACTCCCACACGCGCTCGGTGAAGGCTTCGCGGCCAAGAGCCTTGCGGCTGGTGCCTTCCGTGGCGAGTTGGCGTTCGACCATCATCTGTGTGGCGATGCCCGCGTGATCGGTGCCAGGAACCCAGAGCGAGGTCTGGCCGCGCATTCTGTGCCAGCGGGTAAGGATGTCCATCTCCGTCTGGTTGAGCATGTGGCCCATGTGCAGGCGGCCAGTGACGTTGGGCGGGGGCAGCAGTTGGGTGAAGTTCCGCGCTGGATTGCCCGCGGCTGTTGCTGCCGGACTCTGGACTTCAAAGAGCTTCTCGCTGACCCAGTACTCGGCCCAGCGGCGCTCGATGATGGAGGGGTCGTAGGCTTTGGTAAGGCTGCTGGCAGAAGCTTTCGCGGACGATTGGCCGGTCGATTGGGAGAGCGGTATATTCTGCGATTCCGGCAGCGATTGGGCAGGCGATTTTGGCGTGTTTTCGTGACTCATGGGGATTAGTCAAGGGTAGCACCGGCGGAGAGGCTTGGTCGTGCAGGGAATCCTAACCACGGAGCAATCGCATAAAAGCCATGCAAGGCCGAGGAGATGCTTTGAATTCACCTGCTGCGAGATTGGGTTGATTGTCCGGGGGATTTCTTGCGTCGCTTGAGCTTGCCAACTCATGCTTATTAGAGCAGGTTATTTTCGCCAACCCAACGTACGCATTCCTCAAAAATTGGTCTTGCCAACCGTCACGCGATGAGCTTACTATCCGATTCGATCCCGCAATGAATTCTCAAACACGCACCGCAAGGACTCGGAACTAAGTTGTAGCCGGATATAGCCCGAATCACCGGGACAATCCAGGAGAGGCAAGTTTGGGTTCAAAGCACCCTTATCCACAGATAAGGGATTTGAATTCCGTGCTTTGGAGTGACGAAACAATGACTTGGTACGCCTACTGCATTGCAGAACGAAACGCATTTCCTGAGCTTTGTCGACATCGCCGCCCAATGCCACTGGTTGGAGTCACCGGCCTCTTTGGGAACCAGACCTTTCTGTTTCCGGCAAGCGATCTGGCGGTGATCGTTTCGGAACACACGGCGGAAGACGCTGCCCGGATGGACCAGAACGCAGCCAAGGACCACGCCCGCGTGATTGCGGACTGCTTCAAGCTTTCCACGGTGCTTCCCTTTCGTTTTGGCACCACCTTTCCCGACGATGACTCGCTGCGCCGGTCGGTTCGCTCGAACCAACGGCACTTCACGGCGAATGTGGAGCGACTGCGCGGCAAGGCCGAGATGCACCTGAAGGTTCTGATGGACGATACCTGCCCCGGCATCGCCGCACGCGATATGACGGTAGGACAGCAATACTTGACCAGCCTGCGCGAGAGCGCGGCGCGGCAGCGGGACCGCCAGTCGCGGGCCAGGGCGCTGTCAGTGCAAATGCATCGCATGTTCCTGCCAATTGCCGAGGAGATCACCTGCAAGCGTACGGAGTCTGGCAAGATGCTGCTGGACATCGCCCACCTGATCGACAACAAGACGGTGGAGCGCTACCAGAACAAGTACTCGTCGGCGACGTTGGAGATGAAGGAGTGCCGGATGCAGTTGTCTGGGCCGTGGCCTCCGTATCACTTTGTTCAGCGCCACTCGCCGTCGCCGCTGCACAGCGCATAAGGCCAGCGCATAGAGCTTGGCGCGGGCTTGTTGCTTCGACAGATGCACCGATCCTTCGTTGTTTTCAATCGAGAGGGTCGCCCGATGCGGCCCTCTCGATTTATAGGGATCGACGTGCGTGGGTTTATAAGAGAAGGATGATATCTCTCAAGGGCAAGGTTGTTCTGATTACCGGGGCCAGTTCGGGCATTGGCCGGGCCACGGCGTTTGCGTTTGCGGGAGCGGGGGCACGGCTTCTGCTGTGTGCTCGGCGCCTGGAACTGCTTCAGAAGCTGGAAGCGCCACTGATGGAGGCTGGCGCTGCGGCCGTATCGCTGCTCCGTCTGGACGTACGGGAGCGCGAGGCGGTCGAGGCGGCGGTGTCGGGTCTGCCGGCGGATTGGAAGGCTATCGACGTTCTGGTCAACAATGCGGGGCTCAGCCGCGGATTGGCCAAGCTGTACGAGGATGACCCGGAGAACTGGGACGAGATGATCGACACCAACGTGAAGGGGTTACTCGCAGTCACTCGCGCGGTGGTTCCTGGAATGGTGACGCGGAACGCAGGGCACGTCATCAACCTGGGCTCGACCGCTGGGCACCTCACGTACGCGAATGGAGCGGTCTATTGCGCGACCAAGGCTGCGGAGAAAGCCATTAGCGAGGGTCTGAAGATCGATCTGATGGGCACTGCGGTACGGGTCACCTCGGTCGATCCGGGAATGGTGGAGACGGAGTTCAGCCGGATACGGTTTCGCGGGGACGAGGAGCGCGCGGCGAAGGTCTACGAGAAGATCACGCCACTCGAACCGGAGGACATCGCGGATGCGATCCTCTGGGCGGCGACCAGGCCCGCCCATGTGAACATCCACACAGTTGTGCTGACAACGATTGACCAGGCCAACTCTACGGTCTTCCATCGACACGACTAAGCGCTCGGTTGGGTAAGAGTAATACGGAGGAGTTGGACAAACCACTGCGGTCTTGTCCTGATGGCATTCTTTGCAGCCACAACGACGAAATCATCACTCGACCGATTCAACCGGCCACCGCTACATGTGGACCGTCCAGCCAAGCTCAGTCAACTTCTCCTCGATGTCGGCGAGCGCGTTGGCAAGTGCGCTGCGCCGGATCGGGCTGGCGGTGTGCTCGGAGAGAATGCGGTTGCGCTGAAGAATGAGGGCCTGTCGTTTCCGAGTGCGTTCGGCCTCGCGAGCGTGGGCGATTGCTTTGTCTTGCCTGGATGGGGTGGCCTGCAGCGGACGCTTCTCAACAGATTGTGTTGCTAATCCTTGTGACATAGGTTAATTTTACGCCGACCCGCTGGATTGCATCAGATTCCAGGGGCGACGGCCTGCGTGGGAGCGGTCCGCGTGGCGCCTGTGCATGGTGGATCAGATGCGCGGATGCCTATAATCGGATCACGCGAGATTGGTGAAAATGAGTGGGGGAAAGTTTGTCAGTCATTGTTCAGATAGAGGGCCTTCGCAAGGTCTATGAAGGCAAACAGCGCGTTGTAGCCGTGGACGGCATCGAGCTGGGTGTGCGCGCAGGCGAGCTGTTCGGCCTGCTTGGCCCCAACGGAGCGGGCAAGACGACGACCATCGGTATCTGCACCACACGCGTTCTGCCGACTGCGGGGCGGGTGCTGATCGCGGGCGTGGATGTGGTGCGATCGCCTGCGGTGGCGCGACGGTCGATGGGAATCGTGCCCCAGTTCAACACGCTCGACCGTTCCTGCACCATCTACGAGAACATCCACTTTCACTGTCTCTACTTCGGGTTCTCGCACGCCGAGGCGAAGCGGCGGACGCACCAACTGCTCGATCAGTTTCTGCTCACCGAGCGGGCAGAGGCTTATCCTTCGCAGCTTTCCGGCGGGCTGGCGCAGCGGGTGCAGATCGCACGTGCGATTGCGCATCGTCCCAAGGTGCTTTTCCTCGATGAGCCCAGCGCAGGGCTCGATCCGCAGAGCCGGATTGCGATGTGGGATGCGGTGCGGCGGTTGCGCGAGGAGGGGATCACCGTAGTGCTGACAACCCACTACATGGAAGAGGCCGACGAGCTGTGCGACCGCGTGGCGATCATAGACCACGGAAAGATCCTGGTGGAGGACACGCCCGCCGCGCTGAAGGGATCGGTGGGTGCGCAGAAGGTCTATGCGCTGGAACTCAGCAAGCACACGGGCACAACGGCGCTGGGCGAGCAGTTGAAGCAGATGGCCGGAGTACGTGGCGTGGAGACTACGTCCAGCGGAATCCTCATCTTCGCCGACAACGCCGATGGCCTGCTGCCTGACATTGTTCGGGCCAGTAATCCATACGGCCTGCGCGACCTGACCATTACAGAAACCAGCCTTGAGACGGTCTTCATCCGGCTCACAGGGCGCGACCTTCGCGAATAGAACTGCGGGAGTAGAGATTCATGGTGCCACTGCAATCTGAGATCGTCGCAACCGATCGGCCGGAACCGGAGCAAAGGCCCGCTGCGTCCATGAGTGTGCTGTACACGCGCGCCTTTGCTGGGCTGTTTCTGCGCGACCTGCATGTGCTGCGGCGCGAGATGGTTCCCTTCCTTGTCCGCGTCATCATGAACCCGCTGCTGTTTCTCTTCGTCTTCACCTACATCATGCCGCACATGAGCGGAGGCGCGGCGATGAACCCCACGGCCTCGATGGCTGGAGCCGCAGGGGCCAACTTCTCGACCGTTCTGCTGCCTGGATTGATGGCGGTGGCCATCATGTTTTCGGGGATTGCGGCGGTGGCGCTTCCTCTGGCGCAGGAATTCGGCATTACGCGTGAGATCGACGACAGGGTGATGTGTCCACTGCCGGTGGCAGCAGTGGCCATCGAGAAGATCGTCTTCTCCGCGGTGCAGAGCATGATTGCGGCTGCGGTGGTCTTTCCGCTGGCGTACTACATGCCAGCGACGCCGGTGTATGCGCACGTCAACAGTTGGGCGTTTCTGATCGCCGTGCTCTCACTGGCCAGCCTTACCGCGGGAGCGCTTGGGTTGGTGATTGGGACCAGCGTGCGGCCACAGCAGATCGGGCTGATCTTCGGCGTGGTAGTGATGCCGATCACGTTTCTGGGCTGTGTGTACTATCCGTGGGCCGCGCTGAAGGCGATCCCGTGGTTGCAATATGGCGTGCTGATCAACCCGATTGTGTACATGAGCGAGGGACTGCGCGCCGCGCTTACACCAGGGATGCACCACATGAATCCGTGGCTCATTCTGGCGATGCTACTGTGCTCGCTCGCCGTGCTGACCTGGTTCGGGATTCGGGGATTTCTTCGTCGCGTCATCGACTGAGACATCCCATAAACGCTCCATCCATGTAGCGCTCAGGCCAGGTCGAAGAGCAGGAACTCTGCGCCGGATTTGCTGGCAATGGCGACGGAGGGTTCATTTTCGATCTCGAGGCCGTCGCCTGCTTGCAGCGTTGTTCCGGCGACGGAGACAGTGCCGCGCGCGACTTGCAGCCAGCCGTTGCCGAGCCGGAAGGTGTGGCTGACGGAGCTGCCGGGGTCGAGCTTTGCGGCGAGGAGTTCGGCGCCGGAAAAAATCTTGAAGGAGCTTTCGCGCGCGTCGGTGGAGGCGAGCAGATGCAGGCGATTGGGCTGCTCCTGCACGGCGAAGCGCTTCTGCTCGTACTTCGGCGGAATGCCAAGCTGGTTTGGAAGGAGCCATATCTGGAGCAGATGCAACGTCTCGCTGTCGGAGGGGTTCATCTCGCTGTGGCGCACGCCGGTTCCGGCGGACATGTGCTGGAGTTCGCCTGGGAGCAGCGTCTCGCTCGATCCCGTGCTGTCCTCGTGCTTCACCGCTCCTTCAAGGACGTAGGTGAGGATCTCCATGTCGCGGTGCGGATGCTTGCCGAAACCCGTTGTGGGCGCGACGCGGTCCTCGTTGATGACGCGCAGTGCGCGAAAGCCCATGTGCGCTGGATCGTAGTATTCGGCGAACGAAAAACTGAAGTTTGAGTCGAGCCAACCGTGGTTGGCGTGTCCGCGCTCGGCGGCCGGTCGTATGGTTATCATTGCAATTCACCCTGGTTATCTGATGTCCAAGAGCGCACGTCGATGCAAAGGGAGGCTCGCTTCACAGTCCTTTGCGGAGGGCCCGCCAAGCGATGTCGCGGCGAAGCTGCATTCCGTTGAAGGAGATTTTTTCGAAGGCGTCATAGGCTTTGCCGAGGGCGTTCTGTAGCGGCGTGGTGGAGGTTGAGGCGCTGGAGACGGCGGTGACGGCGAGGACCCGGCCACCGGCGGTGACGATTGCGCCTTCTTTTGCGGCGGTTCCGGCGTGGAAGACGACTGCATCGGCTTCGTCCACCGAGTCGAGACCGGAGATGGGCTGGCCGTTGACGACCTTGCCGGGATAGCCGCCGCTGGCGGCGATGACGCAGACGCTGGCGCCGGGCTTCATGCGGATGACGAGACGGTCTGCGGTGCCGTCGATGGCGGCGTCGAAGAGATCGACGATGTCACTTTCCAGCCGCACCAGAATCGCCTCCGTCTCGGGGTCGCCGAAGCGGGTGTTGAACTCGAGGACCATGGGCCTGGTCGAGCCGTCGGGCTGGGCTGCCATCATCATGCCGCAGAAGAGGATGCCCTGGAAGGGCGAGCCTTCGCGGGCCATCTCGTCTACGACGCGCTGTGCTACGTTCTGCAAGAGCCACTGCTCGAGGCCGGCGCTCATCAGGCCGTCCGCGGTGTAGGCGCCCATGCCGCCGGTGTTGGGGCCGGTGTCTCCTTCGCCGATACGCTTGTGGTCCTGCGCGGCGGCGAGCGCTACGGCGTGCTTGCCATCGCAGAGGGCGAAGAACGACAGCTCTTCGCCGTCGAGAAACTCTTCGAGGACAAGCTCCTTTTCGGCTGTGCCGAGGAGTGCGCCGGAGAATATCTCCGCAGCGGCTTTTTCGGCTTCGGCGTGGGAGTTGCAGATGACTACGCCCTTGCCGGCGGCGAGTCCGTCAGCCTTGACGACGACCGATGCAGCGAAGCGGGGAAGCTCGCGGCGGAGGTCTTCGAGCGAGCGGCAGACGGCATAGGCGGCGGTGGGAATTCTATGGCGCTGCATGAACTCCTTGGCGAAGGACTTGCTGGACTCCAGACGGGTGGCGGCCTGGGTGGGGCCGAAGACGCGCAGGCCGCGGCGTTCGAGCTCATCGACCAGGCCGAGAGAGAGCGGGAGTTCGGGGCCGACGACGGTGAGGGCTGGGCCCTCGGCTTCGACTACGCGGAGCATGGCGGCGAGGTCGCCAGTGTTGACCGGGACGCAGCGCGCGGATTGCGCGATGCCTGCATTGCCTGGGGCGCAGACGATCTCGGAGACGCGTGCGGATTTGGCCAACGCCCAGACGATCGCGTGCTCACGTCCGCCTCCACCGATTACCAGAACTTTCATTGGGGAATCCTCGAATATTTAGCTTGAATGCTGACTAGTCTAATGTTTGCCGAAGCGATTGGCGAAGAACAGGCAACTCCGGGAAGGCAATCGCACGAATTGTTCGCCATTTATTTGTGGTTTGTTCTCCCCCTCCCCCCTCCCCCCTCCCGGGGGTATCTTGCGCGGAACTTGTTTTGTATCAATCGTCTAGCGGAAGTTAGTGCCGTCAAATTGGTCATTACAAATAATTTACAGCTAAAATATCTATTATGAATCGTTTACGGAGTATTGAGGGAGCGGAGAGCGCGGGCTCGCGGGGTTCGATTAATTTGATCCATATATTAATTGTAGCAAGCGGAGCATAACTACTATGCCAAGTATTTTTCTTGGGCAAGTGGTTGATGGAGCAGGGGTTATTTTGACTTTTCGGTGTCGAGGGGCTTGACACGCTGATTTGTTGGGGTTTTTGAGGAGATTATTTTCGCGTCCTCGATCGCTGGCGCGATCGAGGACGCGAAGAAGTAAAAGTGGCGCGCAATACGGCACACGTAAAGTGTGCCCTTCCGGTTGGTGACAACGGCTGGCAGTGGCGATTCGGCATACGGCAACAGGCTGCGAAAAGGCTTGATTGCCGCTTCTGGCAAAAGGCCCTGGGCTAAAGCCCCTTGATTCAATTGGCCTTATTCAGGGGGATGAATCCCCCTGCTCCCTCCGGAAGAACAGGCAAGGGCGGCGGGTTGGCGGCTTACATCCCACCCATCGCATGAGACAAAGGCGCGATGGATGGGGCACCCGGCCATCCCAGGTGCCCAAATGCTAGGCACCTGGGGCACCCAGATTCAGCGGTTGTACTCACTTCTTCCTGCACCTGGGGCACCCAGCGATACCGGCTACGCCAGGGGCAGGTTGGCGTGGCGGGCGGCGCGCAGCGAGTCAACGATGCTGGCGGCGAGTACGGGGAGGCCGAAGAGCGCGCCAGCGGTGAGCGCGGTGGAGACCAGATCGTTGCGGTAGAAGGGAATGCCCGCCACGTAGCAGGCGCCGAGTCCGGCGAGCGAGTGGGGGTACATGCTCATGGAGCCAGCGGTCCAGACGACGAAGTTGCTGATGAGGAAGAAGGAGGTGGAGGAGGCAAGGACGCCGGCGGCGACGCGCAGCAGGGTGGGTTTTTGCAGGATGCCCATGCCGAGCAGGCAGACGGCTGCGTACCAGATCCAGGTGACGAGGTACGTGCGCAACTGGAAGGGATAGCCGTAGGCGAAGACGGTGAGGTAGTAGTCGGTTGCCATGAGGACGGCAAGGGCGGAGGGGAGCATCCATGCGGCGCGCTTGGAGCTGCCCATGCGGGAGCCGAAGAAGAGCAGGCCGCCGCCCAGGGCGGTGAAGTTCCAACTGACGGCGTGGAAGGCGTGAGGAAGGATGCGGCTGAGCACGGCGACGAGAAGGACGATGTACGCGAGCATGGAAGACCTCGAAAAAGGAGACTGGAGAGCAGGCCCGGAGCGGGAGTGTCTGTCAGGTTCGATTCTCGGTCTTCACGGCGACGGGGTCAACTGTGTGGGAGGTTCGAGGTACGAGGTGCGGTGTTCAAGGTACGAGGCGCGAGGGGATGTGTCCATCAGGCGAGGCGGGAGCCGCTGGCGAGCAGGGAGTGGATGGTAATGTCGTCGAGGAAGCTGATCTCCAGACGGAGGGAGACGATCTGGCCGAGTTCGGCGGGCAGGCGGAGATGCTGGCGGCGGGTGCAGAGCTCGGTGAGGGCTTCGTGGCCGGCGCGGGTGAGCTCGACCCCGGTGGCGATGATGGCGGCGTAGAGGTCGAGGACCGCGAGCAGTTGGATCTCGACGCGGAACTCCATGTTTGTGGGGGAGAGGGTCTTGCGCTCGAGGACCCAGCCGCCACAGTTGCTGAAGGCCGTCGTAAGTTCAGGGAGCAGGCCGTGGCGCTCTTCGTAGGTAAAGCCCTGGATGTCGAGCGATTGCATGGGATCGATATGCCGCCGCGGCTTGGAGGTACTTGCCGCTAGTGTGTTCATCGGAGGCATTGCACCGGCGCGTGATAGGTGCTGGGGGTACGGGGGTCACGTGACCATGAGGGCAAGGTGCGTGGTTCGAGGGAAAGCCAGGGGCCTCGAACCTTGAACCGAGTACCTCGAACCTAATTTTCCATGACGACTACGGCGAGGGCGATGTCGCGGCTGTGGGTGAGGCTGAGGGAGACTCTTGCGATGCCAAGCTGACGGGCGCGCAGGGCGGCGCGTCCGGAGAGCGCGAGGGAGGGCTTGCCGCTGGGCTCGCGCTCGACCTGCAACTCCAGCCAACCGACGCCGCGGCTGATGCCGGTGCCGAGGGCCTTGGCACCGGCTTCCTTGGCGGCGAAGCGGGCGGCGAAGCTCTCGGCGGCGTTCTTCTTGCGCTGGCAGTAGGCGATCTCCAGCGGGGTGAAGACGCGTGCGAGGAAGCGCGTGCCGAAGCGGTCGATGCTCTGACTGATGCGTGCAATCTCGATCAGGTCCGTGCCTACTCCGATGACCATTTCGCCTCTGTGTGTTTCGGCTCTAGTGTAGCGTGGGCGGGGGGTGGTAACCTCAAATCAATCTCTACCGCTGCTTGAAGCGGGTTGTATGCGCATGGTTCGCCGAGGGGATTGAGGAGGCTTATGCCCAGCCAGCAGGAGGTCCGATGGTCTCAACTGAAGATCGGGGTGATTGTGCTGGTGTCGGTGGTGATCCTGACGACTCTGCTGTTCCTGATGACGAGCGCTTCTGGGCTGGGGTTCTTCTCTCGCAAGCTGACGGTGACGACGTACTTTGAGAACTCGGCGGGGCTGAAGGCTGGCGCGGCGGTGGACCTGGAAGGGGTGACGATCGGGACGGTGAAGACGATCACCGTGGTGACGGCGGCGGAGCGCAAGCTGACGCCAGTGCAGGTGGTGATGAAGCTGGACAGCAAGTACCAGAGCAGCCTGCACAGCGACTCGATGGCGGCACTGTCGACGGTGGGTGTGCTGGGCGACACGGTGGTGGACATCAACAGCCAGACCGCAACCGGGCCGGAGTTGCGCGATGGCGACGAGCTGAAGACGAAGGAGACGCCAAGCCTCCAGGACGTGGTGAAGGAGAGCCAGGGAACCTTCGATAACCTGAACGCGATTCTGGCGAAGTTGAACACGGTGGTGGACAATATGCAATCGGGGAAGGGATCGTTTGGCCAGTTACTGACGAACCCCGATCTGTATAACAAGTTCGACGCGGCCGCCGACGAGGTGCACAAGCTAAGCGTGAAGATGAACAGCAACGACAATACGATGGGCAAGTTCTTCAACGACGACGCTGCGATGTACAACCGGTTGAACGACGCGATCGGCCGGGTGGACGACATTACCAAGAACCTGCAAGACGGGAAGGGCTCAGCCGGGAAGCTGCTGACGGACGATACGATGTACAACAATCTGAACAAGTCGCTGGCGAACCTGAACTCGATCCTGGCGGACGCGGAGGCGGGCAAGGGGAGCGCGGGGATGTTGCTGAAAGACCCGGCGTTTGCCAAGAAGCTGAACGATGCGATCACCCAGACGGATGACCTGGTGTCGGCGATCAACTCCGGCAAGGGGACGCTGGGCAAGCTGGCGACCGACGATGCTGCGTATACCAACCTGAACAAGCTGCTGACCGAGAGCACATCGCTGGTGACGACCATCCGTCAGGACCCGAAGAAGTATCTGACGATCCATATGAGGGTCTTTTAGGTTCGAGGTTCGAGGGCTGGCCGGCCGGTCTTTGCCTCGAACCTGTCAACTGGTCTTTCAAAACTGTTTCCATGGGAAGTGGCGCAAAGTCGCCGCAGCTTCTACAATAAGCGGTAGGAATTTTTGTATCCCCAGAGAGTAGCTCGCAGCAGATGGCGTGTCGCAGTGAGGCCGCCGGCGAGGATTAAGGAAGCGCATGACGTTGAGCAGGATTGGCCGGATTACACGGGCCCTGGTTGTATCCATGGCGGTAGTGCTGGGCATGTCGGCGTGCGGCGGCTACACGGTCGGGTTTATGTGGGTTCTGGGCACGCAATACAACCAGATTGCCGGCTTCAAGATCGACGACTATACGGGGAACCTGACCTCGATGGTGAACTCGCCCTACCCATCGGGGGGCGTGAACCCTGTGGCGATCGCGGTGCGTATTGGGGGGAACTACGTCTTTGTGGTGAACAAGGGCACCTACAACGCCAGCGGAGTCAGCAACGGCGATGGCAACGTCGCGGTCTTCGCCGTGGGCGAGGACGGGGTGCTGACCTTCCAGAACACGTACACCACGGCGGGCAAGTCGCCGGTGTGGGCTTCGACGGACGGGACGGGGAGCTATCTATACGTTCTGGACTCGCAGGCCCCGGACTATGCGACGACGGGCAACGGAGACGTTACGGTCTTCGGCATCGACGGCAGCACGGGACGGCTGCAACTGATACCGAACCAGTTGATCAAGAATGCCGCGGGGCAGCAGTTGAATTACTTTGAGGTTGGCAAGGCGCCCACGACATTTCGTGTCAGCGGCTCGTGTTTGTATACGCTGGATTCGGGCGACCAGACGATCTACCCGTATGGGCTGGGGAGTGGCGGCCAACTGACGATCGAGATCAACTCGACGATTCCGCTGGGTACGGTCAATGCGACCTCGCTCAATGTTTACGGAAACAGCATCTACGTCACGGATGCTGGATCGAAGTTGTCCACCGGAGGATCGATTATTCCCTATACGCCGGGGGCGAGCTGCTCGCTGAGCGTGCAGGCCGACGGCGCGGTGGCGAACCTGCCGCTGACCGCCAACCCGGTGTACAGCATGACCGACACCAAGGGCAAGTTCCTGTATGTCCTGAACCAGCACAGCACCAACTCGAACAACTCCAACAGCACGATCTCGGCGTACATCATCGAGGCGACGGGCCAACTGTATCCGATCTCGGATGTCAACAACCCATATCCAGCGGGCAATGGGCCGGTATGCATGGTGGAGGATCCGTCGAGCCAGTATGTGTATACGTCGAACAGCGGCGATGGGACGGTGACCGGGAAGTACATCAACCAGACCACCGGCCAACTCTCCGATCTGCCGCGCGGATCGTCCTTCTCTGCCTTTGCGGCACAGGCGACGTGTCTTGCCGTAAGCGGGAACGTCGATTAGCGCCTGCGGCAGAGGTTTATTCGCCGGCACAGGTTCGACCGGCAGCACGGGTTCAGCAGACAGTACGGTTGTGCTGGCGCGCGCAACCGAAACATGAGGCAGCAGACGGGCGGGAGGAAGGCGAGGTTGGCCTCTTCCGTACGGGATGGGGGCGGAGACAATCCGCCCCGGAGCTAGGAATCGCATGAGGTTGAAACCGATGGGCCGTGCGGCAACGGCTTCGATGTTGTCCCTGGCGATGGCGCTCGGCGTCACGGCGTGCAGCAACGACTACACCGTGTCGTACCTGTATATGACGACGTCGAAGGCGCTGCCACACGGACTGATCAACGGCTACCAGATCGACTACCAGTCGGGAGCGCTTCTGCCGCTGGCGGATTCACCGATCGATACCGGGGGGCGGAACACGGTGGGGCTGGTGGTTGCGCCCAACAACCTGTTTCTCTATACGATCAATAATTTCGACTCCGATGTGACGGAGTTCGCCATCGGGACGGACGGCAAGCTGTATCCGCAGAACACCTACAACATCTCTGGAAGCCTGCCTACGGCGGCGGCGATCGACGCGGCGGGCAAGTTCCTCTATGTGACCTTCACCTACCAGAACAATCCCCCCAGCCCCGGTTATCCCAATGGCTCTGAGCTGTATACGCCCGCCAATCCAGGGCCGGGCGGAATCAGCATCTTCCCCATCAACGCGGACAACACGCTGGGCCAGCCGACCACGGTAAACGTGGGACGGAACCCGGTGGGGATCACGACCAGCGCGGCGGGCAACTTCGTGTATGTGATCGAACAGGACTCGGCGAGTACGGCCAATCTTCTGGGTTTTTCGGAGAATGCGACGACTGGCGCACTGACGCCGCTGGCCGGGGTCACGATCAACGCGGGCAACGTGCCGTCGACCGGCTTTGCAAGCGGCCCGACGCCGAGCGGGATTCTGGAGGACAAGACGGCGACCCATCTTTACGTCACCGACCAGACGGCAAACCAGGTGGCATCTTACTCGGTGGGTGCGAATGGCATACCCACGCCGATCGCGGGTGGCGCGGCGCAGGCCGACGCGGGGCCGATGGGCATGGCGTTCGACCTGAGCGGAAAGTATCTTTATGTGGTGGCCTACACCGCGAACACGATCGACGGATACACGCTGGGAGCAAGCGGACAGCCGGTGCGGTCGAATGCGGCGGCTAGCGTGCAGGCCGGGACGGGACCGACCTGCGTGACTATCAGCGGCGCTCCGAGCAACGCCAACCCAAGTCACGGAGTTTATCTGTACACGTCGAATGCGCTAAGCAGCAACATCACGGGCGAGCAACTGAATCCGCAGGACGGAAGTCTGGACCAGATTCTGGGAACGCCCTTTGGGGGCAGCGCTCTGCCCACCTGCGCGGTCACGGTGCCAGCGTTTCCGCTGAGGAACTACTAGGAGCGCGGGCAGGATTTGGAATGCGGACGGAGAAGGACCGGGCAGGACAGGATTTTCAGCAGGCGGCGCAGGCGCCGGGATGAAGGAAGCAGATGAATTTGCATAGAATCGGACGTACGGCGAAGATTTCGGTGGTGTCTGTGGCGATGGTGTTGGGGCTCGCGTCGTGCAGCCTCGACTACACGGTCGGGTACGTCTATATGACGACGAACAAGAGCAATCCGGGCGTGATCGATCAGTACGCAATCGACTTCGACTCGGGCTCGCTGAGCCAGATCGGCACTCCGGTTGCCGCGGGAAACGACCCGGTGACATTGGTGGCCGCGCCCAACGGCCAGTTCGTCTATGTGATCAATCAGGGCGATTCGACGGTGCAGGAGTTCGCGGTGCAAGGGGATGGAACGCTGGCCTCGCAGCACGTTTATCCGGCCGGCGGCGCGCATCCGACGGCCGTGGCGATCGACCCGCAGGGCGCGTTCCTGTATGTGACGAACAGCTATGCGGCAGGCGCTTCAACGGGGACGGGCGTGGTGTCGATCTTCCCGGTGAACGCGGACAACTCGCTGGGCACGCCTTTGACTCCGCAGCCGGTCGGCATCAAGCCGGTGGGCATCACGGTGAGCTACTTCAACCACTTTGTGTATGTAGTGGGACAGCAGACTTCGACGACCGGGTTGATTCTTGGCTTCTCGCAGAATGCGACGACCGGCGCGCTGACGCCGGTACCGGGAACCACGATTACGGGTACCGCGGGCAATTCTGTGGTGACTGGATTTGCCTCCGGCGTGGTGCCCAGCGCAATCGCCGAGGAGCCGACCTCGCGGTTTGTGTATGTGACCGACCAGGCGGCGAACCACTTGATCGGGTATACGGTGCTGCCTGCGGGCGGGCTGCTGCCGATGGTCAATGGGCCGTTTGCAACTGGACTGTTTCCGGCCAACCTGACCATCGACCCAACCGGTAAGCTGATCTATGTGGTGAACTACAACGGCAGCACGGTGGAGGGGTACATGATCGATGGGGCGACGGGTACACCTTCGGGCGCGGTTGGCGCGTTTGCGACCGGTACCGGGACGGGGCCGACCTGCGTGGCCGTCGATCCCGCGCTGGGCGACTTCCTGTATACCTCGAACAGCCTGGACGATACGGTGACCGGCGAGCGGGTGTTTCCGAACACGGGCGGGCTAGAGGGAGTGCAGAACTCTCCGTTCAACAGCTCCGCAGCGCCGACCTGCCTGGCAATTGTGCCGAATGGGCCGCACGCTTCGCAGGCCGTCATTCCGTAGGAAAGGTTCGAGGTTCGGGGTTTAAGTTCGAGGGGTAGAAAATGGGATGCGGCTGCCGAGTGGGCAGCCGCATTTCTGTTGGTGACTGAAGAAAAAGCAGAGGCGGGGTTTGTGGGAGAAAGGGCGGACTGTTGTGGCGTTCGCAGATGTATCGGGGTCCTGCGACTCGTCGCTACGCCCCTTCGACTCGCTCAGCGTCAGGATGACGACCTCATATTCACCGGCTCCTCGAACCTCGAACCTAAGCTGAGCGTGCCTTTCCACGGCGCAGGATGACTTTGCGGGCAGGATTTTCGACCAGGTACAACGCGGCGAATGCGAGCAGGATGGTGGCGGCGTAGGTGATCCAGGGATCGAACGCGGCGAGGTGCAGCCGATCGGTCACATGGGAGTGGCGGACCATGTTGATGAAGTTGAAGTGCAGCAGAAAGAGGCAGTAGCTGGCCTGGCCGAGCAGCACCAGCGGCCGCCAGGAGAAGATAGAGGTGATGGGGTTCGGTCCGCTGAGGCCGAGGATGATGACGGCGAAGATCGGCGCCAGCAGGCAGTCGTGCATCAGGAGGAAGGACACGTGGGGTACAGACTCGACGTCGAAGATGATGGCCAGGGCGAGCAGGCCGGCGGCGGCGAGCAGCATGCGCTGGCGCGTGGAGAGCCTGAGAACGGTCTGGAGCTTGCCCAGCACAACCCCGGCCAGGAAGATGCCGAGGTACGCCACCGGCGTGTTCTTGAGCGCGTGCAGCCAGTAGCCGGAGGTATAGCGGTTGACCGGAGCCGTGAGGTGATCCGGGTTGAGCAGGACGTAGAGCAACTGCGGCAGCATCCCAATAGCCCAGATAGCGAGCACCAGCGCAATCAGGCGGCGGGGAGCTTTTGGCCATGGCAGGCGGATAAGCCAGGGGAATGCGGCGTAGAGAACGAGTTCGGCCGAGAGCGTCCAGGCCACGGTGTTCCAAAAGGTGGCCAGTTGAGGGAACCATCCCTGAAGCAGTAGCGGAGTGAGGACGAGGCCGGTGAAGAAATCCGCGTGGGACCGCCCGTGCCACTCGACTAGAAGTACGGGGAGGGAGAAGACGAGCGAGAGCAGGTAGACGGGATAGACGCGGGCGAAGCGGGCGCGCCAGAAATTGCGCTTGACCATCGGCGTGGGCCGGTCGGCATAGTTATACGCAAGGATGTAGCCCGAGAGCAGGAAAAAGAAGCTGACAAAGACGTAGGCGTTGTCGATGAACGGCTGGATTATCCGCATGTGCGGCGGCGTGTAGTGGAACAGCATGATGCCAAGCGCCAGCAGGGCGCGGATACCAGTGAGTGCGGGAAGCTGTGGTCTGCGCGCGGACTGCGCGGAGGGGGACGTACGTTGGGCGGATTTCACTGCATCCAGTCTAAATGCGAGCCGCCGGAGGAGAGAAGCTTAACCCCGATGGGCACTGATCGGCACCGATTTTACGACAAAGACGACTGCGGATTGGCGCGGTGGAACGCGGATCAAGGGCGGTGGCTACTGGAGGGTGAGTGTTCCGGTCAAGCCGACGAATACACTATTTGCGTTACTTTCGTTGATGTTGGAGAGGCTGGTGACCGTGATCTGCGTGGCGGTGGGGTTGGTATAGGCATTTAGAATGGAACCAGGCCCGATTGCACCGCAGGTGACGCCGGTGCTAAACGGGACTAAGCAGCCCTCGGCACCGAGCCCTAGTGTGATCCCACTGACAAGGCCAGGGAGCGTAACTGTGCCCACCCCGCTGCTGCTGGGGAAGGTGACGACTCCGGTGAGGGGGAACTGGCCGGAGGAGTTGGGCGTGGCGGACTGGGTGAGCGTCAGGCTGGCCGTGCCGGAGATAGGCGTGGTCTGGTAGTCGGTGTAGAGAGTTCCGGTAAGGGTTCCGGTATAGGTGCCGTTGAGCGGGGCGACCTCAACGCCGACCGCAGGGGTTCCCAAAATATTGCTACATGTCGGTGTATCTGGGCCGATAGGAATACATCCCCACTGAATGACGCCGGTTGAAGGGGTGTTGAAGCCGGTCGGAAGCGTGAGATTGATGTAGTAGGTGTTGGAGAAAAGCTCCAGAACCCCTGCGGGCTCGTCAACTGCGCCCGTATAGTCCACGACTGAAGTGGTTGAGCCGGATACTGTGCTGGTAGTGAATGTTCCAGTGAGGGCCGAGTTGGTGCCCTGCAAGGCTCCGACGAGATAAGGGGCGGTGGGCGGAGAGGTGATCGCCGTGCCGGATTGAATCTGCCAGTTGCCGGTGATGGATGTCGAGGCGGTGGTCTGGGTTGCTGGGGTGGTGGGCACGGTGCAGCCGAGGAGGCAGGCCAGCGAGAACAGCAGCGCGAGGTGCAATCGGGTGCGCATGGACAGAATTGTATGCCGAGTGATGCGCGTGGGATGATTATTTTTTTTGGTCTAGTCGGGAGAACAGGCAACGGTAAAGACAAATACCGAGAGATGATTATGCGGTTAGCTCCGGCGCACACGCCGCAAGGCCCAAAATCGAGCGGATGCGCGGGCGTAGTCCTATCGGCCGGGCTTTCAGCCCTCGATTTTCTCCTCCCGAGCCTTCATGGGGCTGCGCCCCATGCTGGTATAGGGCGCGCCGTTGGCGCTTTTGCGGTCCTGCCTGAGCAGACGGGATAATCATCTACGGAGATTCTGGCTTCGCCAGAATGACGAGCTTTCGTGGTGGTTAGGGAGTGACGAGGGAGCCGAGCGGCTCGCCCTGGATGACGCGGACGATGTTGCCCGGTTCCTTCATGCTGAAGACCATCATGGGCATGTTATTGTCGCGGCAGAGCGAGACGGCGGCGGTGTCCATTACCTTCAGGTTGAGGCGGAGAATGTCGGCGTAGGAGATTTGGGGGAACTTGGTGGCGTCGGGGTGGGTCTTGGGATCGGCGGTGTAGATGCCATCGACCGAGGTGGCCTTGAGCAGGATGTCGGCCTTGATCTCCATGGCGCGCAGGCTGGCCGCCGTGTCCGTGGAGAAGAAGGGGTTTCCAGTACCGGCGGCGAAGATGAGGATGCGGCCCTTTTCCAGGTGGCGCATGGCGCGGCGGCGGATGTATGGCTCGGCGACCTGACGGATTTCAATGGCCGACATGACGCGGCAGACCAGGCCCATCTTCTCGACGGCGTCCTGCAGCGCGATGGCGTTGATGACGGTGGAGAGCATGCCCATGTGGTCGGCGGCGACGCGGTCCATGTCGATGGCCTGCTGGGCGACGCCGCGGAAGAAGTTGCCTCCGCCGACGACGATTCCGATCTCGCATCCGAGGGCGTGGACAGAGGCGATCTCGGCGGCCACTTTGTGAATGAAGACAGCGTCGATACCGAAGCCGGCGCCGGCGGCGAGGGCTTCTCCGGAGAGCTTGAGGAGGATGCGTTTGTACATGTCAGGTGTAAGTATCGCACGGCGCTGGACGAGTAGTCTGCACGCTGGGTGGGCGGCAGCCGAACTCGAGCCATGGAGATGGTTGAGGGCGTCTCTGGAATGCCGAGACGCCCTCAAAGTTGTTCGCGGTGCGGTTTGCGGTTGCGACCGGCCGCTGCGGCTTATTTCTTCAGTACGTTACCGACGGTTATGCTGTCCGGGGCAAATATTTTTATGTCGTCGCGGGGGGATTTGATATCGATCCGCGTGAAGGTGCCCGGCTTGCCTGGCGCATTGACGGTGAGGACCGCTTCGCTCTCCAATGTCTTGTAAAGTCTGTTGAGCAGAGGAGAGAGCGATCCCGGAGCGAACATGCCTTCATACATGGCTGCGCCACTGGTCTCCGAAGCCAGGTCGGCGAAGTTTGTCTGTCCCTCGAGCGCACCGCCCTCGCTGCGGCTCTCGCCTGGGACGATGGGGTCCTGCCAGAAGAAGGGATACGGAACGATTCCCTGGCGTTGCAGGAGCTGCGCTGCCCCTGCGACATCGGGATTCATCTGATCGCCACTCCCCGCCTGGCCGTTGCTGCGAGTGATGCCATCGGTGAACATCAGCACGGCGCGCAGCTTGGTTGGATCGGGATTGGGCCATTTGGCCGCCAGGTCTCTGAGGCACTGATAGGGATTTCCATTGTCGTTCTTCGGGTTTGACGCTTCTTCCCTCGTCTTTGCGACGAGAGCCTTGCTGGCGAGATCGCGGTCCGTGGTGAACGGCTGGACCACGACCGTACGACCTTGCAGCAGCCAGCCCACGCCGATCTCGATATTGGACGGCATATCTCTGAAGAACTGCTTGATATCTCCAAACTGGCCATTGGAGCCGAGCATCTGCTCGGAGTCCAGCAATACCATCAATTGCACCACGGGCGAGTGGGGATCATGCAGCACAGGCACAAAGTCAGTGACTGGGACGGTCTTTCCGCCAACCTTGACCTCGCCGATGTCGGACTTGGTGAGTGGCGGCTGGGGGAGGAATGGCTCGGATTTTTTGGCCTTGACGGGCATGGCCCGCACCACGACCAACGTGGGGGTCTGCGCACGTGCGCGGCGCGAGGCCGGAGCAATCCCGCAGAGGAGCAGTAGAGCGCATGCCACTGTGACGAGGATGCTGGCGGTACCCAGGGAACGGGATGTGGTGTGGATCGGCAATGTGGGGGTAAATTGCGGGGTCATGGCAGGCTCTCCTGTAGCCTTATGGTTCTTCGAAGACAATCGAGTTAAGACGCTCCAACGGGCGGAAACGATGTCCCAATAAATATAACCGATTGCAGCAACACCCGGCCAAACGGAGCGTCCCGCCCGGCAAACGGCCCGGTCCGGCTTGCGCAAACGAACGAGGCCGGTCAGATGCCCTCGCCCATGCTGACGTGGTCGGTGCGCGAAGACTGCTCGCTGCGGTACTGCGCGCTCTCTTCCTGCTCCACTTCAAGCGCATTTGCCGGTTCCTGGCGCGCGGTCTGCAACTCGCCGTCCAGCCGCTCCACACGGGTCATCAGGCGCTTGACCTCGTCGGCCAGCGCGATGATGACATCGGAGAGCGGGTCGTTGACGTCGTGCGGATCGGTGATGAGCACACGCTTGCCGTTCTGGTAAACGATGTGCGCGGGAACCCCGACCACGGTGGAGTCCGGAGGCACATCGCGAACCACCACCGAGCCTGCGCCCACGCGGGAGTTTTCGCCGATGGTGATATTGCCCAGGATGTTGGCGTTGTTGCCGACAAAGACGCCATTGAGCAGCGTGGGATGCCGCTTGCCGACACCTTTCCCGGTGCCACCCAGAGTTACGCCCTGGTAGAGGGTGACATCGTCGCCGACGATCGCGGTTTCACCGATGACTACGCCCATTCCGTGGTCGATGAAGACGCGGCGGCCGATGCGCGCTCCGGGATGAATCTCCACGCCGGTCCAGAAGCGGGTGACCTGCGAGAAAAAGCGCGCTGGAAGACGCAGATTCTTGCACCACATCCAATGATGGACGCGATGCGCCCAGATCGCCTGCAGGCCGGGGTAGCAGAGCAACACCATCGCCCGCGACGTGGCTGCCGGGTCGCGCTCGAATACGCAGCGGATGTCTTCGCGAATGGAGGTAATCAGGTTCATGGCGCGATGGGTGACGTCGGCGTGCTCAGGGCCTGTTGCCGCAGCTCGTCGAAGAGACCCGTGGAGAGATAGCGTTCGCCGAAGTCGGGAAGGATGACGACGATCAACTTGCCGGCGTTCTTCGGGTCGCGCGCAAGCTGCACCGCCGCATGAACTGCCGCTCCGGCGGAGATTCCGACCAGCAGGCCCTCCTCACGGGGCAGGCGGCGCGCCATGGCGAAGGCCTGGTCGTTGGTCACCTGGATGACTTCGTCGATCAGCTCCGTCTTCAGCACCGTGGGCACAAAGCCCGCGCCAATCCCCTGAATCTTGTGCGGTCCCGGAGCGCCGCCAGAGAGAACATGGCTGTCTGTCGGCTCGACGGCCACGGTCCAGAAGCCGGGTTTGCGCGGCTTGATGTATTCGCTGATGCCGGTGAGCGTGCCGCCCGTGCCGACGCCGGAGACCAGAATATCCGCCTTGCCGTCGGTGTCGTTCCATATCTCCAAACCGGTGGTCTCGAAGTGGATCTTTGGGTTTGCGGGGTTGTTGAACTGCTGCAGGATGTAGCTGTTGGGTGTCTCGCGCTGCAGCTCCTCGGCCTTGGCAATGGCGCCCTTCATTCCGTTGGGGCCGGGGGTGAGTACGATCTTCGCGCCGTAGGCAAGCAGCAGGATGCGGCGCTCCACGCTCATCGTTTCGGGCATCGTCAGGATGATGCTGTATCCCTTGACCGCAGCTACAAACGCCAGGCCGATTCCGGTGTTGCCGCTGGTGGGCTCGATCAGGACGGTCTCGCCGGGCTTGATCTTTCCCGCGCGCTCGGCGGCCTCGATCATGGCCAGGCCGATGCGGTCTTTTACGCTGCTGGCCGGGTTGCGGCTCTCCAGCTTGGCCACTACGGCGGCGGTGGCTCCCTCGGTGACCCGGTTCAGTTGGACCAGCGGAGTGCCGCCAATCAGCTCTGTGACTTTCTTTGCAATGTTCATCTCTATTCCCTTTGACTCATAACCCGGCACGCCGCCGGTGTTGCGCTCCTAGGTGCGCACTTCCGCGGATGAAGCAGCGCCCAATGCGATGGCAGTACGAGGCGGGGTCAACAGAAAAATGAGCGGGGAGATGCTGCGATGCGATCGCGGAGACGCCTTGCGACCTGCATCGCATCAAGCATGACCGAAACTGGCCCGCGAAGACGTTCGCAACGGTACTGATTGGGATTGCTCATCATTCTACCTGAGATTATAAGAATGGCGCGGGTAAATGTCTAACCACCCATCGTTTGTGTGTTGGGTCAATTTGAAGCGAATGATTGAAGTTACCGATAATCGGTGCTGGCTCGAAGAATCTTGGCTTAGCCACGCTCGCAAGCGCGATACAAGCCTATATCCACCCAAACCCAAATTGTGTCACTCGATCTGGCGATCCGTGTAGTGAGCACGGCCTGCGACAGATTCTGGCTAGTGTTTCAAGCTATTCGGAATGTTGACATTCTGCTGATACCTGGCCTTTGCCAGGCGGACCTGTTCAATTTGATTCACGCTGAGAGGTCTAGGCGATCCCAGTTGATGTGCGACCAACTCGATGTGGGCGAGATGTTCGACCGTCTCCATTCTCAGGAAAGCCTCCAAAAGATCGCTGCCATAAGTCACCGCACCATGATTTGCCATAAGGATTGCCTCGTGGCCGCGGATGAACGGGCGTAGACTCGCAGCTACCTCGTCGGTTCCTGTTGTGGCGTACTCAGCTAAAGGTACCGCTCCTAGCGTCATCACCCCCTCCTGACAAAGCACCTGGTCAAGTCCCTTGCCGGCGCAGGCAAAGCCGGTCGCAATCGGAGGATGTGAGTGGACCACCGCAGAAATATCCTTCCTCATCTCATATACCACGAGATGCATACATGCCTCGCTCGTCACCTTACGGGTGCCGGAGAGCAGCCGGCCTTGAAGGTCAATGATGACCATGTCCGAAGGCTTCAGCAGGAATTTGCTCATTCCCGTTGGCGTAACGAGCAATCGATCCTCATCGAGGCGAGCCGAGAGATTTCCGGATGTTCCCGGCATGAAGCCGAGGCGTGACAGCCATTTGCTGAAGCGGACTAGCTCCCGCCGCAGCTCCGGCTCGCTAATTGGGGCGCTTCCCATCGCTGTTCCCTCTGAGATTGACCAACATGCATGCTTTATAAAATCTTGAACGGAGCAGCCTTGGACTGGGCTGCCCCCCTTCCCGAAAATGAATCTCTAAGCTTTCGCAAATGTTTGCCGAATCGGTCGGAAGCCATGAAGAGGTCGCCTGCCGTGAGATTGCCGACTACTTTGTAGTGCCCAACCGCTGCGAGGCCCATCGAAGCGATGCAACCACACTGTGAGCAATCCGGAATGCCACCGAACTGACAGGGCGTGATCTTCGTTGTCAGGTCGGCGGAAACGATCTCTGTGGTGCGTGCAAAAATGCACTCTTCCGGACTGGATGGCGGGTTTGCGATCTCATCAATGACGATGTCGTGCATGTCGAGCTTCGGAAAGAGTGGGCGAAGGCGGCGCAGTTCGTTCATCACGGCAAGGCGCTGCTCGCGAGAAAGAATCTCCGGATCGGTCGCGCCCTGCTGTGGCGTAAAGAGGCTGAACCAGACCTTCGTAATCGCCGGATTCGGACTCCAGAAAGCAAGGAACTGTTCCAGATAGCCGGGACGCGAGGCAATCTGCGCCGTGATCGTTGAATGAATGGTGACTCGAGATCCCTCGATGTTCTTAAGAATGCGCTCGTACGTCGCAGGCTTTCGACGTTCGTCGTGTTCTGGCTGAAGCCCATCGATGGAAACCACCACGTTCAGCTTTTTATACTTGTTCCACTCGGAGGGAATGACGCGAAAAGCGCTCGTGACAACCTGGGTATGGATGCCGCGAGCTTCGATCCGAGGTATTAGCTTATCGAGTTCGCGATGGCGCACCAAGGGATCCCCTCCCACCAGCGAAACATGAAGTGGTCTGAGGTCATCCAAGACGCTGAGTACACGAGTGACGAGTTCATCCCCCTTGAAATCGGAAAGCTGGCGGAGCAGCTTGGAACCCCCAAGGTGGGCTTCGTCAAAGGCGTAGCAGCCCGGGCACCGGAGGGGGCACTCCTTCGTAATCTCAATGGAAAGGGAAGGATCCCGCCCAGATAGAATGGTGCGCCATGCTTGGAGGACTTCACTTTTTTTCATTACCGCTCCAAGAGCAACTCGCATTTGCGGGCGCTCTAGTGACACTTCTAGAATAACCTGCGTCTGTGTGTGCCGGCACTTAGTCCTTTAGGCGGTCCTGGTGTCCGGCCTTGACGCCGATGGCAGCGGTTCTTTTCATGGCCATTTCTGACTGCCCCGGTCCGGTTTCCAGAAGAAGACACTCACAGAATCTACGCCCGCAAGAGAGAAGAAGCGGGCAGTCAAAGATTCGACATCGCCAGGCCGCCAGCCGGTTTGCCCCCAAATGTCTCAGCAGCACGGCGCTACCCTGCGGGAGGGCGCCTCCCGTTGATGCGAACTTCCCTGCAATACGGGGTTATAGGTAACTTCGTTCGAGCCGGACTTCAACCTGACCCACTACCATCGTTTGCCACGCCATGCTTGGAACGAGTTCGCGGAAATGTTCGCGCGGTGAAATTGCGTTAGCCCACCTCGAAGCGGTCGCCGCGTTTGGGGCAGAGGACCTCCAGTTTGTAGCGGGCTTCGATTTTGGCTTTGAGGGCCTGTTGCGCCGCCAGCTCGCCATGCACGAGGAAGACCTTCTTCAGACTGGACGCGGTGGGCGCCATCCAGTCCAGCAGCTCCTGCTGGTCGGCGTGGCCGCTCAGCGAGTCGATGGAATCGACCTCGGCGCGCACGCGCATCGCCGCGCCAAGGATGTTGACCTCCGGCAGCTTGTCGAGCAGCTTGCGGCCAAGCGTGTTCTCCGCCTGATAGCCGGTGATGAGGATGAAGTTGCGCGGGTCCTCGATGCCGTTCTTCAGGTGGTGCAGGATGCGCCCCGCCTCGCACATTCCCGAGGCCGACATCACGATAAATGGCACGCGCAGATCGTTCAGCGCCTTGCTCTCCTGCACCGTCTGGGTATAGCGCAGGCGCTTCCAGCCGAAGGGATCCTCGCCCTTGGCTACGAAAACGGCGGGCTCCTCGTCCCACTCCTCGGTGTGCTTCTCGAAGACGCCGGTGACCGCGACCGCCAGCGGGCTGTCGACGAAGATGGGCAGTTCGGGAATCTGCTTGGCGTCGATCAGCTCGTGCAGCAGCATCACCAGTTGTTGCGTGCGCTCGACGGCGAAGGCGGGAACGATGATGTGCCCGCCGCGCGCCGTGACGCGCTTCACGATGCCGGCCAGCTTCTGCTTTATGTCGCCCGCTGGGGCGTGCAGACGGTCGCCATAGGTGCTCTCCATGATGAGGTAGTCGGCCCCGGGCGCGGGGTCTGGGTCGCGGATGATGGGCAGGTTCTTGTGGCCAACGTCGCCGGAGAAAAGCAGGCGCGTCTTCTGGCCGTTCTCCACCGCGTCGATCAGCACGCAGGTTGAGCCGAGCATGTGGCCCGCGTTGGACGAGGTCATGGTGAAGCCGGCGTCCTTGGTCGATCCGGCCAGCAGTTGCGGCTCGTGCAGCTTCACCGGCTGGAACTGTTGGCAAACCTGCGCGGCGTCGTCCTGAGTGTAGAGCGGCGGGACAGGCGCCGGGCCGGAAGGCTGGCCGATGGAAGTTCGCCTGCCGTTGATCTTCGTGAGGAACTGGGCGTCGCTCTCCTGGATGTGCGCGCTGTCCTTCAGCATGGGCGTGCAGAGGTCGAGCGTCGCGGGCGTGGAGTAGATGGGCCCGCGATAGCCCTGCTTCGCCAGCAGTGGCAAGTCGCCGCTGTGGTCGATGTGCGCGTGCGAGAGGACGACCGCGTTCAGCCCGCCCGCGGCGAGCTGCTGCGGCGTAAACGCCAGATGCGAGTTGATGTCGGCTGCCTGCTGGCGATGGCCCTGATAGAGGCCGCAGTCCAGCAACACGTTCTGCCCCGCGCATTCGATGTGGTGGCTCGACCCGGTGACGGTTTGGTCCGCACCCCAGAAATGCAAACGAATTGCCATGCGTTCTCCCTCTGCTGCCGGTTGGTTGTGCCAGCGTGTGTGCTCCCAGCTTATACACTCGACCGCCCCACTGACCAGCGACAAAGATGATCCTCCAGAGCTCTTCCTCCTGTATGCTTTCTTGTCAACGAGGGAACCATATCGTTTTGCATCTCGTACTCACGAGTACAGGAGATTCTCTGCATGAAATGCTGCATCGCACTTCTGGCCCTATGCCTCGCCACATCGTACAGTCACGCGCAATCGACCACGCTTTCCCCATCTCAGACGCTGCAACAGCAGGCGGCACTAGCGCAAGCGAGCTATAACAAACATGCCTATGCGGAGGCTGCTGCACTTCTCGAAAAACTCTCCGCAGATCCGCAGATTACAACTCTCTCGGACTGGCCAAACGACCTCTACAATCTGGCCTGCTACCAGGCACTCGAAGGTAAGCCCGCGTTGGCGATTCTCACGCTCAAGCAGTTCGTCGATCTCGGCACCACTGTTCCCGTTGAAGACATCCGCAAAGATCCCGATATCGTCTCGTTGCACGGCGATCCGCAATTCCAAGAACTGCTTGCCCGCATGGCGAAGGCGGAAGCACTATGGAAGGACGATCCGTCAATCGCCACGCCCTACAAGGCTGTGCTCACTGAGGATGAGAAGGTCGCCGGCCTGTCGAAGTTCTGGTCCGAGGCGCGCTTCAACTTCCCCTTCTTCTCCCGTCTGCCCGATCTCGATTGGGACCGCGAGTACGTGGACTACCTGCCGCAGGTGCGCGCTGCGCAGACCACAGCCGATTACTACCGTGTCATGCAGCGCTTCGCAGCAACGCTCCACGATGGCCACACCGGAGTCTGGCCGCCGGACGATGTCGCTTTTTCCGAAGTTGGATTCGGAACTCAATTGATCGAGAACAAGGTTCTAATCACTGCAATCTACGATCCCGCACTTGAGGCGAAGGGCATTCACGTTGGGACAGAGATCGTCTCTGTAGACGGCCAGCCCGTGCGCGAATATGCCGAGAGTGCTGTAGCTCCCTATGTCATCGGCTTCACATTGCAAGATCGAAACACACGCACCTATGGATATGACTTATTGCGAGGTCCCCGAAAACTACCGGTTCAGCTTGTTATTCAGAACGAGCAAGGAGAGAAAATCTCTGTCTCCGTTCACCGCTATTGCGAAGCCTCTTCAAAGTGCTCGTGGCCTGGGAAGGGGGTGCCTCAGTTTAAAATACTGGACGGAAATATCGCCTATCTTTCGGTCGACGAGTTTGCTGACAATATTGGTGCAAAGACCATGCAAGATCACTTCGCGGCCATTGCCCAGACAAACGGTCTCATTATCGATCTGCGAGAGAACGGAGGAGGCAGCAGCAGCAACGGCTATGAGATTCTGAGCATGTTAACCAACAAGCCCTTTCAGACCTCTAGAGAGAAGATGCTGGATTACAAGCCTGCCTATCGCGCCTGGGGTAATACACCGGGCTGGTTCAACATCCCATCCGAACTGTGGCCTTCAGATCCAGCTCATTATTTCGCAAAGCCTGTCGTCGTTCTAACCAGCGCAGCAACCTACTCCGCAGCCGAAGACTTTGTCGTCGCCTTCGATGCGATGCACCGCGGTACATTGGTTGGTGAAACAACGGGAGGAAGCACTGGACAGCCGCTGATCTTCCAACTTCCCGGAGGCGGCGGCGCAAGAATCTGCACTAAAGACGACGCCTATCCCGATGGACGCATCTTTGAAGGCATCGGCGTTCCTCCTCAGGTAAAGGTTTCGCCCACCGTCTCCGACATCCGCCAAGGCAGAGACACCGCTCTGGAGCGTGCCATCGAAATCCTTCGATAAAGTCACTGAGCCTTCGGAGCTACTGTGAAGCAGCGCTAATTGCTGGGGAGCTGGGTGGTGGACCAGCCGCCGCCGAGAGCTAGCTGGAGCTGGGCGCTGGCGACGATGCGGCGCGCGACCAAGGCGGCGGCGAGGCGTTCGTCGTTCAACTGAATGGTCTGGTTGGTGAGGACTTCGAGGTAGGTGGCGAGGCCGCGCTTGTAGCGCAGCGTGGAGAGATCGGTGCTGCGTCGTGCGGCGTCCACGGCGCGCTGCTGGGCGGCTGCCTCCTGCTGCAGCACGCGCAGCGCGGAGAGCTGGTCCTCCACATCGCGGAAGGCAGACAAAACCTGTTCCCGATAGAGCGCGGTGGCCTGCTCGCGCTGGGCGATGGCGTAGTCCACCTGCGCGCGGCGGCGGCCCGCGTCGTAGAGAAGCTGGCTGGCGGATGGCCCGGCGTTCCACTCCGCGCTGCCGGAGCTGAAGATGCGGCTGACCAGAGCGCTCTCCATTCCGCCCTCCGCGCCCAGCGTGATGTTGGGGTAGTACGCGGCCTTGGCGACGCCGATGAGCGCGTTGGCGGCGGCGACACGGCGCTCCGCGGTGGCGATGTCTGGACGGCGCTGCAGCAACTCGGAGGGAACTCCGGTGGGGATTGCGGGCGGAGCGCCGGCGATGGGCTGCTCGGGAATGTGGAAGGCGGTTGCGGGCTCACCGACCAGCACGGCGATGGCATGTTCGTACTGCGCGCGCTGGACGCCGAGGTCGATGAGCTGGGCGCGCGCCTCTTCGAGCTGCGCCTGGGCCTCGGCGACATCGCTCTCGGTGCTGAGGCCGCCCTTGAGGCGAACCTCGGTGAGATCGAGCGCCTGGGCGTATGCGTCGATGGTGGAGCGCAGCAGTTGCGCCTGAAGATCGAGGCCGCGCAGTTGGAGGTAGGTGACGGCGAGCAAGCCTTGCAGGCTAAGACGCGTGTTGGCCAGGTCGGCGGCGGAGGCCTGCGCACTGGCCGAGGCGGACTCGATCTGGCGGCGGACGGTCCCCCAGAAGTCCGGCTCCCAGGAGATATTGAGGGGAATCAGGAAATCCCAGTAATCGCGTTGCGTTGCAGGTCCTACCTGGGGCGCGTTGCTGGAGATGCCATTGCGCGAGGCCGAACCTCCGATGGAGACCGTGGGGTAGAGCGATGCGTGGGTCTCGCGCACCAGGTCGTGGGCCTGCTCGTAGGCGTGCAGCGCGGCCGCAATGCTCTGGTTGGCGCTGGCACAGCGCTGCTCCAGAGTATTCAGGTCGGGGTCTTGATAGATGGCCCACCACGCGCCACGGTCGGCTGCGTCGGCGGGCGCGGCTGCGGCCCAATCGCCGTTGTGGCCATTGTCCGAGAAGGACGGCGGCGCGGGGACGGGCGGGGCCTTGTAGTTTGGCCCGACGGTCTTGCAACCGGTGAGCAAAAGCTCGCATCCGGTGAGCGTGAGCGCGGCCAGCAGTGCGATTGTGCGAAACGCCTTCATGGCTTGGCTCCCGCATCGGTTGCGACGACGCGCACCAGTTCGCCTTCGGTCAGCGAGTCGGGCGGGTTGGTGATGATGGATTGGCCGGGCGCGAGGCCGCTGAGAATCTCCATGGTCGAGCCGGAGTCGCGTCCCTCGGTGACGCGCACGATGTGAGCGTGGTTTGTTGCGTCGACCGTGGCGACGTGCAGCCCGTCCGGCTCAAGAATCAGCGCGCTGACTGGGACGATGAGCGCGGGGACATTGGTCGAGACGTTCAGATGCACTTCGGCGTAGCTGCCCGGCAATAGCTCGCCGGAGCGGTTATCCACGTCTACCTCGGCCAGCAGAGTGCGCGTCGCGGGGTCCACTGCGTTGGAGGAACGTACCAGCTTGCCATGGAAGACCCGCCCAGGATACTGAGGCAGCGTCAACGTGGCCGCGACCCCGTTTTTTGCGTCCGGAGCGTATATCTGCGGGACATTGATGAAGACGCGCAGCGTACCGATGGCCGAGAGGTCGAAGACCTCCTTGCTGCCAGAGACCGTGCCAGCGCCCGGCGTCGTGGTGCTTCCGGCGGGGGTGACCAACTGGCCGATGTCCAGGTTGCGCGCTGTGATGACGCCGTCGAAGGGCGCCACGATGCGCTCGAAGGATTGCAGCTGCTCGATGCGATGCACGTTGGCTTGCGCGGAGTTCACCTCGGTGTTTCGCGCCTCAAGCAGCGCGACAGCGTTGTCGGTGTCCTGCTGCGAGACGGCGTTCTGCGCGATCAGGCCGCGATAACGATCCGCCGTCACCTTTGCCAGCGCGGCGTTGCTCACGGCGGTTGCCAGGTCGGCCTTCGCCTGGGCAAGCTGCTGGTCCAACTCCGGCGTCTCGATGACGGCGAGCAACTCGCCCTTGCGCACATGCGAGCCGATGTCGTGCGACCAGCTCTTGACGTAGCCCGTGGTGCGCGCATAGATCGGGGCCAGCGTGAAGGCCTGAATGTTGCCCGGAAGCACGATCTCCCGCGCATCTTTCTCAAAGACCGGCTGCTCCAGCGAGACCGGCGGAGCTGCATTGGCATTGGTTGTCTTCACCAGTTCGCTGTTGGCATGAACGCGGCGCACGATGCCGGCGATGGACGCGGCGACGGCAACGATGAGGAGAACGACGACCAGCGTCACGAGAGAGCTGCGCGAGGCCTCGGGCGTTGCGGTTTCATCATGACTTGTTTGTGACACCTTCGACTCCGGGTCCTTCATAGCTGCGTCTCCGTGCGCTCTATTGGCGCTGATTCGGTTGGTCTTGTCCGCTTGCGATGGTTCATGCCTGGGCCTCATTCGTGTCCATAGCCTTGGTCTCGGCGACAGGCGGATCGTTGCGGTGCATCAAGGAGAAAAAGACCGGGACGAAGGTCAACGTGCCAAAGGTGGCCAGCAGCAGACCCCCGATGACGGCGCGGCCCAACGGCGCATTCTGTTCGCCGCCATCGCCCAGGCCAAGCGCCATCGGCACCATGCCGATAATCATGGCAAGGGCCGTCATAATGACCGGACGGAAGCGCGTGAAGCCCGCGCTGAGCGCCGCCTGGGCCGCGCTCATGCCATGCTCCATCTGCTCCTTGGCGAAACTGACGACAAGGATCGAGTTCGCCGTGGCCACGCCCATGCACATGATGGAGCCGGTGAGCGCAGGCACACTGATGTGGGTGCCGGTGAGAAACATCATCCAGACGATTCCTGCCAAAGCGCCGGGCAGCGCGGCGATGATGATGAATGGATCGAGCCAACTCTGAAAGTTCACTACAATGAGCGCGTAGACCAGCACGATGGAGAAGAGCAGTCCGTACACCAGTCCCTGAAAGGACGTGTGCATGGTCTGGATCTGCCCACGCAGCGTGATTTCGGTGCCGCGCGGCTTCTTCGATTCGCTATCCTTGAGAATCTTCTCGATCTTGCCTGCCACGCTGGCCAGATCGGTTCCCTCGACCGAGCCGTAGATGTCGATCATCGACTGTGCGTTGTAGTGGCTCACCGTGCCGGGCTCGACGCCACGCTCCAGCGTCGCCAGGTTACCGAGAATCTGCGGCTGCGCGCTCGATCCATTGGTCGAGATGGGAAAGTTCTGCAAGTCCTGTAGGTCCGTCACCTCGTACTGCGGCGTCTGCACGGCGATGTTGTAGCTCACATGATTTTGCGGATTCAGATAGAACGTCGGCGAGGTCTGCGAGCTTCCGCTCAGGCTGGTCAGCAGGTCCTGCGCAATGTCCTTCTGGCTGTAGCCCACCTGCTGCGCTCGCGTGCGGTCGACGTTGACCGTCCACTTCGGCTGGTTGAAGGGCTGCTGAATGCGCAGGTCGGTGGTTCCGGGAATCTGCGCGATCTGCTGCATCAACTGCTCGGCCAGCGCGCGATTCTCGTCAACCTTCACCCCGGTGACCTGCACGTCGATCGGCGCGGGCAGGCCGAAGTTGAGAATCTGGCTGGTCATGTCGGTCGGCAGATAGTAGAACTCAGTGCCGGGAAACTGCTGGGTCAGCTTGTCGCGCAAAGCGCGCGTGTACTCCGCGGTGGGCCGGTGTTTTTCCGCCAGCGAGACCAGAATGTCCGCGTCGCCAGTGCCAATCGGCGCCGAGTTCGAGTAGGAAAGGTTCAGCCCTGAGTAAGGCAGCCCGATGTTGTCGATCACCGTGCCCAGCTCGCTTGCGGGAATCTCCGCGCGAATCGTGTCCTCAATCTGATCGCACAGCCGCGCCGTATCCTCGATGCGCGTGCCGGTGTGCGCGCGCACATGCAGCTTGAATTGCCCGCCGTCCACCGAGGGGAAGAAGTCCTGCCCAAGCCACGGATAGAGCAGCGCAATCGAGACCACCCAGAACGCAACGATCGAGAGCAGAAACCCAGCGCGATACCGCAAGCAGAGTCGCAGTACGCCGTGGTACCAGTCGCGCAGCCGCTCGAAATAATGTTCGAACGTAATCTGGAATCGCACAAATGGATTGCGACTGGCGCGCGCCTGCTCCACGCGGTCGTGCTCGTGTCCCTTCAGCAGATACATCGCCATGGTGGGCACGACGGTCCGCGAGAGGAAGTACGACGCGAGCATGGCGAAGACAACCGCCTCGGCCAGTGGCACGAAAAGATAGCGGGCGACGCCGCCGAGGAAGAACATCGGCACAAAGACGATGCAGATGGCGAGCGTGGAGACTAAGGCCGGAACTGCGATCTGCGCGGCGCCGTCCAGGATCGCCGGCTCAACGTCTTCGCCCAGTTCCAGAAAGCGGTTGATATTCTCAATCGTCACCGTAGCGTCGTCGACTAGAATCCCGACGGCCAGCGCCAGTCCACCCAGCGTCATGATGTTGATCGTCTCGCCGAGGGCGGCCAACGCCAGAAGCGAGCAGATGATTGACAGCGGAATAGATACGGCGATAATCAGCGTCGAACGCCAGTTGCCGAGGAAGACCAGGATCATCACCGCTGTAAGACAGCCCGCAATGATCGCCTCGCGCACCACTCCGCTGATCGCCGATTTGACGAAGACCGATTGGTCGGCGATGGGGCGAATCTGTAGCGCCGGAGGCAGTTGTGCCTTGATCTGCGGCAGCCGCTCGCGCACGTTGCCGATGATGTCCAGCGTGCTAGCGTCGCCCGTCTTCTGAATCGTCAACAACGACGCGCGCTGTCCGTCGACGCGCACGATGTTGGTCTGCGGAGGAAAGCCGTCACGCACATTGCCGATGTCGTGAATGTAAACGGTGGCGCCGTTCACCGTCTTGATCGGCAGGTCGTTCAGCTCCGCAATCGTCTCCGGCGCGCTGTTGGTCTCCACCTGATAATCGACGTGGTCCATCTTCACTTCGCCCGCCGGCAGAATCACATTCTGTGCATTCACGGCGTTCACCACGTCCGACGCCGACAGCCCATGCGCCTGTAGCTTCTGGGTGTCGATGTCCACCTGAATCTGCCGCTGCTTGCCTCCGTAGGGCGACGGAATCGAAACTCCCTCCACCGTGGCAAGCTGAGTGCGAATGAAGTTCTGCCCAAAGTCGTACAGTTGTTGCTCTGTCAGTCCGTTGCCCGACAGCCCCAGTTGCAGCACCGGAACGCTCGACGCGCTGTACTGAATCACCAGCGGAGGCGTCGTCCCGGTCGGATAGGATCGCAGCGACGTCTGCGCAATCGCCGTCACCTGCGCCACCGCCTGCGAGATATTCACGTTGGGGCGGAAGTAGACCTTGACGACAGAGATGCCATTCAGCGTCTGCGACTCGATGTGTTCGATGTCGTTGACCGTCAACGTCAGGCTGCGCTCGAACTGCACCGTGATCCGGTCGCTCAACTCCTGCGGCGACAGCCCAGCATAACCCCAGATCACGGATACCACCGGAATATCGATGTTCGGGAAGATGTCGACCGGCGTGCGCTCAATCACCACTGGTCCCAGGAAGAAGAGCAGCAGCGACAACACGACGAAGGTGTAGGGTCTCCTAAGTGCGAGACGGACAATCCACATCAATACTCCTTTGGTCGAAAGTGCGACCGGCATCGATCGAAAGAGAACTCGTGCCAGTCGATGCAGCGGAATAGGCCAGTTGAAGACAGTTTGACCGAGTGATGTTACTGAACGATTGGTTTAGCAATTAGATGTTACCAACTTTGTGCAAGACTCATCGACGCTTCAAGGCCTTTTGGGTGCAGGCGTCTTCCGCTTCGTCTTTGCGGGACGGCGATATCCGGGACGCTTCAGCCCACTGAACACGGCCTCAACCAGGGCCTGCGACTCGCTTGCGCTCAGCGGCCCATGCCCGGCAAGCAGGCGAAAGATGATTGGCCCATAGATCAGATCGAGAACGATCTCTCCGTCAATCTCTTTGCGTACTTCGCCTCGGTCCACGCCGCGCAGCCACATCACGCGGGCCGTGTCCCGTCGCGCATAAAGAAAACGCTCACGAAACAACTTGAGAAATTCCGGGTCGCTTTGTCCCTCCGCTAGAAACTGGCAGACGAGACGCCCTAGCGATCCGGCATAGAACGCCGCAACCGACTTCAATTGTTCGATAAAATCCTGTTCGGCCGAGCCTGTATCCGGCATTGCGACCTGTTCGGTCATACTTGCCTGATAGGCATCGAGCGCCACCAGGCTCTTGTTCGGCCACCACTTGTAGATCGTTGCCTTGCTGACGCCGGCCCTGCGCGCAATCGCGTCGGCAGTCACCTTGCGGAGAGGCTGGCGCTCCAGCAGATAGAGCGTTGCCTTCAGAATGGCTGCCTCCGCCTCGGCGCTTCGCTTTCGCCCACGGCACTTTGGCTCTTCGGCGCATGCAGGCGGGCATAGCTCTACGACTTTTCGTGGTTTTGCGATCTCACAATCTCCATGGAAATGACCGGCTGTTGCGATCAAAATGTCTCTCAGGCCGGGCGACGATCGGGGCCGACGGAAAGCAATGCAAGTCGCACGCATCCTCCGACGATATTAAACTATACGTATAGTTTCTATTTCCTGCAACCGCGCTGGCAAGACAGTCTCGTTGGCCGGCCATGAGGACGGTCCGCCTTTTCCGCCAGATTCGGTATTCTAAATGCATAGGTGCTTCCGCGTCCGTGGCCCATCCCAAGATAAACACACTCCGCGCATCTCTCCCGGCGCACCCAAGCAGGGCGGGCCTCGGCACCGTCTTCTTATTGAATTTGCTGGCCCTTATGCCCGTATCGGCATGCACCGCGCAGAGCTTGCCGCCCGCGCCGGTCGACGCCACGGCCCTGGTGCGCCGCGCCGTGCAACACCGGCTCGACGCCGGCAAGGGCCATCGGCCGGTCCGCTATCTCATTCACCGGACCGACGAGCGCCACGACACAACCAAGGAGATCGTCGAGAGCGTGGACGGCGACGTTGCGCGTCTGGTCGAGCTTGACGGCAAGCCGCTGAGCGCCGAGGCCAACCGCGCCGAACTGGACCGCCTGGACACGCTGGCCAATCACCCCGAGTTGCAGGAGCATCGCCACAAGGGCGAACAGAAGGACGCAGAGCGCGTCGACCGCCTGCTTGCACTGCTGCCGGACGCGTTCCTATACCGGTTTGAAGGGATGGCTCCCTGCGCCGCGGGCCAGTGCTATCGGTTGAGCTTCACTCCCAGCCCGCACTTCACTCCGCCCAACCTGGAGGCCGATCTGCTGCGCGGCGTCGCTGGCGAGGTGTGGATCGATACAAGACAGGAGCGGCTGACCCGGCTGGAGGGCCACTTCATCGCGGAGGTTGACTTCGGATTTGGAATACTCGGCAAGCTGAACAAGGGCGGAACAGTCCTGCTGGAACAGACCGACGTTGGCGGGCACGATTGGGAACTCACGCGCCTCACGCTGCATGTGACCGGCAAGGCGCTGATGGTAAAGCCGCTGAGCTTTCAGATCAACGAGGAGGCGAGCCGCTTCTCGCCGGTTCAGCCCGGCCTGAGGTACAGAGACGCAATCCAACTGCTGAAGCAGTCCGCGCCTTAGAGCAGTTGACCCGAAAACAAGAGCGGTTACGCCGTAATGGTGACGGAAGCGCTAGTCAGGGACAAGGACGAAGCGGTGAGCCGCATCTCACCCGGCCGGCCGATGGATTGCACCAGCGCCAGCGCGTGGCCCGCGAAGGCCTTGCGCCGGTCACTCTGGTAGCTCTCATGGCTGTCGGCCTGGCCGTTGTCCAGACCCAGGATTCGTCCCGGGCCGCTCAACTCGAAGACCACTTCGTTGTCGGCTGTCGGTACGACGCGCCCTTCGCTGTCGACGATCTCAATTGCAACATGGGAGAGATCGTCCCATCGGGTGTCGATCCGTGCTCTGTCCGCGGTAAGGCGAAGGGCCGCCGGAGCGCCGGTCGTGCTTTGATCCACGGTCAGGACGGCCTGGCCGTCCTTGGTGCCGACGGCGCGCAGTGTGCCGGGTTGGTACGGAACGTACCATGCGAGGTGAAGGTCGCCTGTGGTCTGCAACACCCGGTCGCGCGGCGGGAGGTTCCCGTATCTCTCCTCCATGCCCGTCTCCGGGAACATGTATCCCTGCACGCCGAGGCTCTTGCCGTTCAGGAAGAGTTCGACCGTGTCGCAGTTTGTGAAGCAGATAACGGGAATGATCTGGCCCTCGCTTCCCGCCCAGTTCCAATGCGGAGAGAGGTGCAGCACGGGGTCCTTCGTCCAGACGCTCTTGTAGAAGTAGTAGCCGTCCTTGGCAAAGCCGCAGGTATCGATGACGCCGGAGCGCGACGATTTGGAAGGCCATCGCGCCTCCCCGAGGTAGTCGATGCCGGTCCACATGAAGTCGCCGCTCACGTAGTCGTAGACCTGGGTGAACCGCTGCAACTGCTCGACCGTGATGCGTTGGTTGGAAGCAGGACTGAAGCGGCCGGAAGTCGCGCCCGCGCTTGGGATGAAGCTGGGCATGGAACCGTTCTCGGTCCCGATAAAAAGCCGCTTGGGGAAGTCGTGGCGGTCGAGGCTGTAGTACTTCTCGCGCCGGTCGCGCCAGCGGTCGACGTAGTTGTATCCCACCACATCGAGCTCGTCGAGGAACTGGGGCAGCGCGGCGGTTGGCTCGGAGGCGATGCGGTCGCAGGCCACGGTGACCAGCCGCGTGGGATCGTTGTCGTGCAGGATCTTATTCAACTTGCGCAGAGTCTCGACTCCGGCGGGCACGGCCTGGTCCGGGACCTCGTTGCCCGCGCTCCAGATCACAACGGAGGGATGATTGCGGTCGCGCGCGATCATGTCGGCCAGGTCGCGCGCCGACCATTCGTCGAAGTATTTGTGATAGCCGAAGGCGGGTTGTTTTCCCTGACGCCACTCGTCGAAGGCCTCGTCCATCACCAGGAATCCCATGCTGTCGCACAGGTCCATGAACTCGTTTGTATGCGGGTTGTGGCTGGTGCGGATGGCGTTGCAGCCCATCTCTCTCAATAGAGCGAGCCGCCGCTCCCAGATCCGCCGCGGCACGGCGGTTCCCACCGAACCTCCATCGTCGTGCAGGCAGACTCCGTTCATCTTGACGCGTTCGCCATTGAGCAGGAATCCCTTGTCCACATCGAACTTGATCGTCCGTATGCCGAAGGGAGTGCTCGCTGCGTCCACCTCCGCGCTCTGCTGGCGCAGCGTCTGGCGGGCGGAGTAGAGGACCGGCGTAGCGACCGACCAGAGCTTGGGCTGGGGCACAGCGATGCGCTGCACAAAGAGATGTTCTCCACCAGCCGGAACCTCTTCGGTGGTCTCCACCGACTGCACCGTAGCGCCGCTCTGGTCGAGAATCGCGGTGCTCAGTGTGCAGGACGCGGACCGCGCAAGCGTGTTGTGTACGCGCGTGGAGACCTCCACCGTGGCGCTCTCCGGCGCGATCTGCGGCGTGGTGATGCCCGTGCCCCACTGCTCGATGTAGACCTGTCCAGTGTTGATCAGCCAGGTATGGCGATTGATGCCCGAGCCGGAGTACCAGCGCAGGTTTGGCTGGTGCGAATTGTCCACGCGCACGGCGACGACGTTCGGCCCACCGCCAAAATGAAGGTGCGGCCTGAGGTCGTAGTAGAACGGAATGAAGCCGTAGGGCCGTGTGCCCAGGTGCTGGCCGTTGATCCACACATCGCTGCACTGGTACACGCCGTCGAACTCGAGCAGGATGCGTCGTCCCGCATCGCCGCGGGCAAGCTGGAAGCTCTTGCGATACCAGCCAATGCCGGTCGGCAGGTAGGCTCCCGAGCCGCCGCAGGGCTCTGTTTCGCTGAAGGGCCCGCTGATGCTCCAGTCGTGCGGCAAGACTACCGGGTTCCAGCCTCCGGCGGTCGTCTGCGGCAACTGCGCGTCGGTGATGTCTCCCTTGGCGAAGCTCCACCCGTCGTCGAAGCTCGTCCGGCGCACGCGCGGCGGTTCTACGGCCGCCTTCACCGGCTTGGCCAGCGCCTTCTCAAGTCCGATTGCGGATGCAACGCCAACCAGGGCTGCATCGCCCAGAAAGTCCCTTCGCGTCAGTTCGCGACTCATAGGTGCAGTTCTCCTCTTCTGCTTGCATCGCAAGTCTAAAGCCCGGGAAGGATGGGAAGACCGATGCCAATGCGATTTACCGTGCGCCTCGGCTTTTGTCTATGCGCAGGCGATCCCGGGCCTTCCTTCTTCTCCGGCATACGATCTTCTCCTGTCCCGAAACACTCTACAAACGCCAAAATCAACGCTTATTGATCCGCGCCAGCTTACCACTCAGCCCGATGCGTCCGCCACGGTTATTGTGGATCGCGGCGGATGGAATTGCGCGGTCGTGTACACTAGATTCGATTCAACACTTGATTCCACAAGGCTCCAGCTTGAATTCTCTTCGGCAACAAAATGCGTTGTCACTGCTGAGTGGTGACGAGGCGGTTGCCATGGCCGCCTATGACTGTGGTGTGCGGCTTGGCACAGGATACCCCGGCACTCCCTCGACGGAGATTCTGGAAACATTTGAAGCTCTGGGCGGACGGGCGCAGTGGTCGCCCAACGAGAAGGTAGCGCTGGAGGTTGCGATCGGCGTCGCCTTTGCCGGAGCGCGCGCCATTGTGACCATGAAGCACGTCGGGCTGAATGTGGCCGCGGACCCCTTGTTCACGGTGGCGTCCACGCGGCTGGACGGGGCGCTGGTGGTGGTTTCGGCCGACGATCCAGGAATGGCATCCAGCCAGAACGAGCAGGACAACCGGCGCTATGCGCTGGCTGCGGGCGTGCCCATGCTGGAGCCTTCGGACTCGCAGGAGGCGTACGAGTTCACGGTGCGCGCCATCGAGATCTCCGAGCGCTGGCAGGCGCCTGTCCTGCTGCGCATGACCACACGCGTCTGTCATTCCAAGAGCGTGGTGCGGCGCGGCACGGTTGCGGTTCCACCGCCGAGGGCGGCGCGCTTCGAGCACGACCTTCCTTCCCGCGTGATGATTCCGGCCTACGCCCGCTCGGCGCATCCGCGGCTGCGCAAAAAGCTGGCTGAGATGGCCGCGTGGAACGATGAGGCGGGGCCAAACCAGCTCATCGCCGGCTCGACCAAGCTGGGAATCATCACATCGGGCGCGGCATTCCTTCATGTGCGCGAGGTTGCGCCCGAGGCCAGCGTGCTGAAGATTGGAATGACTTACCCGTTGCCCGCGGAGCGAATGCGCGCGTTTGCCGCCAGCGTGGAACGCTGCATCGTCATCGAAGAGGGCGATCCGTATCTGGTGGAGGGAGCGCGCGCCGCGTGCATCGCGGTGGAGGGCAAGCCGGAGATCTATCGCTTCGGCGAGCTGACCAGCGCGCGCGTGCGCCGCATTCTGGACAAGGATGCTTCGCCGGAGCCAAAGCGCGTCGCCGGCAAGATGCCGGCCTTCTGCCCCGGCTGTCCGCACCGCAGCGTCTACACGGCGCTGAAGAACCTGGACTGCATCGTCTCAGGCGACATCGGATGCTACTCGCTGGGGGCACTGCCGCCCTTCGAGGCCATGGACACGATGGTGTGCATGGGCGCGTCCATCGGCATAGGGCTGGGGCTGCGCCTTTCGCTGCCGCCCGAGGCGGCGAAGCGAGTGGTGAGCGTCATCGGCGACAGTACCTTTGTGCACAGCGGAATTACGGGTCTGGTCGAGATGATATACAACCCGCCGGAGAGCGGTCATGTGGTGGTGATTCTGGACAATGGGACCACGGCCATGACGGGCCTGCAGGAGCACCCGGGAACCGGGCGCACGCTGGCCCATGAAAAGACGGGCAAGGTGGTCTTCGAGGAACTGGCGCGCACGCTGGGCATACGCAATGTTTATGTGATCGATCCCACAGCGGAGCCTGAGAGGTTTCAGCAGACGATTCAAGACTGCCTGGCCCGTCCGGAGCTCTCCGTGGTGATCTCCCGCCACAACTGTCTGCTGGCAAACCGCTGGATTCGCGAGTACGAGAGGAACAATGAGCAGTCAACCGACTAATGGTGCGAGCGGTAAGCCGACAAATGTAGTGATTGCGGGGCTCGGCGGACAGGGTGTAATCAAGGCCTCCGATATTCTGGCCGACGTTGCCTTCAGCGCCGGCCTGGACGTGAAGAAGAGCGAGTTGCATGGGATGAGCCAGCGCGGCGGATCGGTCTCCAGCGACGTGCGCTTTGGCGGGCACGTCTTCAGCCCGATGGTTCCAGAGGGCGAGGCGGATTACCTGGTTGTCATCGCGCCGGACCAGGTCCCGGTGAACGCGTGGATGATGGGCCAGGGCGGCGTCCTGATTGAGGCGTCCATGATCGACGAATCCACTCTGCCCAACAAAAAAAGCATCAATGTGGCGTTGCTGGGGATGTTGAGCCGTCACTTGCCGTTTCCCGTCGAGACATGGAATGACGCGATCGGGCGCAACCTGCCGGAGAAGCTGTTGGGGGTGAATCTGCGGGCATTCTCCATCGGGCGGGCCAATGGGCAGGGAGTTGAGCGGGAGGGATGAATTCACTTCTGGAATCGAGCATTGCCGACTGTCATCCCGCCAGCGTGCCGGATTTCACCCCAGTTGCGCAGTTGCGCGAGCTGCAGTTGAAGCGCTTGCAGGCAGTGGTTACGCGAGCGTGGCAGCAAGTCGAGCTCTTCCGCTCACGCATGGACGAGCGCGGCCTCGCGCCGCAGGCGGTCCGCTCACTCGAAGACATCGGTAAGCTGCCGTTCACCAAGAAAAGCGATCTGCGCGACACCTATCCGTTCGGACTCTTTGCCAGTCCCATGAAGGACGTCGTCCGTCTTCACGTCTCCAGCGGAACCACGGGAAAGCCCATCGTGGTGGCTTACACAAAGGAAGATGTGGATGTGTGGACCTCGGTGATGGTCCGCGGCCTGGCTGGCTGCGGACTGCATCGCGGAGACATTATCCAGGTCTCCTACGGGTACGGACTTTTCACTGGCGGCCTGGGAGCGCACTACGGCGCCGAAGGGCTGGGGGCGACGGTCGTCCCAGCATCCACAGGCAACGCCGATCGACAGATCATGCTGATGAAGGACTTTGGCGTGACCGCGATCTGCTGCACTCCCACCTATTTTCTGCATCTGATCGACCGTGCCGCCGGACTCGGCGTGGAGATGAAAGATCTGCCGATCCGGACAGGCATCTTCGGCGCGGAGCCGTGGACCGAACCCATGCGCAAGCACATTGAAACGATGGGCCGGATCGAGGCGTTCGACATCTACGGGCTCTCGGAGATCATTGGGCCGGGCGTGGGCTGCGAATGCCGCCGCCACCAGGGGCTGCACATCTTCGAGGACCACTTCTACCCGGAGATTGTCGATCCCGCCACAGGCGAGCCGCTCGCGGACGGCAGCGAGGGAGAGCTGGTGCTGACCACCCTCAGCAAGCAGGCGATGCCCATGGTCCGCTATCGCACGCGCGACATCACCAGCATCCTGCCCGGCCGCTGCGAGTGCGGGCGCACGCTCCGCCGGATTGGCCGCATCGGACGGCGCAGCGACGATATGCTGATTATCCGCGGCGTCAATGTATTTCCGTCGCAGGTGGAGACCGCGCTGCTCGAGATCGAGGGCACCCTGCCGCACTACCAGATCGTGCTCACCCGCGAGCAGGGACTGGACCAGATGGAGGTGCTGGTCGAGGTGACGCCGCGGATGTTCACCGACAAGATCGGATCGCTGCAGGGGCTGCACGACAGGCTTCAGGGAGCGCTCGACCACGTGCTTGGAATCCGGGTCCGGGTCTCGCTGGTCGAGGCGTATACCATCGAGCGAAGCCAGGGAAAGGCAAAACGCGTTATCGACAGGAGAACAACATGAAGATCCATCAGATCTCGCTGTTCGTCGAAAACAAGCCGGGACACATCGTCGCCCCTACGCGCCTGCTGGCGCGGGAGGGCGTCGATATCCGCGCCCTGTATCTGGCGGACACCGAGCACTACGGCATCCTGCGCATGATTGTCTCGGACTGGGAGAAGGCCGCACAAACTCTGGAAGCCCATGGATTCGTGGTGAAGGTGACGGACGTTCTGGCCATCTTTGTGACTGACCGTCCGGGAGGCCTGGCCGACGTCCTGGAGGCGCTGGACGGGAGTGGAATCAATATCGAGTATATGTATGCCTTCTCCGATGTCCGCGGAGACGAGGCAATCCTGATCTTTCGCTTCGCCGATACGGACGCGGCGATTGTGCGCTTGCAGGCGGCGGGCATCAACCTGCTGGCCAGCGAAGAACTCCTGAAGAAATAGCAGGCCTTGACGAACCAGCGGTCTCACGATGGAACAACAGTCCACTGAAGGAATTGCAGGTCCACGATTATGCCCGTTGCAAAGACCATCGCACGACAACTCGAGAACGCCTCCTGGATTCGACGCATGTTCGAGGAGGGCATCCGGCTGAAGCGCGAGCGCGGGGCCGATGCGGTCTTCGATTTTTCGCTGGGCAATCCCGATCTCGAACCTCCGCCCGCGGTGTTGGAAGCGCTGCGGCGGGTTGTGGCCGGCAACCGTCCCGGCTCGCACGGCTACATGCCGAACCCCGGCTACTCCGAGGTTCGCGAGGCCGTAGCCGCCAAGCTGCGGCGAGAGACCGGCCTGGACTTCACGGCCGAGGACGTCTTTATGACGGTCGGCTCCGCGGGCGCGTGCAACGTGGTCCTGAAGTCGATCCTCGACCCCGGCGACGAGGTGCTCGTCCTGGTGCCCTACTTTGCCGAGTACCAGTTTTATATCGCCAATCACGGCGGGCGCATGGTTCCGGTGGAGACCGACGCTGCGTTTCTGCCCGATGTGGAGCGCGTTCGTGCGGCGATCACTCCGCGAACCCGCGCCATTCTTCTCAACACGCCCAACAACCCCACCGGCCGCGTCTACCCGGAGGGCGTGCTGCGCGATCTGGACGAGATGCTGAAGCGCGCCGGCCAGCCCATCACCGTCATCAGCGACGAGCCGTACAAGTCTTTCGTCTACGACGGAGGGCGGCAGCCGGAGGTGGCCTCGTTCATCGCCAATACGGCGATCTGCAACTCGTGGTCGAAGTCGCTGGGATTGCCCGGAGAGCGCATCGGTTATCTGGCGCTCTCGCCGCGCCTGGCGGGGGCCGCCGATCTGCGCCGCGCCTGCGCCTTCTGCAATCGCACCCTGGGTTTTATCAACGCGCCCGCGATCTGGCAGTGGGTGATGCTCGAATCGATGGACGAGACGATCGACGCGGCGCCCTACGAGCACAGGAGGAACGTTCTTTGCGATGCGCTGGAGGCCATCGGATATGAGGTGCGCCGGCCCGAAGGCTCGTTCTACATCTTCCTCAAGACCCCCATCCCCGACGACATTGCGTTTACCAGGCGGCTTGCCGAGGAGGGCGTGCTCGCCGTCCCGGGCACGGGCTTTGGCCGTTCCGGTTACATTCGCCTCTCGCTGACGGTTCCGCTGGAGAAGATCGAGGGATCGATCGGCGGGTTCCGACGCGCATTTCTCTCATCGCAAGGGGATAATCGGGGTTAGCAGGAATCGCCGCACCCCTGCGATACTGAAGAGTGTCTAATAGCTGGATCGGGCAAGAATCCCGGGATGGGCTTTCGCGGGTCTATCAGCCTTGCAGAGCAGCAGATTCCGGCGAGTCCGGATCGATGGATGAACCATGGCAGCCACAATCGTACCCAAGCCGGATATCGAAGCGATTTCGTTCGACAGAACGCTGGCCAGCGCGCGCAGCACCATGCTGTACAGCGAGGTCGTCTCGCTGGCCGTGGACAGCTTCCGCGCCAGCAAGGCCCGATTTATGCTGACCATGCTGGGCATGGTCATCGGCTCGGCGTCCATCATCCTGGTGGTGACGGTGGGGATGACGGGCAAGCAATACGCGCTGGACACCATCTCCAGCCTGGGGCCGAACAAGATTGAGATGCAGTACAGCGGCGGCAGCATCATCGGTCCCGACAACACCACCACGCCGGACTACATGACACGCGAAGACATGCAGGCGGTGGTCGATTCAGTGCCTGGCATCGTTGCCTACTCGCCCATGCTGGAGGACCACGACCGCATCAGCATCGGCGGCGGCGTCACCGAGGACTCCATGCTGTTGGGCGTCTCGCCGCAGTATAAAGACGTGCGGGGGCTGGTGGTCCTGGCCGGGCGGTTCTTCGACGATCAGGACGCCAGCGCGCACGCCAAGGTTGCGGTGCTCAACAAGCCGTTGGCGATCAAGCTCTTCGGCAGCGAGCAGGCCGCGGTGGACAAGAACATCACGATCCGCGGCATTCCGCTCACCATCATCGGCGTCTTCAAGGAGAGCATCGACACCTACGGCACCTCCGAGATCAACGACCATACCATCCTCATCCCCTACGAGGTCGCGCGCTATTTCACCGGCACCGACAACCTCAAGGAGATCTTCTTCAAGATGGCCGACTCCGCGATGGTCGAGCCTGGTGCGATAGAGATCACCAAGCTGATCAAGGGCCGCCACCGGCCAAACAGCATCTATCAAGCGCTGACCCTGACCGACGTCCTCAACGATATGAAGAAGGTGGCCGACATCCTTACATGGGTCCTTCTGCTGGCTGCATCGATCACTCTGATTGTCAGCGGCGTGGGCATCATGAACAGCATGTTGGCCAACGTGCAGGCGCGCATCCGTGAGATCGGCATTCGCAAGGCGCTGGGCGCAACCCGCCGCGAGATCCGCCTGCAGTTCCTCACCGAGGCGGTCTTCCTGTCGCTGGCCGGCGGTGTTCTCGGCACCCTCGTTGGCCTCGGCATCCCGATCTTGCTGGGTCTGCTGACGCCGTACAAGATCCCCGTGGGCTGGCTGGCAGCACCGATCGCGCTGGCCACTTCCGTGATCGTCGGCGTGATCTTCGGCACCGTTCCGGCCAACCGCGCCGCCCGGCTCGACCCGGTCGAGACCCTGAAGTACGAATGACCACTTCGCCACCTCGTGGCGTCTTGGACGCTTCGCGTAAAAGCAAGAGCACCGATCCACATGGAAGTAGATAGGTGCCCGTTGGTGGTAATCGGCGTTAAGCTTGTAGTGTTTCTGCTAAGCAGCGGTGGCAGCGGGAGCGACTGTCTCGTCCGGCAGTTCTTCGCCCTTGATGGTGACCTTGATGTGGCTGGTGACCTCGCGGTGCAGCTTGATGGGGACGTGGAACTCGCCCAGCGACTTCAGCGGCTCTTCCAGCGAGATCTTGCGCCGGTCGATGGCGTAGCCCTTCTCCTCGAGCTGGTGCGCGATGTCGCCAGAGGTGACCGAGCCGAAGAGGTGGTCGTTCTCGCCCACCTTGCGCTCGAAGACCAGTTCGACGGCTTCGAGCTGCTTGGCGAGATCTTCCGCGATGACCTTTTCCTTGGCCAGCTTGCGGATGGAGGAACCCTTCATCTGCTCGATGACAGCCTTGTTGTTGGCCGTCGCCTCGATGGCGAGCTTGCCGGGGAGGAGATAGTTGCGTCCGTATCCATCAGCGATCTTTACCACATCGCCGCGGTGGCCAAGCTTGTTGACGTCTTCCTTCAGAATGACTTCCATTGCTGTTCTCCGATCTGGATGGCTAGCCGGTGGGCTGGCACAGACTGCACAAAATTGTTATGCCGGAACCCTCATCGGTTCGGCGATGGTGGTCGGATGCGGAATTGCGTCGCCAAACTCGCGCATGACGGCCAGATGTCCGTGGATTGCTTCCTGCATGTTCCGTCTGGTATCGGGCAAGGTGGGGCCGGTCGAGATGCAGCCAGGAAGATCGGGCACATAGGCGCTATAGCCGGTCGCGGTCTTCTCATAGATGACCAGATAGTTGCTGCTGTTCGCGGCTTCCGTCATAAGCTACCTCCTCTTCAAACCTGCTTGCTTAAAGATACTCAGTTTGGTGCCGACTGCGACATCATCCGAGGGGTGTCCGGGAATAGTGACTGTGCCCGGCTTCTCGGGATGGCGAAAGTGGCGATGGCTGCCCGTTGTGCGGATGTGCTGCCAGCCATCGAGTTCCACCATTTTAATGAGGTCGCGAATCTTCATTTGCAGTTAGAAGCGCGCGGCGAAGGCGAGCAGGGCGATGTTGCGCGACTGCTTGATGGCCAGCGACACCTTCCGCTGGTGCCGGGTGCAGACGCCGGTCAGCCGGCGCGGAACGATCTTGCCGCGCTCGGCGACGAAGCCCTGCAACAGGCGGACATCGCGGTAGCTGATGGCGTCGATCTTCTCGGTGCAGAACTTGCAGACCTTCTTGCGACGGAAGAATTTGCGTCCGCCTGGGCCGCCGGGACCGCCTGGGCCTCCCGAACCGCCCGCGGGACGTGGTGGGCGTGGGCCGCCGGGACCGGCGTACGCGGGACGCGGCGTGTAGGGTCTTGCTTCGTGTGTGGATTGCGGTGCGCTGGTGGATTGAGGCACGCTTGGAACGCCGGTTTCGTCAGCCATTTCGTAATTCCTCTCATCTCTTTCGAGTTGTGCCGAAGCTGCTCCAGGCTCGCTGCGGAGCCTTTGAAATTCCGCCCTGTGGACGGGGATTGAAGCGGGTGCGGCGGTTGATTCGTACGCTGCGCGGCGGCAGATGCCGCTGCGCATATCTTGTGCAAAGGCCGGTTAAACCGTTGCTGCGGCGGGCTCGACTGCGGCTGCTTCCGGATTGGCGATAACAGTGGGTGCCTCGACGGCGGCGGGAGCTTCTGCAACTGCGGTCGGCTCGGGCGTTTCGGTGGCGGCAGAGATAGCGACCGGCGCGGGCGGAGGTGCGATGGGCTGCGCGCTGCGCTTCACCTTCGAGTCGCGCAGGGCCTTCACCTTCGCCAGACGCTTCTCTTCCTCGTCCATGCGCACCGTGATGAACTTGATCACCGGCTCGGAGACGCGCAGGCGGCGTTCGATCTCGCCGATCAGGCTCCCGGGAGCGGCAATCTTCAAAAGAACATAGAATCCGTCGTTGAACTTGCGGACCGTGTAGGCAAGCCGGCGGCGGCCCATCTTCTCCTCTTCCGGCTTGGAAAGGACCTCTCCGCCTCCGCTGGCGACGTTCTTCTTGAAGCTGTCGATGAGTTTATCGATGTCGGCTTCCTCAACGTCGGGGCGAACGATAAACATGATTTCGTAGGTGCGGTTCATTCGGTTACTTCTTTCTGCGAAGTTCTGCTTCGCACCGTGCGGGCGTGTGCTTTGCCAACCCGGTCTGGAAATTCATCTGAGCTGCTCTTGCCGTTGCATTTGTTCTTACTGACCACTTACCACTGACAACTAATCACTGCTTCTATTGAACTCATTCATCGCGGCGCTCACCCCTTGGCTGAGGACCGCCTCGACTGCGCCTCGCACGCGGTCGAGCACTTCATCCAACACGGCAAGCTCCTGCTTGCGCATCGGCGAGAGCAGGTACTCCGTGCCGCCTGCCTTTACCTCCGTGCCATCGGCCAGCGGTGGCTTGCCCACCCCGATGCGAATCCGCAACCACTCCTGCGTGCCAAGCGCGCCAGAGACCGAGATCGCTCCGTTGTGCCCGTTCTCCGAGCCGCGCTCGCGAATGCGAAGCGTGCCCAGCGGAAGGTCCAGCTCGTCGTAGATCACAATCACGTCATGCGACGGGACCGCGATTTCCAACTCCTGAACCAGCGCGGCCACCGAAAGCCCGCTCAGGTTCATGAACGTCTCCGGCTTGGCCAGCAGGACCTCTTGTCCTGCAAACCGGGTCTTCGCCGTCAGCGCCCTGCTCCGGCGATTCGCGAGGGTCACACCGCAGTATTCGGCGATGCGGTCCAACGCGAGAAAGCCGGCGTTGTGCGGCGTGAACTGATACTCGATACCGGGGTTGCCGAGACCAATAATCAGTTTCACGCCGCGCGTTCCTCTGCCTTCAACAAACCACTACCAACTAACCACGACCAACTATCTATTCCTACTTCTTCTTGGTGTCCGCCTTGGCATCCGGCTTAGCATCCGCCTTGGCATCCGGCTTGGCTTCCGTGTCGCCCTCTGCCTCGCCCTTGCCCTTCTTCGCAACTTCCGGTTCGGTCGGCTCCTCGACCACCTCTTCGACCGCGACAACCTCTTCCTTGACCAGGGCGACGTGTGCCACGGTCAAGCCCTCGTCGTCGAGGAACTTGATTGAGCCTAAGTGCGGAAGATCGGATACGTGGACGGCCTGGTTGATATCGAGCAAAGAGACATCGACGCTCAGGTGGCTCGGGATATCGCCGGGGAGGCACTCGATCTCGACCTCGCGCAGCACATGCTCCAGAATCCCTCCCTGGGTCTTGACGCCGACCGGAACGCCGATCAACTGAACGGGCACCGAGACGCGTATTGCCTTGTCCATCGCGATGCGCTTGAGGTCGATGTGCAGCAGAGCGCCTTTGATCGGCTCATTCTGCCAGTCGACGATCATCGCCTTGGCCACGGGGGTCCCGGTTACGTCCAGGTCGAAGATGGTGTTGTGGCCGCTGTCGGAGTGCAGAATCTTGGTGATGACGCGCGGGTCCACGGTGACGGCGACGGCAGCCTGCCCGGCCCCGTAGACAATGGCGGGAATCTTGCCTTCGACGCGCACGCGGCGTGCCGCGTTCTTGTTGAAACGGCCCTCGCGGGGCGTGGCGACGACGGCTGAAACAATGGTTGCTGCCATGTTCTTTTCCTTTCGGGCACGAAAGACAGTGGGAAGTGGTCAGTTGCCAGTGGTCAGCAAAAGCCCGCGCTCACTGTATTCCTTTGCTCCCTTTGCGGCTCTGCCGCTCGATCTAAACTGCGTTTTCGTTCTAACTGACCACTTACCACTGCTTCTAGTTGAACAGCGTACTGACGCTGGTCTCCATGTGGATGCTCTCGATGGCGCGGCCAAGCAGCCCGGCAATCGATAACACCTTGATCTTCGGCACCCGCAGCGCGTCTTCGCGCAGCGGAATGGTATTGGTCACGACCAGTTGCTCCAGCCGTGAATTTGCAATGCGTTCCACCGCCGGGCCCGAAAGCACCGGATGCGAAGCGCACGCATAAACATTCTTCGCGCCCTGGGCCAGCAGCACATCCACCGTTCCCACCAGCGTTCCCGCGGTGTCGACGATGTCGTCGAGGATGAGGCAAGTGCGGTCGCGTACATCGCCGATCACATGCATCACTTCGGTCACATTCATGTCGGTCCGCCGCTTGTCCACGATGGCCAACGGAACTTCCAGCTTCTTGGCGAAGAAGCGCGCGCGCTCCACGCCTCCCGCGTCCGGTGATATTACCGTCAAATTGGGCAGCCCAAGCTCCCGGAAGTAGCTCACCAGCACCGGGCTGGCGAAGAGGTGGTCCACCGGAATGTTGAAGAAGCCCTGAATCTGCGCCGCGTGCAGATCGACCAGCAGCGCCCGGTTTGCACCGGCCGTGCTCAACAGGTCCGCCACCAGCTTGGCCGTAATCGCCACTCTCGGCCGGTCCTTGCGGTCCTGCCTTGCGTAGCCGTAGTACGGCATTACAACCGTAATTCTGCCGGCCGAGGCGCGCTTCAGCGCGTCCATCATGATCAGCAGTTCCATCAGGTGCTCATCCACGGGGTGGCATGTGGGCTGTACCAGAAACACATCCACGCCGCGGACATTCTCCAGCAACTGAAAGTAAACCTCGCCGTCGGCGAACCGCTGCAACTTGGATTCGCCAAGCGGCACGCCGACAAACTTGCAGATCTCCTCGCTCAGAGGGCGATTGGCCGATCCGCAGAAAATTTTGAAGCGCTTGTCTTCATTCAGCCGGGGAGAGCGCTTCCGCTCCGGTGCCGTCTTTGCTCCATCCGCGGCGGCCTTTGCCGCATCGGACTTTTGAGCGTCCATCTTCGACCCATCCGGTTTTGACAGTTCCGGGGATGGCTTTGGTGCAGGCTGGGAGGTTGTTGTTGTCTCCTCAGCCTGCCCTGAAATAGGGGAAAGAACCGCAGTCGTGTATTGGTTGTTCACGTCGAAACCCTCCAGGCTGGTTGACCTTGATAGCTCCTGCTGCTTTACGTCTTACGGCGCCTTGTTTTGCGTCGCTACTTCGTCCTGCGAAATATCAGGCTGCAAACTGCGAAACCTGAGACACGGCCCTTCAAACTTCTGCTTCTGAATCTCTACATTCGCGCCCATTGCGGCTCGCTGTGCAAATTCTCAAAAACCGTCCAACTTCCGCGGCATGTTGCTGCCGCCAAAGAACCCTAAGTTGCTCGTCTGCGCTAGCCGCTGACTTGCGTCAGTTGCCGGCCAACTCAGCCGATCGTCTGCGCTGGCTGTTGACCCGCGCGGACCATTCGTTCGCTCTCCTCGTTCTGTGCGTCGGCTCGTTTGGCTGGGCGACCAGGATTCGAACCTGGACTGAGTGCGTCAAAGGCACTTGACCTACCATTAGTCGATCGCCCAGTACGGTTGCCGGTGTTCCCTGCCGGCAATCATCACTCTGCGAACATTCTGCGCCAGTACTCTTGTCGGGGCAAGGTTTCCGTAAGGAGCGCCTTGCAGCCGGTAGCCTGAACGCGTTGTTGAGCCGCCCTTGCGTCTGCCTCGGACCGGTAAAGTCCATACAGAGCGGAGCCTGAACCCGAGAGCGCCGCGTAAAACGCGTTGCCGCTCGAATCCACCGTCGTGCCCGTAGACACGCCAGCCGGAGTTCCCATCAATAAACGCTTGATTTCACGCAGGAGGGGATACTGAGGAAAGACGACCGATTCAAAGTCGTTTTCGATCCCGGTGCGGACAAGCGCGAGAAGGGTGTTCTCGGCCAGACCGTTCCATGTGCTGCCGTGTTCGGAAGATTCTTCCTCCAAACCACCTTGTTTTATCTCAAGGCCGCGGCCACGAACGATACCGGATGTGTCAGGCGTTTGCTCTGTCTCAGGAAGTAACCCAAAATCCGCAGGTCCATCCCGAAGAACAGTTGCGTAAACGTGACTCAACTCCTCTAGCCTATCGGGTTGTACGCCGGGTGTCAAACGAACGCCCGCTGTTCCCTGTTCCCTGTTCCCTGTTTTCTGCCTCTCGTCCCAGTCGCGGAAGGCCTGCGGCGTCGAAACTCCCACCTCCGGCGCCGCGACGACGCACCAGGTTGTCGGAGGGTCGGGCATTGCCTCGACGCACTCGCCGCGCCCCGTCCCCAGCACCGCGCCGCCCAGCAGGAACAGCGGCACGTCCGAGCCAACCTCCATGGCCAGTTCCATCCGGTCTGTCCCGGAGAGCGAAAGCCGCAGTTGGCGCTCCAGCCCGTTCAGCGCCGCCGCCGCGTTCGCCGAGCCCGCCCCCAGTCCGCCCTGCACCGGCAGGTTCTTCTCGATGTGGATGGCAACCTCGGCCGCGACATTCGCCCGCTTGAGCGCCAGTTCCACCATCTTCCACGCCGTATTACTCGCATCGGTCGGAACCTGCGGGTGGTTCGTCGTCAGTGTGATTCTGGACTCGCCAGTGGTTGGTTTAGCCTCGACCGTCACCACATCGTGCAGCGCCAGCGTCTGATAGAGCGTCGCCAACTCATGAAAGCCGTCCGGCCGCACCGGCCCAATCGCCAGCCCAATGTTGATCTTCGAGTAAGAACAGACACGCGTAGTCATCAAATCATTCTAAGACTATATAGAGGCAACTTGGTCAGCGGTCCATTCTGCTTTCTCCCGCGGTAAATGGCGACCACGCTATCCTGTCAGAAGCTTTCCATCGCGTTCTCTGGAGTTGCCTCAATGCGTCACCGTGTCCGTCTTTCCGCTTGCTGCGTCGCCATGGCGTTCTCGGGTGTATCTATCGCGGCGCAGACGGCAGCCCAGCCCAACCCATACGCCCTCGTCAGCCCGCCGCCCGCGCTGGCCCGGCACGCGATGGTGGTCAGCATCCATCACGATGCATCGGACGCCGGCGTCCAAGTCCTCAAAGCCGGTGGCAATGCGGTGGACGCAGCCGTTGCCGTAGGATTCGCGCTGGCCGTCGTCTTCCCGCAGGCGGGCAACCTCGGCGGCGGCGGATTCATGCTCGTCCGCATGAAGACAGGCGAAACTCACTTCCTCGACTACCGCGAGCGCGCACCCGCCGCCGCCAGCGCCGGAATGTATCTCAACGCGCAGGGCAACGTCGTCGCGGACCTTTCGACCACGGGATACAAGGCCATCGGCGTCCCCGGCACGGTCGCAGGGCTCATCTACGCGGAGAAGACCTACGGTCGGCTCACGCTGGCGCAAGTGATGGCCCCGGCGATCCGCCTTGCAAGCGAAGGCTACATCCTGTCGGAGGAAGAGGCGCGCAACCTCGCTGCCGCGAAGAACCTCGCTATGTTTCCCGACTCGCGCCGCATCTTCCAGCGCGACGGCAATTTTCTGAAGCCCGGCGACCGCTTCACTCAACCGCAACTCGCTCGCACCCTCACCCGCATCGCCGCCGATCCACTGAGCTTCTACAAAGGTCCGATGGCCGCCGAGCTTGCCGCTTCCATCCAGAAAGGCGGCGGCCTCATCACCACTGCCGACCTCGCCGCCTACCAGGTCAAGGACCGCGCGCCGCTCACCGGAAACTATCGCGGCTGCCAGATTCTCACCGCGCCGCCGCCCTCCGCCGGAGGAATCGTGCTCCTCGAAATCCTCAACATCCTCTCCGGCTACGACCTCGCCAAGATGGGCGACCGCTCTCCTCAGCAGGTCCATCTCATCGCCGAGGCCTTCCGCCGCGCCTACAAGGACCGCGCAGACTACCTCGGCGATCCCGACTTTGTCGCAGTACCCATCGCCCAGCTAGCCTCGCCCGCCTACGCCGCCGCCTGGCGCAAATCCATCCAGCCCATCGCGCCGTCGCCCTCGGCAACGCTCATTCGCCCCGCTGGTTTTCTGCCTCCGCCGCCTGTTTCGCCGCGCACCACGGCGCACGAATCCACCGAGACCACGCACTTCTCCATCGTCGATGCCGAGGGAAACGCCGTCTCCAGCACCTATACGCTCAACGGACTCTTCGGCTCCGGTGTCACCGCCGCCCCCCTCGGCTTCCTGCTCAACAACGAGATGGACGACTTCACCTCCGCACCCGGCGCGCCCAACATGTACGGCCTCATCCAGAGTCCGGCCAACGCCATCGCGCCCGGCAAACGCCCGCTCTCCAACATGACGCCCACCATCGTGCTCAAGGACGGCAAACCGCTGCTCGTCCTCGGCTCGCCCGGCGGCTCCACCATCATCACCACCGTCGCCAACGACATCGTCTCCATCCTCGACAACGGCCTCAATGTGCAGCAGGCCGCCGATGCTCCGCGCTTCCACCATCAATATCTGCCCGACGTCCTCCAGGTCGAGAAAGCCTTCCCGCTTCCTGTCCTCGACGCCCTCAAATCCAGCGGCTACGCGGTCAGCCGTGTCAATGAGGCCGACGAGAAGAACCCCGGCGTCTGGGGCGATAGCGAGATGATCTACCTCGACCCCAACTCTGGCACGCTGTTCGGTGCCGACGACCAGCGCCACCACTTCGGCAAGGCCGCCGGATATTAATCCGCGCGGATTCACGCTCTACGCGCCGCTGCTGTACCTTTAACAGCAATGCAACCCGGAATCTCCACTCACGTCTTCTTCCAGCACCGCCTGCACTCTGGCCTGCTGGACGCCCTCGCCGCCGCCGGCGCGCACACCATCGAGGTCTTCGCCGCGCGCCACCACTTCGACTACACCGACGCGCCCGCCGTGCGCGCGCTTGCCGCCTGGTTCCGCTCCAACGATGTGCGCGCCGTGCTGCATCAGCCCATCTATATCTCCGAGGGTGGGCGCGAATTCACCAGCGCGGACGCGGCCCAATGGTCGCGCCACGTCGCGCCCAACCTCGACCTGATCGCCCTCGAGAAGTCCCGCCGCATCGCCGCCATGGACGAGGTCAAGCGCGCCATCGAGTCCGCCGAGCAGGTTCCCTTCACCGCCGTCGTCCTGCACCTCGGCCTCAAGGACGCCGCCTGGGACGAGCCCGCCATCGAGCACTCGCTCACCGCCATCGAGCACCTCAAGGCCTTCGCCGCCCCGCTCGGCGTCCGCCTGCTGCTGCAAAATTTGCAGAACGAGGTCGCCACGCCGGAGCATCTGCTCGCCATCCTCAAGACCGGCCACTTTGACTCGGTCGGCGTCTGCCTCGACATCGGCCACCTGCATCTAGCCATGCCCGCCGAGGGCGCGCCGCAAGACTCCGGCGTTGCCGCTGCCGTCGAACTCCTCGGCTCGCGCATCGCCCAGGTGCATCTGCACGACAACCACGGCGCCTTCGCGCACAACGGAGCCCTCAGCAGTAACACCGAGATGAAGGACGAGCACCTCTGGCCCGGTCTCGGCGCCATCGACTGGCCCGCCGTCACCTCCGCTCTCGCCACGCTGCCCGCCGTCACGCCCGGCATCCTGGAGATTGCCGGCGAACGCGACGAGCCCGCCGAATCCGTCGCGCGCAAGGCCGAAGCAGCCTTCCAGACTCTCGAAAACCCGCAATCCACGCGCACTTCGCAGAATATGTAACCGAAATTGATCTTAATGAGCGCCCTATGAGTGAATTAGCAACAAAATCAGTTACAAATCCCCCCGTCGCCACCATCGCCTCCCTCGCCGCACACGTCGGCGACACCGTTACCCTCCGCGGATGGCTCTACAACATGCGCCAGAGCGGCAAGCTCCTCTTCCCCATCTTCCGCGACGGCACCGGAACCATCCAGGGCATCGTGCCCAAGGCCGCCGTCTCCGAAGAGGTCTTCGACCGCGTCAAGTCCCTCACCCAGGAGTCCTCCGTCATCGTCACCGGCAGCGTCCGCGCCGACTCGCGCGCCCCCTCCGGCTTCGAGCTGGACGTCGCCAACCTCGAGATCGTCCATCTCGTCCCTGCCTCCGACCCCTTCCCCATCTCGCACAAGGAGCACGGCACCGACTTCCTCATGGAGCATCGCCACCTCTGGATTCGCACCCCGCGCCAGTCCGCCATCCTGCGCATCCGCGCCACCATCATGCGCGCCGCGCAGGAGTACTTCGACACCAACGGCTTCGTCCGCACCGACCCGCCCATCCTCACGCCCGCCGCCTGCGAGGGCACCAGCACCCTCTTCGAGCTGGACTACTTCGGCGACCCCGCCTACCTCACCCAGTCCGGCCAGCTCTACATCGAGGCCACCGCGCTCGCTCTCGGCAAGGTCTACAGCTTCGGCCCCACCTTCCGCGCCGAAAAATCCAAGACGCGCCGCCACCTCACCGAGTTCTGGATGATCGAGCCCGAGGTCGCCTTCATGGACCTCGAAGGCGACATGCAGCTCGCCGAAGCCTTCCTCACCCACATCGTCACCACGGTCCTCGCCCACCACCGCGCCGACCTCAAACTCATCGGCCGCGACATCGCCAAACTCGAAGCCGTCATCGCTCCCGCCGTTTTACCGGAGGGAGCAGGGGGCTTTAGCCCCCTGAATCCGCCCGCCACCAAACCGGGCTTTAGCCCCGGCTCGTCTGCCACAAATAAAAATGCCGTCATCCTGAACGAAGTGAAGGATCCCGACGAACTCCGCCCCGCCACTACCGCCGGAACCTTTTCAACCACGGAACATCGGCCTTCACTCTTCCCCCGCCTCTCCTACGACGAAGCCCACGCCATGCTCGATGCCGCCTTCAAAGCCGGCCAACTCGAAGCCCCCCACATCTACGGCGACGACCTCGGCTCGCCCGACGAGACCTACATCTCCTCCCAATTCGATAAGCCCGTCATGGTCCACCGCTACCCCGCCGCCTCCAAGGCCTTCTACATGCAGCCCGACCCGCTGGACCCCACCAAGGCCCTCTGCGTCGATGTCCTCGCCCCCGAGGGCTACGGCGAGATCATCGGCGGCTCCCAGCGCGTCGACAGCTACGACCTCCTCCGCGCCCGCATCCTCGAACACAACCTGCCCCTCGCCGCCTTCGAGTGGTATCTGGACCTCCGCCGCTACGGCTCCGTCCCCCACTCCGGCTTCGGCATGGGCATCGAGCGCGCCGTCGCCTGGATCTGCGGCCTGGACCACGTCCGCGAAACCATCCCCTTCCCCCGCACCCTCAACCGCATCTACCCGTAAATTGGTGCGGCTTATACGGAGGGTCTAATCATCCTTTGAAGACATGTAAGCGCACCAACCACACATTGGAGAGCAATCAAGTTCTTCGGGTAGAATTTCTCCGCCACACCTGATGCATGTAGTGTCTACACTTGCACCGCAAGATGCGCACCTTCCCTCAGCAACTACATAGGAATCCAAACCACATTCTGGGCAAGAAACATGAGGAGTCTCTGCGCCCTCTTTGATTGAAATATATGCGTCGTAGTGTAATGCAAGGGATATGGCCCTAGGGATAAATGAGTCGCTGGGTTCTGTGGCACCACAAGAACTGCAAATGAGAACCGCTTCTTGAACAGATTCAACGGTCTCCTGTAGTCGAAGAAGTTCCGAACCACAATCTTTACATGCAAGTTCACTCAATCCATTCGCAAGAGCATCAGATTCCCAATCGATCTTGTTAAAGGATTCTAAGCAGAGTTTCTGTTCTTGATCGTAGACTTCATTAACTTGAAGCATAGCTTGCCAAGTTTTGTCTCCGAGAAGGTTACAGGGTTCTTCCTTCAATTGTGATTGCACAAAGTTTCTAATAATCAAAAAGGAATCTGATATAAGTCCTTTCAGAGCATCTTGACTAATCTTGGGATAAAGATGTTCGACTTCGTTGCGAACTCGACTGATCTTATCTAAACGCTTCCAGTCAGCAATAATTCCTAGTGATTTGAAACGTTCTTGAATCTCTGCTGTTTTGACGGTATGAGTGCCTTGACCAACGAAGACGATCTTGCCATCCGGACGTTTTTCCGGAACGACCTTGCTCATGATAAGTACACCGTTACTGCCTTCAGGAGACAGCCTGTATAGCGCCTCCTTGAATAACAACAAAATCCCAGCATGGATATTTCTCGCGGCGGATAGTAATCTTGCGTTACTATCGGCAAGATAATCCTCAACACCGACTTGGATGGACTGTATTGCGTTCTCTAAGAGATCCATGGTTATACACTATCCTATGCTTGGACGGATGACCCATTCATTGTGCCCTTGTTTCATGCGTTCGGAGCCCATGCGAACTTGTTCGCTGGGGTGAGAATGTGTGGGCATTCGCGCACCGCGCGAACCGCTCTCCTCCAACTCACCCCAATCTCCCTCTCAGCCGCGATCTCTAAATCCTGTAAGGCACCCGCACTCCAGCCGTGCCCGCCGGAAAATCCTTCACATTCCGTGTCACCAGTTGCCGCCCCGCCGTCTCTGCCGTTGCCAGAATGATCGCGTCCGGCAGCTTGATCTTCCTCTGTCGCCGGTTTGCCGCCGCTCGCTCGGCCACGGCGGGCGTCACCGGCAGGCAGGCAAAGTTCGCAAGCAAGGCCCGCAGGACCGCCTCCTCCTCCGGCGTCGCTGCCCCGGTCAGCACCTCGATCCAGGTAATCACGCTGATCGCCGGGTCCGCGCTTCGCTTCAGCTCTTGCGTCGCCTGGCCCACCCCGTTCAGGTGGTCGATCAGGATGTTGGTCTCGAATAACTCGCTCACGGCTGCCAATTCGCTCAGGGCTGCTAAGTCGCTCACCGCTCCCACTCGCCGCGCATCCGCTCCTGGTACGCCACGCCATCGACGCCGCGGTCCTTCCATAACCCGAACGAGTCCTCCACCCCCGCCCGGTTTTGGGTAAGGAATCCCGTCACCGCCAGCCGGATCAACTGCGTCCGCGAGGTCTTGCGCGCGCGGCTCAATTCATTCAACTGCTTCAGATCAGTCTCCGGCAAATCCACCAGTGTCCGCATCCGATCCTCCTGATATACATCTATGATATCACGCTGAGCCAGCCCCTCCGCCGGGTGCCCCACATCTCGCCTCAGAGATGTGGGCATTCGCGCCCCGCGCGAACCGCTCTCCCTCGCTCCTGATCCGTCTCATCCATCCCAACCGGCGTTTGATCCGTGTTGCGCCTTTGCCTCTTCTCCTGTCAAGAAAAATCTCCCAAACAGCTCCATTCAAACGAGATAAACTCGGAAACTCGCCGCCCCAAACTGCTAGAATAGAAGTAGTGGATCGGGAGGGAACACGCCTCGCCGTCGCAGCCATCACCGCGATCCAGCGTCGCCCGTAACTCATTATCTTGCTTATTGATAGCTATAACGGCAATGGAATGAATATCTTATCGGTAAAATCGCGTAATAGATTGATTCGGGAGGTCTTATCGGATACCCATACCCCCCCCCGGGGGGGACAGTAGAATATCCGCATGGACGGAACGCGGATCGACGAGTTGCTTTGGCAGTTGCCTAAGCGAGTTTCACGCTGACCAGTTCGATCCCGGCGCCTTTGCCCAGGTTGCGGCTGTACTTCTTCTCCGCGGCGTTGTTCCAGTGCTCGTGGACGCCCATGCTGGCCAGCGCTTTGCCGGTCTTCGCCGGATCGTACACGGTCTTGGAGGGCGGCTGGTTGGCCAGAGCCATCTCGTGCAGGTAGTTGTCCACCGCGCCGGTGACGATGGTCTTCAACGTCGGCTCGTTGCTCAGGAAGTCCAGCGCAACCGAGTCGATGGCCACGCCGTCCTGCGAGGCAAACAGGCTCGATGTCCAGTTCCCGTTGAAGGGCGCGCTCGACCACTTGCAGACCGGCGTCAGGCGGAACTCGTTGTGCTGCGTCGCGTACAGTCCGTCGATGATGTACAGCACGGTCTTGCCGCCGATCTCCGGATGTCCGTTCATGTCCACCAGCCCGTTGTACGCGCCCATCGCCTGAGGGGCCGGACCACGTCCGCCGCCCTTGACGGCCAAAGAGGGGTGTACTAAACGCGCACCGGCTGAACCATCCGCCATCAGGATCGTTCCCTGATGGTTCTTGGCGGCCACCGTCATGCCCGCCATGGTGTGGCCCTTCAGCCCGGCCACGTTGATCATGTACTCGGCCTGCGTCACCACGGTCGGCAGATAGAACGTCAACCCGCCCTGCGCGAAGACCATCGTCTTCGTCTTATCCACCACTGCCTTCTCGCGGCCATCGGTGTCGGTCGAGTCCACGAAGTGGACGCCGGGAAACTCCTTGCTGCCGCGGTCGAAGATGGTGGACGGCACGTTGCGGATGGCGTCGTAGATGGTGATGTCGGCCGGCGCCACGCCAACCTGCTGGACCAGTTGGCGCAGCAGGGTCTGCGAGAGCTGCGGCGCAATATACGAATCGTTGGTGCCCGTTCCGTGGTTGTGCATCTGGTTCAGGTTCATCTTGATGACGATCTTCTCGCCCTTCTTGTAGCCCACCGCGCCCTTGCCATGGCGCTTGTTGAAGTCGATGAAGATCTTGTTCCAGGCTGCTTTGTCGGTGGTGGCATCGCCGACCGAGCGGATCGTCCCCGAGAGCATCGCCGCCACGGGCTCGGGATGGGTGTTGCTGTCGTCCCACCAGCCCGGCGCGTTGGTCACGCCGTCCCAGCTCGTGGCCTTGGGATCGAAGGCCCAGGAGACGCGGCCCGGCTTCACGCCGAAGGCCGTCCCCATCGGCGAGTTGGCAGCATCGATGGGGCTGAATGGGGGCTGGACTGCGGGCGCGGCCTGGGCATGGGCCAGGGGAACTTTCAATGCAGTCAGCGCCGCGGCACCGCTCAGCAATGAGGTCTTAAGGAAATCTCTTCGTGAGGTTGAATCGGAATCGGAGGGTGAATTGTAGTCGTAGTCGTAATCGTAACCGTGTTTCATCTGGGATCTCCTTTTTCGGCCTTGACTCACGCGCATGCCCTGGTTGCCGGATTATACCGCTCCGTGATTAAGGGTGGTATGTGCGCACCATCACAGACCGGGGCAAAGTCGAAATCCGGCCGTGAGACAGAGCCGGGTACCCCATTCATGCAGTCTTATCGCATCAGGGGTGGTTCACGCGCACACAGTCACTTTCCACTGCCCTATGGGCGATGGAACCGCCCCACCAGCACGTTGCTGCTCGCCTGCTTCTCGCCCTTGCCGCTGCAATCGTGTCAAGTAAAATCGTACAAACAACTCTATCTAAAAGATATAAATCAGAAAACTCGCTACCATAAACTGCTAGAATAGAAATAGTGGATCGGGAGGGAACGAGTCACGCCGTCGCAACCATCACCGCGATCCGGTGTCGCCCGTAACCCATTATTTTGGACGATTTTAGCTGTAAACTGTTTGGAATGACTACTTTGTCGGCACATGCCACCGCTAATCGCAACATTCCAAACATGTTTCGTCCAAAGT
>Ga0224529_1000083_pt1 | contig 68626 bp, 78 predicted proteins | sample CBST50metaG_FD_179893 | JGI IMG/M metagenome (GOLD analysis project Ga0224529, IMG submission 179893) | Peat soil microbial communities from Stordalen Mire, Sweden - C.B.S.T50 | ecosystem: Environmental > Terrestrial > Soil > Wetlands > Peat | place: Sweden: Norrbotten County, Stordalen Mire...
CCAGCCCGCCGTGCGTAAATCAGGTTCAGCAGAAACGGCCCCAGAAACGCCCCGGCCAGCGTGCCGATGGCCAGCGAAGAAACGCCCAGGCGATGCACCAGGAAAACACCGCCGGCGATCGTGCCCAGGTTGTAGATCAGCGGGGTCACGGCTTGCACGCTGAACTGCTTGCGCACCAGCAGCACCGCGCCAAAGACTCCGCCGGTAAAGAAGAACAACTGCGCGGGCAGCAGAATGCGCGTCAATTTCACGCAGACCGCCGCTTTGGGCGCGTCGAAGCCAGGGAACATCCAGTGGACGTACCAAGGGGCAAGCACTTCGGCCAGCAGAATGGCCCCGCCCAGCACCAGGTACATGGTGGAGAGAATCACCGAGAGGGAGCGCTGGCCCTCCTCTTCGCGCCCGGTTTCGCGATAGCGCGTGAGGATGGTGACAAAGGTGATGGAGGCCGCGCCGCCCACCAGGAAATACGAAATCATGTCCGGCAGCACAAACGCGGCATTGAATGCGTCGGCTTCCATACCCCGGCCGAAGAGCCACGCAATGTACTTGATCCGCACCAGGCCGATGATGCGCGAGAGAAAGGTGGAGGCCATCAGCACGAGTGTCGCCGTGAAAGCCGTGTGCGCGTGCGAGGGGCGCAGCAACCCCAGGGCGCGCGCCCATTTGGACTGCGTCGGCACAGAGGGTTGAGTTGAGGGCCATTCAGCCACTGAACTCGATTTTAACGGTGTGAGGCGAAAGACGGTAAAAAGAGCGTGCGGAAGAGCCGCTGTTGGTATCCCACTCTGGCGTAGTCAGCGCCGGACAGCCATTCCGGGACTGTGGCTGCAGAAATTCCGTTACAGTGAAAACAGGCGTTCGATTACAGTACCACTGTAAAAGAATTCCTGTATTCCATTTTTCATAGATTCCAAAGGCTGCCCGAGTCGACCCTCCATGCCCTCCCAAATTTCCTGCGCTCGTCAGAACGCCAGATGCCTCGATAAATTCAGCCGTAGTTATCCCCAGCCAAGCTACTGCCGAGCCGCTAAGATATGGCGTTTACGACGACCGTCGCAGCGACAATTTGCTGGCCGAGAGTCACCCCAGTCCAAGTGATACCCGGCATCGAACGAGTTCCTGCTGCTAGGTTCGCTCCCTGAATCACAACAATCGGATGTGAGGTTCCCTGTCCAAGAAAAGTGAGTAAAGTAAAGTCCGTTTGTGCCGCAGCGCTCGTGGCGCCATCCGCCTCAAATCCCGCAAATACCAATGCGGGGCCGCCCGAAAACGACTGAGCCAAAGGAGCAAAGGATGTCGCTCCTGTGTTGCTTGGCTGCCCTAGACTCACGGCCAAAGCACTCACATAGCCAGCATTTTCGATCTCTACCGCGAATACATTGAGCACGTCACCGCTCGGCGTGAAACTCCAAGATTGGCCATCTCCAGAGACTACCGGCTTTAGATAGACGCCAATTTCTTCGTTAGTCACCATGACCGCGGAGAACAGACTTACGCCGTCAGGAGGCGTAACGTTGTTCGCCCAGCCGCCCACGATAAACAGGAGCAAATTCCCAGGGGTTGGAGTGCTTGGAAAAGTGACATTCACGGGGGAACCGCTATTAGATGCTTGCGCTGACTGCACTACGGTAGGAGCTATGCCTCCGCTGCCCCCACTTCCTCCGCTGGGCGCAACCCAGGATGGAGACGCTGTCGATCCGTTTGATTGGAGCACCTGGCCGCTGGTGCCGGGAGCGAGTCGCGTCGGAGCTCCTGATGCGCCGCCAACGATAAGATCACCTTCGGTGGTCATGGGGTTCGTCATGCCCCCGCCAGAGCCCCCACCAACCGCTGAGATCACGCCATCATCAATTGTGATCGTCGTGCCGTCAGGCTGGACAATGCCCGGCGCGGAAGTAGTCGCGATCGGCGTCGAGGGAGGCACATACCAAGTGCCGTCCGCTTTCAGCACTTTGCCCGCAGCGGCATCGCCAGCGGCTGGCGCGGGCACAACGCCCATGCTTCCGCCAGCGCCGGTGTCGCCCGTGAATTTCGGCACGTAGGCCGAGACATTCCTAGCTATCGTGGAATCGAGAGACGGGGCGTCTGCCTGCCATTCGACATTCAAGGTACCGGCGGGAGCTGCGGGAGTCGAGTTATTGAGATTGATGATCTGCGTTGGCATGTTAGCTCCCGTTGATTGTCCAGCCGCCGCCGCCTTCGCCTGTGCTGGCCCAGACAGTAACTGGGGCTGAACCGGATGCGGTTACATCCGCCACACTTGTGGCGGCGATGGTGTGCGATCCAGCCGCATTCGGTGCCGTATAAAGCCCGGCGGCGCTGATCGTGCCCACAGTTACATTGCCGCCCACGATGCCATCCACGCTCCAGGTCACGTTGGGGTTGGCGTTATTCGCCACGGTGGCGGCGAACTGCTGCGTCGTACCCGTCATGATGCTCGCGGAGGCCGGGGTCACCGTGACCAAAGTCAGCGCGGCAGTCGTGGGAGTGCAATAGATGCCAAGGACATCTGCGGTTCCAGGCCAGGTGTCGCCTGAGCCATCCTGGAAGGAGATATGGACGACATTGTCGGCATCCAGATAACACGAACCGACACCCTGCGCGTGCTGAGTGTTGGCCTCGGGCTGTCCGTTGCTCGATCCGATCAGGACTTCAAGGGTAGCTCCGTCACCCGCAGCGTCAGGCAATGCGAGCGTCGCGCCGTTCGCCATACTCTTTGCGCAGCCAGCGCCGAAGACGATGCCATTCGCAAGCGGAATCTCCATCCAGTTACCGCCGCTGAGGGCTTGCGTGGTGACGGTGCCCATGTTGTTTTTCCACGCGAAGACAAGCACCGAGGCGTTTCCGTGCCAAAGGTTGCCGCTGCCGTCGGTGATGTCAAAGTGGACGACCAGGTCCGCATCGACATAAGCGCCCATCATATGCGCTACGTTGTTGCCGGACGTCGGCCCATCGTGCATTTCCGCGACGGCGAAGCTTTGCGCGGCTGTATAACCTGGCGGCAGAACGATAGAGGCTCCATCCGCCAGAACGCCGTTGCCGAAGAGGATGGTTTCGCCGCCGGGAAGAGTTAGCTCAAGCCAAGTGAGGCCATTGCTCGATGTGGTTGTATCTGGGCTGAGCCAGCTCAAAGCCGCATAGTTCACGTCACCGTTCCATACGAAGCCTTCCCAGTCGGAGTAATTGAGTGTGAGAAGCCGCGTGGCACTCGCCGCGCATAACACAATTGCGCTCGCGGAATGATCGTTTCCCGGCACGTTCGCGCCCGCGGCCGAGGCCCAGGCGAGCAGGTTTGCAGCCGGGAAGCCTGACGACGGCAGTTGAAAGGGCTGGCCGCTAGGTAACTGGCCGCTGAAGAACACGAAGGTGCCACCATTCGCGAGCGGGATGCTGGTATAACTGGCATCGTTGCCGGAATCGCTGCCCGGCACGCTGGGCCAGCCAGCCTGGGTCGGGTCGCTGGTGTCGTATAGGATCGCTTCGTTATACGGTCCTAGCGTGAACTCGATTTCGCCCGAATTCTCGTCGGGCTTGAGGGCAATTTCTCCTCCCGTGCCGGCGGCATGGCAGGTTGGCGGATAAACAGTGCGATCGAGTACTTCGTACTCGCCGGCATATTGAAAGTTTGTAGTGTCATCGAGAGTGGTGTGATCGCCCGGTTCCACAGCACAGGCCAGGTTCCCAAAGACGTCCTTTGCAAACATGCTGGTGCGCAGCTTGACGCTGGGCGGAGTGACATAGGGCGCCGTGGGCTGACCATCAGGGCCGGTCGGATCAATCCCCAGCAGCCGATCACGCTCGTAGCAAGTGAGGCGGCTGGCCTGATCCCAGGTCATAGTGGCGAAGTCGAGCTCCTGTTTTACCTTGTTGCGCTGCCGTGCAAGGCCAAGGCCCACGACGCCGCGGGCCAGCATATTGGCCTTGTGCCAGAACTCCGGCGCGCGTTCCTTGAAGCGCGAATAGAGCAGCCCGCATCCACCCACCGCGCCCACGCTGGCGGGATAATTTGAGCCTTTTGGCACAAGAACAAAAGTCGTCGGATCGATCTCGGTTGATGTGCCTGGATTGATGACGTCGGGCACGCTGTAGACTTGCCACTGACCATCGTAGGTTGTACTGGTTCCGCCGATGGCGATCCAATCCTGTGCCTCGAAGGGATGCGGCTCTTTGGTAGTAACCGTGGGCCGTACACCCGCGCCGCCGACAATCGAGGCGATCTGGCTGCATTCCGGCACCAGCAGGTCGCGGAATTTGGCGATGTAGCGATTTGCGCTTTTGTGCAGCGACTGATCGCTTGCATTCCACGAGCCGGGCAGAATATGGGCGCGGCTGAAGGTAAAAACGCTCGACCGGGGCATATCGCACTTGAGGCCGATCTTCCCGGCGTACTCGGTTGAGAAACTGCGGCAGCAGAGCAGAATTTGCTCCAGTACGGCTTGCAGCGTGGTCTGGGTACTGAACGAATAGTTGCCCGAAAAGCGCGGCCGGCCGTTCGCGAGAAATTCATCGAAGTATTGCGCGGCCGTGTAGATCGATCCCCAGTCAAAGCGGTTCTGCACCGCTGCGGTCAAAGCGTCCGGGCCAACGTTGAGCGTCAGGCCATAATCGGGCATGATCTTGCGGCGCAGTAACACGTCCACGAAGTGCCAAGCAGGATTCGTTGTGAAGGCATAGCCAGTCTGATTGCCTTCGTCGTCAAAGAGGCGGCAGCGCAATGCGCGCCAGAGGCCGATGGGCGCGATGTCGGTCCACTGGCTGGGGTCGTTGCCATTGTTGCTCGTCTGATTGACCACAGGCTGTTTGCGCATCAGCGCGTAGTAGGCGATGCGCGAGTAAGCCAGCGGCTGGATCGCTGGCGGAAAGAGCGGCCACAGCAGATCGACGTTCTGATCCGGGCCGGTGGAGCTGGGCGTGAGCGATGCGCCAAGCGGAGTGTCGCAACCGGAGTGGAAATTGAAGACGAAGCCTTCAACGTTGTCGAGAGCGGCCAGCCAATTATATCCGTAGTTGCGGATGACCTTAGCCGCGGGTGCATTTCCGCCCATCCAGACCAGCAGATCGTTGATCCACAGCTCGCTGCACCCATCCCACTCGCCATGACCGAGCAGCCATATCCCCAGGCGGGTGTACATATTGACGGAATCTCCGGTGTTCTGGAGCATGTAGTATTCAGCGCGCTTTCCCGTCGCCCAGGCATAGCCGTAGGTCAGCGGAATCGGCTGGCCGGTGGTCTCGCTGGCGCTGCTGGTCTGGGTTGTGGCGGCGTTCGCCATTAGATGGTCCTCCGCCGGTTGATCACGTTCAGCGCGGTGTTGGCAGCGGCTTCGCCGTAATTCTTCTCGTAATTGTTCATCGCTACCATGATCCGGCTGAGCGACTGGCAGCTCTGGTAGCTGTAATTGCACTCGGTGGCTTGCGTTGAACCGCAGCGCGCTCCGCCCCACTGGAGCTGGCACGTTTCGCAGTAGATTTCAAGCGGGGTATCGTCTTGCGACGGGTTGAGGAGTTGTGCGCCCTTCAAGATCGCGGTGTCCACGCCGATCGGGTCGAGGGTCAGTGTGCCATGGACCTCAAGCCATGAGTCCTGGGCGTCAGCTTGGTAGCAGCGATAGACGAACATCGCGCCCTCAAGCGTGGAGCGGCGCACGATCTTCTCGAAGTCGCGGCTGAGCGTGTCGCCGCTGAGATTCTGGATCACGAACGCGCCCACGTCGGTCTGGAGCGAACGATGAAAGCTGAACTGCGGGACGCCGACGAGCCAGGGAAGATAAGGGCCTCCGCCGTAGGTTTCACCGGCGTAATTTTGGCCTCCAGAATAGCTCACACCGGGCAAAGAATAGACAACACACATGTAGCCCTTCAGGTCGAAATCAATCAAGCCCGGTCCTTCGTCGGGATAATAGCCGACGTATGCGATGAAACTAAAGACTCCACTTCCATCCGATGTCGCGACAAGATTCTCTGACCAGAGGGTTCCGGAAAATGAGCCTGTCGGCTGAGTCATTCCAGGTGCGCTGATGACGAAGCCACCGCAGCCAGTGCATGCTACCTTTCCGGTAATGACCGCATAAACAGCGGAGATCACAGCGCCTTTGGGAAGGACGGGGGCCTCCAATGTCTCATTTTTGTTGGTCGCATAGAATTGCGATGAATTGGAAGATTTCTTTAAAGAAATAGGGCCAGTCCAAACCGCAATTCCGCCTCCTGCGCCGCTTCCCGCGCCTCGGGGAACAATAAGATCAGCCGGAGCGCTCGTGATCACGTTCGGTGCGTTGCTGGGCCGATCCGACCAGTAGTGAAGATTGCCGTTGGTATCCTGCACGTCGAGCAGGTTCACCGGCGCGATGCCCGTGTGCGCACCGCCAACAGCCAAGAGACGCGACGAATAGTTGGTCACCGCATCACCTCCAGCGCGTACCAGCTCACCGCGATGCCACCCGGTGTGCCCGGCGTTGTGTCGGTCAGATTCGAACCCACGATGGCATCGAGAAGCGTGCCCGCAAATGTCATCGCGGTACCACCAGCGATGGTGGCCGTGATACCGTAGCCGCCCGCATTGATCGTCACCGCCAGGTTGGCGAGTGTATCCGTGCTTCCAGCCGTGCCCAGAGGCAGATTCGTAACCGTGCCTGTCGCGTTGGTGATGGCCAGCGAGCCGCCGAGCACATCTTGCGATTGAGCCACTGCAAGCGTCCCGGCCAGAGAAGCCAGAACCGGAGCCGCGTTGACGACCGGAGGAACCCGCCAGGAATAGGTACCGTCGCAGACCACCTGGACACGATGAATATCGAGCGGAAGATTCTGGTACGAGGCCACGATCTGCGGCCCTTGATCCGTGGCCGCAAAGAGGCTGAGCGTCTCCACCAGCACGCCATCAATATACAGATCCGCGTTGCCGAACTCCGGACCTTTCAGTATGTAGAGCCGGAAGCCGTAGCCGCGATATTCGTAGCAGGCCCAGTCGCCAGCCGTGCCCGCATCGTCCATCGTGGTGTAGGCCGTGCCCGCGGCGAGAGGGACGTGCTCTGTGCCCTGGCTGCCGGCGATGGCCGTGCGCGCTGTTTGTGTCCATGCGCCGCTGGTGGCCAGCTTCTGATCGCCAGAATCGTTTGCTGCGAAGAATGCAATCGCGTCACCGGCCCAGTCGCTGGGGTACACCAGCATCTGCTGCTGCGGGATCTCCTCGAAGGTCACGTTCTGTACGTCCCACATGCCGTTGCCCGTTTCGACGGGCACAACCTCAGTGGTGAACCTGCCGACGTACTGACGGCCTCCGCCATCCCAGTCGATGATGGTAAAGAAGCCGTCTTCGTACTGCTCGCCATACCTCTTCAGCCGCTGTACGCAAGCCCAAGTGCGCGCCAACCACGAAAAATTGAAGCTATGTCCGGTGTTCTGCGTTTCTCTCGTCCAGGGTGTGCCCCCGACAGCCTTTTTGTTCAGCTTGGTACTGACCCGCTTGCGCGTGAAGCCGTAGTTGGGCGTCATCGAATCCTGGATGTCTTCTTCCCAGATCGTCGTCGGGTTAAGAATGTCGCTGGCTGGCATCAGAGACCTCCTCCCGAGTTCTCGGCATAGCTGTCATTCACGGCGGAGCGGATGTTGTGCTTGTACTGGTCGAGGAAGCCCGCTACGCCCTTCGCGTCAATGGCGTGGACGTGCAGATGCACATCGCCCATCGAGGCAGGCTGAACAGGCATTTGCCCGCGATTTCCCTCCGTGACGGCCTTCACGATGTCACTGTTCTGAACCCCTGAAAAGATGCGCTCACCCGCGTGGTTCAAGTTGAGGCCAGTTTCCTGCACATAGGGATTGCCGGACGCGTAAGACGCGCCGCTGGCCGTGTACATGCTGCGCCCAGCCTTTTGCTCCGCGGTAATCTTCTCCATGAACTGCAGCAGTTCGGGTTTGATCGTGTTCTGGTAATAGCGACCATCGGCTGGCCCCATTTTGGTCGTCGTTTTGGCCGCCTCCATCTGAAGACTTTGCCCGTCTGAATAAGCGCCGAGATAATCCATCGAGCCGGAATGGTAGGCTTCCAGGTCCGCCGTGATCCGCGGGCGCACGGTCTTCAGGTCGTATTTCCGCGCTTCTTGGCCGCTGCCAACGGCTCCTATGATCGCCCCGGCCGCCGCGCCGATCACCATACCCATCGGACCGCCGATCATGAGGCCGAGCTGCGCGCCGCTGGCCGCGCCTTTCAGTGCTCCGCCAGCTCCGCCGCCTCCCCGCTCCGCCGCATACAAGCCCACCACATCTTGCCCGGCGGTGATCCCTTCAGATACGTCTTGCCGCGCTCCCGAGCCTCGAGAAGTTCCGGTGCCAGAATTCTTCTGGTCGAGTGCTTGATTCGCGGTCTTATTCAGCGATTCGGCTGAATCGAGGAATCCGGCAGCGGTCGAGCCTGGCGCTTTGCTGGTGTCCGGCATATGCGTGGTTTGATCGCGGTCGGTCGCAGCGCGCGGGCCAGCGGTGGCCGCACCGCCAAAAGAGCCGGAGTCTACGGCAGATCCCGTACCCGGCTCGGTGTCCGCCCCCGCTCCCACACCGATAGAGGAGGAGCCACGAGCGAATCCGGCGTTGGCGTCGTTCAACTGATTGCCGGTACCCGCTGTTGTCGAGCCCTGATGATGGAAGAGATGTTTTAGCAGGTAATCGCTCTGTTGCTGCTGCTGACGGGGGTGCTGGAACACGCCTTTCATCTCTTTGGCGAGAGGGAATTCTTCATAAAGATCGTTTTCCATGCCCTTCCAGAAACCACCTTTCCCTGGAGGTGCATCGGAAGTGACCGTGCCAACAGAAGCTTTATTGCCGAGCTGATACAGGCTGGAGATCGATCCGAGATATCCGGCAGCGGTTGATCCGGGCGCTTTGCTTATGTCCGGCATATGCGTGCTTTGATTTCGGCCATCCGCCGTGCGCATACCAGCAGTAGCTGCGCCGCCGAAGGAACCTGCATCAGCGTCGGGGGCTAAATGAACCCCGGCTTCTGCCCCGGCTCCCGAGCCCACGCCCCCAGTGGTTGAGCCTTTGGCGCTCCACGCCGGCCCTCCCACCGCAGTCGAAGTGCTGCCCGTGCCCAAGGCCGCATTGCCGGCGGCTGTGGAAGCCGTGCCCGTGCCAGTTCCTGTGCTGACACCACCCGCGCCTGAAATCGTTGCACTGCCAACATGGATGGTGGCGGAAGCGATGGAAAGCATCTTGCTCGACTCGGCGCTCATGCCGGCTGCGCCGTGCATCTTGCCGCCCTTGCCGCCGTTGAACACATCACTGAAGATGCCGCTGTCGGGCGTCCGATCCGCAGCCTTTCCGGTGCCTTGGAAGTGCTGCACTAGCGAAGCGGCCGCATTGCCCGCGGTCTTGTCGCCCAACTTTTCAAGGTATTTGAGGGGGTGATTCATGCCCTCGAAGAGCTGATCAAATTCGCCAGCCATCTTCTTGTGCGCGTCTTGATTGGCCTCCACCATCTCAGCGTTGGCTTCCGCCTGCGCAGCGGCCGCGCGGCGCGCGTATTGCACGTCTGCATCCGCCTGCCCGGCCAGTTCCTCTTTGTATCGCTGGAGCTTCTCATCGAGTTCCGCTTGAATCGATGCTGTTTTCTGCTTCTCCGCGCTCAGCGATTTCACCCGCGCCTGGGCCTCAATATGCTCGGTTTCTTCGATGGACCGCTGATGCTTTGCAGCCAGTTCGTCGGCGGCTTTCTTCCTCTCCTCGGCATCTGTTTTGTCCTGTGCATGAACTTGCTGATCGGTTTGCTGCCCGATTTCATGTTCCATGGCCAGGCGTTCGCCAGGCGCCAGATCCGGGCTGAGGTTTTTGATGCGGTTCTCGCCTTCCTGCTTGATTCGCGCCGTTCCGGTGAGGCCCATCAATTGAGTCTCCTGGCGCATATGTTCGAGTTCCGCCTGCTGTGTGCGGAGCCGGTTCATCTCCTCGTTATGGAATTTGGTGTGGACGTCTTCAACGGCCTGGGAGCTGGAGATGCCTCTGCGCTTCAGATCCTCGATAGCGGCCGCTTCCTGCGCGTGATAGAGCGCGGAGCCGCGCAGACCGGATTCCAGCGCCTGCTCGTGGATGCGCGCCAGTTCCTGCGCCTGAGATTTTGCATCGCCTGTTCCGCCGCCTCCCGTTCCGGCGAGATCTGCGAGAGACTTGTCGGCTTTAGCGTCCGCGAGCAAGTCCTTCGTCCCCTGAGTGCTCGAAATAGGCGCTCCGGTGCCGAAAACCTCGGTCATTTGACCCTTAGAAAATAAAGCCATCCCTCGATGCGGAGTGCCGACAGAGTTTCCGTAACGCCCCTCTACTTCGGATGTATGCCTGGAATCTTCCGCGTCGATCTCGTGCTGTTTCCGCCTTTCTTCGGTGATCTCCTTTTCCTTGCTCAGTCTCCAGTCGTAGGCGTGTTCCAGCTCGATCGTATCGAGTTTTTGTTCGTGGCGTTGCTCGATAAGGTTCTCTTTGTTCAGCTTGTCGAGTTGTTCCTGAGCCTCCATCTGTTTGACTTGTGCATCGTGCGCCCACCAGGTGTCGTGGATTGATACAAGCGCGTTTCCGCCAGGTATCGCCGCAAAGAGAGGATTTGTCGCGGCGCTGGCTGCTCTTCGTTTCAGTTCTTCAACTTCGGCCTCGTATTGCTTCACTGAGGCAGTGGCCTCGTTGATGCGCAGTCTGGTCGTCTCGATTGATTGCGTGTTGCCAAAGTCATCCTGTTTTGTCTTCGCAACCTTCGCGTTGTAATCCTCTACCGCCTGATTCACATTGAGGACGTTATGCCACAGCTTCTCCGCTCCTCGAACCGCCGCCTCGAAGACCATGCCGCCGATCTGTATCGCGCCCAGGGCGATCATCGCTCCGCTGACAGCGCCGATGGCGCCCATCACCGCCGGGCACTTCGAGATCACCGACTGCATGGCGCGCGGGATGCGCACGCCGAATTCTTCAGTTAGGAGGCGCACCTTCTCGTGTGCCGAGAGCGCCCCCGCGCCCACCTGGCCCAACCCTGCGCCCACCTTTGGGCCGACGCTTGCGCCCGCCGCGCCCAGCTTGGTCAGGTTCTGCTCAACGCCCGCGAGCACCTGGCTGGAGGTGTTGTCAACGACATTGACCGAGATTTGGACGGCGGAAGTCTCTACAGCCACGATTTACTCCTTGCGGCGCTGGAACTTGGCCCCACAGCCAGGACATTCCCTGCCAAAGCGATTCTGTTGCCGCGTCCCGCAAGAGCCGCACGCCGGGTGGTGGCTCTCGAATGCAGCACGAGCGCGACCAAGAGCCAAAATCCCTTCTGCCTCGAAGCCAGCGAGGTCCCGGACCTGGAAGCCGATGCCCGCACGTTGGAGGGCATCAAGATGGAGCAGATACTCGCCAAAACGGTAATAGCCCCACGCCAGCGTGCGCGGCGGAATCTGGCGCTCCATCCTCTCGACGGTTTCGGGGCTGGCTCCAGAGGCCTCGCGCTGGATGCGGCTGCGCACGAAGTCGCTCTCGAAGATCTCTTCGAGGGCCATCCGCACGCCTTCCGCATCGCGCCAAACATCAATTGCCATCCTCTTCGACCTTTGCAGCCGCGGGAGCGAAGAGCGTGTCCACGGCCGCGACCTTGTGGTAGGTGTCCATGAACTCGACAACGGCTTCGCGGTCCGGAGTCGTGCCGTCCACCGTGTAGCCTTCGACGCTCACGATCAGCTCGTCATACAGTTCGGCGAGCGTGGCCTGCGCGCCCAGCCATTGCGTCTTTCCGTTGCGGCTTCCTCCCACCACGCGTGAGCGGCTGCTATCGCGAGAGAAGCGCCGCTGCTGGTCAGCCGTGGGCGTCTTGAAGTTGTGGCAGAGACCATGGAACTTCCGCATGATGCCGTCGTCTCCGGCGCTCCAGACCGCGTCGAGGAAGACCGACTCCTGGCCGAGCGCAATCGGATCGTCGTCGGCCGGATCGCTTGCCGAGACGGAGATGATGGCGTTGGCCACGCCCAGGCGATGCGAGAGAGGCAGCAAGGCTTTCCAACCCTCGACCTGGTCGATACTGGTTTTGTCTGCGGGCAGTGCATAGCCGTTGGCTGTGATGAGGCATTGTTCCACCAGGTCTAGCCGCGCGGCGCTGGAGTCGAAGCTGTCAACCCGCTTGCCGTTCTGGTTTTCGCTGGTGGAGAGGATGGCTTCGAAATAGCGCAGCCATAGCTTTTTCGTGATGCGCGCGAGGGTGAAGGCATACTGCTTGCCGCGATCTTCGATGGTGATGATGCGCGGCGCTTTCAGTTCGATTGATGCAGACATAGGTCCTTCTTTCGTTTGGGAGTTGAGATTTTGTACAACAGCCAGGTGAAGGACCCGGTCTTTCTTGAAGCTCCGCGCAGGTCATGCGAGGCTTCGACCGCGGCGAAGGGATGCCACGGATGGTACGGAAGTTGGTTGCCGGGGCGGGACTCGAACCCGCATCATTCAGGTTATGAGCCTGCCGCTGGAACCATTCCAGCTCACCCGGCGGTAAAAAAAGGGGCGCGCCTCCCCGTTCCAACGCGCCCCCAGGAGAAACTTTAAGCGCCCGGAGCCGCCAGATAGGAAGCGACGGAGTTGGTCACCCCGATGGTGATGGGAGGAACTCCAGCCGCCTGGTAGTTGGTGGTTTCGTCGTTTTCGACCTGCCACACGACCATGTCGCCGTCGAAGCCGAGCTTGGTCGTCTTCAGGTGCATCTGGGGCACGGAAATCGTCAACTGCGCGGCCGCCCCGGAATTGACAGCCAGCTCGTAATCGCAAGGGGTGTCGTTATCGAAGCGCGCGTAGACGTCGTCGGTGTCCTTGGCCGCGAAGACCGTCGAGAGCGAGAACTTGGGGTTGCCCTTGCGCACGAAGATTCCGTAGAGGCCGCCGCCGGGCGCTCTGTGAACCATGAGCTGATTCTCCAGCTTGAGCGTGGTGCTCATGTGGCGTCCGACGAGAGATGCGGGGGCGCCGACCGGGCCAAAGTTCAATACCGCGTCAGACCCCAAAAGATACGTCTCGGCTGGCGCGACGGGCAATGGAGCAGCCATCGATCCGAGGATCTGGATACCGGTGCCAGTCATGCCCAACTCCAACATGATGGCGCCGATCTCACTGATGGTGAGCGTGAGATCGCCGATGCACATGTCCGGGCACTTGTAATGGACGTCCTCGGTATCTTCCATGTAGATCGTCGTGGGCACCGCGGTGCGCGTCGATTCATCAAAAGTGAAGGTGTGCGTATACGGCGCGGCCACTCCGACCACCGTGTCAGTACCCATCAGAAAAGCACACGCCCAGCCAGCCAGCCAGCTCGACAGCTCAAACTTGGCTCCGCTCAGAGCGGTGTCATAGGCCGTGATCTGGCCGTTGGTGGCGAAAGCCGTGCCCTTGCCGGCGTAGGCAATATCGGAGCGCCGCGTGATTTTACGTTCAAGCACCGCGGCCCCATCGAATCGCTGGCGCTGCGTGAGCGCCGCATCGGCCAGGGCGGTATTCCAGGCAAGCTGCGAGTTCACGCTGAGCATCAGGTTTCGGGCTGTTTTCCATTGCGAAAGAAAATTGAAAGGACCGGCCATCTGAATCACCTCGGGTTGTGCGGCCATGGGCCGCCAAGCTTATTTCGTCGTTGTGGATGCCACCGCATCCGTGTGGCTGGCGGCCACGGTCACCGTCCGTTTACTTGCCGCGTTGGCCGTGGCCGAGATTTCAGCCGTGGCCGAAGTCTCGGAAATGACCTGGAGAATGGCCGCGCCTTGATAAGTTTTGAGCGAAAGCACGCGCCGCCATTCGCTGGTGAGCACGCGAACCGGCGTGGTTGCCGTGAAGGCATAAAAAAAATGCGCGGTTGCGATGCGCACCATTCCACCGGCCCCCGCGAACTTCACGCCCGCCGCACTCAACTGCACCTGAACAAAATCGGAAGCTGCTGAAGCCGTCATACGAGTCCTCCATTCGGGCCGTTGAATTGGGCAATGCCCTCGACAGAAATCGTGATCGCATAGAGTTGATCCACGGGACCGCCATCGTCGGGAATGACCAGGGAGACGCGCTTGAGCGCGATGGGCATGGACCGTGTGCCATCGGCCAGTGTCAGTCTCGCACCCGCGAGCTGATTGTGCACGACCGCGACCAGGACAAGCGATTGCAGCCGCTCATCGGCTTTCGAGCGCAGACTCGACTCGAAGCAGAGCACATCGAAAAGCATCCCGTTTTGGTAGGTCAGCCGCTGATTGTCGCGGAGATCGGCGAAGTTCGCATCGCCGAACTGCACGCGGATCGACGGCGGCTTGAGCGCGAGCTGCCCCTGGGCGTTGAAATCCTTGCTGTTGACCGAGTTGATGTCCACCAGAACCGGCGCATCCACCGTGCCATAAGCCGTGGGCATCACGGTTTTGAGAAGCGTGATCAGTGCGCCTTCGACGTAATCGATCCGGAACTGCGAGGGAGCGCCCATCATTGGCCTCCCAGTCCGGCCGCGGCAATGGCGCGGCGGCAATAGGAGTTGACCAGGCTCTGAATGCGGCGCGGATCTTCTGGCCGGAAGACCATGTAGGGCCGCGCGGGAATGTTCTGATGGCGCGTGTGGGCCGAAACTATCCCATGAACCTGATCGCGCGGTCCGCGAACATTGCGCACTCGGTTTCCCAAGCGGCCTTTGCCTAAAGATGCCGAGAGGCGCGCAAAGCCGTGCTGCGCAACATTGACCACGGATTCCTGCATCGCCTTGGTGCGCGGGCCGAGGCCTACGCCGCCGCGATCACGCGAGCCGAACTGATGCACGGCCGCGTACTTGAGATTGGTTCCAAGCACGACGCTGCCTGGCTCGGTGTGGAAGCCGATGGAATTGAGCAGTGTGCCCTTGTCGATCAGGAGCTGGTGACCGGCGCCGTACTTTTTGGGATTGCTTGCGATGGTCGAAGGAGCCAGCGGCATCCAGGATTTGGCCGGAGAGCCTTGCTCGCGGAAGGTGCGCCGAATCGACACCAGCATGGCCGCGCCGATCTCAAACATCAGATCGTCCTTCTGAGCGAGCGAGAGGCGGAACTTCCCCAGGGCGACTCTCACGGTGCTGTCGTCGATCTGGATAACTTCCGCGCTCATACAAAACCCTCGATATGTTTGTCGCTGAAGCGCAGGTGATGATCTTTGCTGGAGATCGTTGGGCCGCCCAGCGAGGTCTGCGGCTGGAGAGCCGTGGATGGCTGATCGAGCGAGGCCTTGGCCGCTGCGATGTCTTTGAGAAAGGCAATCGCCTGGTCAAAGCGCTGCTGCACCGTCTCGCCAATGGCCGTCTCGCGCCGCCGGCTAAAAAGCAGGTAGACAGCGATGTCCAGGGTGAGCGCCTTCACGTCGTCTGATTGCTGGAGCGGCGTGACATAGCGCATCCGGCAGTAGCTTTCCACGCGGCCCGATGCCTCTTCCAGCGCCGCCGTGACCGTCGTGGCGCAGATCTCGCCAGTATTGTCGTCGTCGGTCAGCTCAGTCAGATCCTTCGCCGTCATGCGAAGGGGGACGAGATCGGCTTGGGTTGCGTAGGCCATGCGGCTAATTCTTTTCCTGGACTTCCTTGATGACGCCGCGCTCGATCAGAGTTTTGGCCTCGGCTTCGGTGAACGGCTGCTCGGAGTTTGCAGTGACCACGCGATGACCGAAAAGGAAGCTGCTGAGCGCTTTGTAAGATTTCTGTTTCTTGGCTGCCATGCGATTTCTCCTGGCGATTTGCTGACTTGCATAGGGCGCGCGCTGGTAGCGCGCGCCCTATGCGGTTGACTGCTGGTTAGCCTTCTACGTCGCCGGGGATCGCGCCCATGGTGGGAGCGACGCTCAGCGCGTTGAGCAGGGGGATACCCGTTTCCTGCGCGGTGGCGCGCAGGTCGTAGTACCAATCCACGCTCTGCCAATACTTCTTTTTGGCCAGGTGTGGATCGATCCATTCGAGAACGCCGTATCCGTCCACGGTCGAGGGCGGAGCGGCAATGGTGGCGCCGTTGCCATCGGTTCCGCCCGTCCAGACGAAGGTCTTGGCGCAGGACACATCGTCTTGCGTGGGCGCGGCTTGCGCGTAGCCCAGGAAGGCGTTGCTGCCCCAAACCCAAGAGGCCACATTCTGCCGGTTGAGCAGGATGGCGCTGCCCTGGATGCACTTCACGCGGAAGACCTGCGAGAGCTGATCCAGGGAGATGGAGCCGGGCGTGGTGTATTTGAAGCGGTTGATGATGTCCGGATGGTTCTGCAGGGCGACCACAACCGGGTCGCTCAGGAGCAGACCCATATCGGCATCCTGGACCCCCGCTTGGCGCAGAATCGCCTTGGCCGCCTCGACCTGCACGATCGGGTGAGAGCCATCGGTTCCCTCGCCGGGAACCGCGGGATACTTGTCCCACTGGTTATTCAATCCCGCACTCAGATCGATGTAATTGGGGAAGTTGGTCTCGCTCAGCAGCAGCTTGGCAGTCGCTACCTCCCTGTCGAGGTTGATCTGCTTGATGAGCTGTGCGGTGAGCTGCTTCCGCGTGGAGAATCCCAGGCCGAGGCCGTAACTCTCGCTCTCGAAAGGTACTTCGCCCTGGAGGGCGTGAGACGTCGCCATGTAGGGAGCGGTGGAATAGCTGCGCCGCACCGTCTGCGGCTCGTCGCCTGGAGCGCGGAGCGTGGAGCCGGGCAGCTTGAAGTCGTCGCGATTCCATACGACGTACTGGAAAGACTGCCGCGCCACAGGTACGCGCGGGGCAAAGATTTCGCCAACTAAGGCGTTGTTGCGGAACTCCTTGGCGAAGTTCGACAACGCCACATTCAGAGCCCCAGCCGGCATCGTTCCAACATAGCCGCCCATTTACATCCTCCTGCCGCTTGCGCGGGTCGATTTCGGTTTCAGTGCGTTGCCAGGCGCTTAGCTCATCGCCGAACGCCTGGCGAAAAAGTTAGTTAGGCGATTGCCGCCACCAGGCCGAAGAGTCCGGGAACGAAAACGCAGATATAATCCCCCGCGTTGGGCGCTGTTTCCAAGGCGATTGCCACCACAGTCTGGCCGACGGTAGCCGGTACAAGCTGCCCCGTGGCGTTGTTGGTGAGGGCCAGCGGCGCGGAAGCAATGGCGGCGCCAACCTGGGCCACCGCCTGGCCATGCTCGATCACCGAGATTGCCTCGGTGGTAGAGACAGCACCTTCTTCGATGATGCCGATGCAAGCGGAGTTGGCGACGCTGGCCACGGCGGCATGATTGACATCCGTGCCATAGACAACGGCCAGTCCGCGAGTAAAGCCGGACGAGCCGCCGGGGATCAGGCTTTCCTTGATCTGGACGCCCTTCGGCCCCTTCGTTTCAGTGTTGATGTTTGCCATTTGCGCCCTCCTGGGCCGTTTGAAGTGTGCCGAGCGAATAGCGGCCGCTCAGCCATTTTCCAGATGCCGCTCCATCCTTGCCGTGGTTGAGACCGAACGCCTAGACTTGGCCGCCCGTAGAACCGCCGGCCACCGTCAACTCGGGATGCTCTTCCGCGACCTCCGACAGCGCTTCACTGAAGGAGATCTTCTTTTCCTTCTCCCGCGCGCGTGCCGCATTGGTCAGCGGATCGCCGCTTGAGGTCTGCCCACGCCCAGCCGGAGCGCCGTCAATGAGCCGTCCGCCAGGAACGATCTTCGGCAGACCTTCCAGAAAGAGCACCAGCGTCTCCAGCGGGGAGACCGTCTTCTTCTCCACGCCTTCGCCAAACTCAACGGTCGCGCTGGACTTGGCCAGCTCCTCGAAGACCGGGCCGAGGCCCTGTTTGTCGAAGGCTGGAATCCACTTGCCCGCATTCTTGAGTTTGGCAATGGCCGCGACGGCGCGCTGTTTCACTTCGCCGCCAGCAATGGCTGTTTCGCGCTCCGCGAATTTCTTGGTTTGGTCCTTCAGCTCGGTTTCCAGAGCGGTAACTTTCGCCTGGAGCGGAGCCGCGGCCGCGGTGGCAGCCTCGGTGGCGATGCGCCTGGCATCGTCTTCGCTGAAAGTCTTTGGCTGGGCGTTTCCGCTAAAAATTTCGGCGAAATATGCCTTGATCTGCTCGGCTACGGTTTTCGGTTCTGCCACTGTGTCATCCTCCCCGAAGTCCACCTCGATGAACTTCGATCCGTGATCGTTGAATGCAACGTCTTGCAATCCCTTAATTTCAGGGATGCCTGCTCCCAGCCAGGCGAGATGCCGCAGGCCGGTAACCTGGCCGGCATCGTCGCAATAAAATGCAGCCGAGCGCTTCTTGAATTTGCCAGCTCTGCGCGCCTCGTCAAACTTGGGATCGACCTCTTTTTCCCTGGCCAGCAGTGTGTCGCCGTCGAGCGTCAATGCATCGATCCATCCGTAAGCAGGCTGATCGTCTGCACGATGGCCGAGCGTCTCGGGAGCTTCGTGATAAGTGGGATCGTAATTGCGCACCACGCGGCTCAGATCGGCTGCTGTGATGACTCCCTTGCCGGCCTTGGAGTAATCGCCAGCGCGGAAGATCTCAATCCAGGGCCGCGGCGCTTCGCCGTGTTCCACGCTGGAGAGATAGGTCTGGCGGAAATCGGTTGTGTCCAGGCCCGCATCCTTCGCCTTCGCAGCGATTTTGCGGGCAGTGGCTGCCTTGGCGGCGGCCGGCACATGCTTCTCGTGGCCGAAGAGTTTCAGCGCTGATTCGATGTGATCCTTGTCGATGGGCAAATGCCAGCTCTCGATCTCCGCTGGATCTCCGACGTAGGCAAATTGATCCGCCTCGAGCGGCTTGCCATCTACTGTCTTCGTGAGCGCGTTCGCCATGAAGCCACCTTATCGGGCCGCATCGCCGGCCCGTGCGATAACTGTGAGAGCTGTGCAACCTGGATTACTTACACTCCAGACAGCGTGTGGAAGCCCGGCTCGGGTACTCCCAGCCGCGCCAATAACGGCAATCTTTCCATGCCGCCTTCGTCACTTCCCTCAGGCGCATCCTCGGGAAGTATGGGGATCACCGAGCAGCGGCAGTTGAAACCGCTGGGCGGATAAATCTTGAGCCATACCGGATCGATGGCGCGCGCGCAGAAGCCGTCGAGAGACGCGTGCGCGGGTCTCACGCGCAGATCTCCGACCGTCCAGTATTGCCAGTAAGGGAGATCCTCCATCAGCCCTGGGTCTTTCATCTGCTCCAGCCGGCCTGCGCTGTAGGCTTTGCCCGCGTTGGTCTGGAAGACGGTGTCCAGTTCGAAGGCCGCCAGTTTCTCTACGCCGGCCTCAGTCGTCATTCCCTCCACAGCTTTGTGGAACTCGGCCGCCGTTCCACCCTTGGCCAGCGTCTCGGCCAGGGTGTCGCGGATCTTCGTAATCAACCGCTGATCGCTGACCCCTGCCACCGTGATGGCATCATTGCGGTACTGGCTCGTCAGGCCGTCGAAGAGATTGCGCGTCACCGGCGTCAGGTTGCGCAGATACTCGACAGCGCCGACCGGAGGCAGCTCGAAGCTGAAGCCGACATTCAGGGTGTCGCCCTGGGCGTCATCTTCCGCAAAGTTCTTCAGCCGCGAGTTGGTGGCCAGGCGTATGGGACGGCCCAGTTTGACCAGGCCGACCTTGGCGACGTGCAGCCGCCCCAGCAGGTTTGCCGCGGCCAGGTGTGTGGCAAGAAGATCGCCGAGGCGCACTTGCTCCGCGTTTTGAGAGTGCAGCGTCATAACCCAGCTTTCGGCGGCACGGCCGTCGCGGCGATCTCGCGCACGCGCTGGGCGAAGATACCTTTGGCTTCGCCCTGCAACTGCGCGAAGAGCTTGTCGTATTGCGCCATCTCCTCATGCAACTGCGCTTCTGCCTGGCGCTCCGCAAACTGGATCACGTTCTGTTTCGCGCTCATCAATCGCGGAGTGGATGCTTCTGCCCACGCAAGAAGATTCCCGGAGGGCTTTGCGGCCAATGCCCTTGATCTCCGGCGGCTTGCAGACCAATCTGCTTGCCTCGCGGGATTCTCCGCAAAGGTTGCGCTGGAACGATCCGTGAGCGCCACGGACGGCGCGGCCGCGTTCGGCACCAGCTCCTGATCTTCCGTCTCGCCCGGAGTCAGAGGCCGGTCGTAACGGTCGGAGACGTAGCCGACGGTGAACTTCTTGCCCATGCGCATCAGGCCGGAGTCCACGGTGAGCGCGAGCTCAAGATCCTCAGCCTCTTCCAGATCAAATTGCCAAATCGGCATCGGGGCCTTGGGGCCGAAGTTCCACAGCACCAGAGGCTTGATGAGTTGATCGTTGATGACGCTCTGGAGACTGCGGCACAGCTCCACGCTGCGTTTATCCAGCGTATCGGCGTGCGTCTCGCCCTGGGCTTTGGAGCCTCCCCCGCCCTCGTTGCCGAAGCTGGTCAGCGTTTCGCCCATCACCCGGCGGGCGATGGAATACTGCATGGCCTTGAAATAGTTTTCGTGGACCTTGGGGTCCTGGGCGCGTGCAATCTTCAAGAGTTCCGCCTCAAACTCAAAACCCTTGGGAACGGCGACGGCGACATTGTCCACGAGAGCCTGGGCAATATCGACAGCCATCTGGCGTTCCGAGGCGTTGTCCGCGTCGTTGTAATGCACCACGGCGGTGCCCGGCCCTTTTTCGGCGTACTGCATCCAGAGACGCTGAATGTTCCGCTTGAACCAGCTTGGCCAAAAGACCGCCTTGAGCAACGGACGGCCCATCCGGTTGCGGCTGCGCTTGCGGTAGCTGAAGATCAGAAACTTTTGTTCGGGCATCTGGGTGCCCGTGGATGCCCAAGGATTGTCGAGCAATTGCAGGTTACCCACCTGCGGATAGAAACGGTCGCCGAAGAGGAAGAGTTCCTGCGGGCAGTCGTTGATGTCCAACAGCTCCGCCTGGCCCTCCGAGGAGTCGAAGATCATCTCCTGTACGGAAAAACCATAGCCCGGCGCATCCAGGATGCAGTCCAGCACGGCGTGAAAGTCGAGCCGGCCGAGCTGCTCCTCAACAAACTCCTTAACGTCCTGGGCTTGCGAAGATTCGTCGCGCGGCGCGGGAAGCACGCTGCGATCCCGTTCCAGAACGCTGAGTTTGAGCGTGTCCAGGCAGTTGGCCACGTCCTCGTCTTTGTCTTCCAGCTCGCGATAGTAGGCCATCGTCTCCGGCTGGTTATAGGTCATGGCCGCCCAGATCGATGTGGGGTTGCGCGTGCCGCCGAAGGCCAGCGTATTGCGGTAGAGCGAGATCTGCTGGAGGTAAAGGCTGGTGGACGAGATCATCTCGCCCTTGGGCGGAAGCGGTGGAACGGCAGGAATCTTTGCGTCGGCCATCAGAGGTATCCCTTCATTTGCGAGTAAGAAGTTGGGTTTGCCGGCGTCTGGACGCCGGTCAGCACGCATGAGCCGCCGTCCCCTGCCAGATCCGCGAGAGCTTTGGCCCAGAATGCGTCAGAGTGGACTCCAACTTTCTTCTTTTCGCCGCCGGCGACTGCCGTGTCCACCTCGATGCGCGGCGCGTCAAATGTGACGCCACTCGATGTAGCGTGGCGCTTGATCGCCTGCAGCTCGGCGCGGATCTGGGTGTCAAACGGGATTCGCACCCGTCCCTGTTCGAAGCGCGTCTTGATGCGGATCGCCAGGTCTATCTTCATGCGAACGCCATCATCGTTTGTGCCGCCAAAGTTCACACCCATCATGCGACCGGCGTTAGTCTCATTGAGCATGTCGTAGAGTCCGGAGCCCATGCCGGTCTTATCGATCGCGACGCGCTGGCACATACGGGCTATCGGATTCAGAATTCTGTACTGATTGGGGAACGTGATGCCATGCAGCCAGAAGACGCCGCGTGTCCAGGCCACGTCACCGATCTTTTCATCCAGCCAGGCGCAGGTGGCGTCGTGATCGCGGCCCACATCGATGCCTAGTGATAACGGTCCGCGCGGCTGGAAGCCTTCGAGATCGATTTGAGTCCCAGCGTTTGGATCGAGATGGATAAGCTTAGCTTCGGTGCGAGTGTCTTCGCAGGCGGCGATCAACGGCAGAACAAGCCACGAGCCAGTGGACTTGAGGAATACGCAGCAAAACTCCTGATTCCAGGTGTCGTCGTCGTTCAGACCTCTCTGCATCGTCTCGATGTCGATCGGACAGCCTTCAGCGACGGCCTTGTGAACGTCAATCCAATGTCCAGACCAGCCATCCTTTTGGACTGGAAGATCCGAAGGCGGAACGCCCATCTCAAGTCCGAGGTTGCGAGCGATATCGAAAAACTTGCCCTGCTCCCCATTTGCAGTGGAGAAGACTTCGAGCGAGTTACCCAACGCGACCTGGCGGAAGACGGCTGCGTAGATCGCATAGCTGTCTTCATGGTGCGCGAACTCGTCGAGCACCGCGTCGCCCGGATAGCCGCGGGCCGTGCGCGGATTGGCCGGCAGAGCAATGATGCGGCTTCCGTTCGGGAAAGTGACTCTGCTCTGAATCGCCTCTATACGGCCAAGCGAGTCGATGAAGTCTTCATTCGCGAAGTGCTGGGCCGTGCCCCCCATGAGCTGGCAGAGTTTTGCGCAGGTCTCTACGAACTCTACCGATTGCGCCTTCGATGCTGAGAGGACGGTTGTTGTGCGCCCCGGTATCCTCATGGCGATTTCATCTCGCCGGTACCCGGTGGCGAAGGAAATGCCGATGCGTGCGCACTTCACCATGAACTTGAAGCGCGCGTCGTCGTCTATCCACCGCTGCTGATACGGCCGCATCTGCAGAACGGCCGGCAACTTGATCTCGTGATCTAGGACCTCAATCATGAGCGATCACCAGTGGCGGCAAACCAAAGGTGCGCTCGCGGAGGAGGTTGATGTCCTCGATAGAGAACTGCCCGGTGCCTTTCTTTGCGGCGGACTGAGTAGCTTGGTCAACCCTTTTCCGCGCGGCCTTTTCCCGATCTTCCAGCAGCTTCAATTTGCGAGTGTCAACCTCGACCCGCTTCGCCTGTAGATCCACGCGCTGCAATCGTGAAAGCGTCAGCGAGAGCACATTCAAGCCGTCCAGAAACTTTGCCTGGTCGCCGGGGCCTACCTTCTGCATCAAGGTAAAGACCTGGTCGCGCATGGCGTTCATGACAGCGGCGTTCGACTCCGGCAGATCGTTGCCGGCGAAGGCTTGCGCCCACTCCCGCGCCTTGGCGCTTTCGGCCAGCACCTGGGCGCGCACCTGGCTCACGCGCAAATCAAACCATCTCTGCAAACTCGACTTGGCCAGGCGCAGACCTGGAAAAAGCTCCAGGGCCTCCCTGTCGACCAGGACCCAATCGATAAAACCGCCGCCATCATTCTCCCATTCGGAGCTATAGGGCTTCGCCGATTGCTCGGCGATCTCCACCCAGGTACGGCCGCGGTCGTAGAGCTGCTTGATCGCGTCCTGCGCGCTCTGCGGCAGACGGTCGATCTTGAGCGGCTGTCGTACTACCCGCTTTTCGCCGGTTTTTGGTCTGGGCTTGGTCATCGATTCAGCTTTCAGCTAACAGCTTGCAGTTGGTGAATTGCGCGGGCCGGACTCGATACCGGTTATGTACCACATTCAGACCATGCAAGAGCGGGTTATTGCCAGTTCTGCCGCCTTTTAGCTCTACCACCAAACATCTGGAGTTCTGCCTTTGCGGATGGACCCGATTGAAAATGGTATTGGCCTCTCACTCTGTTTCAGCTACGCATTGTGCCGTTGTCAGCGTGTCCTTCCACGCCGCCACGCAAACTCAGTTGAAGAGCACGTCGTCATTGCTCTGGCGGCGCGTGTAAAAACGCAGGCCCGCCGCGGTAAGCACAATCTGACTCAGCTCCACGCGCCCGGTTTCTTCGTCGCAGGACGTTTTGAAGTCGATGTAATCGAGCACCTGGAGATCCTGAAGTAGCGTCACCACCTGCTGGCGCCCGACCGCCTGCCCCATCTTGAGGAAGACCGCCCAGACTTCGAAGTCGTCCATCCGCGAGAGTTGGTTCTCATGGCCCTCGCGCACCAGTTTGAGAATGATGCCCCGCCGCCGCCGCGCTTGAATCTCCCTACGCTCCGCTTCCATCGCGTTCCTCCAACTTTCTGTCCTTGCGATCCAATGCCGCTTTTTCATTCCCAAGCAACGTATGCAGCCCCTTCATGCCGCGCTGCAGTTCCTGTAAAACTTCATCCTGCTGATCCAGGCGCTGATAGACGCCGGGGAACTCCTGAGCCGCGTAGACAGCCAGGCGCTCCACCTGCTCAAACTCGCGCGTGCCCTGATCCGCCAGCCGGGTCAGCGCATCGGCCGTCCGGCCGTTCGCCTGGGCGCCGGATTGAACGCTACTGGCTACCACATTGAAACTTTCGCGAACCGTCGCGTTCAATCCTTCGAGAAAGCGGCCCGAGACATACAGCGCGAAAAGCGCGATCAGGAAGGCCGGTCCCCAGCCCTGCAACAGCGCAAAAGATTGTTGCGGCTCGGCTCTCAGAACCTCGTAGCCGCCCACCACCACGGCCGCCCCGCTCGCCCCGCTGATTGCCAGGCCCAGGTGCTTGAGCCAACCGGCTCGGATGCCCCCCGGTATCTCTGCCATCGGTCCCACTCCCGCGCCCAAACCCAATGTCGTCACTGTGGCCAATTCCCCTCTCAACTTTTGCGTAAGAACTTTTTCCAGTACCTTTCGCGCCTCTCGGCATAAGCCGTTCGAGCTTTCTCCCGGTCGCCACCGCGTAGAACCCATCGGTTTCCTGCCTTTTCCCATCGCGACTCCGGCGGGGTGTCGATCCGCGCCCAGTCCGGCTCGAACATTGCTTCAAGATCTGCGAGATTCCGGCAGTTCTTCTGGCGCATCGCGCTTTCGATCAGCCATTCCACCTTTTCTTCTGGCAAATCCAAGCGAGAAGCAATTTCTCTTGCATCAGCCCCACGCCCGACCCAGACCGAAACCTCATACTCCAACGGGGTCAACCGGGCAGCGTCGCCGGCCCGGTCAATTCGGGGCTGAGGTTTGCGATTTTTTGAGCCTTTCGGCCTACCCTTGTTTTCCACCATTCGCCTCATCTCCCTGAACGGGTACGACAGGCACCTTGCAGCCCCGTGGGGCCATCCTTTCCGTTTTTAGGTACCGAGCGGCCAACCTGCCTCCGCCGACGCCTTCTAGCCCCATTTCTGGCATTCGGGTTACTTTGGTCACTTTCTGCCCTACTTCGGCAGCCGGGTGAGCGCGTAGGCGTAGTCACCGAAACTCGCCATCCACGAGGCCAGGGCAAAGCCCAAGGCCAGATAAATCCATCCTCGAATTCGATTTGTCATAGCGCCTCCACCAGGCCGCGAATTCTGCTCTCCACAAACGCCTCCGATTTCCACCAGGGTCGCTTTGTGCAGGTCATGGTCAGCTTTTGCTCGTCCTCGCAATAAACCCACTCGTAGGTCAGGGTGCCATCGCTCGCCGAGCCGGTATCGCCCAGGACACTCGTCTTCACGGCCTGCGCCCGGATGCGGGCTCTGATGGCCTTGAACTTGAGCCGCGAGATCCCGTGGAACGTAACCGACATCGAGGATGCCATCTGTTGCCTCGCTTTTGTTGCCGCCGCCAGGCTTGGTTGGTCCCGACGGCGGCAGTTGGTTGGTGCTCTCTTTCAGTGTTCTCGTTAGCTCGGCGTCCCGAAGCTGATGCCGAGGCTGGCCGTGCGTCCCGTGGGCGGCGGAGGCGCGGTGACCGTCACCGTGTTGGTCCCGCTAAACGTGCCCACCACGCCGTCGCTGTCGGTGACCGTGGCGCTGACACCCACAGTGACCGAGCCAGGTGCGATGGCCGTCAAAGTCACTGTGCCGTCGGCGTTCAAGGTTGAAGTGACGACCGTCAGATCGCTGACCGACCAGGATTCGTTCGACACGAGTGCGCCGGGGGTTGGGGTTACGCCGTCCGCTTCAAGCGGTACAGCCTTCGCGGCCAGAGACTGGCCGACAAGCATCGTTGCTGAATCCATGGTTCCTCCGATTACGACCTTCAAGTTCGTCGTGCGTTGAGGTTGCGGGCGCTGTTTCCAGCAGCCAGATAAGTTACGCCAGAAGCGGCGGCGCAGCCAGCAGAGGAGCCAGAAGAAGACCCAGCGTTTTTCTCGTCCGATAGGCTGCTCCATCTCACCCGCCTCCGTTAAAGCTTTGCCTTGATGGCCGCTTCGAGAGCCAGCAGCCTGGTTTCGATGGTTGTTTCCAGGCTCTTGATGGCCGTCCCGATCTTGCCGGAGAAGACCACGCCCACTCCTACGCCGGCCACTGCCGCGATGCAAACCCACAAAATAACCATTACTTTTCTCCCTCTTGCTGTTGTGCGGGCGGATCACCTCCGCCACGGTTTTTCCAGGCATCCGCGAACTTATTCACGCCGTACAGCGACGTGCAAATGCCGCCGACATACATCCCGAGCTGCCCCACAAACGCCGTCAGTTCCGGTACCGTCACCGGCCCCCGAACCTTCATCAGCAGCGCCGTCATCCACCCCGTCGCGAAGCCGATCACGATCACCACGCAAATGCGGGCATTGCTGATCGTGCCGTCCGGCTCGCTCAGCCAGGAGTGGACAAAAGCTAGTGGTTTCACGACGCCCTTCCAATCAAAATTCCTACCCAAGCAGAATCCAAAGCGAGATAAACGGCCAACATCCCCCAAAAGAGCAGCCCCAGGCCGATGTCCCCGTCGTCCGAGTCGCTAGAGATGATGCGGCGGTAGAAGACTCCCGCGGTGAAGACCTGTAACACCAATGCGATCAAAAGATCTTTCATGCGTTCGTCTCCCCTACTTATGCGCTGCATACCCGGCAACAGCGCCCACAGCTCCGCCGATCACAATCCACTTTGCGGCCGTCACCGTCTTATGCAGCCAATTGCCGCCCTTGGCCGCCGTCTTCCACTCGTCGCGCTGCGCCGACGTCGCCTGCAGCTCGGTCGCTGTGTCCGCAGCCGTCCGGTTACAGGAAGCCAGCTTGGCAGAGTCCTCCTGGCAGTCGATTTCGGCGTTCTGTATCGCGGCGAAATCGACTGCCGGAATCACAATTTGCTGTTGCGGAACTTTGGCCAGGTCCGCCGCTCCCGGCTGCGCGGGTCCGTTGCCCACCGCCGGTTGGGGCGCTGTCTGAATCGTGATCGGCTGGGGCAACCCTGGAATCAGCTTCGAGGTCTCAGCCACAATGCGCTGCGCCGTTGCGGGCTGCTGCCGCTGAGCTTCCAGCGATTTCAGTTGAGCGGCGAGCTGCTGCCCGACAGCCCGCGCGTCGCTCTTGGCCTGGTCGATGGTCTTCTGCTGCGCCGCCGTTTGCGTCTCAGCTTTGAGCCGCGCCGCGCGCTCCTGGAGCCACTCATAACCGCCCAGGGCGGCCAACGCCACTAAGACCGCAATGCCGATGAAGAGAGGCCAGGACAGAGGTGTCGGTAGCACCGGAGTAGAAGATGTCGTTGGAGTTTGTACTGGAGTCGTCATGCTGCCTCCTCGCCGCGCCACAGGGCCGCTTCCGCTTCGCGCCGGGACTTTAGGCCGTCGTTGACCTCGCCGCCGGTGTGATCCCAGAGCTGTAACTGTTCAACCGCATCGTCGTAGCGGCCGGCGTTCAAATCTTTGAGCAGCGTGGAGCCGGCGAGACGCGCCGCGCCCAGGTTGAAGACGAAGTCCACCAGCGCATCGAACTGCCCCTGGGAAAGCTGAACCTTGACCAGGCGCTCAACGGCACCTTTGGCATCATTCACGTCGCTTTCCAGCATTGCGTCCGCCGTGCTCTCGGTAACGCCATTGGGAAACGACTCCGCAGGCCGGAGTCTGTGACCATAGCCGATGGTCGGGAGGCCTGCGACGTCGAGGTAGACATGGCTGCGAAATCCCTCTGACCGCTTGAGCAATGCGTATCCCGCCGCACTAAGTTCCATTTGCCCTCACTCGGGAGGCCCGGCGGCGTTGCATTCAGCGGAAGGCAATACGCTGAATCCAACACCGCACGGACGCTCGCTCTGGTGCCCCACATACTCCTTTCGCCGGAGATGATGGGGTGTTCAGGTCACAGAATAGGGCGCAGTCCTGCTGATCAGTGGGATAGCGGGTGAAGCTGAGACAGTTGGTTTACTTCGCGTCGCGGAGTGTGGCGCGAAGTGGGGTGATTGCGAAATTAAAGCAACTTGAGAATATGATCTGGGCGCGTCTGCAACCAATTTCGGCACTGCGAGCGTAGAGCCTCGGATACGGGGCGTCCAATCGGTTTACGTGGAGGAACGTCGAAATCCATGATGGGCAAAACCGAGCATCCACACATCCAGCCGTTTGGTGGAAAGATGTCTTCCCAAATTGGGTCATCAGGGCGAGCGATATATTGATCAAGTGAAGAATGCTTCTTGCAGTATCGGGACATACAGTCAAGCTGCCAATAAGGAAAATCCTCGTTCGATGACTCTCTGATCTGGTTATATCGATGATACGCGTAGATGTCCAAAACGACGCTAGTGAAGAGGATCTCTGGCCATTTTCTGGAATCGGAGTGTGGCAGTGCGAATTCATGCCAAGCGGACACGCAATATGGCGCTTCGTCCGAACCGCACCAACGCCTGAAATCTCGTTCCGTTTCACCCCTTTTAGCGCTTTCAAGGATGCGCTGAGCAATTATCGGAACTGCATCGGCGCGATAAATTCCATCCCAACGGAGGACTTGTTCCACCATCGACACTGCGTGCTGCCCCATGTCATAGTTGGTTTTTAAGTTGAAACTAAATCCTGCCATCACGTTCTCACTTTCGGAAACCTGACATCGCTTTCTCTGCTTTTGCTGCTGCCTGATCGGCTATGCCCGCGCGAAGGACAGAAGTTTCAATAGAGTGCGAACTCACTAAGCTTTCAAGCGAGGAGAGCCATTCACGTAGTGCCTTCGCGGCTTGTGCTTCGGCTAGATTGAGTGATTCCGAATCAAGAGCGTCCAGACAGCCGCGCGCGGCCAGATCAGCCTCAGGAAATGCCCCATTCTGATAATAATCTTCTGCTGTGGAAACGGAAGAATAGGCGATTTGGAGCTACCTGCGAATTTGCCGATGATGATAATTGTTCGCGAACAGACTGCCCCCAGCGAGCAAAACAATGGCTGCGACTAGAATTGCGCTCTTTCGCATCATGCCCTCACTTTCCGGTTCGACGGGGAGAGGGCTTCATTGACCAGCCGTTCGACAAAAGCGTCGTTTCGCTCTCCAGATTGTCGCCATTCATCGTAGACCCTAGAGATGATCCCAGCGCGGATTTTTGTAGAGAAATAGCCACCGGCCCGATTCATTGCAGTTTCGACAGCTTCTAGCACACTTGCCAACAGTTCCGGGTCCGTCGCCTTTCCCTCTTTCCGTTCAGCGCGGACCTCTTGAATCAGACGCCCAGTTTTGAGTCTTTCCGCAAATCGCGGGCCAGCCTGTTCATACCACCATGTCGCATCATCGTCGATTCGACCAATCGCCATCAACGCCATCGGAGTCGGCGGATGGGTACCTTTTTCCCATTCCGAAACAGATCCCTGGCTTACCCCAAGGTGTTCAGCGAAAAGGGCTTGACTCATACCTAGCCGTTTCCTTAAGAGCCGGACTTTGGCGGGAATAGAATCAGCCTCTATCGATACTCGATTATTTTTCTTGACAGAACTATCTACCATCGATATATTTCCCCCCATGGTTCTTTCTCGGCACCAATCGCAGCGTACCACGAACCGCGGAGTGCATCGCGCCCTTGTTTACAGAGGGGTCATTTCACGGGTTGCCGGTCGCTTGGGTATCAGTCCCTCCTTCGTGAGTCGAGTCGCGCGCGGGGTCGGTTCTTCGTCACGGGTTCACGCTGCGCTAGAAGCGGAAACCGCTCGTGTGGAGCGGTCTTTGCGGGAGCGGGCGGCATGACCCAGAGACCGAAACGCATCGAGCAATTGTGCGCACCAATTATCGCCATGATCTCCGTGATCCTGAACTGGTTGAGAGGAAAGCGGATTTCAGAAACTCCACAAAGGTCCACTCCTTTCCTATCGCACCAAGAGCCCCGACTTGAACCCGCGAATATATGGTCTCCGAAGAAGTGCGAGGAGCAGGCAGCCAAAAGTAGAAATATGTGGGCTGACCCCAAGCTGCGCCAAAAGATCATTCGATCAATGCATGAGGCTTCGCTACGCCGCAAAGCAAAAAAGGCTGTGAAGCCGGAATGTATTCTCGCCGTCACCCCCCTCAATAACTCTTCGGTTTGCGTTCCGTTTAGGAACCCTTTTCAGCAGGCACATAGTGTGAGGGGTCTTATCGCCGACGTAGCCAGGCTGGAGGGCCTTTCGCATGAGCATGTCCGGCAGGTGGCATTGGGGCATCGCACAAGTCGACGGGTGGCCAAGGCATTGACCGCTGAGCTGCGCAAGCGCGAGAGGCAAGAGCAACGGGAGAAGACGGCATGAACTCATCACGCGTTCACTCTCCCGCATCCCCTCATTCCGTGTCACGGGAGAAGATTGCAGAAAGTTTTCGCCCCGAGCAGATGGACCTTTACGCCGACCAGGCGCCCCTCCCAGGCAGCCTCAACGACGAAAGCGTCGTTCGCGGCGTCGTCACGGAAGCCATCCGCCACAGCACCAAAAGCAGGGAAGAGATAGCCGAACAGATGTCCGGCCTTTCCGGCGATCACATCACCGTTCGGATGCTCAATTCCTACACCAGCGAAGCCGCCGAGCAGCATCGCTGGCCAGCCCAGTACACACGGGCCTTTTGCCAAGTCATTGGTGATTGGGGACTTCTTCGCTGCATATCGGAGCGCTCCGGTTTCCACTTGATCAACGACGACGAGGTTCTTCTCCTCGATCTCGGTCGCCAGTTTCTGGTTCGCAAGCGGGCCGACGAGAAGATTGCTCTTCTCGAAGCACAGCTCCATGGGAAGGAAACGCTATGAGCGCACAGCTCGCGTTGACCCTCCCCCTTCCGATGCCCGTTGCATCCCCGCAGCGCGTGCTGCTTCCTGATCCAGACGATCAGGCTCAAGCCGAATCCCGCCTCGCCACACTGCAGATGCTCTTCGATTACCGGCGCGATCCCGCTCGATTCGGCAGGCTATGCCTCAACGATGGCACGCCGGTGACCAGCTCCAGCCGCATGGTTGCCTACATGGCTGAGTCAGCGGGCGTGAGCGAAGGCACGATCTGGCTCTGGTTGCGTCGCTTTCAGCACGGCGGCCTCGCGGAGCTGGCTGACCACAAACGCAAAGACAAGAATCAGTCGCGCTTCTTCGCAGCCTATCCCAAGGCCGCCTGGCTCGCAGCCTACCTCTTCCTCACTTGCAAACAGAGTTGCATGGTGGCCTACGAGGCCATCGTCCGCGACCCGGCGATGGTCGAAGTTCCGCCCGAGGATCTGCCCAGCTACGAGACGGTGAGACGCTGGCTTGCCTCAATGCCGCCCTCACTCACTGTCTACGCGCGGAACGGCCGCAAGGCCTACCAGGAGCGCATGAGTCCCTATCTCACGCGCGGCTTCACGGATGTCTATTCCAACGCCGTCTGGGTGGGCGACCACATGATCCACGATGTGGAGTGCTTCAACGATACGTTTGGAAACGTGGAGTGGGGCGCGCCGATCCGCATCCGGCTTACCGGATGGCTGGACTATCGCTCGCGGATGCCCATGGGCGCGAGCTGGTGCTGGGAAGGCAGCTCGCGTTCAATCGCCGCGGCTCTGCGGCGCGGCGTCACCACATACGGCCCTCCCGAGTGCGTCTACGTTGACAACGGTAAAGACTACCGCAAAGTGGGCAAGGGCGCGCTTCCCGGCTACATGATGGAGTCGCCTCTGGCGCCAAAGAATTGGTGGAAGTCTGAGATAGATTCCATCGCCGCCACCGGCTTTCTGGCGCGTCTCGGCATCGCACTCACTCACTGCGCGCCTTATCACGGGCAAGCAAAGCACATCGAGCGATTCTGGGGATCGGTCCACGAACACTTCGATAAATGCTTTCCGACATACACCAGCGGCAACCCTTTCACGCGCCCCGATGCCACCTCCGCAGCCATGATGGAGCACCGCAAGCTGGCGCGCCATGGTCATGTCGCTGACTCGAACCATCCGAAGGCCAGCCTCTTCATTGCCGCCTGTCTGGCGTGGATGGAGGAATATGCTGACACGCCGCACACGGGCGAAGGAATGGACGGTGGCACCCCGCGCCAGGTCTTCGAGGCCAATCTTAATCCCCGGCAAAAACCTACGCCGGATGCGGCCACGCTCGCACTGCTGATGGCCGAGCACGAAAAGCGCCTGGTGCAGGAGTGCGCAATCCACCTGAATAAGCGCCGGTACACGCCCATCGACCAGCCTGGTTGGATCGCTCTCCACAATCTCAATTCGTGCGAAGTGCTGATCGCCTATGAACCAGGCGCGCCGGAAGACGCGGCCGCTTTGGATCTGGATGGAAACTTTATCTGCGCTCTGCGGACTGAGGAACTCGTCAGGTTCGCACCTGGTGATCCGCACACCAAATCCCTGGTGCAAGAAAGTATGCGCCAGCGCCGGCACCTCGAAAAGCAAACGCGCGAGGCGCTGCAAACCATCTCCCTCGTCGCCCGCCAGAACGGCGCTCAGTCGCCGCTGGAAGCCATGGCCAGCAGGCTGCAACTGCCCGCCGATACCAACATCTCCGACCTCGTTACGCAGCGCAAACCACGCTTCGGACCGGACAAACAGGCCGTCGCGCCCAAAAGCGCCTCGGAAATAGCCAGCAGTTTTTTGGAGGAACTCAAATGAACGGAAAGGCAAGCAGAAAGATGGCACTCGAAGACGAACGGGAATTTGATACCGCCGCCCGCCTACGCATCCACGATTATCTTGCGCGCACCGGGCTCTCGCAGCCCGACTTCGCGCGCCGGATCAATTACTCGTACGACACGCTGCGGCTGTTTCTCACGGATCGCTATTACCGGATCGGCGCATCGGCGCGCAACGTGATCGCAGCCGCCGACGGCTATATGCAGGAGCATCCCATCGGCACCAGCGCGCGCATCCTGGGCGAACTCTACGACACCAGGAACGTGCAGATCATTCGCGACACCATCGAGCAGCTCCTGCGCCGGCCCGTTGCCTACATGCTCTACGGCGCGCCGGGAAATCAGAAGTCATTCGCTCTGGAACATGAGGTTGCGCAACTGAACCTGCGCGAGCTGGCCGCAAGCGACAAGGGTCGCCAGGCCTTTTATGTCTACGTGCGGAAAAATATCCGCCCACGGGACATCATCCGCCGCATCGCGGTCGAGTGCGGATGCCGAGTCAACGCACAGATTGAATCGATGATTTCAGAGCTGCGCTTCCGTTTCGACGGCCGCCGCGTGGTGTTGATCTTCGACGAGGCGCAGCGGCTCTCGATCGAATGCCTGGAAACCATTCAGGAATTGCTTGATCGGCCGCCGTATTTTTCAATCCTCCTCGCGGGCTCGCAGGATCTGAAGACGAAGCTGGATGAATTCTCCGCGACGCTGGAGCAGTGGAACAGCCGCATCATTGCCAGGGTGCTGCTGCCCGGACTCGAAAAGCAAGAAGCCCGCGGCATCATCGAGCGCGAGATCGGGATGTTATTGCTCCAGCGCACTTCCGACGATGCCAACCATCTCATTGACAAGCTCATCGCGGGGGCAACCGTGCCGGATGCCTTTAACGGAAACCGGACCTACATCAACATCCGCACCTTGACCAACGCGCTCGATCAGATTAAGGCCACGGCTCCTCCTCCGACTGATCCCGAACCGGCCGGCGAGAAAGTTGAGGCGATCTCATGATTGAGGTGCATATCCACGTATCCGATATAGACAGAGAGTCGATGAACCGCTTTATGCGTGAGAATTCCGGAGCCATCCGAAGGGCCGTGAATGCTCACTTTCAGCAGAACTTCGACTCTAAGTTTCATTTTGTCGCCGACGAACCTCCATCTACTTTTAGCTCTTCCATGCGCCAGAAGTTTCGGACGCTCTTGCACCGCCGCTGGACCCCTACTGACGCCCAATTGCGCCGCATCACCGAGCTGATCTTCCGCTCGGAATCTGTCTGTGATCTCTGCCTAAAAGTTGTGACCATCGCCATCGCAATCTATCTCGCCGTTGAGATTGGTGCGGCTTTCCTGCCCGGTGGCGCCGTCGAGCGGGTACTCGGAGGAGGAGCAAAATGACAACTTGCGGAACTTACTTTCCTGAGGACGCTACCTATTTGTTGCTCGGTGCGAATGCAATCAAAGATGTCACCATCGAGCGCATAACCCCATATCTCTTTCTGCTCAATTATCGGGGCTCGTGCATTTGTGTCTCTGAGGCTTGGATCAATCGCGTCGGAATCAATGGACTTGAGCGAAAAGCATTTGCCTGGCGCCGTTATATACGCCGGTCAGCCAGACTCAACGCAAAAGTCTGCTGGGCCGACAAACCCGGTGCTTTTTCTGGCGATGCCGGAGGTGCGCGGTGAGAGATACCAAAGCACTCGACAAGTTTCTGATTCAGGCAACAAACCGCACTCTCGACCTCCAGACCCAAATGGAGCGGCTGATGCGGATGGACCTGAACGCTGGCAACACCGTGGCGGGCGTGGCTTACGAACTTGGAAAAGCCCGTGGCATCAATCTCACAATCGCCGGTTTTCTCGATCAGGCAATGCAAGAAATCGACAAACTCGCAAAGCTCGACCTTGCCAAGATCGGAGGCCACAAGTGATCGAGCGTTATATCCAAGTTCGCTGCGACGTTTGCCTGAACATCTCCGACTGCGAAGATGCGGCCCATATTACCGAGGCGCAATTGCGGCGCGATCTCAAAACCCGAGGCTGGAAATTTGAAAGAGCCTCTCGGCTCCACGACAAATCCGACCGCTGCCCTGGTTGCGCGAAGGGAGGCTCAGAGTGAGCGCGAAGCGCAAGCGGAAACCCGTCGAGGCGGGAGATGGGAGTTACGGCGGCACAGTGCTGGCGGCATTTGACCAGCAGAGACACCTTGTCTACACAGATCAGCACGGAAAGGCGCAATGCGTCAACGCCGCGGCCCTCGTAGAACTGCCCTCTGGATTTGTCGCTACGCTGTTGACTCTCTCTGTGGATCTGGAGCTGGCGATTGATTGCCTCCATATCTTCGGCGGCGTGCCCGTTCCCGTGGCCAAGGCCATCCTCCGCAATATCGAACCCGCGCGCGCCGCCATCGATATGGCCGTGCGCGGCTCTCAGCCGAAAGCTCAGGTGAATTGATGGCCTACGAATATGTGAAGGCGACCTACTGCGTTCCTGTTGAGGTCGGGCAGCGAGTCACCATGAAAGACCATCTCGGCACTGTAAGAACAGGTGTTGTCGTCCGCAAGCGTTCCTATGACCACTGTGTTCATGTTCGCTTCGATGGGCGGAAGTTCAACGTGCCTGTTCACCCGCTTGACCTCATTTATCACAACGGAAAGGTGGCTCCTTGATGGAAAAAACTGTCATTTCCTGCAACGTCTGCAGCCGCATGAAGCAAGAGGCCAACCACTGGTTTGTTGCGATCACCCCGAAGGACGCCTCCGAAAAGCGCAGAGGCATAGCCTTCGGTCCCTCGGAGGTCGTGATCGACGAGGAGGATGACAGTTTGATCCTCGAAGACATCTGCGGCCAGGAGTGCCTCCACAAACGGCTCTCCCGCTGGATTGAATCTCTCAACCCCACAACCAAAGCACCCAACCAAGAAAACGAGGCACTATGACCACCGCAACCGTTAATTTCTGCACCACCGAGCAGCTCTCCAACGAAGTCGTCGTGGCAAGACCCACCCCCGAGCAGATCGACGACTTGGCCGTGCGCCACGTCCACGCAATGTTTGCCAAAGCCGAAGCGGCCGCGCAGCTCGAAGCGCTGGAAGCCGAAGCCATCCAGATGGTGATGAACTTCGGCATTGTTCCGCCGCATGCCGAGAAGAGCCGCCGCCTGGCCGGCAAGCTCTCGGAGTTCACCGTCACCAAGTCCGACACGCTCACCATCGTGGACGACCGCGTGGAGACGCTACGCGAAGCGCTGGAAGCCAACGGCTTCGGCGAGTACTTTAAGAAGCTCTTCACGCTGCGCTCAAAATATGAAGTCGTCGAGGGCGCCGAAGCCGCGCTCAAGTCCGAGTCGCTGCCCAAGCGGCTGAGCGAGAAGGTCCTGAATCTGTGGGGCCGTTGCGTCACCGTCAAGCCCAAAAAGCCATCGCTCAAAGTCGTCCTCGCTGATCCAGCCAAGCCCGCGAAGAGGGCCAAGAAAGGCGGCGCGCAGTGAGTCCCATCGTTGAAACGATCACCCCTCAGATGCTCGGAAGCCTGGTGATCCTGGCCCTGATTGCTTATGTGCTGGGGTTGTGGCTGATCAAACGGCGCGAGCGCGAAGAAGATGAAGCGGATCGCGCCGAAGCCGAAGAGCAGCGGCGGATCAAGCTGGCCGCGCTGCGCAACGCCAACACACCGCTCAACCAGCGCGACTGAAAGGAACAGAGGATGGTCCGGATACGACTGAATCTCGAATGCGATCAATGCGGCGATCCCTTTCCTCACTGCGATGTGAACCCTGCGCCCGTGGATGGAGCGATTATTCCGGCTCCGATATTGAGACAGGAAGCAAAGAAGTATGGCTGGACGCGACGCAAGGTGGGTGCGGATTTCCGCGACCTTTGTCCGCGCTGCGCAACGCCAACACGCCACTCAACCGGCGCGAATGAAAGGGGAGCATGATGACTCAATCCGTCCACGCTCGGCTTGTCGAAATCGAAAATCTGCTGCGCGCAGCTCACTGCTCCGTATCGCGCCTTGACTCTCTCGATGGCGCTCGCAACCCCTTTGATTCGCTGGCAGAAAACGCGAGCCTCCACGACTGGCTCAAACGCGCAATTGCACAAGCCGACAAGCTCACTGCGCACTTCAGCAACCAGGCGACGCGGAAAGGCCCGCGCTCATGATCTCCCAAGTCACCACTGTGGCCCCGCGCGGAAAGCGCTGTTCGCGCTGTCTCTGCTGTGACGCTGTGATCGTCTTCGACGGCGAAGCGCTCTGCGCCGCCTGCGATGCCGGCACGCACCCACCGCTGCCCGACGACACCCTTTCGAATTTCCGCTGTTCGGTAGTCCCAGTTCTGAGGGGGTCTAAGCTGGCGCAATCCCTCCTCCTCAACATCCAGCAACCAATCGAGGAGAAATCTATGAAAGTTACCCCGGAGATGAAACAAGCAATCCGCGACGCCGATCCCAGAGAATCCTGCAGAAGTATCGGGCAACGCCTGGGCCTAAGCGGTTCAGCAGTTGATTACCACCGCGGGCTGCTTGGCAAAGTGGCAAAGAGCAAGAAACCCGCGAAGGCGAAGGATAAGGATAAGAAGCCCGCGAAGGCAACAGACACCAGCGCATCACGCATCGGCCCTGGACACGCTCTGGCCAACACCGCGCAAGCCACCTTCATCGTTACGGACGCAATCGTCGACGCCTGGTGGAAAGGCCTCACGCTCGGCGACAAGGCCGCGCTCTTCGCCCGCAACTATGTAATCCGTGTGGAAGGGAGCATCCAGTGACTCTCAGCTCCGCTCATATCAACGTGTTTCGCAAGCTTGACGCGCTGAACGATGCCTGGGCAGAACATCCGGATGCGCCGGTCGATCCAGAAATCGCCCTGAGCCTGGCTGATTCGCTCGATTCGTGGGCTGGCTGTCTCATTTCCGCCATCGCGCTGTTGCGCCACCAGGCCCAGATGGAGATCGAAGCGCGCAAAGGAGTAGGTCGATGAAAGCCGCAGCCGCGACGAACAGCGTCATCTGGATACAGGCTCGCGTCCCGCATCGTTGCGACGAATGCGATGCGGAGATCCTGCCCGGTGATCGCATGGCTGTCTGGTATGAAGTTTGTCACGAGGGCATCTTTAAGAAGTACCACCTCAAGCGCCGCTATTGCGAACGCGATGGTCACTTCCTCAAAGACTCACTCACCACAACGGAGGCGCTATGACTGAGCAATCTCTATTTCCTGAATCGATCGAGGAGCGCCGGCAGACCATCGACGCGCAGATCGAGTGGCTGCTCTTCGGCAAGCCTGGAGGCCCGCTCGGACTCACGCTCTCCAACGACGAAAAGCGTGTACTCACCGCCATTCGTTACCGTCGCGGCGCTGTCAACGCCATCTCCATCGCCGACATGCGCGAGGCTATGGGACGCACCGCGGCCGGCGCGCTCACGGACCGTGAAGTCAAGAAGATCGTCCGCTCGCTGCGCGTTCAATTTCATCTGCCGATCGGCTCCAGTAAATTCGGCTCGAATGGTGGCTATTTCGTGATGCTGACCGACAAAGATCACGCCATTCTGCATAGCCAAGTGCTCGACCAGGTGCGCGCTGAACTCGAAGTGCTGAAAGCCGTTGACGGCCCGCGCGCCGCGCTGGAGCTGCTCGGCCAACTGCAACTTGAAGTGGGAGTGACCGCACAATGACGAGAGCCCAGGAGCCACGCGCGCGCAAGGCGGCCGATCCACGGCATACGCCCATCAAGGAGATGCTCGGCGAATATTGGCAGCGCGAAAATCCGATGGTTCCTGCCCTCCCTTGGAACGGCGCCGATGCCGGCGCCCTGGCCAGCTTTCTGCGCGCCAACCCCACCATCACGCCTGAGATCGTTGCGCTCTGCCTGGAGCATCGTTTGCGCGGCGAAGACCACGCGCCCGGCGAGCGCGCCTTCCGTTGGATCGGCGATCTGCTGCGCTACGCCAGCGGGCCGCTCAATCGCTTCAAGCAGCCCATGCGCACGTCGCCACTGGCCGCGCAAGCATCGTTGGGCACTTATCACCCCGGAGAGCGCTACGGGCCAGAGGATGAGCCGCAGAGGCCATTGCGCGACGTGATGAGCGCGGATTGGCAGCGGCGAACCATCCGGCGTCTGCGCGAAGTTCCCAACGGATTGAGCGACCTGGAACGTGACTTTTTGAAGGAGGAAAAACTGCTATGACTGAAGTGATGATACTAGCCCATAAGATCGCGCTGGAAGCGGCGAAAGAGAGACTCGTTTGCGAAACTGTCTCTCGCAAACTAGACGGCGTAACATGGCGCGACGTGGATACCCAGCTTGATGGCGTCCCGCTCGGCATCGCGCTCAAGAGTGAGTTGCGCTACCTGACTTTGCGTGGTGCTCTTGTGTGGAATCCGCTGAAACCGAGCCTGGTGCGCATCGTCGAGGTGGACCAATGAAGATTTACGTGGCAAGCAGTTGGCGATGTGAATTCCAACCTATCGCCGTGCAAAGACTTCGCGCTCTTGGGCATGAGGTCTATGACTTTCGGGGAAAGGGATCAGGGTGGGGGGATGAAGTTACTTGCGAAGACTGCAAGAGGGCCAAGGATAGAGCATATCCGAACTATGGAGCGGCAGGAGGATACTTTGCCGATTGCCCGCGCCATCGTGGAGAAGGTGGATTCCATTGGTCCGCAGTCGATCCTGGTTGGCAGAACTGGCCCAACGATGTGCCCCGTTTCCTTCGCGGCCTAAACCATCCTCGCGCCATCGTAGGATTCAACCGAGACATGGATGCCCTCAGAATGGCTGATACTTGCATCCTCGTCAATCCGTGCGGGAAAAGCGCCCATGCGGAACTCGGTTGGGCGGCTGGCGCGGGAAAGCTAACCGCAGCCTGGTGTCCAGAGATTCGAGAACCCGATCTAATGCTCAAGATGGCAGGTTACATCACCAACAGTTGGGATTCTATTGAGCTTTGGCTGAGGATTCCGCTCGAACTTTAGGAAAAGGGACTTATGAAAATCACCTTGCTTGGCGATTTAGCTCCGGTGGACGACTTGGTATTTGATTTCCTTCAAAGTTATGAACAGAAAAGTACATTAAAGGAGATAGCGGGAAATGCAGTATCGACGCCAGTGTCAAAAAATGGGGTGCACGCAATTGCTCAGCGCAAAACAGATGCGGGCGAGGGCGAGATTCTGCTCAGATGCCTGCCGGCAGAAAGATGGCCGGGAGATGCGGAAGAACAAACCTCCTGTCCTCTGTGCCCGCTGTAGGCGGGAGTTACACCAGAAGGATTGAGTTATGCAGATCACGCAAAGACAACTCGGACGGCTCCAGACTCTCTACGGGCAGTTTGCCCGGCATGAGATAGGTGTGGACGCCGCGAGCCGCGACGAGCGGATTGCTTGGGCTTCCGCGCGGCTGCGCAAGCCGCTTTCGAGCTTCAAGGATTTGACCTTCGAGGATGCCGGCTGGCTGATTGACCAGCTCCAGACGCACCTGGGCGTGAAAGCCCCCGCCAAGCCCCACAATCGCCTCGACCGCGACCAGGCGCGCCGCGCAGGCCTCGACGGCCGCAAGGATGGCCAGGAGTTCGCCAGCGCCCCGCAGATGGCCTCCGCGGCCGATCTGGCAACCATTGAAGACTATTACTCGCGCCTGGGTTGGGGCCGCGCGCAATTCGATGCGTGGTTGCGCTCGCCGCGCTCGCCGCTCAAGCATAAGGCCGCGCCGACCATCGCCACGCTCGCCGATGCAAACCGCGTCCGCTGGGCACTCAAAGGGATGCTTCAATACGCGGGTAAGTGGGAAGAGAGGCCAGCACGATGAAATTTCGTATCGGTGTCCAGTTGCTTCTCCCTTGGAGTCCGCAGTATGATATCTCCACCTCGCACGCGGCGGAGATCCTTGATGTATCCCCGCAGACGATCACGCGCATGATTGAAGATGGAACACTGAAGGCTTACAAGGTGCGCGACAAGATAAATAGCCCTTGGCGTATTAACTACGACTGCTTTGTGGCTTACATCGAAGGTATGCACAAGCGCAACGGCCTCGACCCCAGATTTTGAAGGAGAAAAAATATGGTCTATGTAATCAAAGTTGAAGGATTAAGGATAGGAGCTTTCTGATCATGAGAGATAGACATGACGTCAGAGAAGTGTGTCCAAGTGCAACGCTTGTCTCCTTTGATAGCTTTAATAGGGGTTCAGGGCATTTGTGGAGTCCTTTCTGGGCTGTACGCGTAGGGTTGATAGGTCCTCTCTTGGGCGACATTTGCGCTACTCGGAGGGCGGCTTGGCTCAATGTAGCTGACCGCTTCCGTCAAATGGGAAAAGTTTAGCTTGGAATCTTCTGCGGTTTTGAAGGAGAAAAGATGCTCTGTCCTACTTGTTCTTGGGCGTCGATGGAAGTACAGGATGAATGCTTGCTTTGTCCCTCGTGTGGGACTAAGGTTTTGAATGTCTGGATCAATAGCAAGCCTATTGATCTGGAGAGGGCAAATCAGCTCGATGGCCTCCAGTTTGTGTCACAACCTGAAGGAATCCGCAACGGCCTCGACCTGAGGTTTTGAAGGAGGATTATGACACCCAACGAGCATTTAGATTACCAACGCAAGCTGAACAAAGAAACTCAGACCCTCACGTTGTCAACTCCCCCTGACACAGATAAGCTCCCGCTCGCTGAACGCCTTCATATATTTCTTGCCGTGTTCGAGAGTGGATGCTCTATTACACAGCCTCCTATCGGCAACGGCAAAGCGGAGGAGTGCCCCGAGTGCGTCCGCGCCTTCGTTGACGTTGTGAAGGGATCTGTCGATGATGCAATCGCCGCTGAGCCATTGAAGGCTATGCGTGAGCTGACCACATGGGCTGCCGGGGAAGATTCCGACGCTGGTCCAGCGAACAGCAAAGAGGGCTTACCTGCGACTGTCTTCACTGCCGACGAGTGCCAGGCGTTGCTTGATCTCTTTGACCTCATGGCAAATCGCGTCGATGCAAGAGGACACGCGCTTCTAGATAGGTGCGGATGTACAGATGAGGAACGAACTTCTTATGAAAAGCTCAAGTCCGCTGGTGCCTTCTATGTTCCGAATTAGACTAAATCAGTCAGCGGTTCTGAGGGTATCTCAGGGTTTAAGTCGTCGCATAAATTCGATAAGATAGAGTTATTCCGTTGTCTAGCTTACAGGTTGACTCATTTGGGGGGCCAGAAATCAGTCTTTCTGGCCGTTTTTTGGTCAGGATTTAACCCGCTAAAGCGCCGCCCTTCTGGTAGGTCTACCATTTTTCATAGTTTTGGCGATTTAGGCTTAACGGAGACGATCTGAGATGTTTTTGGTGGGTCAGAAAGGTAGTTGAATCCGCCACTGGAGCGGCTTTTGTGAGTTTTCCACATTTCGTATGTCGCGGGCGTTTTCACCTCTTCGCGCCGCGCGTGAGCGCCGAACGAAGAATCAACAACTTACAGGTCAAAACGAGGCGGAATCGCCTGACCACTATAATTTAAATCCTGTATTCGATTCCCGCCGCCGCGCAGTGGAAAAGTGCCTTTCGCCCGCGCCAATCCCGCACACTCCCGCGCCACCCTTCTGCGGACCGCCACTACAATACAATTCCTGTACTCACAGGGACGAAGCCGGCACGCGCCTTTTTCCATGGACTGAAACGCGACACTCCGCTGCCCTAAATCCGCACTTCCTGCACTGTATCCGCACGTATCTGGAAAACCTAGGTAACCTCATGCAATTGGGTCTTTTTTCCGATATAGGATACACAGCGCCACAGGGCCAGGAGTCAAAATGCAGCGGGTTGAATTTGAAATCATGGAAGTGGATCGGCAGCAAGAGGAAGCACGCCTGGCCGCGCTGGTTTCAACCGAGATTCTCGATACTCCGCCCGAGCCCGCTTACGACACCATTACCCGCTTGGCTGCCGAGTACTTCCACGCCGATGCGGCCAGACTCGGCTTTGCCGACGAGAGCCGTATCTGGATGAAGTCCTGCTGGGGCATCAAGGTTCGTGAGCTGCCGCGCAGAGGCTCCATCTTCGAACTGGTGCTGGCGGAAGACGGTCCGGTGATTGTCCCGAATATTTCCACTCATCCTCACCGCGAACGGCTATCGACGCGCCTCAGAGGCTACTGCGAAGCTTCATTTGCCAGCGTGCCCGTGCGCTCCTCCGACAGAACGATCCTCGGAGTTTTGACCATCTTCAGCAAAAATTCAAGCCCGGAGATGCAGCCGGAAGCGATTCGAACATTGGAGAGTTTGGCCGAGATGGTCTCCAGCCAGTTGGAACTGCGCACGCTGCGCAAAACCTTCATCGGGAATAGGCGGTCTCTGCGGCGAACCCGCGCCGCCGCGACCGCCAACCACCAAAACTGGCCAAGCAAGGCCGACCTGCGCCAAGCCTTGGACAAGCGCCAGTTTGTACTCTATTACCAGCCGGAAATCGACCTGGCTACGCGCAGGATTGTCGGTCTTGAAGCCCTTATCCGCTGGGTCCACCCCGAGCGGGGACTCATTCCGCCCATGGACTTCATTCCGCTGGCCGAAGAAAGCGGGCTGATCCTGCCGATCGGCGACTGGGGGCTCGCCGAGGTCTGCGGCCAGATTCAGAGGTGGTGTGAAGAGGACATCCGCAACTCTTCGCTGCGGGTCGGCGTCAACCTTTCCGCTCGCCAATTCTTGCGCGAAGGCCTGGCCGACCACGTCGAGGCCCTTCTGGTCCAATCCGGCATCTCCAGCCGCCAGCTTGGCCTGGAGATGACCGAGTCCAGCATCATCCCCAATATGCATACCGCTCTGGAGGTTCTCGGCGGCCTGCGCAGACTGGGCGTTTCCCTGCTGATGGACGACTTCGGAACCGGCTACAGCTCCCTCAGTTACCTGCATTCGTTTCCCTTCGACGTGCTGAAGATCGACCGCTCTTTCGTCTGCCGCATGGCCGAGGGCGATCAGCCGATGCAGATCGTGCGCACCATCATCGAACTGGCCCGCGTACTGGGCATGAACGTGGTAGCCGAAGGGATTGAAACCTGCGAGCAATATCGTCTGTTGCGCGAGATGAACTGCCGCTACGGCCAGGGCTATCTCTTCGCCCGCCCCATGAGCGCCGAAGCCGTCACCCAACTGTTGAGGCTCCCCGGCCGCGTACTCCCCGAGCCCGAGGATGACGAATTGGCTTGCGCATGACCCCGCCGGATCTCCGCACTGTTTCCGGGGGCTGGAACTCCTGGTGCATGGGAGTGTTTCTGCTGATTTCATTTCAGGACAGGCGACAGGCTTGTTCTTTTCTGGAATCCGCCCAGTCATTGGATGGGAAATTCCTCACACTTGTTGCCACGCCTGGCGGTATGCTCCATGCCATGCAGCAACCAACGGCATCTGCGCCTGCCGCCACCTCTCCCAGCTTTGCGGCTCTGCTGGCCACGCTGGCCGCGCCCACGCAAAGCCCCGGCGACAAGTCTTTGCCGGAAGGGCAAAAGCCCGCATCCGCCTGGTGCGATGACGATCTTGCTGACGATGTGGCAACCCTCAGCTACGAGAGCGCCTTGAAGACTCACGCGCGCTACCACCCCACAGATCAGTCGCTGACCCAAGCCGCCAATCCGGCGCCATACTGTTTTGAGGAAGCCTCTTCGGCTCTCTCCGCGGCACCCCCGCGACCTGCGCCTCGCGCCATGACGAATCTGGCTGACAAAGCCAACCGCCTTCCGTCCGCGCCTTGTGAGCGGAATCTGAAGGACGCCAGCATCACCATCCGCATGAGCAAGGCGGAGTGCGCGCAACTGCACGAGCGGGCAGCCGAGGCCGGGCTAACCGTCTCAGCCTATTTGCGTTCCTGTACCTTTGAGGCCGAATCCCTGCGAGCAATGGTCAAGGACGCGCTGGCCCAGTTGCGCTCAGAGACAAGCCAGGCCAAGCCCGCCGCGCCGCATCGCCGCTCCCTGCTCGGCAGATTAGCTCGCAGGCTGTCCGGTTTTCTTCCATCCTGGCACAACAGCCAGCGCATTGCCCGCGCCTGACCGTCAGCCATGCTTTCCAGGCTGCGGAAAACTCCTCTGTTCCAGAAATTCTTTCGCCTCGAAAAGGTACGGCTATCGCCGCGTTCCCCCCGATAGGCAAGGGCGGGGCATTTACAATGACTCATGTGCAGCCTGAAAAGTCTTCGCCCATCATTCTCGCCGAAAATCTGACCAAGGTTTACGCGGCGGGCCGAATCCAGGTTACCGCCGTGCGCGGGGTTTCGCTTGCCGTGGAGCCTGGGGAGTTTGTCGCCATTGTCGGCCCTTCGGGTTCAGGCAAATCGACGCTTTTTTACCTGCTGGGCGGGCTGACGCAGGCCACCCAGGGGCGCGTGGTGATCGACGGGATCGATTTTGCCTCGCTCAGCGACGCCGAACGCACCCGGCTGCGCAAACACCGCATCGGATTTGTCTTCCAGAAGTTCAACCTGCTGCCCACGCTTACGGCCCTGGGCAATATCGAAATTGCGTATACAGTGAGCGGTCGCAAGGAGCCGCTGGACAGGGCTTATCTGGACCACCTGAGCGATCTGCTGTCGATCCAGGGACGGCTCGATCATCGGCCGAGCGAACTGAGCGGCGGTGAGCAGCAGCGGGTGGCGATTGCGCGGGCACTGATTACCCGGCCGGCCATTGTGCTGGCCGACGAACCCACCGGCAACCTGGACACAAAAAGCTCGGACGCTGTGCTGCAGATGTTGCGGCGCTCCAACCAGGAGCTGGGCCAGACCACGTTGATGATTACTCACAACCCCGAGGCCGCCTCGATTGCCGACCGGATTCTGCATATGCGCGACGGAGAAATTGTTCGCGAGGAGAAGGGTTCGCGGGCGGATGAGGCCCTGTAGGCTTTAGGCACGGCCCTGTTTTCCGCAGTTCCGGAGCCAACTACAGTTTGACCTCATTTCGGTCCCCCGGTATACTCAAACTTGCACCAAGCGGGAGTAGCTCAGTGGTAGAGCATCGCCTTGCCAAGGCGAGGGTCGCGAGTTCAAATCTCGTCTCCCGCTCCATTCCGCCCTCCGGCGCCAGCCGGGTTGGCTACGGTGGTATGGAGCGAATCAAATTTCAGGGCAGCCCTGCCAAGGCGCGGTACCCAAGTGGTAAGGGAGAGGTCTGCAAAACCTTTATGCGCCGGTTCGATCCCGGCCCGCGCCTCCAATTTTCCCTTTAAATTATGTGTTTCGTTCAGATTAGCCTATTTCCCAAGCTATGTCTGTTATACCCATAATCGTGGTAAATTCGTGGCGGAGATCCGTGCGCTGACCATCATCAACCGCCTCGAGCTCGCCAAGCGGAGGATTACGCATGAGCACCGCATTGCTGCTGCCCGGTTAGAAGCCGCACGGAATCGACTGGTTGCAGGTGCTTACTTCCCCAGTACCTGCTTGGCAATCGTGGCCAGTTGCATATTCGATGTGCCCTCGTAGATCGGGCCCACCTTGGCGTCGCGATAATACTTTTCCGCCGGGTAATCGCGCACAAAGCCATTGCCGCCGAAGACCTCGACGCACCGGCTTGCCACTCGTTCGGCCACCTTGGGGACAAAGTACTTGGTCATCGCCGCCTCGCGTAAAAACGGCTTTCCCGAGTCTTTCATCCGCGCCACGTTGTAGACCATCAGCCGCGCCGCCTCAATCTCCGTGGCCATCTCGGCCAGCGCAAACTGGACCGCCTGGAACTCCACAATTGGCTTGCCGAACTGCCTCCGCTCCTGGGCGTAGCGGGCCGCATGGGCCCAGGCTCCCTCGGCCAACCCCAGCATCTGCGCGCCAATTCCGATGCGTCCCTCGTTCAGGGTCTCGATGGCGATTTTGTACCCCTTGCCCGGTTTGCCCAGCAGGTTCGCCTCGGGGAGTTCGCAGCCGTCCATGATCAACTCACAGGTGCTGCTGGCACGAATCCCCAGCTTGTCTTCCTTGCGGCCCACCGTGAATCCCGGCGTGCCCTTCTCCACCAGGAAGGCCGTGATGCCGCGATAGCCCGCCGCTGGATCGAGCGTGGCGAAGACGATGAACAGCCCAGCCTCGCGCGCGCTGGAGATCCATAACTTCTGTCCGTTCAGCCGGTAGCCGCCCGGAATCGCCTCGGCACGGGCCTGAAGCGCAAAGGCATCCGAGCCTGAACTGGCCTCGCTCAACGCATAGGCTCCCACCGTGTCGGTGGCCATCCGCGGCAGCCAACGCTTATGCTGCTCAGGAGAGCCCCAGCGAAGCAGTGCATTGACCACCAGCGTGTTGTGTACGTCCACCACAACCGCCACGCCGGGGTCCACCGTCGAGAGCGCCTCGATGGCCAGCACCGAATCAAAAAAGCTGCCGCCAGCGCCGCCTAGTTCTTCGGGGATCTCAATCCCCATCAGCCCTAGCTCGAAAATCCGCTCAATCAACCCCGGGGCAATGTGTTGTTCGTCGTCCATGACGCGCACGTGCGGGGCAATCGCCTCCTCGGCAAACTGGCGAACTGTTGAATAAAAGAGGCTCTCCTCTTCGGAAAGCTGAGTAAGTGCTGGGGTATGAATTGTGTCTGCCAAAGGAAATTTCCTCCGGCCTTGAAGTGTATCAAAACAAGCGGCCTGCGAGGAACCGGACCCGGTCCGCAGCGTCGGCATTCCCCGTGGGTCTGGCAACTTCTGCGGGGAGTTTTTCGCTTCTTGTCTTCCCGTGGTCAACTTCCTTCATTGAACCGCGTCTAAATAAGATACCGTAGGCAGTTTGTTTACGCTCAATGCTGCACCGCGTAACCTTGTTTTTTCTGATTGTTCCTTTATCTGGCTTCGGGCTTCACTTGTGCAGCGCCGATGTACGCAAACTGGAATCGAGGCCGGAATTTTCCCCATCCGAGAAAAATTCCTGCGCGTTTTGAGCGAAAGAGCGTACTGTTCCGTCTCGAAGTCAAGCTACGGGTTATCGTGGAGATAGCGTCCGAGCAGATACTAGAGTAGCGGCGGACAGGGTTCCTTTCCGGGTTTCACGAGTGGAACCACAACTTCTTGCTTATTCGGGGGGGGGATTCCCCGAAGGAAGGGTCCAGGAAAACGACTATGTATCTGATGAAGGCCTTCCCCTCTGGTATATTGGCCGGCGTATTGCTCAGTTGCGCAGCCTTGGCGGCTCAGAATTCCACGATTGTCCCGCGGATTACGACGGATGTGGATGAGTCGTCTCTGACGACGCTGAAAGGCAACGTGCCGCACCGGGCGCAAGCGCAGTACGATCAGGGCGAGACTTCGGCCTCGACGCAACTGACCCATATGCGCCTGGTGCTGTCGCGCACGAGCGAGCAGCAGGCGGCGCTGGACCAGTATCTGGCCCAGTTGCAGGATAAGTCGTCGCCAAACTATCACAAGTGGCTCACCCCAGAGCAGTTCGGCAAGCTCTACGGGCCGGCGGACTCGGATGTGGCTGCCCTGGTGGCTTGGCTGGAGTCGCATGGATTTCAAGTTGAGCCGATTTCAGCCGGACGCACGAATATTGCATTCAGCGGGTCGGTCAGCCAGGTCGAAGAGGCCTTTCACACCTCGATCCACTCCTTCCAGGTAAACGATGCTCAGTTCACCTCGAATACAACGGACCCGCAGATTCCAACGGCGCTTGCCGGTGTGGTCAAGGGCGTCGCGCATCTGAACACGATTCGGCCCAGGCCGCACGCCGTGCGCGGAACCCCAGGACATATCAACTCTCAGACCAATAGGATGGAGCCGGCAAGCGATGTCTCGACGAACAAGCCTAGAGCCGGCCTTACGGATACAAGCGGCGGCGACTTCCTCTATATCGTGCCCGCGGATGCGGCGACGATCTATGACACGCCGAACGCCTTCAACGTCAACAACACTTCGGGGACAAGTTATACAGGCGCGGGGGTGAAGATCGGGATTGGCGGCGATGCAACGATCATCGCCAGCATCGTGGGGACCTACCGGAGCACGTTCCTCGGCAGTGCCTATGCAACCAACCCCACGCTGAACTATTGCACCAGTTCCAGTTCATGCTCCAGCACTGCCACTGGCAGTGGTTGGACCACGAACGCGGGCGATGCCGACGAAGCCTATCTAGATACCGAACTCTCGGCGGGGCTGGCTCCAGGAGCGTCGATTTACTACTATGCCTCCACGGACCTCACCACAGGTATTGAGGCGGCGCTCGAAGCCAATCTGGTGGACATCTTCAGCCTCAGCTTTGGCGAGTGCGAAGCCGACATGGGCAGCGACAACGCGCTGATCAACGGCTACTGGGAGCAGGCGGCGACGCTAGGCATCGCGGTAACGGTTTCCAGCGGCGATAGCGGTTCGGCTGGATGCGACGGCGACGCCACCAATACCACCATCGCCAAGGACGGGTTGTCGGTGAGCGGCTATGCCTCAACGCCGTATAACATTGCGGTGGGCGGAACAGATTTCTATGCGCTGGAAAACTCGTTCACGAGCTACGTGAGCGCGACACTGGGCAGTTCCTCAACCTATTACCGGACGGTTTTGAGCCACATTCCAGAGTCGATCTGGAACGACTCGGTGGTAAGCGACACCAATTCTTTGAGCGAGAATGTTCCCGAGACGGGAAAATATGCCAGCATCGTGGCCGGCAGCGGCGGCGTGAGCAAAAAATACAACAGGCCCGCATGGCAGACGGACACGAGCACCGTCGACTCTAGCGGAATGCGCGATCTGCCGGATGTGTCGTTGATGTCCGGCAACGGTTACGACAGCGCAACATGGCTGGTCTGCGACGACTCGACCTACGAGGGCGCCACGCTGAATTGCTCGAATATAACGGATGGCTACTTTGACGGTTTTGGCGGAACGTCCACCGCCGCGCCAGCCTTCGCGGGAATTCTGGCGCTGGTGCAGCAGAAAACCGGAAGCAGGCTGGGGCAAGCGGCATCTGTACTCTACAGCCTCTTCAACGGCAGTCATTCGAGTTCGATCTTTCACGATGTGACGGTGGGCAATAACTCTGTGCCCTGCACGAGCGGGACTTCAAATTGCTCGGACAATTCGGCCGGATACTACTTTGAGAGCGGCTATAACGCGGCCACCGGCTACGATCTGGCATCTGGGCTGGGCAGCGTGGATGTGACGCAACTCATCACCTACTGGAACACCGCCAGTGGCACTGCCACTGCGACGGTTGCGGTGAATCCGCAATCCACATCCATCACCACGACAGAGTCGCTCTCGGTTCCTGTCACCGTGACTGGTTCCTCCTCCGCGCCCACTGGCACGGTTACACTCTCCGGCGGCACTTACACCTCCTCCGCCGAATCTCCGCAAAGCACGAGCGGCTTGATCGCGAACTACACGTTTACAATTCCAGCCGGTGACCTCAGCGTCGGCAGCGATATCATTACCGCGACTTATAACGGTGACGGAACCTATGCCGCGGCAACCGGCACAGCAGCCGTGACGGTAACCTCGTCTTCCAGCGGCAGCGACACTTATACGCTGGCGGTGACGACACCGGCGGCCATTGCGCCGGGGAGCTCCGTAACTTCAACCGTTACGGTGAGTTCGGGAACTTTATATTCGGGAACCGTTGCTCTCACCTGCGCGCTGACGTCGTATCCCTCAGGGGCTGTTTATTTGCCCAGTTGCTCAATCAGTCCCGCGACGGTAACGCTGAGTTCCAGCATAACGAGCGGAATAGCAACCGTTGAGCTGAAAACGACGGCGGCTACCAGCGCGGCGCTGGCTTCTCCGAAGCTGCCCGGCAAGGGACGGGGATGGGCAGGGGCGGGCGGCGGCGCGGTTCTGGCTTTCCTGCTCTTCCTGGGGATTCCAGCGCGGCGGCGCAGTTGGCGGTCGATGCTGGGCGTTCTGGTGGTGATGGTGGCGTTGGGCAGCCTGACTGCCTGCGGCAGCGGCGGCAGCACGAGCAGCAGTAGCAGCGGTTCAACGAGTACTCCGGGGACAACAGCCGGTAAATACATATTCACGATCACGGGAACCGGAACTCCCTCAGTGACCCCGGCGCCCACAACCACCTTGACACTGACTGTAAGCTAATTTTCTCAGCGAGCAAGACACGATGGCCCTTCCCTCGGGAAGGGCCATCGTGTCTTGCTCGCTATTGGGTTCTCAGTCTGTTTTGGAGTCCTCAGCGTTCACCAGCGCCAGCGCCGCCGTCCCTTTGTGCGGCGCGATGAAGCTCTCCGCGCGCCAGGCGATAGAAAGCTTTTCGCGGTCGAGCAGCTTGTGAATCTGTCCGCGCGCATGGTCAGCCCACGGGCCGCCTTTGTCCAGCCGCGCGTAAGCCTGCCAGTGGCGCAGAGCCGGGCGCGCCTCGCCCTTGCGCTCGTGGGCCAGCGCCAGGTTGTAGTGGGCGTCGGCATAGCCGGGAGCCAGCGCAATCGCCTGCCGATAAGCGGCAATCGACTCATCCGGCCGCTGCAACTCGTCCAGCACGTTGCCCAGATCAAAAAACGCCAGCACATAGCTCGAATCAATCTCCGTGGCTCGGCGGTAAAGCCGCTCGGCCAAGTCAAACTCGCGCAGATGAAAGTGAATCGTCCCCAGATTGATCCACGCCGGTGCAAAGCTGGGATCGGAGTCCATGATTTCCTGGTAGAGATTGATTGCGCGTGGCTTATCGCCAGCCTCTTCGGCCTGCACCGCCTCCAGAAAGATCTCCTGTGCGCCGCGTGGAGTGCCCGCCACCGGCCTGCGCAACGGCGCCGGCTCGGAAGTGGCCGACGGCCGGCCCATCTGCTGATCCAGACGCTCGAAGTCGAAGAGCAACTGCCGGCGGATCGGGTCCACCATCGCTCCGTGGTGGCGGAAGGCCAGCCGCGTCCCGGTCCTCACCAGGCTGGCCTCTTGCAATGGATTTGCCATCCCCGCCACCGCCTTCATGGCGACAATCGAGTGCCGGATCGACGCCACCGACACGTCTTCCTCGCGCAGGGCGCGCAAGATCCTCAACTGTCCAAGATCCTGGAAGGTATAGCTCTTTTGTTGGGGAATAATTCCCGCCCGCTCCCACACGTGCAACTGGCGGGAGCCGATTTGCAGGATGCGCAACACGTCCTGGCGGCTATAGCTGGTCACTCTTCAGTGCTCCCGTGGTTGGTCTGGTTAGGCCTCGGGTCTAGAACTCAGGCTTTGAACTCGGGTTCTGGACCCCGCCCTCCCTAAACTCGACTCTTGGAACAGTTACTGAGAAACCGCCCTTGCTTGAATTATGCCAATACTTTGCGTGGATAAGATGACACGAAACCGCCGCCACATAAAAATAGGTGGAAAATTGGTGCATTATTTGGTTCATTTTTTCCTGGAAGTCGCATGGCCTGTGGAAAACAGAGGATAAATCCATCTCTCCGGGCAAAATCAGCACCAAACCCGCTCATTCGCGGAGCGATGCCTTGCCGCGCCGTGCGCTTATGAAAATCTGGAGAACCCCCCCCGCTACTCCCCGCCTGCGTGCAGATCCACCTTACCGCGGAACTTGGCATAGACGAAAGCGATGTAGCCGATGGCCAGCACCATGCCGAAGCCCCACCAGATCAGGCCCACGGCGAGCGTGTGCGGACCGGAGATAGCGCTGGTGAGGGTGATGTCGCGATCAGCGCCGGTGGTGGCGGGCAGCAGCGTGGGATACAATTCCCAGCACGCTCCAGCCAGCATGAAGAATAGATAGAAGCAGGATGAGAGGAAGGCCTTCACCGGCTGGGCTTTGCGATTGAGAAACCAGATGGCGGCCAGCGATGCGGCAACGCCCACTGGGATGATAGAGGTGACCGGGTAATTGAAGTAATTGTTCAGACTGGCCGGGCGCACGGCAATGGTGGCGGCAAGACTGACCAGGGTGAGCGTTACGAGCGCAAACCACAGTGGAGTGACGATGCGGCGGGCGCGCTGGGCGAGTTCGCCGGAGGTCTTGACGGTGAGCCAGAGCGCGCCGTGCAGCGTGAGCGCCACCAACGCCACCAGGCCGCCGATCACCGTGTACCAATCGAGAATGCCAGGGTGAAGGCCGGGCTGCCAGTTGGTCCATAGGGGCAGGAAGAAGTAGCCATCGGCTTGCAGGGGAACGCCGCGCAGCACGTTCGCCAAGGCCGCGCCGAAAAAGATGGCGAGCAGAGCGCTGGCGAGGCCGAAAACTCCATCAAGCAGGTCGCGCCATACGCCGACTTCGACGTGATTGCGCAGTTCCAGGCTCACACCGCGCAGAATCAGCAGCCAGAGCACAATCATCAGCGGCAGATAGAAGCCGCTGAAGGCCGAGGCATAGAGCAGCGGAAAGGCGAAGTAGAGTGTGCCGCCGGCAGCCAGGAGCCAGACTTCGTTGCCGTCCCAGACGGGGCCGATGCTGCCCAGCACGGCTCGCCGCTCCGCCTCGTTGCGTTCTAGGAAGAGATGAAGCACGCCCACGCCCAGGTCAAAGCCGTCGAGCACCACATAGCCCACGATCATCACGGCAACCAGCCAGAACCAGATAAAACCCATCATGACGAAACTCCTCTTCGGTCCGTTTCAGCAATGCGTGGCGAGCGTCAATCGGCGTGAACCGCTTCAGCGGTATGCGCCTTGGGCTCTGGACCGCTGCTGATTTCGCGGTAGATCAGAACAGTAAACAGAATGCCCAGCAGCAGATAAAGCCCCATGAATCCCAGCAAGGTAAACAGGCCGTTGCTGGCCGAGACGGTGTTCGAGTAGCCCTCGCTGGTGCGCATCAGGCCGTAGATGAGCCAGGGCTGACGGCCCAGCTCGGCGGTCAGCCAGCCGGCGGTATTGGCAATGTAGGGCAGCGGAAAACTGAGCAGCAGCGCCCACAAAGCCCAGCGCGCCGTATACAGCCGCTTGCGCCAGAGCAGAAGCGCGCACCCGATCATCAACGCCACAAACCAGGTCCCCAGGCCGGCCATGATGTGATAGGCGTAGTAGAGCAGCGGCAGCGCGGTGGGCCATTGGTCGCGCGGAATCTGGTCCAGGCCCTTCACTTCGGCCTTGGTTGTTCCGTAGATCAGAAAGCTCAGCGCGTCGTTGATCACGATGGGATTGTCGATCTGTCCCGTCTCCTCGTTGGGTTGGCCCACCAGCACAACCCCCGCGCCGGCCTCGGTCTTGAACAGGCCTTCCATTCCGGCCATCGCCGCCGGTTGATTGCGCGCAACGTACTTGCCGTGCAGGTCGCCGGTGGGGAAGATGATGAGGATCGAAGCGATCACGCCAGCGATGACGCCCACTTTGAGAAAGATGCGGCCATAGTTCTCCAACCGGCCTTCCAGAAGATAAAACGCGCCCACGGCTGCCATCACAAACGAGCCAGTCACCACCGCGCCGGTCATATTGTGCGCGTACTGCAGCAAGCCCCAGGGATTCAACAGCAGATGCCAGAAGCTGATTACCTGAAACTGTCCGTTGGGAAGGCGATCATAGGACACGGGATGCTGCATCCAGGCATCGGTGACGATGATGAAGAATCCCGAGATCCACGATCCGACGAAGACCATCACCGCCGAGAACCAATGCATGAGTTTGGAAATTCGCCCCTCGCCATAAAGAAAAAGGCCCAGAAAGGCCGACTCCAGAAAGAAACTGAAGACGCCTTCCATGGCGATTGGCTGTCCGATGACGCCGCCGGAGAGCCGCGAGAAGCGCGCCCAGTTGGTGCCGAACTCGAACTCCATGGGAATGCCGGTGACCACGCCAAAGACGAAGTTGATGGCGAAGATGCGTCCCCAGAAGCGCGCCGCCCGGTCCCATTGCTCGCCGCCGGTTTTCAGCGCCACTGACTTGAGCACCACGATGAGCAGGCCCAGGCCCATCGTCAGTTGGGGAAAGAGATAGTGGAAAGTGATGGTGAAGGCAAAGTGCAGCCGGTGGATCAATTCAGCGTTCATCGGAACTCCTGTTCCTGGGCACGCGGGGAAATGCAGAAAGCATTCCTATCCGTATTGGTTCGCCTGTCAGAAGAATATACGCAAAAAGAAAGCCTGAAAGACTCAATGCTCGAACTGGCTTTTATATCCCTTTCGATGATCAAAGTTAGTGCCTGGATGTTTTTTGGCGCAAAGAGAATTACCTCATCCAATCCGCCCGATCATTCATCGTTCGCTCAGCGGTCGCCGCATGGATTCGATACTTCCCAATTGACGTAGATGGGATTGCTGAGCAGCCACATCTTGCCGTCAGGAGCTTCGACTTCCGCGCGGAACCAGTGACGGTGGCCGTCGCTCACCCAAGCCAAAGAAAAGCTCTGATCGGCCGATGAAACAGCCGCGCCGGTTTTGAGAGCGGCCTCCTGGCCGTCCTTCAGCCAGCGGACGGTTCCTCCCGCCGCGTCGGTTACACGCAAGTCGAAGTCCACCGCTTCGCCTTCAGGCGCAGTAAGAAGATCTCCCGCGTGGACAATCTGGTTCCGCGTTCGTGCGGTCACTTCAAGAAGGCGATTCCGGGTTCCCGCAAGATCGATGAAGACGTGTCCGGCGCGGATGCCGGCAAGAATCGCGGGCGTCGAAAGCTCTGTTGCATAAACGACCGTTGTCGGGCTTCCGATGGAGCCAATTCCATCGAGCGGTTGCATGGGCCGGTGATTATCGCTTCCGCCAATCCCCGTCAGCCGGCAGCCTCGGTCCAATTGCTTGTCCCAAAAAGGAATGTTGGGGATTCCGTACTCTTCGCTTCCTCCGTTGACTGCCTCGACGGCTGTCAGCAGGTGCATGTCCACCTTGGAAGACGGCGTCCATCCACACCCCATGCAAATTTCTCCGCTCGGGTCGCCGGGATGGTTGATCGAGGTCATCCCGCCCAGTTGATCGGCGCTCCGCAACAAAGTATTCATGTCGGGAACCTGTTTGCTGCCGAGGCGGAAATCGACAAAATCGGTTGTTCCGAGAAAGTTGATGTGGCCTTCGAAGGTGGTGATCTCGCGGCCCGGAATCAGCAGCAACTTGTCGAAGTAAGGTTGCAACTCGCGCATGGGATTGTACTGCGAGGTTGCGTTGTGGTCGGTAATCGCGATGAAGTCCAGCCCGCGGCGAGCCGCGGCGTCCGCGCTGAAGTAGACCGGGCAAGGCGCCATCTTCCCCGACTGGCTGGGACATTCGCCATCGCTCTGCGCTGTGTGCAGATGGAGATCGCCGCGATACCATGCCAGCCCAGCCCGGAGCGGCACATTCAGTATTGCGGGCTGGCTGGCAACCGCGCCGCCGGAGGAGAAGTACACATGCACGGTGTAGCGCGATTGCGCATTCGGGCGAATGTTGGGCACGCCGATCAGCACATTCCACGAACCCGGAGGAATGGGCCCCGGAAGACATGAGGGGGTTGCATCGGCAATCCCCACGGTAAGCAGGGATTTGTTGCCACCGCTCCAACAGCGAAGCTCGGCGGGGTCAAGCAACCCCAAATCAAGCGCGGTATGCTGCTCCTTGCCGGTGTAGGAAAAAGTCAACGTGATCCGCTCGGTGCCAGAAGGAACGACGAACGGTACTTGGATGTAGCTTTGATTTTGCGAGCCTTCAACGACGCCCTCAAGAACAAGATCCGCTGCAGAAGCGGGAGCCGCAGAGGGAGTCTGCTGGCCGCCGTTGGCAGCGGACGCAAGCGAAAACAAGGAGAGCAGAAGCGTGGCGCAGAGGATGGTTGTTCCTGGCCAGAATAGCCGTTTCGTCATGGTGGCACTCCTTGTGCAAACTGCAAAGAATTTTTATATGTGAAGCAAGATATGCGCCCCCATGCTATTCCATTCAGTTCGCTCTGGCCATGGGGGGACTTGCCTCTCTGCCGGCAAGTATCTCTTGTCCTCTCGTCTTACTTATAAGTTACAAGGCATAACTCGTTGAACTGGGAAAAAAGAACGCGCGGAGGATTCTTCTTCAAGAAGAATCCTCCACGCACTGTCTGCGCATGATTTACGGGAACCGCAAGACTCATCTAGAAGACGATCTTGCCGGCCACCTGTAACTCGCGTGAGGGAAGGGTTGATGTGATCACGCCGAAGGTGGTGCTGGAGGCGCCGTTGTACAGGGTATTGGGCTCGCCGAAGTTGGTTTTGTTGGTGATGTTGAAGGCCTCGGCGCGGAACTGCAGGTGGGCTCTGCCGATGAGGGCGAAGTCCTTGGTCAGACCCGTGTCGAGCTGCCAGAAAGCATAACCGCGGACGGCGTTGCGGGGCGAAGTGCCAAACGGCGCATAGGGCTCCGGGGTGGAGAAGTTGGCGGTGTTGAAGTATCCCTTGTAGGACTTATTCGAGGCGACGGCCGGGCCGCTCTGGTTGGGCCGGTAGGAGTTGCGGCCACTGATGGTGATCAGCGGCGAGACCTGCGTGTCGGTGTCCGGGCTATAGGCAAAGGTGAGCGGGTCACCGCTGCGGGCCTGGAAGATGTCTGTCATCTGCCAGCCGCCCAGCACCGTGTTCCAGGCGCGATTCATATTCCCCCCCAGCCAGTGGTTCCGGCCGACGGGAAGTGACCAAACCACGGAGGTCACGTTGATCAGCGGACGGTTGTTCGCGGAGATGCCGCGGTCCGCCTGCACGTTGTAGATGTTCTGCACTGAGGGGATGAAGTTGCCGCAGTCATTGCAGCCGCCGCTGCCGTCCTCAGCCTGGGCGGCGATATCAATGGATTTGGACCACGTGAAGGAATCCAGCAGGTAGAGTCCGGAGGTGAAGCGTTTCTCCACCTTGGCTTGCAGACCCTGGTAATTCGACGTTCCCCAAGGTAAGGTGCCAAGAATCGAAGTGAAGTTGGGGTAAGGGACGCGGCTCTGGAAATTTGATATGCAAGTGCTTTCGCTTGCAGTCGTGCAAGTCGTCGGCTGCATCACATTCGCCTGGTTGATGTCGTTGATGATAATTTCGTTCAGGCCGTTGTTGCCCACGTAGGACAGGTCGACCAGCAAACTGTGGCCCAAATCGCGCTGTACGGAGAAGAACCAACTCCGTACCTGGGTGTCGGGTGAGTTACGCGGCATATATTGAATAGCCACCTCGAGCGGGTTGTAGTTTGTGGCGCTGACCATATTGGCCGGGAAGCTGGACTCGGTGTTGAGATAGGTGGATGAACTGGGATAGACCATCCGCATTGCGCTGATGCCGTAGGGCGCGTTCTGGGTCAGGTAGCTGGAGCCGGTACGGTTCCAGTGCGAATAGCTGATGCCGAATCCGCCGCGCAGCACGGTATTGTGGGTGAGGCTGTAGGCCGCGCCGACACGCGGACCAAAGTCCTTCTTATTCGAATCGATCGTATAGCGGTCGCTGGAGCTGGCCAGCACCATGGTCTGGGTGGTGGGATTGAAGTTGGAGAGCTGGTTGTTGGCCTCATAGAGGGGCGTATTGAACTCGTAGCGCACGCCCAGGTTCACCGTCAGCCGCTGGTTCACCTTCCAGTCGTCCTGCACGTAACCGCTCCAGCCCCAGTCGCGGATGTTGGCGATGGGGGAGTTGGAGAGACCGATCTCGGTGCGATAGCCCAGAAGGAAATCGGCATAGTCGAACATCTTGTTCGTTTGGGCGGTATGGCCTCCATGGAGGTACGGGCCGTAAGTCGGAACGCCGGCATAGCAGCCGGCATAGTAGCAGTACCCGCTCCACCCCTGGGCATAGACATCGCCGCCCATGACTGGATGCAGATCCTGCTGCGCCACGTGGAGCATGGTGAATTCGACTCCCGTTTTGAGGGTGTGGCGCGGCAACAGCCGGGTGTAGTTGACCTTGGGATTCCACATCGTAGGATTCTCGTACTGGGGGCTGGTCCACAAGCGGCCCAGGCTGGTCATGCCGCCATCGGTAAAGTACTCGTAGGTGATGCCGCCGGTGTACTGCGGATCAGTGGGCAGGCCGGTGATGCCGAACTGCGCTAACATGCTGGGGCCGCCGGCCAGCGGGGGAGTTTTGCCCGCCTTCATGCGCGAGAAGCCGAAGCGGGCTTCCAGCAAGGACTTCGAATTGATGGTCCAGGTGGCGCCGCCCACGATCTGAATCACCGGGGCATAGACGTGGCCGTCGCCGCCTTCGCCAGCCGGGCCGGCAATGGTTCCGGGATCAAACGCGTTGAAGCTGGCTTGCGAGTAGCGGCTGAAGAGACGCAGGTTCTTGCGCACGTCATAGTCCACCTTCACGTCGCCCTTGTTGCGGTCGAAGGTGTTGGGGTGCAGAACGATGTAATTGTTGCTCTGGTTGTTGTTGGTGGTGGCGGGCAGTTCCGCCAGGACTCGCTTGGCATAGTCAATAACGGCAGATGCGGGAATCTCGCCGTTGATGTACTGCGTACCGCCGTAGTATGCCTGCGATCCCGCGGGGCCCGCGCCCAGGCCGACACCAAACATGGTGGCTGAATTGCATGGGTTAACATTCGCGGCGACAGTCTGCGGACCTCCGATGGGGCCGACGTAAGGGCAGGGGTTGTCAACGGGATAGAAGCCCAGCGGATTTTGCGAATCGTTGGGGTCGTCAATCAGGTAGCTAGTCGTAGGCAAGCCCATGCCGCCTGCCGGATTGCCGCGCTCGGCCGTGGTGGGCAGAGTGGCCGTGTCGGTAAAGGAACTGGATTGGCGGAAGCCCTCGTAGTCCATAAAGAAAAAGAGCTTATCCTTCTTCACTGGACCGCCCAGGGTACCGCCGAACTGGTTTTGGTGCAGTGCCGGTTTGCCGCCGTAATCCGGCTTGAAGAAGCCGGTGGAATCCAGGTCCGTGTTGCGCAGAAACTCCCATACCCGGCCATGGAACTGGTTCGTGCCGTATTGGGTGACTACGTTGACGGTGGCGCCGCCGGAGCGGCCGTACTCCGCGCTCATGTTGTTGGTTACTACCTGAAACTCTGCCACGGCGTCCGGCGATAACTGCACCACCTGGTTGCTGAACCCCTGGTTGGAGGTGCCATACATATTGTTGTCCAGGCCGTCCAGCATATAGTTATTGAATACGCTGCGCAGGCCGTTGATATTGAACGATCCCTCGCGTTGAGTGTAGCCTGTGCCTAACTCGTTGGGACTGGGAACAACGCCCGCGGTCAGCGCTACCAACTGCGAGTACTGGCGCCCATTCAACGGCAGTTCGGCGATTTCGCGCTCATTGACCACCTGCCCGCGTTCGCTGGATTCGGTCTCCAACTGGGTCACCTCGGCCGTGGCGGTTACCGTGGTAGCCGTCGTAGCCACCCGCAGTTGCACGTCCACGCGCTGGTGAGCGCCGACCGTCAGATCAAATTTGGCCGCGGCCGGTTGAAAGCCCTGCGCAGACACCTTCAGCTCATAATGTCCGACGGAGATGTCCACGAACCGGAATTCTCCCCGGTCGTCGGTGGTTGCCGTCACCAGTGCGCCTGTGGCTGTGTTGTGCAACGCCACCTGGCAGTGTGGAACGACTGCGGCGCTTGGGTCGGTCACTGTCCCCAGTACCGTTGCTGTATCGAATTGCGCTCTGGCACTGGCTGCAAGCACCACAACAAGTACGAACACTGCTAAACGACGCATTGATTCTCCTCCGGTTCCTGGCTGCACTCCATCCGCGAATCTGCGACAGAATCCTATTCCGCGTCAGAGAACAGTGTCAAGAATTAATAAGGGTATCCACATTGTAGCCGCCAAACGCAACTGGTTGTAGATTGATTAAGTTGCGAACAGGAGCAAGCCTGATTGCACGGCCGCTAAGTGAAACGATAGAGCAGTTTTGCCATAAGAATTATGAATTTGTTGATAAAGGTTTTGCTCACCAGCGACTTTCATAGGCACCGGGCGCTTCGCGTCTTTTGCCAGCAGGGCATTCAAATCACTCATGACGGCCGGATGTGCTTCACTTTGCCGCTCTCCTGGCCCGCATAGGCTTGACTTTCTTCCGTGACATTGTGGTCTGCGGAGGGATGGACATCGAAGCTGAATCACCCGTCTTGGGTGGCATCTCCGAAAACCCGCGGATTTGAGAGTCTTGCAACTTATAGAGCAGCGACCTATAGCTGATGTTGAGCCACTTGGCTGTCTTACGGCGGCTCCAGCTATTCGCTTCCAGAACCTTCAGAATGATCTGCTGCTCCAGATTCTGCGTGGCGGACTTGGTGATTTTTTTCAGCGAGACAGGACTGGCCAAATCAATCTCAGTGTTCAGCATGGCCGAACTGTGTGGAACCGACTCAACCAAGTCCGTTGCCAATACCTCTTCGCTGCCGATCAGGACATAGCTGCGGATCATGTTTTCCAGTTGCCGTATGTTACCGGGCCATTCATACCGCTGCATCAAGCGCGTTACCTCGCGCGAAAGCGGCTTCGGGTTGCGTTGAAACTCCTTCGAGTACAGATCGAGAAAGTAGTCGATCAGCATCGGTAAGTCCACGGTCCGCTGACGCAAATGCGGCAATTCTATGGTCACAGCGTTGATGCGAAACAAGAAATCTAGCCGAAAGCCGCCATCCTCGGCCTGTTCTCTCAGGTTTCTGCTGGCCGCGCTGACCAGCCGGGTGTTGACTGTCCTCGACTCTTGCCCTCCAACACGCGTAAAGCTTCCATCCTGAAGCAACTGCAGCAGCTTGGCCTGCACAGACAAATCCAAATCGCCAATTTCATCTAGGAACAGGGTTCCCATATGCGCCAATTCCGCGCGGCCGCGTTTGGTTGCATAAGCTCCAGTGAAAGCCCCCTTTTCATAACCGAATAGTTCTGACTCGATGAGTGAGTGCGGAATGGCGGGGCAGGCCACCTTGACCCAGGCGCCCTTCGAGCGATTCGAGTACAAATGTAACAATTTGGCAAAAATATCCTTGCCTGTCCCGCTCTCGCCCTGTAACAGTACCGGAACTGTCGTTGCGGCAACCCGTTCCAACTTCTCCCGAGCTGCGGCCATCAAAGATGATCGTCCGAAGATCACCTCAATCGGGGGCAGATCGCGAATATCGAGTGATTCAACTGCGTGCGTCAAAGGCATTTCTAACCTGGATTCACAAGTAAGCCCACCTTTGGTGTTAGCAACTTTCCTGCCATACTCAATCCTTCATTAGTAACTAATTTGCGAGGCATAAGTAACTAACCACTAGGCGAAACGGTAATATCAGAGTCTTAACATGGAAACAACGACCGTTTCTTGCCCCAGCGTATGAAAATTGTTGCACATAAAGTAGAACCATTTTTCACATTTCAGTGGTACTATGAGCAACAAGTAGTGTGGGCTTAACTTCCTCAAGGGAATGAGTTCCCCCCTTCCTCGTCACGGTGCACAGTCCCCGGGCAGGCGGAGTTTGTTCTACGCTCCTCTGCAAATCACCGCAAGAGTTGTTTTCAGACATCATGGACCTGGCCATCCTATGAGGAAAGTTGTCTCTCACAACATGGTCTGGCGGGAGGAGAAAAAACGGGATGGTGAAAATTCCAGCCGGAGCGTCAATGAAGGCGAAAAGAAAGCGCAATCCCTGCGTCACGGTTCTGGACCCAGATCCGGCAGTCCTGAATTATCTTCACCGCATCCTCGCCGACCGCTACAATGTGAACCTTTTTACCGAAGCTGCGGAACTGATTCGGAGTCTGAACGACTCTCCTGCGCCTGACCTGCTCATGATCGACTGGCAGATAGCCGAAGACGGCGCCGGGGAGAATTCACTCGGCTTGCTTATGAAGGTTCGCGCCTCCAACCCGGAGCTTCCGATCCTTCTGCTTGCCTGTTCAGCCGAGTTGCAGGAAGTCGTGGCGGCAATTCGCATGGGCGCCACAGACGTGATCCTCAAGCCTTTTAAAAAGAAAGATATCGACTTGGCTCTGCAGTTGTACTTCAAAAAGGCTGGCGAGCAACCCGACGGCGGCGGCGAGGAGACCGAGGAAATCCGCCTTGATGAGAACACATCCTTCGTCAGAGTTTGCGAGCGCATGAGGGAGATCGAATCCCAATGCAGGCTCGTGGCTCGCGCCGACATTCCGGTTCTCATCCTCGGAGAGAGCGGCACCGGCAAGGAAGTCGCGACCTTGTTCATCCACAAGATGTCGGCCCGCAGCCAGCGCAGCTTCATGAAGGTGAATTGCGCGGCGATGCCTGCCGATCTGTTGGAGAGTGAACTCTTCGGCTATGAGCCAGGCGCGTTTACGGGCGCGATCAAGTCCAAACCCGGCAAGTTCGAGATTTGCAACGGCGGCACAATTTTCCTGGATGAGATTGGCGAAATGCCGTCCGTATTACAGGCCAAATTACTGCAAGTTCTTCAGGATGGAAGTTTTTCCCGCTTGGGAAGCCGGTCCAGCGTCAAGGTCGATGTGCGCGTGATTGCCGCCACTAACATCGACATCAAGACGGCCATCGCCCAAAAGACCTTCCGGGAAGATCTCTACTATCGTCTGAATGGTTTCACCCTGAAGATGCCTCCGCTGCGCGAGCGCATTGAGGAAATTCCCATCCTCGCCCGCCACTTTATGCGCAAGGTGGCCGAGAAGTATGAGCGCGATCCTTTGCCGATTTCGCCTGTGCTCATGCAGGCTCTGAGCAGCTACTCATGGCCGGGCAATCTGCGTGAATTGGAGAATACGATCAAGCGTTATCTCATCCTGGACGACGAGAAGGCAATCATAGATGAGCTGATTTCCCAGTCAGAGCAGGCATCGCCGGAGCCTGGCGGGGAAGACCACGGTGGCAACGGAAGCCTGAAGAATCTGATTCGAAACTTGAAGGGTGGCGCCGAATCCGCTGCCATCGCAAGAACCTTGGAGGGTACCGGATGGAACCGAAAGGCAGCCGCAAGCGACCTGCAAATAAGCTACAAAGCTCTACTGTACAAAATCAAAGAGTACAACCTCGTTCCGCCAAAGAAGCAGTTCAATCCACTCTCGACGCGCAAGGGGTAACCCAAGTCGGCAGTGCCAGTAATCCAACCAGATCTGAAAAGATCGTGATCCAGCTCGGATCCAGGATGATCAAGGGGTACCTCGACTCTCCAGCCTTTAACACCGTGGAAGAGTTGTTGAGATACGCTTCACACGGTTCGCCTGAGTCCTTCCTCATCCGGCATCTCGAATCGGATGTCGTCGAGGAGATATCCGCTACGGATATCAAGGCTGTCTTCTATGTAAACAGCTTTGAGGGAGACTCGGACCACCAGATTCTCAACTTTCATTCGCGCGCGCCTATCGTCAATGGGATCTGGGTGCGGTTGCAATTTATCGATGGCGAAGTTATGGAAGGAATTATCTATAACTCTATCCGCTATCTCGTCGATTCAGGCTTCTTCCTGCTTCCCACTGATCCCGACAGCAATAACAGGCTGGTGTATGTGCGGAAGAGCTGGCTCACCGACCATCGCGTCCTGGGCTTACGCAAACTCTAGTCAAACTCTGCACAAATTGATGTTTCAACAGGATGTTGTCCATTCGATCTCTCCTTGAAAATCTGATTGCTCGTCACAACCAGTTTTCTCGTGCAAATCGAATGGGCACCAGTTGAAACTTCACATCTAATCGACCCGCTCGACCAGCAAAACCTGCTCGTCGTTGTCGACTTCCTGGAACTTGACCTCGATGATCTCGCGGCTGCTGGTCGGCACGTGTTTGCCGATGTAGGTAGCCTCGATGGGCAGCTCGCGGTGACCGCGATCGATGAGCACAGCCAGTTGCACATGGCGCGGGCGGCCGTGATCGAACAGGGCGTCAAGCGCGGCCCTGACGGTGCGGCCGGTGTAGAGCACGTCGTCGCACAGCACCACATCGCGTCCTTCAATGTCGAAGCCAATGGCGCCCGGAGTCACCACCGGACGTGTGTCCGCGGTGGTCAGGTCGTCGCGGTAGAACTTGATGTCGAGCACGCCGGTGTCGACGGGACGCTTCTCGATGCCGGAGATCAGTTTGCCCAGCCGCTCGGCCAGCGGGATGCCGCGGCGCTTGATGCCGACCAAGGCCAAGTCCTTGCTTGCATTGCTCTTTTCAACAATCTCATGGGCCAAACGCACCAGTGTGCGCTCAACCTCCGAGGCGGACATCAACCTGCCCTTAGTGCGCAGGATGGGACTACTTTCAGCTTCGCTCATGGGTATTCTCGCGGCCTGACATTTGCAGCCAGCCTCTCGCAGGATGATACGAGGGTTTGGGCCTCCGAGCAAGTTGTGAACCGATAAAAACCGGATCCGCGGAGCTTGGACGGGGCCAATAAGCAATTGCGGAGCTGGGAGGAGCAGCCCGCAGACTTGAAAAAGCGGCTTAGATTTCTGGCTGGCGTGTGCGGCCCATCAGCCGCGCACCCAGCGCACCCCCTGCCGTTGCAAAAACCACCATAGCCAGAACAAGAAAAACGATGACGCTGAGGGTTACGCCTGCGCGCCCTTCTGCGGAGTTCAACATTCCTTTGGCGACCAGAACTGTTTGTGCATCAAGGCCTGCGGCGGCCCACTGCTGGCTGACCTTATCGCTCACCTGGGCCTGCCAGAAATTGTCAAACACCTTGCCCTGGTGCAAGAAAAAGCGCATTACAAACAGCAGGACACTCATCGTCGCGGCGGCAATCCACGCGCCCACTAAACCGGTGACCAGGCCGATGCGGGCGCCAGCCCCAATGGTGATCCATGCCGGCTGCTGGCTCCGCAAGTACAGAACAACCGCAAAAGCTCCTGCCACAGCCATCCACACGAGGCCAAAGATGCCCACCACGGGGTATCCACTGCACAACAGCCCTGCCGGAATCGCCAGCTTCATAGTTGCCCGCAGCGCCGGCTTCCAATCGACGCTGCCCGCATCCCGTACTGTACCGTCCCAGCGCTCCTGCTGGGCTTGCCCAGGGGGGGCGTCAGCCGCGTACACGAATTGCGGCAGGCCGCAAGCGGGGCAGTAGCAGTTTTCGGCCACAATAGCCTGGTGACAGCGGTTGCAGGTGATTTCCATACATCTATGAGCCTAAAGCATTGCCAGGGTCCACACAAGGATGGCCCCCAACCCACACCAAATTGGAGCGGTGTCAGGCCGCGGGGGTGAGCTTTGCGGCCACAACCGCCTCAGCGGCGGCGACAACCTCTTCCAGCGTCAGATTGGTCGAATCCAGCAGAACGGCGTCGGGGGCCTGTTTGAGCGGAGATTCAGCGCGGTTGCGGTCCCGCAGGTCGCGGGCGCGCAAGTCGCGTATCACCTCTTCAGGCTGCTGGGCAGGTTTGGGACCCAGTTGATCAAAGCGGCGCAAGCCCCGCACCTCGGGAGCGGCATCCAGAAAGATTTTAACCTGGGCGTGGGGAAAGACCACGGTACCGATGTCGCGGCCCTCCATGACCACCCCGCCCTGGGCGCCCATCTGTTGCTGCAGGCGAACCATCCAGGCGCGAATGGCCGGCCATACGCTGACCCTGGAGGCGGCGTCGGTGACTATTTGATTGCGAATCAGGCCGGTCACGTCCTCGTCGTCAAGCAGGACGCGGTTTTCCTCCTCGCCCGGCTCCTGTTTGCCGGGTTCCAGGCGGATGCTGGTTTCGGCGGCAAGTTTTTCCAGGCCGGCGCTCTCATCCAGAGGCAATCCCGCGCGCAGCGCCTTCAAGGCAAAGGCGCGGTACATGGCCCCGGTCTCCAGGTTCAGCAGGCCAAAATGCCGGGCCAGATGGCGGGCGACGGTGCTCTTCCCCGCACCCGCAGGGCCGTCAATGGCGACGATGACCTTGCGGGCCGGATCGAGAGAGTTGATGGATGTATCGTCCGCGCTCATCCGCGTTTCTTCGTTGCTTGCTTGGGCCGGGCTGCAAAGCCAAACCGCTTGCTGCTACCAGCCTTTGCGCTGGCGGCAAGAGCGGGCTTCCGGCTGCTGCTTGAGTGAGTTGGCCGTGCGGCGGCCCGGGAGTCTTTCCGGGGGGCACTGTCGCTGCGGGAGGTTGCGCCGGAGTTGCCTGTGGTCTTGGCGCCGTTGGAGTGAACCTTGTGCTGACTCCAGGCGGGCGTTGAAGACTTGACGGAGCGCGCGCCGGAAGCGGATGGGCGGGCCGCTGGCCTGCCGTGTCCGCCGGTGGAGGCTGGCCGTGCGCCGCTGGCTGTGTGCGAACTGGTTGGCCGGGACTCAGCGCCAGCGCGCCGCGCCGGGCGGCTGCTGGAAGACGATTGCGCTGGCTTGCGATCACGCGAGTGGGCAGCTGGACGGCTGAAGTGGGGCCGTGCAGTTGCGGATTTGCCGCTCACGGCTGGCTTGCGGGCGACCGGAGTGCGTGGCGCGTGAGGCTCGGCAGTCTGATGCGCGACTGCTGGGGCTGGCGCAACCGGCGATTTCTGCATTTCGACGGCAGGCTCCGGCAACTCGTCTTCATGAGAGTGCAGAAAATATGCTGAGGCCGGTATGGACGCGCTGGCGTAGGTCGTGGGGGGGGTAGCGAACTCTGGCAGCGTGCCGGCAACATAGAAGTGCGGCGCGTGCCCCAATGAGATGGTATGTACCTGGCGTGTGGCCACCAGGCCGCGCAGCACCTCACGCACCTTGCTGCGGGCCGTGAGCGGGGCCAGGAACAGCTCCACCTCTTCCATGCTGGCGGCAATGACCGCTTGCAGGTAGATGGAGGCAAGCACCGAGATGGCCGTCACCTGCGAGGTGGAAGCGCCTTCTGCAATCGCTTTCTGGAAACGCAGCCGGAGCAGTTGCCACTGGGCAGGTTGGCCGGGAGCGGAAACGACTGGAATGATGCGGAGCTGTTGCCAGAGTTCGGTGATGGCGCGCAAAACAGCGCCTTCTGTCACTTCCCGGCCCAGCGCATGGGTGAGTTTGGCAAGAGTTGTGTCGCCCGCTTCCAGCAGCTTGTATGCCTGAATGGCCAGTTGCGAAACCTGACGCGAGCCGGTCAGTTGAGGGTTGCGCCGCCAGTCGCGGTCGCCGCGCAGAGCATAGACGTAGGGCAGAACCCAGCTGGCCACCACAAAGTCGGGCTGTTCGCCGGGAAGGCCCAGCAGATTCAGGCGCACCGCCACGCCGTCTGTTTCCAGGCGCACCAGCAACTCTTCGGCTAAAGCAATATATTTTGGATCGGGCGTGGCGTCGCGCTTGCCTGCTACCGCCTCGACAAACGACGGTGCAATGGAGGAGGAGTACTGCCGCCTGGGCAGGAAGAGACACAATCCAGTCTCCTCAATCCATGTCCGGGCGTCTTCCAGAGTGAGTGCCCCATGTCCGTTCTGGCGCAACCTTTCGGCGCGCGATGCTTCCAGTTGTTCCGATGTCAAAGAAAAACCTCGCTTCCAGGCTGGCGTTGGCGCCGGGCTGCCCCGTCCCCTAAGAGGAGGGCTGCCACCTTCCACCTGTTTCAGATTCGATGGAAGGCCCGCTGGATCTCCTTCCAAGAATACAACAAAGCTATTGGACGTCCATGCGGGCAACTGGTTGGGTGGCTGGTCTTTGCCAATTCCACTAGTAACCATTCTATCCGAATCGAATCTAGAGGCGTATTGACCTTGATCGCCGAATGACAGGCGATGGAGGCGGCAATTCGCGTCCGGAGAGTGCTAATATCATGATTCTGCTGGGGTTCGTCGGAATCCGCGCTGGATTGCTCAATCACCTCGGCCAACATCCGCTCCAGGGCTACTCCTTCCAGGCCAACCGGAGCTTCCTTCACCGCAAGTGTATGAGGACCAAAGGGTTCCACCTCGAAGCCGTTCCGTACCAGTTCCTCGGCGATGCTTGCGAAGACCACCATCTGGGATGCCTTTAGTTCCACCAGCAGGGGCATGAGTAACCTCTGTCGCTGGACCTGCTCCACTTGGCGGTCTCTTAAAATTTTTTCAAAAAGTATTCTCTCGTGTGCCACATGCTGGTCAATAATCCATAAACCGTCGTCGCCGGTGGCCAGGATGAACGACTCGCGCAACTGCCCCAACGGATGGAGCGAACCCAGTTGGTTGAGGTTGGTGGCGGCCTGTTCGGCCTCGACCTGGGCCGTTTCCGCTGCGGGATTCGCGCCTGTCGCGTCGCCGGGGTTTGCAGAGCAGTCGCCGGCGGCGGGCAGGTTGGCGGGCTGAAAGAGCGCCGCCGCAGCCTCGCCCCAGGCCTTTTGATCCTCCCAGCCGCCGGGGTGGAAGTTCTGAGCG
>Ga0224529_1000086_pt1 | contig 68214 bp, 55 predicted proteins | sample CBST50metaG_FD_179893 | JGI IMG/M metagenome (GOLD analysis project Ga0224529, IMG submission 179893) | Peat soil microbial communities from Stordalen Mire, Sweden - C.B.S.T50 | ecosystem: Environmental > Terrestrial > Soil > Wetlands > Peat | place: Sweden: Norrbotten County, Stordalen Mire...
GTCCCAAGTGCGTGCCGGAGATTCGCAAGCAGATTCTGGACGGCAAGCTGCCCCATGAAGTCCTGCTCAACGAAAAGATCGGCGAGATCAAGGCCCAGATCATCGAGCGCGACGGCCAGATCCTCATGGTCAAGGACTGCCCCAAGCACGGGCACTTTGAAGATCTGATGTCCATCGATCCTGACTTCACCAAGCACCTGCAGGACAACTTCCCGGGCCGCGACATTCGCGCCCACAACGACGCCAAGCTGCACCATCACGGCACCTCCACCCTGACCCACGGGCGCGGCGCGGTGTTGACCATCGATCTGACCAACCGCTGCAACATGATGTGCGACCCGTGCTTCATGGATGCCAATCAGGTTGGCTTCGTTCACGAACTGACCTGGGACGAGATCAAGACCATGCTCGACAACGCCGCCACCCTGAAGCCGCGGCGTCAGATGAGCGTGCAGTTCTCCGGCGGTGAGCCGACCCTCTCGCCCTACTTCCTTGACGCCATCGCCTACTCGCGCAAGGTGGGCTACAACAGCGTGCAGGCCGCCTCCAACGGCATTGAATTCGCCAAGAGCAAGGAACTGTGCCGGGCCGCGGCGGAAGCCGGCCTGCGCTATGTCTACCTCCAGTTCGACGGCATCGGCAACGCTGCCAACTCGCACCGCAAGGTGGGCAACCTCTTCGACGTGAAACTGCAGGCCATCAATAACCTGCACGAAGCGGGCGTGGAAATCGTGCCGGTCACCACCATCATCAACGGCATCAACAACGAGCAGGTGGGCCGCATCATCAAGTTCGCCCTCGACAACCCCAAGACGATCAGCTTCCTGAGCTTCCAGCCGGTCAGCTTTACCGGCCGCGACGAAGAGATCAGCGAGGAGCGCCGCCTGGCGCAGCGCTATACCCTCAGCCACATGGCCCACGACATCAAGGCCCAGATGGGCTTTGGCGAGCCGAACCGCGACTGGTTCCCCATCAGCTTCATGAGCACCTTCAGCGACTGGGCCGACCTGATTCACGGACCCAACGCCGAGTGGGGCCAGCTAAGCTGCGGCTGCCACCCCGACTGCGGCATCGGCATGGCCATGATGATCGACAAGGAAACCAAGGAAGCCGTGCCCGTCACCGCCTTCCTGAATATGGACAAGGTGGCCAAGGATCTGGCCAAGGTGAATGACGCTGCCCGCGGCAAGTGGATGTCGGTCATCGGCTTTGCGCTGGCTCTCTTGCGCAACTACGATCCCTTCCAGTCGCCCACCCACTTCAAGATCACCGATATGTTGAAGAAGATGGACAAGACCTTCAACGCCACCGGCAAGAACTACGGCAGCATCAAGGGCGACCGCACGCTGGAAGACATCAAGCTGCGCCGTCAGGACCGCTGGAACTTCCTGTTCATCGCCGGCATGTGGTTCCAGGATCTGTTCAACTACGACTTCCGCCGCACCGAGCAGTGCATCATTCCCTATGCCACGCAGGAAGGCGAGATCAGCTTCTGCGCCTACAACACCGGCGTCGGCTGGAGAAACATCATCGAGAAGATGCACATGACGGCGACTCTTACCAAGTGGTATGAGGAGCACGGCCGCCACGAGATCTTCGCCGGCGGCAAGAAGGTCAACATGCCCTTCGAGGGCAACAACCTGGTGCTGAACATGAGCGACGTGAACGCCGAGGCCAACCACACGCTCGACGATCTGGGCATCGCCAAGAACGCGCGCGAAGAGAAGATTCGCGCCCGCGACGGCAAGCAGAACATCGATGCCGCGGAGAACGCCCGCATGGCCAAGCTCTATCGCGAGCACATTCTGGGCGAAAAGCCGGTCGAAGGGCTGGTCAGCCTGAGCGCCATCGCTCCGGCCAAGCCGGTCGAGCAGAAAGAAACCGTCGCCGGAGACTGATTCACATTCACCTTGGTTCACTCCATCGCAAAGGCCGTTCCCGAAGGGAACGGCCTTTGTGCGTTGTGGTGTTGGAGCCGCGTTGGAACCGCAAAAAAGGAGGCATTTTGACGCCGTTTTGAGGCTTTTTTGGCGAAAAAGTGCCCAAAAACGGCCAAAATCGGCGTTTTCATGTTACTTATCAGTAACCTATGAGTTTTTGTATGCTGTTCATTCCTTGCTACTTACGCGATTTTTATGGATGAAAAAGTGATAATAATCGATAGGGGGGTGGGTGTAAAGGCGATTTCGGCTGATTTTTTGCTCCGAAATCGACCTCAAAAAAGCCTGTCCTCAAGACGTCTTTCCCTGGGTCTGTGACCGCCAGGAAATGTTCTTCGCCTGTGAGCGCGGGCGCGGACGAGGACGTCCGCGCTACAGCCGGCCGGGAGGCCAGCGCTACCTCCCGACTAAGAACATTGTGCGCTCATGGGGCTTAATTCTACGCAAAGGAAAATCGCGATCTTTCTCCTTCGTTTTCCGGAGCGAGGACGGGCGAGATTCGCTTCCTGGGTGGGAGTCCCGATTCCGGATTTTCCTTTAGGTGGGTGGGCCACCCGCAGTCTCCCGGCTTCTAATAAAATGTAAAAACAACTTTACTTTATGTAACGTGTAGCGTACATTTCTTCCTGACCCGAAATTCTGGTCGAAAGAGAGAGCGAAGTGCACACTCAACAGAAAGCAGCCTGGTTTGATCTGATCGTGATCGGCGGAACTGTGGTCCTCTATTTAGCAGCGGTTCCTGCCTTGAGCTGGTGGTTCCATCGCACATTGGCAGAAGCTGCGGTACCTGCGCTTGGGGTATTCGGGCTGATCGGCCTCACCGGATTTGGCAGGCTCTTCTACCGTTCACCGCGGGGCGCGCTGGGGAATGAGCCAGTAATGGACGAACGAGACTGGCTGTTGTCGCGGCAGGCGTGGAATGCCGGAATGGCCACCTTCTGGCTGTTGTTTTGTATCGCGGGAGTGGGGACCTGGGCATATCTCTACTACCTGCGGGGTCTGGAACGGGTGACCGTGCCCGTTGGTATCTTCCCCGCGATGATCGGTGCCGGATTTATCGTCTTCATGCTCGCCCGATCAGTTGCGACTCTGCACTATTACGGATGGAAGGCCAGCGATGCCGGCCGATAATGCGGGAATAGAAAATACCATTCGCCGGCTGCGCTTCGAGCACGGAGAGATGACGCAGCAGGATCTCGCTGAACGTGTAAGTGTGACACGACAGACAATCATCGCTTTGGAAGCTGGACGTTATGCGCCGTCGCTACCGCTCGCTGTGCGAATCGCGCGCGTATTCGGAGTGGGCGTTGAGGATGTGTTCCAGATTGACTAGAGCGGAATCAGAATAACCGTGCTTTTGGTTAGACTCTTGAAGGTGGCTTTTTCTTAAGGAAAAAGCCACTTGAGGGGCTTGCATCCGGGTACATCTATTCTGATTCCGCTGTAGCTGGCGGGTAGGGCGGTTGGGCCACCCATTTCAGTGACGGGAAAAGATGCGCCACCCGCCTGCTCAGAGCGGAACCTAAAGCTGGACGATCTGAAGACCGGGGATGAGCTGGAAGTGGCGGAGGTTGACGGTCAGAACCGAGAAGCCAAGCTCCAGCGCCGTGACACCGACCAACAGATCGCCGAAGGGGATGGTCACGCCCTTGGCCTGCTGTTCGCCGTCGATCTTCGCAGCCAGTAAAGCCGTCGCCGCAGTGTACGGATACACCGTCAGATCGCGCAGCAGTTCATCTACGAAGGCCTGGCGGCGCTGCCGGATTTCCGGATTCTGGGCGCGATAGATGCCGTGGGCCAGTTCGGTCAGCCCAACCGCAGATAGAGCTGCGTCCTGATCGCCCGCCACGGAGAGAACCCACTCGATCAGCTTCTCGACTGTATCTCCCCGGCGTTCGGCCGCGATGACCACACTGGAATCGAGGATCAGCCCCATGGATTTTCCAGCGGCTCGGGATGGCTGTTCACAGCCGCTTCAAGGTCGCGGGCAAATCCGCCATCCAGCGTGGCTGTCGAGCCATGCTCCTTGGCCAGGCGCAGAGACTCCGAGAGCAGGCGCATCGGGCGCTCGACCACCGTGCGCAGCACGACCACAGGAGATGCGGCGTCCTTTTCGATGACGATTTCCTCGCCCCTGTAGGCGCGGGCCAGCAGACCGGCGATGTCGCGGATTGCTTCGGCTTCCGAGATGCGAATCGTTGCCATACTCAGGATGATACCTCGATTTTCACCCCATCGGCGAAGACCTGTCGGTGGGAGTCCGATTCCGGAATCTTCATTTGGGGGGTGGGCCACTGGGGAATTCTACAAGGATTCCAGCAGTATTCCTGATGGAAGGGAACCGAAGAAATGGAGGCTGGTCCTCTCCCACCCTTCCGCGATGAAACTGTGGAAAGATGGGGCACCCATTTCAGTGGCGGGGAAAGGGTGGGCCACCCGCCCAACAGCTCAGTAGACCAAAATGTTACAGTAGCAAAATGGCCAAAATCCGAGCATGTAATCTATGTTTTAAAAATTACGGAGTACGCTACGAAGCGGGCCTCGTCGGACAACAGTCTGAAGAAAAGTGCCCTTGCTGCGGCAGGCAGGGTGGGGCCAAACTCGGCGACAAGGAGCTATCACAACTTAAAGATAACTTCTTCATAAAGGGCAGTGAAATTCATATAGGAATTGGCTCACTTCCCCTTAGACAGTCAGAATTCGATGATCTTGTTTGGCAAGACTACAAGCTCCTAGAAGAACTAACGGGTACCACTTTGTTTTGGCATTCGCCGCATCTTTATGCTCTCGGATATACGCCTCTCCGAGATAAGATCGACGCCCGATTGAAGCCTCTTGAGCGCGAATGGCCTCAAGCCATAGGCCAAGATACAACTTTAGATGACTTGTGGGAGGAACTCCTCACGATAGTAACGTCGATAGTTCTCAAGGGTGGTCAGACATTCTTTCGAGCCAGAGTGGCGGCTTCTCATCCTATCGAGCCAAGTCAATACGATTCGCCGCCCGCCGAATTGATAAAACCTAACCGTTTCAACGATTCACAATCGCAGGTTCTTTATGCAGGATTTGATGTCAAGACATGTCTGCTTGAATTAAAACTTGGTCCGAGAGAGATCGTCAGGAATGAGGTTACTATCGCACGCCTAGTATTGAAGAGGCAGTTGCATATCCTCGATCTATCCAAGCCACTCGCGGAAAATATGGATGTTCACGACTTCGCGGACAGGGTCTCCACACTGCAAAGTCTACTTTTCCCGAGTGAGGATAACTATTATGTGTCACAATCTCTTGCTCAATACATACAGAAGCGTGGACTCGACGGAATATTGCACCCTAGCGCGTTTAGGCATATTGGAGATAGCGAGGCTAAAAACCTAGTATTGTTTGGTTCTCCCATAAAAGAGGGAACCGTCGGAGTCTTGGGTATAAACAGAGTCGGAGTGAGAGCTATAAACTACGACATTCACTTTGGCCCAGCGTATCAGCAGATCTCAATTTTTGGATAGTCGAGGAGGCTGGTGGCCCATCAAGTCCCTCGCCATTATTGATCCGGCCCGATTTGGTTGATACGGAGCAGAGCAAAAGCAACTGCAGATCCTTCGACTTCGCTGCGCTTCGCTCAGGATGACAGCTCTCAGGTGATGCAATCCTTTGGGGCCGGATCAATAAAGCGCGGGTGCCCCACGCCTGATGCAGTTTTTTCGCATCGAGGGTGGGAACCGCAGAAGCCCGTCCGGGCCGCAGCGGGTCATCAACTGACCCGTCGTTCTACACTTCAGCGTATCCGCACCCACTTCCCGCCCCCGCCTTTTACAATGCAAGGCAGTAGAAAATCTCCTCAGGAAGTGGACGCACATGAAGCATCTTCCCAGCATTTTACCGGCGGCCGTACTGGCGTTTGCCGGGTTGACCTCACTGCCGGCGCAGACGGTGAATTTCTCTGACGTGAAGCCGGCGCCGCAGCAGGTGGAGTGGCAGGACCTGGAAATCGGCGTGATTGTCCACTTCGGCACAAATACGTTTCTGAACCGCGAATGGGGCGACGGAACCGCCGACCCCAAGGTCTTCAATCCTTCGCAAGTGGACCCCGAACAGTGGGTGAAGGCCGCCAAGGACGGGGGCGCGCGCTATATGGTGCTGGTGTCGAAACACCACGACGGCTTTTGCCTGTGGCCGACCGAGCAGACCGAGTACAGCGTGGCCAAGAGCCCGTGGCTGGGCGGCAAGGGCGACCTGGTGCGGATGACCTCCGATGCGGCCCACAAGCAGGGCTTGCAGTTCGGCGTCTATCTCTCGCCGTGGGACCGGCACGATCCGCGCTACAAGGACGCGGCGGCTTATGACAAGTACTATCTCTCGGAGCTGGAGGAGTTAGCCGGGAATTACGGCAACCTGGTCGAGTTCTGGCTGGATGGCGCGGGCAGCGGCGGACATACCTATGACTTCGCCAAGATTATCGAGACGCTGCGCACTTATCAGCCGAATACGCTGGTCTTTGCCGATACCGGGCTCTTTGAGTACGGCGACATCCGCTGGGTGGGCAATGAAGGCGGTGGAATTCCCTATGAGAACTGGAACGTCATCGACCGGCACGGCGTGTTGCGCTGGCGGCCGGTGGAGGCGGACACGCCGCTGCGCAAGGGGCATTGGTTCTGGGCTCCCAATAGCGAAGCGTCGTTGAAGTCCGTAGACGAGCTGGTGGAGACTTACGAGAAGACCGTTGGCCACGGTGGCCAGTTGATGTTGGGCATCGCTCCGGACGACCGCGGACTGCTGCCGGATGCGGATGTGGCGCGGTTGAAGGAGTTTGGCGATGCGATCCGGGCGCGCTACTCGCACAATTTGGCGGCGCAGCACTTGGCGACTGACGCCAACACGGCCAGCGCTCTGGACGGCGATGCGGGCACCTTCTGGTCGGCGCCGGCGGGCTCGCATTCGTCCGTTCTGGAGGCGGATTTTGCCAAGCCGGTGACCTTTGACCACGCCCTGACCATGGAGTGGTTGAACGATGGGCAGCACGTGCAGCAATACGCCATTGAAGTGTGGGAGAAGGGCGCGTGGAAGCCGGTGGCGCAGAGTTTCGCCATCGGACACAAGAAGATCGACGGCTTTCAGCCGGTGACCGCGAGCAAGGTGCGGCTGCACATTCTGTCGAGTTCGAGCGAGGCGCACATTCGCGAATTCCAGCTCTTCCAGTTGGACAAAAAGCACTGAGAAAACCGGCGGCCGGGCGCGCATTTTAGAGCATTTTCGGAATACACGTAGACTTTTTGAGCGCATTGAAAGGTGGCTTTTTCTTGAGGAAAAAGCCACTTGAGTGTGTGCTTTCGGTCTACACCAATTCCGAAAATGCTATAGCCCTTTCACGCGCCGCGGCCGCCGGGTATGATGAGGCTCACAAGCAAGGCAGATCGGCGAGGAGGTCGGATGAGCGAAAAACATACGGATGAAGCGCGCAGGCAAGGCCGGCGCGAATTTCTGAAGGCTGGCGGAGCGGTGACAGCCGCGCTGCTGACGACGTCGGCGCTGGCCGACACACCGAAGAAGCTGCCTGCGCTGCCTTCGAACCCCAAGACGCCCGCGGCCATGCCGACGCGCAACCTGGGCAAGACGGGCTACAAGGTGGGCATTTTCTCGCTGGGCGGGCAGGCCTCGCTGGAGCGGCCCAACAACTTCGACGTGGCCGTGCCGATCATCGAGCGAGCGCTCGATCTGGGCGTGAACTACATCGACACTTCGTCGATCTACGGCGGGGAGGAGCGCTGGAGCGAGCAGTACGTGGGCAAGGTGATGGCTCACCGGCGCAACGAGGCCTTCCTGGCCACCAAGACCAAGGAACGGACGCGCGACGGCTCCATGCGCATGATCGAGAAGTCGCTGCAACTGCTGCAGACCGACCACGTGGACCTGTGGCAGTTGCACGACATAGGCGTCCAGGCCAACGTGGACGAGATCTTCGCCAAGGGCGGGGCGATGGAAGCGCTGCTGGAAATGCAGGAGCAGAAGGTGGTGCGGCACCTGGGCATCACTGGACACTACCGGCCCGATGCGCTGATCGAGTGCATCAAGCGGCATCCGTTCGACACCGTTCTGATGGCCATGAACGCGGCCGACCCGCACCACTTCAGCTTCAACGAGCAACTGCTGCCCTTGGCGGTGGAGCGGCAGATGGGCATTATCGGGATGAAGATCCCAGGGCGCGGGCGGATTCTGTCGACCTGGACGCCGCCGCCTCTCGAGCAGCAGAAGCACTCGTGGGAGGGGATGGTGCTGGCGCCCACGCCGGGTACGCTGACCATGCGCGAGGCGCTCTATTACACGCTGTCGCGCCCGGTGAGCACGGTCATCATTGGGTGCGATACCATTGCCCAGCTCGAAGAAAACGTGCAACTATCGCGGGATTTCACGCCCTTGAGCGACAAGCAGGTGGCGGAACTGGTGGCCAGGGCTGAACCGGTCTCGAAGCAGTCGCTGTTCTTCCGGTTCTACGACCACACTTAACTTAGAACGGACCAGAAATTCACAATCGCGCCGGGCCAGGGAGATGTGGAAAGCAATGAGTGCTTTTCACAGACCCCTGGCCTGGTTCTGTCTGCGGGAAAATGCCGGAAAACGAAAAATCCCGCCGATGGGCGGGATTTGCGTGAAGCGATTTGAGATAAATGGTCGGGACGGGCAGATTCGAACTGCCGACCCCTCGCACCCCAAGCGAGTGCTCTACCAGGCTGAGCCACGTCCCGACACAATCGAGCCGGCTCTCCCGAGCCGGCTTCTGGGGTTACACTCAGTCTACACCAGTAGAGCCTTGTTGTGCCGTCCGATTGAACGACGGCTCGAGGTTGACTTCCGAGTAGAGTAGGGAGAAGAGGGGCCACGTTCATGGCTAGAACGCTCAGAATCAAGTACTACGTGGAGCCCGACGCAGCGGCGCTGGCCCGTCGGGCGGCGCAGTATTTCGTTGAGATGGTTGGAGAAGCCGTGGCCAGTCAGGGCTACGCCCGCATCGCCATGAGTGGTGGCTCGACGCCCAAGGCGGCATTTCAACTGATGGCCGACCCCTCCGAGCCGTGGCGTGCGCGCATGCCGTGGGAGCATCTGGACCTTTATTGGGTGGATGAGCGCGCGGTGCCCCCCGACGATGCCGAGAGCAACTACCGGATGACCCGCGAAGCGCTGTTGGACCACGTACCCCTGCACCCCAGCCAGATTCACCGCATCCAGGGCGAGTTGCCGCCTGAGGAAGCTGCCGCGCGCTACGAGCTGGAGTTGCGCCAGAGCTTCAGCCTGGAGGGAACCGACAGCCCGCGCTTCGACCTGGTGGCCCTGGGCATGGGTCCGGATGGGCACACGGCATCGCTCTTTCCCCGCACCGCGGCTCTGCATGAAGTGGGCCGGCTGGTCACGGCCAATCATGTGCCGCAAAAAGACGCCTGGCGCATTACTCTCACCTGGCCGGCGATCAACCACGCCTACTCGGTTTTCTTTCTCATCTCCGGTGCGGACAAGGCCGAGATTGTGAAGGAAGTTTTAACCGGCGCACGCGATCCGGAGAGGCTTCCCAGCCAGCTGATTCGCCCTTCAAGCGGTATACTTACTCTGATTTTGGATAAAGCTGCAGCCGCGCTTCTGCCCGCAACAGACGGGGAAGGTTGCGGAGTTTTAGAGAGGGAACGATGATACTGGCAGGCGATGTAGGCGGCACCAAGGTTCACTTGGCGCTGTATGACTTTATTGATGGAAAACTTGAATACATACGCGACGAGCGTTATCCGGCCAAGAACTACCCTGGTCTGGAAGAGATTGTAAAAGAGTTTTTGAGTGCGCAAAAGGTAGATGCAGCATGCTTTGGGGTGCCCGGACCGGTACGCAACGGCCGTCTGCGGCTGACCAACCTGCCCTGGACGCTGGACAGCCATGAGCTGTCGGTCAGTCTGGGCATTACCCACATCTTCCTGATCAACGACCTGGAGGCCAATGGCTACGGCGTGGCCGAACTCACCGCGGAGCAGGTCTACACCCTCAGCGAGGGCGACGCCAGCCAGATGGGCAATCGCGCACTGCTGGCCGCCGGAACCGGCCTGGGCGAGGGTTTTCTGGTCTGGAACGGCCGCAGCCACATTCCCAATCCATCCGAGGGCGGTCACGCCGACTACGCTCCCCGGAACGAAGACGAGATCGACCTGCTGCGCTTCCTGAAGCAGAAGTACAACGGGCGCGTCAGCTTCGAGCGGGTGATCAGCGGCATGGGGCTGAGCAATATCTACGAGTTTCTGCGCGAAGTCCGCGGCATGGAAGAGCCGGCCTGGCTGGCCGAGCGGATTGCTGCTGTTGACGATCCCAACTCCGTGATCACCGAGCTGGCGCTGGCCGCCAAGAGCGAAATCTGCGAGAAGGCTCTGGATATGTTCGTCTCCGCTTACGGCGCGGAAGCCGCCAACCTGGCCCTCAAGGTCATGTCGGTGGGCGGCGTCTACATCGGCGGCGGCATTGCGCCCCGCATCCTCGAGAAGCTCAAGGACGGCACATTCATGAAGGCCTTTACCGACAAGGGCCGCCTGAGTCAGTTGCTCATCAATATGCCGGTGCGCGTGATTCTGGAAAGCCGCGCGGCCCTGTTGGGCGCCGCCGCCTATGCCGAAGCCCGCGCCGCCGAAATCAGCGGCATCTCTCCGCGCGCTGCTTCGCTCAAGTTCTAAATTGCCACGAACCTACGGGGCTGAGGATTCCGCATTTGAGGAATCCTCAGCCCTTTTCTTTTTGGTGCGGAAACCGCCTCGTGGCGCCTGAACTGACCTATTGCTCGATCGCCGAACCCACCGTGGCGAGGGCGCCGCGATAGAAGAACGGGCCCAGGCCGACGGTGAAGAGCCAGCAGCCGTAGAGCGCGTGTTCAAAGCTGGAGGTGGCCAGCGAGCTGGTTCGGCGTAACGGGCGGGAACCATTTCTTCTGGAGCCACAGGGAGACTTGCACCAGAAGAATCAGGGCCGGCACCTCCACCAGCGGGCCGATGACCGCGGCAAACGCCGCACCGGAGTTAAGCCCGAAGACAGCCACGGCAACCGCAATGGCTAGCTCGAAATTATTGCTCGCTGCCGTGAAGGAGAGGGTGGCTGTCCGGGAGTAATCGGCGCCCGCCTTGCGGCCCATCCAGAAGCTCACAAAAAACATGATGACAAAGTAGATCAGCAAGGGCAGAGCGATGCGCAGCACATCCAGCGGAAGCTGGACGATCAGGTTTCCCTTGAGGCTGAACATGACCACGATGGTAAACAGCAGAGCGGCCAGCGTAAGTGGGCTGATGGCGGGCACAAATCGCGTCTGGTACCACGCGCGCCCCTTGGCCCGCACCAGCACAAAGCGGGTAAGCATGCCGGCCAGGAAAGGAATGCCGAGATAAATGAAGACACTCTGGGCGATCTGGCTCATGCGGATGTCCACCACCACGCTTTTGAGGCCGATCAGCGGCGGCAGCACGGTCAGGAAGAACCACGCGTACACGCTATAGAAGAGTACCTGGAAGACGCTGTTGAACGCCACCAGGCCAGCGGCGTAATCGGTATCTCCGTGGGCTAACTCGTTCCACACAATCACCATCGCAATGCAGCGCGCCAGGCCGATGAGAATAAGTCCGGTTCTGTACTCCGGGTAGCCATGCAGGAAGATCACGGCGAGCGCAAACATCAGCACCGGCCCGATTACCCAGTTCTGCAGCAGCGAAAGGCCCAGCACCTTGCGATTCCGGAAGACATGGCCAAGCCGCTCATACTGCACCTTGGCCAGCGGCGGATACATCATCAGGATCAGTCCCACGGCGATGGGAATGTTGGTGGTGCCTGCCTGGTACCGCTGCAGCAACGCGGGCACGCCGGGCACAAATCTTCCCAGGGCAACGCCGGCGGCCATGGCCAGAAAGATCCAGAGCGTCAGAAACCGATCGATGAACGATAGCTTTGAAGCGCCGCCCGGTACTGGGCAGCAAAGTTGCGGATCTGAACTCATTCACTAACTCCTCTGAAGCAATAAGTGCAGTTACAGCGACTCCTGGCCAATCGCACGTACCTTCTTCTCGATGGCCATGCGGTCCAGAGTCTCAATAGGCAGACTCAGAAAGAGCTGGACGCGGTTGCGGATCTGGCGCAGGGTCTGCGCAAAGACCGCGCGCTTCTGCTCGTCCGTGCCTTCCACGGCGGCGGGATCGGGGAAGCCCCAATGTGCGGTTACCGGCTGACCGGGCCAGAACGGGCACACCTCACCGGCCGCCTTGTCGCACACGGTGATGACGAAGTCCAACTCCGGCGCGCCGGGCTGGGCAAACTCATCCCAGCTTTTGCTGCGCAGGTTTTCCGTCGGGTAGCCAAGCGCCTGCACCTGTTCGATGGCGAAGGGATTCACGCGACCGGTGGGATGGCTGCCCGCGCTGTAGGCCTTGAAGCGGCCGGCGCCCATGGTGTTGAAGAGCGCCTCGCCGATGATGCTGCGCGCCGAGTTACCGGTGCACAGGACAAGAATGTTATAAGGCTTTCGGGTCATAACTTCCTCGTGAGTGGTCTTCAGTTACCGCAGCATCCGGGCGCGCAGCAGGCAGCTCCGGGCTTGGTCGCGCGGATGAATGCGCTCATGAACTTGCCGTCGGCCATGGGAGCGATGGCGTCCACATCGACGCCGGCTTCGGTGAGGAAGTGGCGTGCGTCTTCAATGGAGTACACGCGGGTGGGCTCGATGGAGATACCGGTGAAGCCCGCTTTCGCCAGTTTGGCCGCGTAATCCTGCTCCTCGAGCGCGCCGGCGATGCAGCCTACCCAGAGCAACATGCTCTGTCGCACCTGCTCGTCGACCTCGCCGTGCACCACCACGTCCGACACTGCGAAGCGCCCGCCCGGCTTCAGCACCCGGAAGGTCTCGCGCAGCACGCGGTCCTTGTCAGCGGAAAGGTTGATGACGCAGTTCGAAATCACCACATCCACCGAGTTATCGGGCAAGGGAATGTTTTCGATTTCGCCCTGCAGGAACTCGACGTTTTCCTGGCCAGCCTGGCGCTGATTCTCGCGGGCCAGGGAGAGCATGTCGTCGGTCATATCCAGGCCATAGGCCTTGCCGGTTGGCCCCACACGTTTGGCGGAGAGCAGCACGTCAATGCCGCCGCCGGAGCCGAGGTCGAGAACCGTCTGACCGGGCTTGAGCTCAATCAGAGCCGTGGGATTGCCGCATCCCAGCGAAGCCAGCACCGCGCTGGCGGGCAAGCCGCTCTTCTCCGCTTCGTTATAGAGGTTGGTGGTGATGGGGTCGCAACAACTGAACGCCGAGCAGGCGCAGGCCGCCGAAGCGGTCTCCCTCACCTGCCGCGCCGCAGCTCCGTACTTGTCTTTCACTTCCGACTGCACCATTGTTTTTGTATCCATTGCACGCCTCACATTCGCTTAAGCAAATGTATATCTCTCGCTCATATTTGTCAACACGTATATAATAAACACATGAGCGGCTCCTCCCCATCCACCAGCCTGGCCAGCCTATTCGCGGCGCTGGCCGACCCCACCCGGCTGCGTCTGCTGAACCTGATGGCCGGCCGCGAAGTCTGCGTATGCTATTTTGTCGAGATTCTGCGCCAGGGCCAGCCGAAGATTTCGCGGCATCTGGCCTACCTGCGCAAGGCCGGACTGGTGGAAGCGCGGCGCGAAGGTAAATGGATGCACTACCGCATCTGCACGCCCGCCGATGCGGGTGCAGCCTCCATTCTTGCCGCCGTGCTGGCCTCGCTCGTGAACGACAAGCGGATGCAGGCCGACGCGGCCCGACTCGACCGCGCCTGCTGCGCACCGCAAAAGCTGGTGGCGCTGGAAGGCGCTCCGCGGCCGGCCCCGCTGGCGGCATTGCGGGAGTCCTGAACAGGTTTTCGCGCAGGCGGGAGTCTCAGATAAGCTAGAAGCAAGCGCAGGCAGTGTGCGCGCATCCTCGGGAACATACAGTTAGAGCGGCATCGCACCAAGGAAAAATCCCGCCATCTTCAGGAAGGTCTGGTCCGCATGAAACGTTGGCTACAAAGGTTGGTCCTGGTGCTGGTGGTGGCTTTTGTGGCTGTCTATGGCGGCGACTGGGCGATTTTCAAGCTGCGTGGTTCGCCGCACTCCAAGGTCACCGTGAATCGCTTCCTGTCGATTCCGCTCAAGGGCAACAAGCAGGAGTTCGACTATCTGGGCACCTCCGATGTGCCCTGCTCGGTCTCACTCTTTCCCCAAGCGGGCCAAAGCCCCTGCTGGCAACTTAGAAGGAACCCCAACCAGAACACAGCCATCTGAAGAACCCTGGGATGGGAAGATTCGCGCCCCAATTGAGTGAACAGTGCTCAGTGATGCAAGTCACTTCAGAGAATTGCACTCGCGGCTAGCATCGTTCAATCTTGGGAAAGCTCCGAGGGTCGATGTATAGCCGAACCCAGAACGAGAACGGGACGTATAACACCCGCTGCCTCTACTGCTTCATGACCATTGCCTCCTCTGTGGAAACGGAGACGGAGATGAAGAAGCTGGAGGCGCGGCACATCTGTCCCGAAAGAGCGCTGGCGGAATTGCTGGAGCTGGAAAAAGCCTCCGTGAGCCACGCTCAGCAAGGCTAGCAGTTCTATTGCTTGTGCTCCGGCCCGGCTGCCGGATTCTGCGCAGCCCCATTTCCTCCAGGCGCGGGCTTCATCTTGTCGATCAGCGCATTGTCGACGGCCTTGGTGATGCTGCTGGCTTTGTCGAATTCGGCCTTTGCTTCGTCCTTTTTTCCCATGGTCCTCAAAAGCCTGCCCAACCGCCAGTGGACATTCACGTCCTCGGGCGCCAGCCGGGCCGCTTCTCTCATCTCGCGCAGCGCGTCGTCCTGGCGGCCGGCATCGGCATAGACAATGCCAAGGTCCAGATGCGCCAGTTCAAGGCCAGGGTCAAGGCGGAGGACCTTCTCACAGAGCGGCAGAGCGGCTTCCGGATGGCTCAACTGCAACTGGGAGTCGGCCAGATAAAGCAAAGATTGAACGTGATGCGGGTCGTTGTCCAGCTCGGCTTGGAGTTCGGTCGCCGCCTCGGCATACTGGCGCTGCGTCCAGAGCAGGTAACCAAGGCCGAAGTGAACATTGGGTTCTTTGGGATTGGCCTTTACCGCTGCGCGGAACTGCTGGATGGCGCCGTTGTGGTCCTTCATCTCATCCATGGCTTCTCCGGCCAGCATGTCGGCCTCGGCTGACTCGGCATTGAGAAGAAGAATCTCGTGGTATGTATCCAGAACGCATTGAGATTGCTTTGACCACAGGCAGCTGTGCGCCAGGCTCAGGCGCAGCCCGAGGTTCTGTGGGTCGGCGGCCGCGGCTTGCTTCAGATAGGGAGCCGCTTCGGCGTATTCGCCCAGGCCGTAGTGGGCCATCCCCAGCAGAATGGTCAGACGCTGCGCCTCCGGCGAGGAAGCAGGCTCACTCTTGAGCAGCGGCTTGAAGGTCTGTATCGCCTCCCGCATGGCGCCGGCCTTGAAAAGCGCGAGGCCGAGATTCAGGCGCAATCCGGGAAAAGAGGGATCGAGCGCCAGGGCCTTGCGATAGAGAGGCACGGCCTGCTGAAAGTGCTCCTGACGCGCTTCCAGCAGGCCAAGGTGCGCGTAGGGCTCGGGGCTGGCGGGGTGGGTCTTGAGAAAGGCGCGCCATGCGCTCGCGGCCTCGGCGCTCTTGCCTTGCTGTTCGAGGGCGAGCGCGATCTGCCGGTGGTCTTCCGGCGCCGACGTGCTCTGCGCCAGAGAGCCAGCGGCTGCCGCCAGGGCAACGCCCAAACCAAATTCCAGAATCCGATTTACTCGCATCTTTTGCCGATCTTCTCACGTTCGATCTTCGAATTTATGGGGAACGGTAGCTTGCTTGATCTTCTCTCCGGGGAAGGCCGGTCGGCAAATCCGGGAACAAAGAAAAGGGGCGCGGCGGGGATTGCCCGCCGCGCCCCGGTTGAGGGTTGAGGTTAGAAAAGGATCTTGACGCCAAGCTCGAAGGTTCTCGGGTCCTGGGCGCTGTTCACAAATCCAAAGTCCGCGTTCTGCGGATTGGTGTCAGATAATCCGTTGAACTGGGTGTGGTTGAAGGTGTTGAAGCTATCGGCGCGGAACTCGAAGTGAGCAGCCTCGCCAAAGGCAAACGACTTGTAGACAGCGGTGCTGAAGTTGGTGCGGCCTGCGCCGACCACCGCATCCTTGCCCATGTTGCCGAAGCCCAGGTTCGGGCCTCCGAGCCAGCCGGCTACAGGCTTCGAGAAACCTGTGCTGCTGACATATTGGTAGCCGGAGACCTTGCCAACCGTGGTCTTGGTCTTGTTGTACTGCGGCTTGCCGGTCAGGTCGGGACGGATCGAGTAGTCGCCGCCCAAACCAACCGTGTCACCGTAGCTGCCCGTGGGAGCGTATCCGCCGAACCAGGGCAAGCCGGTCTCGGAGACGATCGTGCCGGAGATTTCCCAACCGCCCAGCATGGTCCTCGACATCCCAGAGGCATGATTGAAGAACGGCAGCTTGTACTCGTAGTTGCCGCTGAAAACCTGACGGCGATCCAGAGCACCGGAGCCCTTGTCGTACTTCAGGTTCCAGGGATTGCGGGTGGGGTTGTTGTTGTCCACGTCTACGCTGCCCGGTGTCGAATCGATCTGGTGCGCGTAGGTGTAATCCAGTTCAAAGCTCAGTCCATGCTTGTTCTGCTGGCGAAGGCCTACCTGGAAGCTGTTGTAGGTGCCGGTTTGGGTGGTGGATTGCTGCCTGAGGTTGCCAAAGCCCGGATAACTCTTGTTTGACAGGGTGTTGACAGTCGAGAGGTTCCCGGCTGCGGCAACCTGGCGGCTGATTGCGCAAGCGCCCTGTATAAAGCCAACTTGCCCAGAGTTCGCGGTGATCTGGCAGTCAGCCGGGGCTGTGAGTGGCGTGCTCAACGGGAAGTTATTGATCGGGAGCCAAACGTTCTGGTGCCAATCGAGGTTGCCGACATACTGCGCGATCATGATCAGCGCGGGAGCGATTTCATGCTGCACGCCCAGGCTGTACTGCGCCGATGCCGGATTCGGATAGTAGGGGTTCAGCGAGTTGTAGCCCTGAGTGAAGGTCGGGGTGGATGCAGCTGTCCCAGACTGCCAGTTGAAGCTCGGATTGGTGAATTCGACGGTTCCGGCAGCGGGCTGGCTGATGAAAGGAGGCGAGCCGGCCGCGTCGTAAATGTCGTTGCCCTGGATGCGCTCATAGAAAGTGCCGAAGCCGCCGCGCAGGATGGTCTTCCCGTTGCCGAACATATCAAAGGAGAAACCGACCCTGGGCATGAACGTCTTATAGTCGTTCTTGACCAATGCGGTGGGTGTGCCTCCCTGGCCGGCAATATCCACGCCGTTCATGTAGAAGGTGCCGATCGAGTTGGTCATCAGGAAGGGAGCGCCGGGTGCAAAGGAGCCGTCGGAGTTGAAGCTGGCTGCCGTGGTGAGACCCGGATTGTAGTGCTTTGGATTGAAGTTGGAAACCTGGTTGTTGCGTTCCCAGGTATGCGGCATCATGTCGTAGCGGAAGCCGTACTGCACACTCAACTGGCTGTTCACATGCCAGTTGTCTTCGGCATAGGCCGAAATCGTGCTGTTCACGTAGTGGTTGATGGGATTGGCGTTCGCCTGTGAGAAGGCGGCGTTGCCGCTGTCGCCATTGGCCAGGCCGAGCAGGAAGTCCAGATAGGAATCGCCCGTGAGCTTGCCCTCGGGGGCGCCTGAAACCCACTTGTCATCGAACCTGTAGTCGCCCTCGGAATCCTTACCGATCACCTGGTTCTTGGTGTACCGGTTGTAGCCGCCGCCGAACTTCATCTGATGTTTGCCCTTGGTCCAGGACAGGCCAAAGACCTCGGCAAAATCCTCGGCGCCATTGGTCCAAGGATCGTTTCCAGGACCCCACGACGTGCCGACCGTGCTCCATTCGATGTCAGGCAGACGATTGCCCACGTCGTTGGCGGCCGCGAAGTAGTTGCCCGTGCTCCAGCCAGAGGGCTTCACAAAACTGGCGCCGCCCGCCGCTACCGGAAGGATCGCGATCTTGTTGCCGTTGTAGTTGAATGCCGCTTCAAGCAGCACGTTGGGCGTCAGCGTGCCGGTCAGCTTGACGACTGCGGCGTACGCCGGGTTGCTGAAGTTCGAGCCGATGGTCGGATAGCTGTCGCCCTGCCACTCGGGAGTGGCTTCGACCGTGTCCATCGCGTCATGAATGTAGTGGCCGAAGAGCTGCCACTTGTCGTTGAAGTTGTGATCGATGCGGAAAAGATCCTCACGCACCGTGACGGGTAGATGGCCGCCGGTCGGCGTATAAGTTCCGTCTGCGCTGTTGGTCGAAGCAGGCAGATTCTTGGTGGCGTTGAACAGAAGGGCATTGGGATCCAGCAGGTTGGCCGGAATCGTATTGTTCGGGAACGGCTGGCCCATGGTCAGGCCGTCGCCCTGAATCTTGGCAACCATTGCTGGATCGGAGACTGTCGGCACAATCACCGCCGTGGCGGGATTGTAGATCGGAATCGCGTAGTTGAAAGTCGACGCCGATGTGACGATATCCGCGGCGGGAAGAGTCTTGATCGAATTGGTCGAAACGCCCGTTACTTCCCGGCGCCACTCTTCGTTGTAGAAGAAGAAGGTCTTCTGCTTGGCGGAGTTGTAGAGGTGAGGAATGAACACCGGGCCGCCGATGTTGGCGCCGAAAACGTTGTAGCGCAACTCCGACTTTGGGGCTTTTTGCCCGTTGTTGTCGTCGAAGTAGTTGTGCGCATCCAGCGCGTCGTTGCGGTCAAACTCCCAAGCGCCGCCGTGGTACTTCTTGGTGCCGCTCTTGATGGACATGGTGATGGTGCCGCCCGAGGCGATGCCGTAATCGGGAGGATAGTTGCTGGCCAGCACCTGGAACTCGCCCAGTGCATCCTGAGAAGGCATGACGGACATCTTGCCGCCGGAGCCGCGGTCATACGCCTCTGCGCCGTCAATCATCCAGACGTTGTGCGCCTGGTTCAGGCCGTTGAAGCTGATCGCGTAGTTGGCGGTCACGGAGAATGGGCTCTCCATGTCGGGCAGGTTGCCGCTGACGCCCAGGCCCAACGCTGCAAGGCCGATGACGTTGCGGCCGTTGGTGGGCAGTTCGGTAATCTGCTGCTCGTTGATGAGCGTACTCACCACGTTCGAGTCGCTCTGTACCGCCAGGGCGTCGGCTTCGACGGTGACGGTCTGCGTTTCGGAACCGATGGTCAGCTTGACGTCTACGCGAAACGTCGCGGAAATGTTGACCACAACGCCGGTTTGCGCAAATGACTGGAAACCCTTGGCGGTGATCTTCATGTTGTAATTCGCGGCATTCAATCCGGCAATCTCGTACAAGCCGGTGCTGCTGCTGATGGTGGTGTGAACTGCGCCTGTGGCCGGATCGGTGAGAACGATCTTCGCTCCCGCGACGACCGCACCTGTCTGGTCAGTGATGATGCCGGTGACCGACGAATTGGCCTGTGCAAATGCTGTCACGCACGCCAATACGAGGAACAGCGGCAACAGGATGAACCTGTATCTCGCTTGTCTCATGTGACCTTCCTTTTCAAATTTGTTTCTGTTTGTGTTCCGTGTTTTTTTCGCATCTTGTCTGGCAGGTAGAAAGCCGGTCGATTGGGATCGTCTTTGCAGAAGCGCCACGGGGCTGGGTTCGACACCCATCCTGCGGCGTTTCAGCGCCATTGGCACGGCACTGAAAGCAGAATCAGCCATCCCGGAGCCCCGCGGATTTGCGGAGTACCTCGACAACTGCGGACGATCGGAACCGGGAGCCTTCAAAACCATCGATTCACCAGTGGGCCCTGAAGTGCGAATGGCCCTTCTCGATGCGTGAAGGGTGAGGAATGCCAGGAATCGAACCGATTTGCCTGGTTTCCGTCCTTCCGCCCTGCCCGTCTTTTCGGCCCTCCCCGAGCCTTTTTCGGGAAGTGTCGCGGCATCGTGATCGTGCCGGATTGCGGGCCTTTCTGTTCATGCCGGACTACTCCTCGAAATCCCGGCAATCTTTTCTGCTTCGAACCATCGGCGCGGCTTCTGGGGTGGCCGTAACTGTGCGCTGGAGGCTCGATTTCTCCATGGTCTGGAAGAATAAAATTCCGATCCTACGCTTTTTGGAATCCTTCTACTCAAACGATTGAGTTGGGATCGCAAAAGAACCCTTCCATGAAGCCGCGCACATTAAAAGCCCAGGACAGAACGTTTGTCAAGTACCTGTGAAGGTAGCTTTCTTGGTCCCCGTCGCGGTAGGGTGTCGGGGCGCGCATCGTAGCCATCAACTATCTATAAAATGAATAGGATAGGAGGCTGATTCCCCTTTTGGAGAGGTTCCATAATTGAACTTCATTCGCCGCCGCAAGGAGGTTTGCTCAGGCATCCCCCAATTAGTTGTCTTATCAGGTGATTTACTCGAACGCCACGCGGCGGCCTTGCAACGAAACTCCAACACTGGCGCTGATTTCTTCATAAGTTGGCTGGTAGCGATGTAATGAAAACGTTATCGAGAGGTTGAAAACGTTATCGCAGATACTTACTGAAAACGTTATCGCAATCGCGCCGCATCCCGTAGCTCCCGCGCCGTCGCCTCCAGAAAGGTTTCCACGCTCGCCCCCTGCGGCGCTTCCAGACCGGATTTTGCCTGGATGGCGGAGGCAATCCGCCCCGCAATTGTCGCGCGGGTGGCCAGGCTCATCTCCAATCTCCGGGCAAAAAATCCTTCCAGTACTTCCAGGTCCGCGGCCGACAGTTTCGCGATGCCGGTGGCCGGCAGGCTCAAGGCGGTATGCGGCTCGGGAAGCGGCGAGCTGGAAGCAAAAATCTGTGCGGTGAAGGTGCGCGCGCCGGACTCGCCCCACAGCGGTGCTTCCTCCTCCCGATCCCGCACCACCAGGGTGCCGGCCGCCAAATCGCCCAGCCTCTGATGCTGGCGAGTGACGAACATCGCAATCACGCCCACGGCATAGAAAGAGGGAAACTGGTCAACATAGCGGACCAGGTTGCGGGCCATGGACTCGAAGAGCCCGATGGCCCGTCCGGAGCGCTGAATCACGCGAATTCGCGCGATCCGCTTGCCCGGCGTGCGCCCGTTCCAGAAGGCCTCAAAGAGCGTGAAGTAGCCCCAGTTGCAAAGAAAGATTAGAAAAATCACGATGGCCACGGCCCACTGCCCCGAGAGGCGGGAAAACGCGCCCACGGCGGGCAAGATCAGCAGCGCCAACAGAAAGAGCACGATGAACCCCGCGCCCCAGATCAGGTAATCGATCATCAGCGCGATAAATCGGCTGCCGATCCCGGCCAGCGGCATCTCGATCTCCACCAGTTCCGGGGTATCGATGCTAAGCTGATCTGAATTCAGGTCCATGGCGCAAATCCTCTCCAACCAGTGGCTTCTCAAACGCCGGCCCTACTGGGACCGGTTGGCCTCGCTGTTGGGCCAGGCGGATTCGAGCGGCTTGTCCCAGCTCTCCCGCGCGGAACTCCAGGAGATTGCGCTGCTCTATCGCCAGGCGGCCGCCGACCTTTCGGTGCTGCGCCAGGACGCGACCGCACGCACCTACGCCCTGCATGTGAATCAGCTTCTGGCTCGCGCTCACCATATCATCTATTCCGGCCGCAAGACGAATCTCGCCACCTTGTACCGCTTTCTGCGCGACGAGTATCCGGCGGTGTTTCAGCGCCAGATTGGCTATGTCGTGGCCGCCGTGGCCGTCTCCGTGGCCTGGGGGCTGCTGGGCGCGGCGCTCACCGTTGCGCGGCCGGAGTTCATGCGCCACTTTGTCGGGCCGCAGATGATCGCCACCATGGAGCGCCATGAGATGTGGACACATTCCATCGTCAGCATCGCACCGATGGAAACCAGCGCCATCATGACCAACAACCTCACGGTCAGCTTTGTCACCTTCGCCAGCGGCATCGTCTTCGGACTGGGAACCTTTTTTTATCTCTATATCAATGGAATGATGCTGGGGGTGATCGCCGCGGCCTGCGCGCACTACGATATGTCGCTGGCCCTGTGGAGCTTTGTGGCGCCGCACGGCGCGCTGGAACTGCCTTCGATCGTGATTGCCGGCGCGGCTGGCTTCCGCCTGGGCCACGCCATGCTCTTTCCCGGCGCCCTGCGCTGGAAGGACTCGGTGGCGCGCGGCGGCATTGAGGCGACGCAGCTGGTTTCAGGCATCATTCCATTGCTGGTGATTGCCGGCTGCCTGGAGGGCTTCTTCTCGCCGTCGCAAGCGCCGGTCTGGCTCAAATTCTCGGTGGGGGGCCTGCTGTTTACGCTGCTCAACCTGTGGCTCTTCCGCCCGGTCGCGCCGATCCGCCAAGAGGACTGAGGCAGGACTCGCTTTTTGCTACTATTTGCGGATGGCGCGTCCGGATGCGGCCGCGGCGGCGTCGGGCTGCGGCGCCTTGGGGGCCGGAGCGATGGCCGGGTCCCAGTAGAGCAGGCGACCGCAACTATCGCAGGTGAGCAACTCACCCTCGCGGAGCTGGTTCCAGGTCTGGGCGCGGATGCCCATGCGGCAGCCGGTGCACTGCATGTTGTCTACACGGGCCACGGCGGTGCCGCGCGAGACCACGAGGTGGTCGAAGCGGGCCAGCCACTCGGGCTCGATCAGCAGGCGGACGGCTTCGCGTTCTGCATTGCGGCCAAGCAGTTCGTGCGACAGTTCGGCCCGGCGCAGTGCGATGCGGGCGCGGGTCTTGTCCAGCACGGTGGCCAGAGCCTCCACCTGGGCGCGGGCAGCGGCCAGCGCCGTCTCCTGGGCCTCCGTGCGCTCCAGGCTGGTGTATTCCTCGGCGTCCAGACGCTCGTTTTCCACTTCGGCAAACTGGATTTCTTTCTCCATGGCCTCGGCCTGGGCAGGCGTGGTCACCGTGTCCAGCTGGGCGCGGTAGCGGGATGCCTTCTGCCGATGGCCAGCAGCTTCGCGCTCCAGCCGGGTGCGCAGAGTGTCTTCGCGGCTAAGGGCGTCGGAAGCCGCTGCGGCCTGGCGTTCGGCGGCCTGCAATGCCGTCTCCACCTGGGCGGCTTCAGCGGGCAGGGCCCGTGCGGCCTGGGAAAGGCGGGTGCGCTCCAACTCGATCGCTTGCAGCTTTACGAGGTTTTCAATGAGTTCATGCACTGTGCCAAGAAGTTTACGGCATGTACCGGCCATTCAGAAAATGCGAGGGGCAAGGCCGGAGTGGATTCCGCAACGGTTTGCATCCATCGGGCTTTCTCCGAGACGGAACGGTTCACCTCCGACACCGCGCCGGAGCGGCAAAGTAGGGGCATTTTGGCCTCGTTTTTGCGTCATTTTTGGCCATAAATGGCCAAAAAACGGCCAAAATCGGGCCAAAATCGGGCAGTTCCCGTTACTGTTCAGTTAACTATGTATTTTTGTATAATGTTCATTCAATGATGCTTACATGAATTTCGTCGTTGAAAAAGTGATAATAACACTATGGGGGGTGGGGTAAACGGCAGAAACCGCCCGATTTCCTGTTTGGAAACAGGGATGGAGCTGCTTATATTGTGCACGAGATGAGTTTAATTATCTGCAAGCACCTGCGGTGCGGCCAACTGCCTTCGGCCGGTCCGCGCCAGAAAGAAGGCGCGGAATCGGTGCGGTTGGACACCTGGCCGGGGCTGAATGAGGGCTGAGGTTTCCCATCCTTTCGCGATGGAGCTGCTGAAGGATGGGGCCCATTTCAGGGGCGGGGAAAGGGGGCCACCCGCCGATGCGGATTAATTCATATCAAGCGTAAGCAAGCGAACCTTCTTGAGCGGGATTATCAATCCGTAGCCTTCATTTAAAGACTCAAACTCAAATCGGGTACGCCTCTTGTTCGCAAACTCGATCCATGGCGGATCTTCCAGGAGACCGCGTCCCCCGACGTAACGGTATTTCCGACCGCGGCGGGCACCGTGCAATTGGACCCAGTTTCTAGCACACTCCTCGATGTCAACAAAGCACTCTTGTCCCGCCTCGTCAAAGTATTCCACTCGCTGTGGAGTCACGCATTTGATGCACGCATTCGCTACGCCAATCCCAACGATTTCAGGCTCCATCTGGTTCACTTGGGATCCCCCCGATTGTATTAGGCGTGTAGCCACGGTCTTGAGATTCCTTTCTAATCACGATGAGGGTGCCCCCCGGTCCCCAAAAGCGAGGGACCGGGGCCACCGTCAACTTGATAAAACACTGTATGAGACCAAGGCCACCCGCCTCCTGTTGCCTTCCCACTGGAACTGTGAAATACTCCTGTTGGTAGCCAAAATGAAGAATGCGAAGCAGAAAGCGGATGTTCCACACGGCACGTTGAGCCTGATGGTTCTGAAGACCCTGGATGTGATCGGGCCGCTAAATGGGTACGCGATTGCCCGTCGGATCGAGCAGATCAGTGGGGATTTGCTAGCCGTTAATCAGGGCACCTTATATCCTGTGCTGCTGAAGCTGGAACAGGAAGGTGCGATTGCGTCTGAGTGGGGCGCATCGGAGAACAACCGCCGCGCACGGTTTTACCGGGTGTCGCGATCCGGACGCAAACTGCTCCAGACTGAGACTCGAGACTGGGAGCAGACGACCGCAATTCTGGGGCGCTTCTTTGAATTGAAGGCGGAGGATTTGACGTGAGAAGTCTGAGACGGTTCTTGGCCCGTGCGGCCAACTTTGCCACACGGCGAGACGACCTGCGGCTGCGGGAAGAGATGGAAGAGCATTTATGTGAGCAGACTAGAGAGTACGTTCGCGCCGGCATGTCGCCGGATGAGGCGCGCCGCCAAGCGGTGCTGAAGTTCGGAGCCGTGGAGGCAGTCCGCGAAAAGTATCATGCCGAACAGGGGATTCCACTCCTCGAAGAGCTTGCACAGGATATCCGCTATGCTTTACGCCTGTTGGCCAGGTCGCCTGGGTTCACCATCGCTGCCGTCATTACTCTGGGCCTCGGTGTGGGCGTGAACGCATCCTTGTTTTCGCTGATCTACGCGATAGGCATCCGCTACCTGCCTGTCAAAGACTCGGCGAGCCTCGTCAGCATCTATCAGCAGTATCGCGGACAGGTTCATGCGCGCGGCGTCTACGGCTCACCGTATTACTTGTCTTATCCGGAATACGCCAATTACCGTGATCGCAATAGCACGTTTTCCGGTTTGGCGGCCTATGCTGAAACTGGACTCGCGCTTGGCGGTGCCGCTCCCCAGCCGGTCTCAGGACAATTGGTTTCCTGCAATTATTTCTCTGTACTTGGCGCCGAGTTTAGCGTTGGACGTGGATTCAACGCAGACGATTGTCGCGCCTCGGCTGCGCCGACTGCGATCCTCAGCCACAGATTCTGGCAAAGCCACTACGGCGATAGTCGCAGCGTGATCGGCAATACGCTCACTCTCAACGGTCAGTCCGTTACCGTCGCCGGTGTGGCACCTGCTGGGTTTTCCGGGACGGAACTTCAGGTTCCCGATGTCTGGGTCCCGGTTACGATGGCTCCTCAACTTCTGCCGATGACGTTCGACTCGCGTGACTGGCTAGCCTTGGGGAATGTGAGCTGGCTTCAAGTCATCGGCCATCTGAAACCAGGCATTTCACGCCGGGCGGCGCGGACCGAACTGGCGGTTCTGGCCCACCAAATGGATGCAATTCATCCCGGCCGGCAAACAGTCGTCATCGTAAATGCCGGTTCACTTGTGAATAATCCCGAAGAGCGTACCGACGGCCTCTGGATCGGCGTCGCTGTGTTTATGTTGGGAGCTCTGGTTCTCACGATGGCATGCACCAACCTTGCGAACCTGCTTCTTTCACGGGGTGCGAAACGTCAACATGAACTGGTGACTCGGCTTGCGCTCGGCGCCACCCGCCGCCGGCTGCTCAGCCAACTTCTCACAGAGAATATGCTCCTATCCGCGCTTGGGGGCCTGGCCGGGGTAGCGGTCATGCTCTCGCTTACGCCAGTGATCATCCATTTACTTCCGGGAATGCCCTCTGGCCCCTTGCCGCTGGATCTGGCTCCGAACTTCACGACGTTGTTGTTTGCCCTCATTGCCACCTTAATGGCAGCGCTTCTCTCCGGGGTAGCCCCGGCGCTCCAGGCAACTGGCCCAGACCTACTCACGGCATTGAAGGAGGGCGGTGCAGCCGCGGGTCACGGTCGCCGGCGAGCGCGCCTTCGTGACCTTCTGGTGATCACGCAGGTCGCAGGCTGTGCCTTGCTTCTGGGGCTGGCTGGACTCCTAGCCCGCGGCTTGCATCGCGCTGAGATCGTCGCTCCGGGTTTTGCAACCCAGAGTGTTTATGTCCTCTCTTTCGATCTCTCCGAACGCGGCTATAACGGAACACGCGCTCTCGGGTTCGCGCGTGAACTACGTGAGCGTCTCGGAGCTTTTTCTGGGACGGCTGGGGTGGCGAGTTCAACTGTGCTTCCTGGCGTTAGTGCCGATTTTACGGGAGTCACGATCCCCGGCACGGATTACCGTGGAGAGCAGGTCCTCGCCAACTACGTCTCCGCGGATTATTTCAGAACAATGGAGATCCCTATCCTGCGTGGGCACGCATTTGCCGGAGAAGAGCTTCACGCTGGTGGCCTATCGCCCGCGCTCGTTAGCACCGCCATGGCGCAGCGATTCTGGCCGACTGAGAATCCTGTTGGCAAGGAATTCCAGGCCGGACAGAATCGCAGGTATCAAGTTATTGGGATTGTTCCGAACGTGAGCACGCTGCATCTGGGCCAGGAGGATGGGCCTCTCTTTTATGGGCTCATTACCGACACCGGCGCCGCAGCGGATGCCAAAATGTTCCTCCGTGCAAACCGAGATGCTTCGGGTGCCGTTTCCGCCATTTCAGCCCTTGTTCGACAAATCGATCCCAGCGTGACAGTTACGACCGAGCCGTACCAGCAAATCCTCAGCGAACAGCTCTTGCCTGCTCGTCGTGGGGCCGTTCTCGTGAGCGCCCTCGGCTTGCTGGCATTGCTGCTTGCTGTTGTAGGTGTTACAGGCGTGGTTTCTTTGGCTACCAGTCAGCGGGTGCGCGAGATCTGCATACGCTTAGCCTTTGGAGCGCGGCGTCATGATGTTGTGGTCCTGCTTCTTGGCCACGGGTTGAAACTTGTCGCCATCGGGCTGGCCGCCGGGCTTGGCGTCGCAGCCGGCTTAGCTTTTCTGCTGGCCAGTAATGGCCTGCTTTTTGGAGTCAGTCCGATTGATCCCGCGGTTTTCCTAGGCACAGCGTCTGTGTTGTTCTGTTCTGCCGTGTTGTCTATGCTCTTTCCCGCGTTGCGCGCTATCCGCGTTGATCCGGTTGCCGCACTGCGTTCCGAATGACTTCTGCGAGACCCACTGCCGATGACACAGCAAGGTCGGGTGCCTCACCGGGCGGATGCGGGTAATCCAGAGGTGCTGCATTCAACTGTTGACGGGCCAAAGCGCTCATTGAGACTGGTCTGCACCACGAATTTGGATAGGTATCGAAAACGCCGTTGGGTCCAGAAATGCCATGCAGTCTGGATTTTCCGCTAGCAGGCAACTACCGGAGAGCGGTGGATCGAATGGACGGCTGAAAAGCAACTGCAGATCCTTCCGCTGCGCGTCAGGATGACAGCGTTTGTGGTGGGGATGACAGCGGTTGGGGGGTGATGACAGCGGTTGCGATGGGGATGAAAGCGAATTGGCAAGTTGGCGAGCGGCGGGCATCGACGCGGGTTTCATTGCCTGGGGGTCGGCTATGCCGGTGGACGACTGATACAAAACATGCGATTTTCAGACGCAAACGGAGTTTTTTCGCAGCCTGTTTGGTTTCCGAGGGAATGCGGCTCGTCAAAAGGGCTCATTCAGAGACCCCCTAGTGGTGTCCACCACAAATAGGGTCAATTGCCGATGCGCGAGAATGGGATGAAAACGTAGAAGAGACTTCCCTCAGGGCCTAAACAGGCTGCGGAAAAACTCCTGAATTCGCGCAAGGTGCACCAAAAACAAACCGCAGGGGCTAAAGCCCCCGTTATTTTTCAACCACTTACGGCACGACTAAAGTCGTGCCCTTTCAAAACATAAACGACCATCTGTGTGGCGGACACCACTAGTGCATCGCTCCGGCTCCCGAACTCTTCCCTGGCACGTTCTTGCTGAGCAGGAAGGCCAGCACCACCAGCCCTACCGACATCCACGACAGTTCCATGTACACATCCTGGTAGCCCTGCATCTGTGCCTGGCGGTTGAGCTGACCGTAGAGAGAAGCCAGCGCCATGCCGCTGCCGTTGGCCCCGCCAAACGCGCCGCCGAAGAAGCCGCTGAGCGCCTGCGTGTGTTGCTGGAAGGCGATCGACCCCGACTGCATGGCGCTCTGCAGGTGCTGCTGGTGCCAGGTGGACCGGCTGGTCACCTGGGCGCTGGTCACGGCGATCAGGATGCTGCCGCCGATGTTGCGCACGAAATTGATGAGGCCCGAAACCTGGTTGCTCTGCTCGCGCGGCATCCCCACATAGGCCGCGTTGGTGATGGAGATGAAGCAGAAGGGGATGGGCAGCATCTGCACCACGCGCAGCCAGGAGGCAGCCGGAAAGGTCATTTCAAGGTTGGTCACGTCCGCCGCATAGCGGAAGGTGACCACAAACATCAGGAAGCCCACCACCGCCAGCGTGCGCGCGGAAACCTTGCCCGTGGCGTAGCCGGCCATGGGCATCACAAAGACCAGCGCAATGCCGCCGGCGGTCAGCGCCATGCCCGCCGTGGTGGCGGTCCAGCCCAGCAACTGCTGCAGAAACTGCGGCTGCAAGACGGTATTCGCGTTCAGCACACCGCCCACCAGCATCATCAGAAAACAGCAGATGGCGAAATTTTTGTACTTGAAGAGCTTGAGGTTGATCAGAGGGCTTTTATGCTGCCACTCCCACGCCACCAGCCCCACCATAGAAGCAACGAAGACGAAGCAGAAGAAGCGAATGAAGCCCGAGGCGAACCAGTCGTTTTCCTGGCCCTTGTCCAGCATGATCTGCAGCCCGCCCATGGCCAGGGTCAGGAAGCTGAGGCCCATGTAGTCCATGTGGCGCAGACGCGAGCGGTCGGGCTTGATCCACGGCGGATCCTCCACCAGCCGGCTGACCAGCAGGAAGGCCAGAATGCCCACCGGGATATTGATGAAGAAAATCCAGCGCCAGGAGAAATTGTCGGTGATCCATCCGCCCAGGGTTGGCCCGATGGAGGGGGCCAGCACGGCGACCAGCCCGTAGAGCGCAAAGGCCTGTCCGCGTTTCTGCGGTTCAAAGGAGTCCGCCATGATGGCCTGGGCCATGGGCTGCATGCCGCCGCCGCCGGCGCCCTGCATAATGCGGAAGAGCAGCAGCATGGGCAGCGACAGCGCCGCGCCGCACAGGAAGCTGGAGACGGTAAAGATGACGATGCAGAGAAGAAAGAAGTTACGGCGTCCAATCACGCTGGAAGCCCAGGCGCCAATGGGCAGCACGATGGCGTTGGCCACCAGGTAGCTGGTCAGCACCCAGGTTCCCTCGTCGGTGGATGCGCCCAGCGTGCCCGCGATGTGGGGCAGCGCCACGTTGGCGATGGAGGTGTCCAGGACCTCCATAAACGCGGCCAGCGCAACCGTCATGGCGATCAGCCAGGGATTCACCCTTGGCTTCCACGGCATCACTGCGCCTTGGCTCGGGTTTTGCACGGTCTTGGCCGCGGATGCGGCGGCGTGCGCCGCTGCCGGCTCGATATCGGACAAGAAACTTCTCCTTGATGGTTGTCGATTGTGTCTGCCGGCGGCCGGGGAAGCACGGCCTTCGACAGGGAGGATAGGGATGAAGAGCCCTGCGCCTCCTGGAATAGCCAGAAGTCTTGCGGCGTGGGCCGGTTATCTTTAGATTCGCCTGGACGATGATGGGTTCATGGAATCCGGGCTGTTTTGGTACGTCCGGCAGAGGAAATGGGACGCCGCGGAATGCGCCCCGCCCCCAGTTCGGCTATTTGAGCGCGGCCGCCGATGCGCCCGGCAAGCCCGGTGCGGCGGCTGCGGAGAATTTGGGGGTTCGCCAGCCGACCAGGGCAATGGTCAGAGCCACCGCCTGCATCAATACGATGAAGGCCACGCAGGCGGGCCACTTGCCCAGCGCCCAGAAGGCTCCTGGAACCACGCCAGCCGCGGTGCCGCCCAGGTAGTAGCAGGTCAGGTAGAGCCCGGCGGCGGTCACGCGCGCCTCAGGAGGCGCTGCCACCCGCAGATGGCTTTGTGAGGCGGTCTGGGCGATGAAGACGCCGGAGGAAACCAGCGCCAGCCCCAGGATGATGACGGCGAGCGAGGGGGACAGCGTGAGCAGGACGCCGGTCATGGAGCAGACGATGGCGCCCGTAATCCCGGCGCGCAGCCCGACGCGGGTGATCAGGAATCCGGCGGCAGGCGTGACCACCAGCCCGACCAGGTAGACGAAGAAGAGTGAGCTGAGCGCGGTGGTGGAGAGCAGAAACGGCGCCGCGGCCAGGTGGAAGCCGATCCAGGAAAAGACGCCGACCAGGGAAAAGAGAACGTTGAATCCGACCGCGAAGGTGGCCACCAGCCGGGGACGCCGGAAGAGTTCCTGCACCTGGTAGGGAAATGAAAGGTGCGTGGGCGGCGGATTTCCGGCCTTCGCCGTCGAGGTCCGTAGCGCGCGGGTTCCTTGGGGCAGCCAGGCGGCCACGGCTCCGGCCCCTGCCAAAGCCACCACGCCCAGCACCAGGAAGCTGACCCGCCAGTTGAACCGGTCGGCCAGGATGCCGCTCGAAATCCGTCCTACAAAGCCGCCCAGCGCCGTTCCGCTGACGTAGAAGCTCATGATGAGCGCCACGCGGTTCGGCGGCCACTCCTCGCCAATGTAGGTGACCACAACGGCGACAATGCCGGGGATCGTGATGCCCTGAAGAAACCGCCAGAAGATGAGCTGGGCGAGGGTGGTGGAGGTGGCGGCCAGCAGGGTGGGCAGCGCCACGCCGATGAGCGAAATCACAATGACCCGCTTGCGCGGCAGCCGCTCGGTCAGCGCTCCGAAGAAAGGCGCGGAGAGCGCCACGCCGAGGGTTGCGGCAGAGACCGTCATGCCCACGCCGGTCTTCGAGGCATGGAAGAGGTGCGTCAGCAGGGGCAGCAAGGGCTGCGTGCAATACAGCTCAAGAAAGGCGCAGACCCCGCAAAGAGCAACTGCGGCGGCAGCCCAACCGCCGGGCTCGCGACGAATTTGTGCAGGGTGTTCCAAGGAACAGGATAGCGGAATGCGGCTGCGCGGGTCCCAAACGTGGGCGCGGGCGTGGCTGAGCCGGCGTCCCGGCAGGGGATCCGGGAACCTGGATTTCAAGTGAAAAAGGATAGAATCGTTTGCGAAACACGAAATCGTAAGCGCAGGTTGACTGCGGAACGGGGACTCATAGTGAAGGATTGGGACGTGGTCATCGTCACGGCCTCTTCGGCGCGACAGGCCGAGCTTTACCGCGGCGAGATCGAGCGCCGGAGCTTGTCGGGGATGCTGCCGGAGGGTACAGAGTTTCTGGTGGTTCCTGATCCGGGCGACCGCAGGGTGGGCAGCGGCGGCGCGACCATTCATGCGCTGGGTGTGCTGGGCAAAGACCGGGAGTGGTGGGGCCGGCACCGGGTTCTGCTGGTCCACTCGGGCGGCGATTCGCGGCGTCTGCCGCAATACTCGCCGGGGGGCAAGCTGTTTGGCGTTCTGCCTTCCCGGACGCAGCCGCGCGGGACGACCACCGTCTTCGACGAAACCTTGACCCTGGCCGCGGCATGGGCCCAGGGAATCTCCAACGGGCTGCTGGTGGCTTCCGGCGATGTGCTTTTGCGGTTCGACGCGAAGCAGGTGGAGTGGAACCGGCCGGGCGCGACCGGTGTGGCCATGCGTCTGGATACGGAGACGGGAAGCCATCACGGGGTTTACGTGGTTGGGGAAGGCGATGAAGTCTATACCTTCCTGCAGAAGCCCACTCCGGCTGAAGTCAAGGCGGCGGGCGGCGTGCTCCCGGACGGTCGGGTGGCCGTCGATATTGGACTCCTCCGCTTCGACGCCGACCTGACGGTTGCGCTGTCGGAGTTGGCTGGGTTGAAATCGCTGCCCGCGGTGGACCTTTACGACCAGATCACGCGCGGGCTCACAGGCCAATGGAAACCGGAGAGCGACGCCGGGCTCTTCTGGCGGGAGCTGGGCCTGATCCTGCGCTCACCGGAACGGCCTGCGGGATTCCACTGCGCGGTTGTGGAGGGCGAGTTCCTTCACGCCGGCACGACGCACTCCTTTCGGGAACTGGCGGCCGGGTCGGGCGGATTTCTGGACAGCGTCATCGCCGGCACATGCATAGCAGGACATGAAGCGGTGATTCTGGAGTGCGACCTCGGCGGACCGGTGTCCGCCAGCCGCGGCGCCATCCTGCATGGGCTCACGGGTTTGAGCGGGCCGGTGGAAGTCCCGGAAGACACCGTGGTTCACCAGTTGCCGGTGAAAGGGGCCGGCGGCGCGGGCTGGGTGATCCGTGCCTACGGGGTCGAGGACAATCCCAAACAGGCGCTCGAAAACGCCACCTGGTTCAACCGTCCATTTCTGGGAGCGCTCGAACGGCTTGGCCTGACCCGCGCGGAGGTTTGGGCCCCGGGCGAAGCGCCAACCTTGTGGAATGCCGCGCTGTTTCCGGTCACCACGCCGGACGAGGCCTGGGCCTGTGCGCAGTGGATGATGGGGTACGCAAGCGGCTACACCGTGGAGCGCTGGCGCGCGGCGCAGCGGATGTCCCTGGCTGAAAGCGCACAGTGCACTGACGGCAAGGCCCTGGCCGAAGCGCGCAACCGCCGCATGCAAGGCATCTGGCAGGCAACAGCCGTTGAATTGGCGGAGTCGGGCGCGGATTTGCGGCCGCTGGTGGCAAACCTGCCCGGTTTGGCGCCGGCCGCCGCCGCGGGCCGTTCGCTCAGAACGCGCGCCGTGGAGTTGTGCAAGGACAACGCGGAAAACCTGACCCTTGCCGCCAGCCACCTGATGCAGGCGTCGCGTCTGCTGGACCGCGCGGGACTCGCGCAGGAGGCCGGCCTGGCCCAGGACGAGGCCTTCACCTGCATACAGAATGCGGTGCGCGCCGGGACCGCCCGCGATGAGAAACCAGCCCCCTCCGCCTGGCGCTTCCAGCGCGTTCATGTCTCGGCTCCTCCGCGCATCGATCTGGGCGGCGGCTGGTCCGACACGCCCCCCTTCTGCTTCGACTGGGGCGGCACGGTGCTGAATTGCGCCTTGGAGATCGATGGGAAATATCCCATCGAGGCGGAGATTCGGCGCATCGACGAGCCCCTCATCCGCTGCCAGGCGGACGGGCACGATTCCATTGCCGAATATCGAAGCGCGGAGGAACTGCTGGAACTGTGCGGGCCGGGGTCTCTGTTTTCAATTCCCCGCGCCGCGATGCAATTGCACGGCATTCCCGTCCACGGCCAGACCCTGAAAACGACTCTTGAGGAATTGGGCGGCGGCCTGGAGATTCGCTGCCGGGTGGAGTTGCCCATCGGCTCGGGCCTGGGAACCAGCAGCATTCTCGGCGCCACCGTGATTCGCGCCCTGGCCGTGATTTCCGGTCGCACACTCGGCGATCATGCCCTTTCGCAAGAGGTGATGCAGCTCGAACAGCGCATGACCACGGGCGGCGGCTGGCAAGATCAGGCGGGCGGCATCTTTCCCGGCGCCAAGCTCTTGATTACCGGCCCCGGCTTGCGCCAGCGCATCCGCGTGCAGCCCGTGGCGTGGACCGATCAGCGGCGCGCGGAATTCTGCGAGCACCTGGTGCTCTACAACACCGGCATTCAGCGCATGGCCAAGGATCTGTTGCAGCAGGTGGTCTCGCGCTATCTGGCGCGGGAAACAGCCACCATCCAGGTTCTCCACAGCATCAAGACCCTGGCTGTGGAAATGTCGTACGCCATGGCCGAAGGCGACTGGAAGCACCTGGGAGCGCTGCTGGACCGTCACTGGCAATTGAATCAGGTGCTGGACCCGCACACCACCAATGCGCCCATCAACGCCATCCTCGACCGCGCCCGCCCGTGGATTTACGGGGCCAAGCTGGCCGGCGCAGGCGGAGGCGGATTCCTCATGCTGCTGGCCAGGGATGCGGAGGCGGCCGCGGGATTGCGCGCCGCGCTCGCGCAGGAGCCTTCGGAGCGCGGCGCGGTGATGTCGTACCGTATCGCCGAGGAAGGGTTCCGCATTCAGACCAGCGGTCCGATCGCCTGAGGCGGCCCGTGGGCGCCCATCTTTTTCACAGCTTCATCGTGAAAATGTGGAAAACCTCAACCCTCATCGGGCCGCGTTCCTCAGGAACTGCGGCCCGCGCCCAGTAGTCAAACATCGGAAGCCAGATACGCATGGCCGGATTTATACTCCGGCCATGCGTAATTTGGTCCTTGCTGCCATACTTTCCCTGACTGCCTTTTCTCCCCTGGCCTTTGCACAAAATCCTGCCCAACCAAAGCCCGCCACCGCGGCGGAAGCGCAGGCCTTTGTTGACCGCGCGAACGCCGAACTGCTCAAGCTCACCACGGACGCCTCTCATGCCCAGTGGACCGCCGAAACCGACATCACCGGCGACACCGAAGCGACCTCGGCGCTCATCAACGAGCAGGCCACGGCGCGCGCTCTGGCGTTGACCGCGGAGAGCCATCGCTTCGACCACGTGAAGCTGCCGCCCGAGCTCAAGCGCCAGATCAAGCTGCTCCAGGTGAATGCCCCGGCCGCGCCCAAAGATCCCAAGCTGCTGGCCGAGCAGTCGGAGCTCGCCGCGCAACTCACCGGCATGTACGGCAAGGGCAAGTTCTGCCCGGACACGCCCGCGGGCCAGGAGCCTGCGCCCGGCGCGAAATGCCTGGGCATCGACGACCTTTCCGGCATCATGGCCAAGTCGCACGATCCGGAAGAGCTGACCCGCCTCTGGGTGGGCTGGCACGCCATCGGAGCGCCCATGCGTCCCAAGTACGCGCGCTTCATCGAGCTGCAGAACATCGGCGCCAGGGAGCTGGGTTATCAGGATACCGGCGAGTTGTGGCGCGCCGGCTACGACATGACGCCGGCCGAGTTTTCCACGGAGATGGAGCGCGCCTGGACGCAGCTCGAGCCCCTCTATCGCGAGCTGCACACCTACGTCCGCACGCGCCTGATTCAGAAGTACGGCAAGGCCGCCGACCGCGCTGACGGCATGATTCCCGCGCAATTATTAGGAAACATGTGGGCGCAGGAGTGGGGCAATATCTACGACCTCGTCGCGCCCACCGATCCCCAACTGGCGCAGTTCAAGCCCCTCGATCTGGAATCGGCATTGAAGCAGCAGATTGCGGCCAAAAATCCCGCCACGGCTCCGGCCTTCAACGCGGCCACCGACCTCAGTTCCGATGCGGGCCACGCCGCCAAGCTTGCCGCCGGCAAGGAGATGGTGCACTACGGCGAAAATTTCTTCACTTCGCTGGGCTTTCCCGCCCTGCCCAAGACTTTCTGGGAGCGCTCGCAGTTTGTGCATCCGCGCGACCGCGAAGTGGTCTGCCATGCCTCGGCATGGGATCTGGATTCGGTCGACGATCTGCGCGTGAAAATGTGCATCGAGGTCAACGCCGACTACTTCACCACCGTGCATCACGAACTGGGCCACAACTTCTATCAGCGCGCCTACGACCGCCAGCCCTTCCTCTTTCGCAACGGCGCCAACGACGGCTTCCACGAGGCCATCGGCGACTCCATTGCGCTTTCCATCACCCCGGCCTATTTGAAGACGCTGGGCCTGGCTGCAACCGAGCCGCCCGCCGCGGCCGACATTCCCTTGCAGTTGCGCACCGCTCTGGACAAGGTCGCGTTTCTGCCCTTTGCGCTGGCACTGGACAAGTGGCGCTGGCAGGTCTTCAGCGGCGAAATCAAGCCCGCCGATTACAACAAGGCGTGGTGGGCTCTGCGCGCCAAGTACCAGGGCGTGGTGCCGCCGGTCGAGCGTTCTGAAGCCGATTTCGACGCCGGCGCCAAGAACCACATCCCCACTAATGTCCCCTATGCTCGTTACTTTCTGGCCCGCGTCTACCAGTTCCAGTTCTACAAAGCGATGTGCGACGCCAGCGGCTACCAGGGGCCTTTGAACCGTTGCAGCTTCTACGGCTCCAAGGCCGCCGGCGACAAGCTCGGCAAAATGCTCGCGGACGGCCAGTCCCAGCCATGGCAGCAGACCCTGAAAGAGATGACCGGCACGGACCACCTGGATGCGCAGCCCATGCTCGATTACTTCGCCCCGCTCTACGCCTGGCTGAAGGCGCAGAACGCGGCGAATGCAGCGCACTAAATATTTTCTTCACGCCACCGGCCGCTACGGGTAGTGGTTGGTGGCGTATTTCGGATTCATTGACGAGTGTAGCCATAATGGCTACACTAACTCCAGGAGGTGCTCCATGCGCCAGGTTTCACTGCGTGAGTTCAGAACTCGCGGGGTTAAGGCCTTGAAGGAAGTCCCTCCCGGAGAAACCACTCTTCTGGTTGGCCAGAATGGCCCTGCATTCTTCCTGGTCCCTGTGTTTGGCGATGTTGTCAAGGAGGATCGCGAACTTAGGCGTGCGATGGCGCTGGCCAGCTTACGAGAGGGATGGCGTCTTGCCGAAGAGTCAGGAGCCAGCCTGGCAAGCGACGAAGAGATTGAAGCAGAGATCGACCGTATTCGCAGATTCCGTGAAGATGAGCTGGAATGCGCTTAATTGTTCTGGATACCAATGTAATCGTCTCTGCCGGTATCAGCTCCGTAGGACCACCTGCAAAGATCGTTGCGGATCTGGTGTTGAGCGGCATGATCCATATCGTGACCAGCCCCAAAGTCGCGGCAGAATACCGGGAAGTTGTCCGCCGCGCCAAGTTCCATCGTTACGGGTTTCCTCCTCTTTGGCTGGAGTACTTGATTGAGGAGAGCATGAGGCTTCCAGACCCAGCATCGTGGCCTTCTATTTGTCCCGACCCGAAAGACGCTCCCTTTCTCGCCCTGGCGCACGCAGCCGGGGCCTGGCTGGTGACAGGAAATCTCAAGCACTTTCCGAAACCAGTACGCAATGGAGTGACAGTGGTTTCGCCTGCTTCTTATCTGGCACATCTCGCAGGTGAGTAAGCCGGCGTTACCTCTCACGACAGCAGGTCTCTAACGGCGTCCGCAGCCGCGCGCAGAGTCTCCGGCTCGTCGCCAAAGCCAGCCATCCACATCACCTTCGGCTCGCGCCGGAACCAGGTCAATTGCCGCTTGGCATAGTTGCGATGGCCCTGCTGGGCCGCGGCGATTCCATCCTCCAGGCTCAATGTTCCCGCCAGCACCGCCAGAGCCTGGCGATAGCCCAGCGAATCCAGCGCCTTCACTGGTCCATAGCGGGCCAGTAAGCCGCGCGTCTCGTCGATCAGTCCGGCGGCAAACATTGCGGCGCAGCGCCGGTTGAGCCGGTCGTAAAGCGTCTGCCGCGGCGGGTTCAGCCCGATGCGCAGCAGCCGGAAGCCGGTCAGCGGGTCGCGCGCCATCACCTCTGAGAGCGGCTTGCGCGCCGCCAGGCAAACCTCGATGGCGCGAATCAGCTTGGGCGTATCGTTGGCGTGGATGCGCGCTGCCGACGCCGGGTCCAGCCGCATCAGCACCCGGTGCAGCCAGTTCTCCGTATGCTTCTGGCGGCTCTGTTCGAGTCGCGCGCGCAGCTCTGTCTGCCGCTCCGGTCCCGCAAAAAGCCCTTCGGTCAGCGCGCGCAAATAGAGCCCGGTTCCGCCGGTCACGATGGGCAATTTCCCCCGCCCGGCAATCTCGGCCAGCGCCGTCCGCGCAGCCCTGCTGTACTCGCCCGCGGTGTAGGGCTGGTTCGGGTCGGCAATGTCGATCAGATGGTGCTTGAGCCGCGCCCGCTCCTCTGCGGAGGGCTTCGCCGAGCCCAGATCCATGCCGCGGTAAACGGCCACCGAGTCGCAACTGACGATTTCGCCGCCAAACCGCTCGCCCAGGGCCAGCGAGAGCGCAGTCTTCCCGCTGCCCGTCGGTCCCAGCAGCAGCACCGCCAACGGCTCTGCCGCCGGATCCGTCGCCCTCACAGCCGCCACCACCCCGGCGGAAAAATCCAATTGGGATGGGTGTGGAAGAGTCTCCAGACCAGAATCGCCGCCGCCACCAGCAGCAGGCCGAAGACCTGGTAGCGCCGGTAGATCTCGCGCTGCCGCTCGCGCCGCGTCTTCTCGGCCGCTTCCTGAAAGTACGGTTTGATCGGCGTCTGCGCCATGGCGGGTCACTCGGAACAGTCCAGGGGGCCGGATGCGCCGGCACACCACGCATCAGTATAGGGGAAGGCTGCCTTGCCCTCTCCGCCCGCCGCCGGTCCTACGGGAAAAAAGCGCCCAGGGTTTATCATCGAAAATGGTGCGGGTCGGGTAGTTCCGCCTGATTTTTACCCTTGTTCGGCAGGCCGGTCGAGCCGTCCGAACAGGAAATTCCTGAAAAGAACGGATGGCCATGCGAGCAAAGACTGCGGTAGTGCTTGGCGCCCAATGGGGCGACGAAGGCAAGGGCAAGATTGTGGACGTGCTCAGCGAGCGCTTCAGCGCCGTGGCGCGCTATGCCGGCGGACACAACGCCGGGCACACGGTCATCCACGGGGGGCAGAAGTTCATCTTGCAACTCATCCCCTGCGGCGTGCTGCGGCCGGGCTGCAAGGGCGTCATCGGCAACGGCGTGGTGCTGGACCCCATCGCCTTCCTCAAGGAAGTCGCCAAGCTGCGCGATCTCGGCATCGATGTGGATGGACAGCTCTTCGTCTCCAACCGGGCGCAGGTGATCCTGCCCTACCACCGCATGATCGAGCTGGCCGCGGAAAGCGCGCCGGGCCGCAAGAAGATCGGCACCACCAGCCGCGGCATCGGGCCGGCGTATGAAGACAAGATGGCGCGCAGTGGCCTCCGCATTGTGGACCTGCTGCGGCCGGATCTGCTCAAGACGCACATCGAGGCGGCTTGCGGAGAAAAGAACGCCATTGCCCACGCGCTCTTCGGCACTGACCCGCTGGATCCCAGCAAGATGTACGACGAGTACGCGGCGGCCGCCGAGCAGGTGCGCCCCTTTGTCACCGATACGGGACGGCTGCTCCACGGCGTCCTGGCCGCGGGTGGCTCGGTCATGTTTGAAGGCGCTCAGGGAACCATGCTGGACATCGACCACGGAACCTACCCCTTCGTAACCTCCTCCTCGTCCACGGCGGGTGGCGCGGCGACGGGCACCGGCGTGGGCCCCACGGCGATCGGCACCGTGATCTCCGTGACCAAGGCCTATGTGACGCGGGTCGGCGAGGGACCGTTCCCCACTGAGATTCACGAGGCCGTGGGCGACCACCTGCGCGCACGCGGACAGGAGTACGGCGCGGTTACCGGCCGGCCCCGCCGCTGCGGCTGGCTCGATATTCCCCTGCTCCGCTACTCCAACCAGGTCAACGGCGCCGAGTGGCTGGTCATCACCAAGCTCGACGTGCTCGACGAACTGGAAGAGATTCCCATCTGTGTGGCCTACGATATCGATGGCAAGGTGACGGACGAGATTCCTGCCGACGTGTATGGACTGGAGAAGATCAAGCCCGTCTACACCAAGCTCAAGGGCTGGCGCGAATCCACCGAGGGCATTACCGAGTTCGACCGGCTGCCCAAGGCGGCGCAGGAGTATCTGCGCTTCCAGGAGCGGGAGAGCGGCGCGAAGATCGGCATGGTTTCCACCGGTCCTGATCGGGACCAGACCATGGCGTTGCCGGAGTTTGCTGCGGCGCTCGACCAAATTCACGCGTAAACTGGAGAAACCCTGCGGGGCTCATTGCCACCAGAAAAGAGGAAAACGCTCGTATGATCAGCTTTTTGGTCCGGATGAAGTTTACCCCCGAAGATCGCGCTGAAATTGCCGATGTGTTGCGTTCGCTGGCCTTGGCCTCGCGCCAGGAGGAGGGCTGCGTGAGCTACGTTCCCCACTACGCCGAGGGGGACCCCGATACGGTTCTTATCTACGAACAGTACAAGGATGCCGCTGCGCTCGAGGCGCACCACAAGTCGGAGCACTTCAAGCAGTACGCCGTGGGCGGCTTCTACCAGAAGCTGCGCGAACGGAATCGGGAAGACCTCGTAGCTCTCGTTTAAGGTAGCTCTCGTTTAAGGCCCTCCACCGTCCAACCCGCGTGAGTCTCGCCATGGGAGCGGCGGCGGCGTGCGCGGGGAGATGGATACATCCTCAGATGCGCATTGTCTGTCCTGAATTGAATTGACCGGCGCAACCTCTCGGGGCTACCATCCGTTACGCTTATGCAAGGAATCAAGACCAATCCTTCCACGCCCATCCATCTTCGGATGGGCCATGTTCTGGTACTCATTCCAGTGCTGTTAGCAGTTCTCTTCGCAGCCTCCGCGCCACTCCTTTATGCCGGGATGCCCAGGACGCAGAAGCACGAGAGCCGCCGCGAGATCGACCAGCTGGAAGAAATGTGGCGGAATGCGGTACTCAAGGCCAACACCGCCGCCGTGGATTCCCTGCTGGCCGACGACTACCTGGCCATCACCCCCAACGGCACGCTGCAAACCAAGGAGCAGACACTGGCCCTCATGCGTTCAGGCCAGGTCCGTTTCACCTCGCTTGAGCTCTCCGACCGCAAGGTGCGCTTCTACGGCTCGACGGCGCTGGTGACCTCGCGCGCCGAGGTCAGTGGCGCCACTCCGGCGGGCGATATCTCCGGCAGCTTCCTCTATACCCGCGTCTACGTCCGGGACGAGCGGGGCGCGTGGAAGGTTGTCAGCTTCGAGGCCAGCCGGATTCGCAGTCAAGGCGAGCGCAGGTAGCGGAGCGTCTCCAGCGGCGCAGAAGAAACCCAGGCTCGGTAACGCGCTCTACAGTCACTTATGTTCCCATCTGCATTACTTCTTATGCGTGATTCACACGAATGTCATCTAGATAGAAGTTCATGGATCGTTCATCGTTCTATGATCAATGCGTGTCAACTCTGCCTGCCTTATCGCTATTCCTCCCCGGTGAATGAGTGACTCCAGGCTGAAGCAGGGTGACGCTCTACAGGGCCCTTCCTCGTTCCCCAGTTTCGTTGGCCACATCAATCGAGCTTCTTCCCCGGAGGCGTCTCCAGGTTCCCAGGGGTATGCACCTGCAACGAGACTGCTGAATACGAACCGTCTTTCATCGCGTCCGCGCCAAGGGAGATCGTATGAAGGCAGCAAAATTTGCAACACTCAGGCTCACTGCTCTCTCGTTTCTGTTAACTGGTCTGGCGGGATTGATCTTCTCTGCCATGATCTCCACCCACTACCTTGACACCAAGCCGAAGATGGCCGTTCCGCAGGAGTTGCGCATGACTCCGCGCAATATTCACGGCACGGTGATCTACCAGACCAGGCAGGAAGACAGAAATCTCTCCCTCATCGAGGACTCTTCGGTCGCGGTTTTTCTCGTCGGTCTTTGTTTGGGCGTGGTGTATCTGGAGAAGTGGGGCGGTTTGCGGGCCCGTGAGACCGAGGATGACGACAAACTCTCTGGGTATCTCAGCTAGGAAGCCTCGCTCCCGCGCCTTTTTTATGGCGCGGACCGGCCGAAGGCAGTTGGCCCCACCGCAGGTGGGCGGGTGGCCCAGGTCCCCATCCGGCGGAATGAACTGAATCTGGGTCTCCCACCCTCGCTCGGTTCTCTCCTTACAATGGAGCAATGCCCGAACTGCCAGAGGTTGAAACCATTGCTCGTGGCGTGCATGCGCGCCTGTGCGGCGATTGCATTGTCCAGGTCTGGTTCGGTTCCCACCCGGAGCCCTTCAAGACGCCGCCGGCCCAACAGGCCAAGGGGCTGGAGGGGAGTGTTCTGCTGGCCGTTCATCGCACCGGCAAGCACATTGTCTGCGAACTGGGCGCCGCCTCTTCGAACCGGGAACGATTGGGCAAGCGCGACGACCCTCCAACCGCCCAATGGATTGTGCATCTTGGCATGACGGGCCGCCTGCTGGTGACCACTCCCGAGGCGTCCGTTGCCCCGCACACGCACGTCCGGTTGACCCTTGGCAGCGGGCGGGAGTTGCGCTTTGTGGATCCGCGCCGCTTCGGGCGGCTCGAATTCCGCGACCTGGAGAGCAGCGCGGCCTTCGGAGCACCCGGCGCGGAGCCGCTCACCATTGGGCAGGAGGAGTTTGCCGCCCTGTTTCACGGCCGGCGGCTGGCCATCAAATCGGCGTTGCTCAACCAGAGCCTTCTGGCCGGGGTGGGCAACATCTATGCCGACGAGAGCCTCTTCCGGGCCGGCATCCGCCCGCGCCGGATGGCTGGCCGTTTGACCAGGGCCGAACTGGAGCGGTTACGGACGGCCCTGCGTCAGGTCCTCAAGGACGCCATTCGGCTGGGAGGCTCCTCAGTCTCAGATTATGTGGATGCCGACGGAGTGCGTGGATTCTTCCAACTGGAGCATCGCGTCTACCAGCGAACGGGGCTACCCTGCCTCCGCTGCGGGACGCCGATACGGCGAATTCTGCTGGGGGGACGAGGGACGCACTACTGCCCGCGCTGCCAGGCTTAGAGCGTACTTCTATGGTTTTTAGAAGGATTCCGGTCTCGATCCTTCCAGATTGCAGAAATGGCACGCATTGCGAGAGCCGTAAGTCATTGAAAATAGGTAATACTCCAATTGGCACGCCAATTGCTATTAGTAAGGCGCCAGTGATGTACCGGCTGCTGGGAAATATCCGGCCAGCCCAAAGAAAAGCAGACGCCCGGTAAGAGCTACCGCCAACGAAGCGGCCCTCAAAAGGGAAGACCGACCGGGGGAGTCTGTGAGGGGCACGGTGGAAAAAACCACCGGCCAATAACTTGGGAGGCCAGTGACCAGCGCAGGACACAGGAAACGCCACTCGATTCGAGTGGCGTTTCGTGCGTTTGGGCCAAAATGGGACCCAGGTCCAGCGGCGGAGAGCATTCCAGGAATGTGCGGCGCGGGCTGGCTGCTGGTGCAAAGTCTGCTTGCCAGCCGGGGAGCTTCGCTGTAGTATCAAGATTGCCTATCAAGCGGCTGACGCGAGCCACCCGAAATGGGGGAGAGTAAGCTCGCCGCAGGACAAGGAAACTTTGCCGTACAGTTCATCTCATTGCAGACTGCAAGCGGCAAAACTCCCATAGGAACGGCATCAACTAAGGAAGGCGCCAGCCGCATTGTGACGATCCTGTCAGCCGGATGAGTCTGTTTGACTGCTCCGGTACACGAGGCGGATAGAGTGTTTTTCCATAGGTCATCCTGTAGTGCCATGGAAGTTGTTCGGCGCAAGCGGGGGGCGTTTCCAAGGAAATGCAGGAGATAACGCGAAATCTGTGAAATTGCCTGAGGCCGATGGGAATCATGCGAGATCGCGCGCGCGGAGCCCGGCTCCGAAGCAGTTGGCACAAGATACCGGGACGGCACATACCGTTTACCGCCGTATTCCCTGTCCACATCTGGACCAGCGGCGGGCAAGGTAGGCTCCACCCCGGCAGCAACAGCTGAAGAAAAACACAAATGCAGCTAAATGCAGAGCATCAGGAAGTTTACGCATGACGACAGAATCGACGCAGCCTCAGTCTGAACTGGGGCAGGTCCCGGCCAACGGCCAGGGACAGGCGCAGGGGCATCGGCGTCGCCGGCGCCGCCGCAAGAACAAGAGCAGCCAAGCCAGCGCACCCCAGGCCCAACAGCCCCAGGCGCAGCAGCCTCAGCCCCTACAGCCTCCGTCCCAGCAGCAGCCGCCACCGGTGATGCAAAAGGCGGCTCCGGCACACCAGGGTCGACACGCGGGCGCACGCCAGGGCGGACAGCAGAACCAGAGCCGGAAGAAGAAGTTCTTCCAGAAGGCTTCGGTGGCTCCAGCTCAGCCCGGCAACAGCATCTCTTCCCCGCCGCAGGGCAAGCGGAAGGTCCGGCAGCAGAAGGGTCCCAGGGAATTTGTGGGCCCGATGGATCACAGCTACCGCATCGTGGATGGCAACATCGCCGATGGCCCGGCCTCGACGATCCAGATCACCAACGACGGCCATAGCGGGTACTATCCCGACTCCTATGCGACCCAAGCCGTAGCTCCCATCCGCGAGGACGCACCCACCCGCATCTACTGCTTCATCGAAGACCTGTTCTTCCTGGCCAAGATTCATGAGGCGGCCCGCAAGCTGGGCGTGAAGGTGGAGTTTGTGAAGGGCGACAAGGAGACGGTGGCGCGCCTGAGCGAAATGCCGGAAGGTGAACGGCCCAAGCTGCTGGTCTTTGACCTGAACAATGTCGGCGCCAAGCCCATGACGCTGATTCCCAAGTTCAAGACCAAGTTCAAGAAGGCCACTTCGATCATCGGCTTCCTCAATCACTTGCAGGGGGACCTGAAGTTGAAGGCGACCGAGGTCGGCTGCGACACGGTGATGCCGCGCTCCGCCTTCTCGCAGAGCCTGCCCAACCTGCTGCGCCGCTACGGTCTGGAAGAGGAAGAGGAATACGAGCCTCAGCCGGTGTAAACCGCATACAGCTTCCACCAACAAATCGAGGGCGCTTCCCATGACCGGGAAGCGCCCTCGATTTTTGTGCGGCTTTTGTGCGGCGGAATTTATCCCGGAGGCCAGGCGAGCGGGCGGCCGCCGAGCAGGTGAACATGTAGGTGATCGACGCTCTGGCCGCCGTCCTCGCCGGTGTTGACCACCGCGCGATAGCCCTTGACGAGCCCTTTTTCGTGGGCGATTTTGGCCGCTGCCCACAGCAGGTGGCCCAGCAGGGCGCGGTCTTCCTCATTGCAGTCGGCCATGGAGACGATGTGTTCGCGCGGAGCCACCAGCACGTGCACCGGCGCCTGCGGGTGGATGTCGCCAAAGGCATAGCACAACTCGTCCTGGTAGACGGGCGTGGAGGGAATGCTTCCATCGATGATCTTGCAGAAGAGACAACTCATGACGGGAACAGTGTACAGTGCTCAGGCCGATTCCAGAATCATGTTGGCGTACTGAACCGTGTCTCCGGTGCGAATCAGGCCGATGGCCAAAGGAACGCGCTTCTTGAACTCGGTGTGCCGTTCAAAGACGAGAGGAATGCCGCTGAGGGCCGACTCGAACTCCGCGCGGGTTTCCGGGCTGTTGACGGTGTGGAACTCCTCGGCCATGAAGACCCTGCCGATGCCGAAGTTGAGCCGGATGGCGCGCAACACATCGAGGACGCGGGGAAGATCGTCGGTGAGGGAAATATCCACCGTCTCGATCTGCGGCCAGAAGGGAAAGCCGCGGTCGGAGATGACCAGAGTGTTGGTGTGGCGCACGCGGCTGAGCAGAGAGTTGAGGTTCGGGTTCAGGATTCCGGCTTTCAGCATTTGGGCAAAGCTCCTCAAGCGGGTTGGGGATTCCAACTGAGGCCCCAACCTGTGACCCCACAGTCTACGGAGCAAGCCCACGCACGCACAAATGAGGAAATCCGCGCAGGCCGCGGCAACTCTCCCGCAAGCAGCCGTCAAGGCCGGCTCAACTGGTGTGGTCGAGGAGGATTTTCCACCCCTGCGGGCCTTTGCGCCAGACCAGCGAAAAAATGCCGTCGTCCTTCTTGGCTTCGCCGTGGGCGGAGCGATCGAGGTGGAAGCGGCCGGTGACGGTGGCGAACTCTGCCACAGCGCAGGAGCCGGGGAGCAGGCGCACCTCGATGTCGGTGAAGGTGAGCACGCCCATCTGGTCTGGAGTGGAGTAGGCCTGCCGGTAGCGTTGCAGGATGGGCTGGTAGCCTTTGCGGACCGTCGCGCCGATGAAGGTGGTTTCAGGGGAATCCTCGTAGGTCCGCATGAAGGCGGGAATGTCGGCGCGGTTCCAGGCGGCGGCCTGCGCGGCCAGGGCGGCGCGAAGGTCGGCTTCGTCGCCGGCGACAGACTGGGCGTGAACGGCCGGTCCTCCACAAATCCACACCAAAGCCAGGAAAAGAAGGAAAACTCGTTGCAATGGGAGCCTCCGCGTCCAGCTTACAAGCCCGCCCGGTCCGCAGCTTCTCCATCCGCTCAGGCCCCAGGCCAATTTTTCATTCGCTACCGGTGGAAGTCGAAAAGGCTGCTGAAAATTCATGAATATTGCCCGGCGGAGCCTCAATTGCCCAAAAACCTCTGCCAAGAGTGGATGTCCTGTGCCTTCGGCGTGCGTCTAAAAGGTTTGCTGCACAGCGTAGAGGGGAGGGAGAAGCGTCCCAACCCATCTGCGTCCGTTAGACTGTGGGATAGGCCCAGTTGGGGCCAAGCCCAAGTTCGCCGGGGCTGACGGCGGCAGGGAAATTTTGGGAAAGACACGGTTTCCGAGCCGATGGGCAGCCCGACTGTTTGGGTGGAGTGGCCGCGGTCCAATATAATCAGTCTTTCCTCGAGGCAGGACAGATTTTCAGCAGTGAGGGTGTGCATATTCTTCCCGTGAAGCCTAACTTTGGACCGCACCATTCCTTGTGCTCGCCGCGGGGCTACCGCCCGGTGAAGATCAAGCACATTTCCATCTCCCGTGCCGCGCGCTTCAGCAAGCTGGCGGCACGCCTGGTGGTGTTGGCCGCGCTGGCGTTCGCCGCCGTCGGGGCCTTAGCCCAGCAGCCGCAGACGATCGACCAGATTCGCGTCATCGGCAACCGGCGCATTCCCAAGGAGACCATCCTGGCGCGCCTGTTTACGCATGTCGGCGACACCTACGATCCGGTCTCCATCGAGCGCGACTTCAACTCGCTGTGGAATACGTCGTACTTCGACGACCTGCGCATCGAGCGCGAGGACTCGGAGAAGGGCGTCATCCTGAACGTATTTGTCCGGGAGAAGCCGACCATCCGCGAGATCAACTACAAGGGGCTGAACGTCGTCTCGCAATCGGACGTGCTGGACCGTTTCAAGAAGGAAAAGGTCGGCTTGTCGGTAGAGAGCCAGTACGATCCCACCCGGATCAAGCGGGCGGAGACGGTGCTCAAGGACATTCTGTCGGAGCACGGCCACCAGTTTGCCACCATCAAGACTGAGGTGAAGACCATCCCTCCGGCCTCGGTGCAGGTGAATTTCAACATCAAGGAAGGCCCGACCGTGAAGGTGGGCCAGATCCGGTTCACCGGCAACCCGCACATCGGCAGCCTCGAGCTGCGCCGGTCGATGAAGAACCTGAAGCCAATCGGAATTCCCTACTCGGTGGTTTTCGAGAATCTATTTTCGCAGACCTTCGACGCCTCCAAGCTGGAAGAGGATACGGAGCGGGTGCGCCAGGCCTATCGCGACAAGGGCTACTACAACGCCGCGGTCGAAGAGCCCAAGACGCAGATTCGCGACGAGGGCGGGCTGAACATGTTCACCTTCCGTCCCAACAAGGGCAAGCGCATCGATATTCTGATGCCCATCGAAGAGGGCGCGCGTTACCGCCTGGGCTCGATCACCTTCACCGGCAACAAGGCGGCGCCCAACACCAGGGCCCTGCGTTCCACCTTTGCCGTCAAGGACGGCGAGTGGTTCAACGCCACCATGATGGGAAAAGGCCTGGAGAATCTGAAGAAGGCTTACGGGGGGATGGGCTACATCAACTTCGGCGCCATTCCCAAAGCCACCTTCGACGAACAGAAGAAGACCGTCAATCTGGACATCGACATCGACGAGGGCAAGCCGTTCTATGTGTCACGCATCGAGTTCCAGGGCAACACCATCACCCGCGACAAGGTCATCCGCCGCGAACTGATGCTCGAGGAAGGGCAGGTCTACAACTCGCAGTTGTGGGAGTACAGCCTGCTGCGCCTCAACCAGTTGGAGTACTTTGAAGCGCTGAAGGTGGATCAGGACTCCGAAGCCCATCAGGACGCGGAGGCCGGCACCGTCGACCTGCTGCTGAAGGTGAAGGAAAAGGGCAAGAACTCGATCGGCCTGAACGGCGGCGTCAGCGGCCTGTCGGGCGCCTTCTTGGGCCTCAACTACCAGACCAACAACTTCCTCGGCCTGGGCGAAACCCTGAGCCTGCAGGGCAACCTGGGCAACGTGAGCCGGCAGTTCACGTTCGGATTCTCGCAGCCCTATGTGCACAACCGCCCCCTCAATGTGGGCTTCCAGATCTTCAATACCAAGCAGGATTTCAACGCGGCCAAGAACTACGCAAGCAGCTCCAGCGCGGGAGCGAATCTGACCTCGGCGCAGCAGTCGCTGACGCAGAACTACAACCAGGCTTCCACCGGCTTGAACTTCTCGCTCAGCTATCCGCTGAAGCGTCATGCCTTCCAGCGCGTCGGCTTTACCTATGCGCTGGCCAGGTCCTCGATTACCGCCTTCAGCACCGCTTCGCAGACGTTTTTCCAGACCATCAGCTTCCGCTCCGGAATTCAGGGGTCGAATGCGCTGGCCGGCATCGTCACGAGCTCGACTTCGTTCACTTACAGCTACAACACCATCAACAATCCGATGCGTCCGCGCACCGGCAAGGAATACACGGCGGCGTTCCAGTTTGCGGGCATCTACGGCAACGTACGGTACTTCTCGCCGCTGGTGGCCTACAAGCAATTCATGCCGATGCACTACCTTACCCCGTCGGCCGGCGGGCGCAACGTGCTGGGCTTGCGCGCGCAGTTGGGCTATGTACAGGGCTTCGGCGGCGATGTGGCTCCTCCCAACAACCGCTTCTACTCCGGCGGCGAGGGCGAGATACGGGGCTTCGACGTCCGCGGCGCCACGCCGTATGGATACGTGCCCAGCCGGGTCAATGTCCAACTGATGAATCCTGACGGAAGCTGCGTTCCACGGGATCCGAACAATCCCCAGTTGGGCCAGTGCATCCAGGTCCCCATTCCGGTGTATGGCATCGCTTCCATTGGAGGCGACACCAGCTTGACCACCAACGCGGAGTACCGTATTCCGATTGCTGGTCCGGTGACCTTCTCGTTCTTCAACGATTTCGGAATCGACACGGTCCTCAACAAGGGACAGTTGAAGCAGAGTCCTGAGGGTTTTGCCTCGCTGACGGCTCCTCTCTACGGCTGCCCGGTCTACAACAACGGTTCGTGCCAGGGTGGCATTCCGGGCTCGCAGGTCAATTTCCAGCGGGACATCCGGCCCATCGTCGGCACCAACTTTGTTCCGCGCATGTCTACGGGCGCCGAGATTTCGGTGATTATGCCGGTGATCAACGCCCCCTTCCGCTTCTACTACGCCTACAACCCGTTGCGGCTGTATGAGCGGCCCTACTGCAACAGCATTCTCACCGGCGGCAAGGTGGAGAGCTGTTCGGCAGAGCTGATTACCCGCGACATGTTCCCGGTGGGCGGCGCGGGCGACTTCACCTACCAGGAGGCGCTCCAGGCTTACGGAGCGCGCAACCTCTTCCGGGAACCGCGCAAGACCTTCCGGTTGACCGTGTCCACTACCTTCTGATTCCTGCATTCATTTCCAGAACCTGACCCGAGGGCCGCTCGCGATGAGCGGCCCTTATCCTTCCATAGGGAGGCCATCGGTAAGAGTTCCAGCCGAGCGGCCCGTATTTCGGCCCATTTCAATGAACCCGGACGCATTTCGCGCCGCGGTGCGTCCAAGAAGATAGAAACCCAAGGAGTTCTCCATTCACATGATGCGTACCATCGCCATTGCCTTTACGCTGGCCTCGGGCCTGGTCCTGAGCGCTGCCGCCCAAACCCCAGCCACTTCCGCCGCGGCTCCCGCCGTTCCGGCCAAGATTGCAGTGATTGCCTTCCAGGCGGCGGTGAGCCAGACCAATGAGTTCCAGCGCAACTTTGCCGATTTGCAAAAGAAGTACGAGCCCAAGCGGCGGGAGGTGAAGGTCCTCAGCGACGAGATCGACGGTTTGGAGAAGCAGCTCCAGGCGCAGGCAGACAAGCTGAGTGAGGCCGAAGGCGCCAGTCGCACCAAGACCATCGATGAGAAGAAGAAGCAGTTGAAGCGCTCTCTCGATGACGCCCAGGGCGACTACCAGAAGGAGATTGAGAGTGTCTTCAGCGGCGTCGCAACCAAGTTTGGCGACGTGATGGATACCTACGCGCGGAAGCAGGGATTCACCCTGGTGATCGACAACAGTACAAGCGAGCAGCAGGCGCCGCTGGTGCTCTACGCAAGCTCCTCCACCGACATCGCCAAGGCGGTGATCGACGCGTACAACGTAAAGTCGGGCGTACCGGCGCCACCGGCTCAACCTGCCGCTGCTGCGCACGCGCCTGCCGCGCATTGACGCAATCCTTGCTCTTGTCCCGACAAAGACCCCGCTCAGCGGGGTCTTTGTCGCTTCAGCGGCTTGACGTGGGCCGGGGCGAACCCGCCGAACCGGGCAGAATTCACGTTTTACTGGTTTGACGCTCTCACCCCGCCCTCCTATAATCCTTCTAGTTCCTGCTGACGTCTCCGTTCGCGTCTTTTCCTGCCTTTGCGCCTTCCGGTGCAGAGCCTCCCAAGAAGGACCGTGAGGTTTCTCAGGAGGCACAGGTTCGTTTTGCGCTGAAACGCGAACAGCCACACAGGAATTCCGAAGGAGTTTTCGACTCGAATGAAGCGCTCGTTTGCACTTATCGCTACGCTGGCCTTGGGCTTGGTCCTGAGCGCCGCTGCACAAACCCCGGCCGCTCCCGCCGCAGCGCCCGCCGGACCGGCAAAGATTGCCGTCATCGCCTTTCAGGTGGCCGTGGCCCAAACCAACGAAGGACAGCGCAATTTCGCCGACCTGCAGAAGAAGTACGATCCCAAGCGCCAGCAGTTGAAGGGTCTGAGCGATGAGGTCGACAACCTGAAGAAGCAGCTTCAGGCTCAGGGCGACAAGCTGAGCGACGCCGAGCGCGCCACTCGCGCCAAGACCATCGACGAAAAGGAAAAACAGCTCCAGCGTCAGGCCGAGGACGCCCAGAACGACTTCCAGGGCGAGATGCAGGAACTCTACAACGGCTTGGCGTCGAAGGTTTACGACGTACTGGCCGCCTATGCGCAGCAGCAGGGCTTCACGCTGGTTCTGGACGTGGCCCAGCAGCAGAACCCGGTGCTCTATGCCAGTGAATCGAGCAACATCACCAAGCAGATCATCGATGCGTACAACGTGAAGTCGGGCGTACCGGCTCCTCCGGCCGGCAGCGCGGCTCCGGCAGCACCCAAGCCGGCTCCCAGGGCTCCCGCCGCCCACTAAGGACGCGGTAGATTCAACGTTGGCGAGGGTTCCGCACTGCGGAGCCCTCGTTTTCGTTTGAGTGGCCTGTACGGGAACAAAAGAGTCCGCTCCACGTCGAGGGAAAAGCCTCAGGTTTCAAGACCCCCTGTGGAAAAAATTGTGGATTTCTTTTGCGAATTCGTCGGTAATATTACCTTTTCGCCCCTTGCCAAAACTTGCTCTGTTCTGGTACAAAGGATAACTCCTTATTTATCAATCAGAAATTGAACCTAAATTTGACCCGCCGCGGAGTTCAGCGGTGTGGGGAGCGGCAGTCTGCTTGCAAGGGTTATCCACAGTTGCCGATGAATGCGGTGTGACTCGATTCCACACGGGGCTGGACTCAGGCCGCTATTTCTGGGAATCTTCGCCGATCCGGAGTACGGCCAGGAAGGCTTCCTGGGGAATATCGACCTTGCCGATGCGCTTCATGCGCTTCTTGCCTTCCTTTTGCTTTTCCAGCAGCTTGCGCTTGCGGCTGATGTCGCCGCCATAGCACTTGGCCAACACATTCTTGCGCAGGGCGGCGACGGTCTCACGGGCCACGATCTTGGCGCCGATGGCGGCCTGGATGGCCACCTCGAACTGCTGGCGGGGAATGAGCTCGCGCATCTTTGAAACCAGGAGCTTGCCGCGCTCGTAGGCGGCATCGCGGTGCACGATGATGGAAAGCGCGTCCACCGGCTCGCCGCTCACCAGAATGTCCATCTTGACCATCGGAGAAACCCACTCTCCGGCCAGTTGGTAGTCCAGCGAGGCATAGCCGCGGGAGATAGACTTGAGGCGGTCGTAGAAGTCGAGCACGATCTCGTTGAGCGGCAGCTCGTAGGTGAGCAGCACGCGGGTCGAGGTCACATATTCGAAGTTCAACTGCTTGCCGCGCTTCTCCTCGACCAGCTTGAAGATGCCGCCGACATATTCCTCGTTGGTAAGGATCTTGGCGGTGATGACCGGCTCCCGGATCTCCGCGATGTTGGAGGGATCGGGCCAGCGCGAGGGGTTGTCCACCTCGATCTTGCTGCCGTCGGTCAGGGTGATGTGGTAGCGCACGCCAGGCGCGGTGGTGATCAGGTCCAGCTCGTACTCGCGCTCCAGCCGCTCCTGGATGATCTCCATGTGCAGCAGGCCGAGAAAGCCGCAGCGGAAGCCGAAGCCCAGCGCCTCTGAGCTTTCCGGCTCGAAGAAGAAGGAGGAGTCGTTGAGCCGCAGTTTCTCCAGAGCGTCGCGCAAGAGGGTATGCTCGTGCGAGTCCACTGTATACAGGCCGGCGAAGACCATCGGCTTGATGTCCTCAAAGCCGGGCAATTGGGTTGCGGCGGGCCGTGCGTCCTCGGTCACGGTATCGCCGATCTTGGTGTCGCTCACGGTCTTGATGGTGGCTGCGAAAAAGCCCACCTCGCCCGCGCGCAGTTCGGCGATTTCGACAGGCTTGGGCATCAGCACGCCCATGGATTCGACTTCGAAGGTCTTGCCGTTGGACATGAAACGGATGCGCTGGCCTTTGTGCATGGTGCCCTGCATGACGCGCACCAGGACAATGACACCGCGATAGGCGTCGAACCATGAATCGAAGATGAGGGCCTGCAAGGGGGCTTCCGGGTCGCCGGTGGGCGGCGGCAGGCGATGCACAATCGCCTCCAGCACATCCGCCACGCCTACGCCGGTCTTGGCGCTCACCGGGAGGGCGTCGGTGGCATCCAGTCCAACTGCCTTTTCGATCGCCTCCTGGGTGCGCAGAATGTCCGCGGAAGGCAGATCGATCTTGTTGATGACGGGAATGATTTCGAGGCCGTGGTTGATGGCCAGGTAAGCGTTGGCCAGGGTCTGCGCTTCCACGCCCTGCGTGGCGTCCACCACCAGCAGCGCGCCCTCGCAGGAGGCCAGGGAGCGCGAGACCTCATAGCTGAAGTCCACGTGGCCCGGGGTGTCGATCAGGTTGAGCTGGTAAGTGTTGCCGTCGTGCGCCTTGTACATCATGCGCACGGCGTGGGCTTTGATGGTGATGCCGCGCTCGCGCTCCAGGTCCATGTCGTCCAGGATCTGAGCCTGCATCTCGCGGCCGGTCACCGAGCCGGTCAATTCGAGCAGACGGTCGCTGAGCGTCGACTTGCCGTGGTCGATGTGGGCAATAATTGCGAAGTTTCTGAGGAAGCGAGAGTCCATGGGGAGCCTGGAGAGAAGGCATTTTGCGCCGTGCTGCGCGCGCTGCCTCCATGGCATAGCTTATCATCGGCATAGTGCCTCTTGTGGCCCCATGGCAACCGGCAACTGCATACCTCATGAGCAATTTCTGGATTCAGTACCGATTTCCCTGCTGCGCCCTGCTGGCCCTCTCGATGGCCGGCTGCACTCCCTCCACCCCTTCCGGCAACGAGGAGGGACGGCAGCCGCAAGCCACTGCTCCCGCTCTTGCACCGTCGGGGACAGCCACGCCCTCCGCGCAGGCAACCGTCGGCAGCCAGCAGCTCACGGCTGAGCAGCGCCGCGTGCGCCTGCTGATTCAGCAGGTGGAGCAGGCCTACGCCCTCGGCGAGGCCGACTACCGCAAGGGGAAGCTTATCGAGGCCAAGACGGAGTTCGATCGCTCCGTGGATCTGATGCTCATGAGCGGCATCTCCATCAAGAGCGATCCGCAGTTGCAGGACGAGTTCGACCGCATTGTGGATGCGGTGAACGCGCTGGAAATGGAAGCTCTCAAACAGGGCAACGGGTTTGTGCCCAAGGAAGAGCCGACGCCGGCGGATGTGGCCAGCGACGTGACCTTTGAAGTGGACCCGAATTTTGTGGCCAAGGCCAAGGCCGACCTGGCGACGACCAAGTCGGATCTTCCCCTGGTGGTCAACGACTATGTGGCCGCCTACATCAACTTCTTTGCCAATACGCAGAAGGGCCACAACACCCTGCTGCACTCCTTCCAGCGCGGCGGCCGCTACCGGGCAATGATTCAGCGCGTCATGGGCGAGGAAGGCGTGCCGCAGGATTTGATCTACCTCGCGGTTGCCGAGTCGGGCTTCAATCCCAGGGCCATGAACCCGCACTCCGGCGCCGGCGGCATGTGGCAGTTTATGCCCCACGGCAACTACGGACTGGTGCGCAACGGTTATGTGGACGAGCGCTTCGACCCGGAGAAGTCCACCCGCGCCTATGCGCGCTACATGAAGTTCATCTACAACCAGTTGGGCGACTGGTACCTTTCGATGGCCGGCTACGACTGGGGTTCGGGCAATGTGCAGCGCGCCGTGCAGAAGACCGGCTACGCGGATTTCTGGGAGCTGTACAGGCGCAACAATCTGCCCCCCGAAACCAAAAACTACGTGCCGGAAATTCTGGCGGCGATCATCATCGCCAACCACCCCACGCAGTATGGGTTCGACGACATCACGCTCGATCCTCCGGTGCTCACCGATACGGTGACCATCAACTACCAGGTGGATCTGCGCCTGGTGTCAGACATCGTGGGCGCGCCGATGGATGAGATGGTGGCGTTGAACCCCAGCCTGCTGCGCTTCGTCACGCCGGCAGATGGCCCGTTCGATCTGCATCTTCCCGCCGGTACGGCAACATTGTTCCAGCAGCGCATCGCGGAGATTCCCGAGAGCAAGCGCAACGGATGGCGCTATCATCGCGTGGCCGCGAGCGACACGCTGGCCTCGGTGGCGCACGAGTATCGCGTGAACGTAGCCGATCTGGCGGCAGCCAATCAACTGCGTGAAAGCGATGACGTCAAGGGAGTCGAAGCACTGGTGATTCCACAGTCTCCGGCTGCCGCGCCGTCGGCGCGCACCATTCTCTACACCGCGCACAAGGGCGACACGCTGGTCACGATTGCGGATCGCTTCGGCGTATCGCTGGATCAGTTGCGGCGCTGGAACAAGATGACTGGCATCAAGGTTGCGGCCGGTCGGCGTCTGCATGTGGCCGAGTCCGCCAATGTGCCCAGGGTTGCGGCTGCGCACGGTCATCGCCGGGCCGCCGCGCAGGTCAGTGCGGAGAGCCCGGAACCCGCGCCAACAAAGGGGAACGAGTCCAGGCGCAAGTCTCACTCTGGCGTCAGAAGGGGCGGCGCGGCGACTGAGAAAAAGGGAACTGCGAAGAGCTCCGAGTTCGCGCCCCACGCGAAAAAAGGCGCTGTCTCCGATGCGAAAAAGCCGCGCGGCCAGAAGCCTGCCGCGCATGAAAAGTCCCACGCGCGTAAATAAAAATAGGCAGGCATCTCATTACACACTTGTCATTTGATAGTCTTTGCGTGCAAGCTATTGCTACAATACCTTCCGCGCGTGGAATGCAATTGTCCGCCGCGTGAAGATGAACGCGAACAAGTGCAGCGGCAAGCCGCTGGAGGCAATGGGATGGAAGAAGTGTTCCGGATGTACGCGATGAGCGACGGCGAACCAAACACTGAGCCGGAAGAGCTGGACCCCGATCACGACAACGACGACTTTGATGATGAGGATGAAGAAGTTGAAACCTCCAGTGTGCTGACCTCCTCGGATGACGATGAGGGAGTAGCTGAAGAGACGTTGATTATCGTCGTGGAAGAGCCCGTATCGAAGCCGGCGGTGAAGAAGGCAGCGAAGAAGAAGTCCGCCGCAAAGAAAGCTCCTGCAAAGAAGGCTGCAAAGAAAGCTCCTGCCAAGAAGGCTCCTGCCAAGAAGGCTCCTGCCAGGAAAGCAGCCGCGAAAAAGGTTGTGGCCAAGAAGGCCGCAAAGAAGTCCGCCGGAAAGAAGAGCAGTCCTGGCGCAAAGGGCGGAAAGGCTGTGGCCAAGAAGGCTGCGGCTGGCAAGCGCGCCAGCAAACCCACCAAACGAGGTAATCCGTTGGCAGTTAAGAAGGCAGCAAAGAAGGCGCCCGCCAAGAAGGCAGCAGTGAAGAAAGCTCCTGTCAAGAAGGCTCCGGCGAAGAAGGCAGTGGCCAAGAAGGCACCGGCAAAGAAGGTTGTTGCCAAGAAGGTCGTTGCCAAGAAGGCCCCTGCGAAGAAGGCAGTAGCCAAGAAGGCCACTGCAAAGAAGACCCCCGCCAAGAAGGCCACTGCGAAAAAGGCAACCAAGTAGCAGCGGCATCTTGTAGTTCAAGGCAAGCAAAAGAGCCCGGCTTCACGCCGGGCTTTTTTGCGCCTGGACTCAGGCCCTGTCCGTTCTTCTTTATCCGGCGGGAAGACGAGCAGTGTCGACTCGCGCGTCACCACCCGCGATGGCTTTTTATCCAGCACCGTCGGAGAACCGCGCCAGGACTGGCTCGGGAGCCCACAACGCTTTTTCGACAGATCGGTCGCGATCCGGTGCGCGAACGGCCACCGCGGGCCCTCAAGTCTCGCTTGCGAAATCTGAGGGCCCGCGGCTTTTGCTCACGGCACTCTTATTTAGGTGTCGCAGGCGGCGTGGTTGGCGAGTCCGGGGCCGGCGCAGGAGCCGGAGGCGGCGTGGGTGCCGGAGGCGGCACCGGGGCCGGCGCCGGGGTCGGAGGCGGCGCGGGTGTTGGGGGCGTGTCCGGGGTCGGCGCAGGAGCCGGAGGTGGCGTTGTCGGGGGGTTGGGATCCGGCTTCGGCTTCTTCGGATCTGGCACTGGCTTTGGATCTGGCTCTTGGTTAAGGGCGAAGGTCGCATTTAGAGCTTCCAGAATTAGCGAAGCCGGCTGTGTGGATGTGTAAACGATCGCCGCAGAGGGCGGCGGCGGTGGGGGAGTGGATAGGAACACGATGATCTCCTTTTCTGCTTGCCTATTTGCCGCAGCGTAACTTATATCCGCCATCTTGTATGTGCAGAATTGACCTTGCCTCTTTGGGCGTCGCATGACCGCGCAGGGCGAAATGCGGACGGCGTTTTCCGCGCCGCTTGCGATGGTTCAATCACGAGTGCAGGTGAATGACGGGTAAGTATCTTGATCTATTTCGAGCGAAGTACTTTAGAAAGTGGTGGCCAGAGACGCTACTGCATACTCGTCCAAGACCCATAATGCGAGCGCCGAATTCGGGAAAATTGGACAAAATGCGCAGAACTTCCCAAAATCGCCCGAAGATATTCTGTGCGAGTTGCCCCCAGAGTTGCCCCCAATATTCGGTCGATGAACCGATTGGCCTCAGACGGATTAACCAGGCACGCCCTTAATCCTGGCCCCTGCGGCGTATTTCGGTTACGCTCCAAAGTCAACTGCGATGTGCCTCTGCTGCTCCTTCCCGCAGGTCAGTTCAGAAGACGGCCGTTTTCTTTCAATTGAGCATTGCGTGGCTCGCTGTCTGAGCCGCCGATCATAGATAGCAGATGCGGTCTCCTCTTGGATGCGAGGATCTCGTGCTGGTTTTTCATTTTCTGTAAGGATTCTTGCGCCCGTGCTGTGCATGCTTTTTCCAGAAGAGAGCGGAGTTTGGCGTTTACACTGTCTTTGATTGTCCTATCGAATGTTGCGAAAACAAAACAGGAAAATTGGTCCGGCGTCAGGCACCGCTCCCACTGGGGGGGAGGCAAGCCTGTTGCCGGAAGAGATGGAGCGGGTGCGCGAGCAGATCGCCGGTCGGCACTCCAAATCCGCTCTGCAGCTTGCCAAGGATCTCTACAAGCGCCGTGCAACGGCCGAGTCCGAAGCCCTGCTGATCGATGCCTACAAGGCCCGCATCGACGATCTGCTCCGGCTGGGAATGACGGTGGAGGCCAAGACTCTGCTGGGGATCGTACGGGAGCGGTTCCCCTCGGCACTGCCGCGAATGACGGAACTCGGCCGGGAGATATGCGCACAGGATGGCAAGCTGGAAGAGGTTGTCGCGCCGCTCGCCAATCACGAGCTTCCAGCCGAAGAGCGCGAGCGCATTGAGACCTTCGTCCGGCAGCGGATCGTCGATCTTCGCGCTCTCGGAGCGGTTTCGAGCCTGCCTGCGGAGCATTCCCTGCGCGTGGTTGCATCGGCGCTGGAGACCGCGTTCCAGGCGGTAACCAAGGGGCCGGTAGAGGACGTGGATCTGGCGCTGCCGGAGGTGTCGCGGCGCAACCCGCTGGCTCCGTGGAAGGCACTGATCCGCGCGATTGCCTGCTACCACCGGCACGAGGACGAAGACTGCGGCAAATGGCTCCAGGCGATTCCAAAGGATTCTGTTCCAGCGCGCCTGCTTCCCGCATTCGCTGCGATGCTGAAAGCGAAGCTTGCGTCCGGCGCCGATTCCAAGCTCAGTCTAGCCGAAGAGAAGCTCATCGCCGTGGCAGGGGATCATGGCGCGGATTTGCGCGCAGCCATGTCGGAACTCGAGGATGCACTGCATGGAAAGAAGCAGAAGCGAATCCTGGATGCGGCGCGGAAAGCGATGACGGCCAGCGCACACTGCGCTGCGGGGCTGCGGGAACGCCTGCGTCAGCACATCGCGGTGCGTTGCGACTTGATGGACTTCCCACTTTCGGCTCTCAACGCGGCCTTGGGCGGGGCTCCAAGGTTTGACGCATATTACTTCCGCCTTCTGGCAAGGGCGCTGGAAGAGAATCACAACGTAGATGACTACGCGGAAGCCGCAGCGATATGGGTGGACTTCCGCCGCGAAGCCATCAAGGAAAACTGGTTTCCGACTGGTGGCCTGGAAGACGGCGTTCTCTCGCTGCACATGGCGGAATTGGTCAGGAAAGCACCGGCCGAGGTCGTCGAAGAGCTGAGGAAGGATCTTTCGCGATACCGGCGGCCAGACAAACGGGACAAGATGGAGGAGTGGCTGCCGTCGCCGGGGGCGCTGTACGAACGCGCCTGCAAGGCCGACCCTCATCCGGAAGCATTCCAGGCATGGCTGAACTGGGCTCGGAAGCAGAGTGCCTGGCAGTTGGCCAACGATGTCGCAGAGCGCTGGCGAGAGGCACGGGCAGCGGATATTCAACCGCTGCTTTATCTGATGGAATCGGCCGAGAAGCGTAATGCATTCAAGAAGTCGTTGAAGTACCTGGAGGAGGCGGAAGAGCTGGACCGTCTGAACCCCGAGGTGCGGCGGGCAAAGCTGCGGCTGTTGCTTTCAGCGGCCATACGGCACCTGCAACAGCGCAAGGCTCACCTGGCTCGGAAGGATATCGAGCAGATTGAGTCGGTGCCCGAGGTGCGGCCAGGGGAGATTGCCGCATTGGCCGCGGTACTGCGCTGGTGCGCGGCCCTGGCGGACAAGGATAAGGCTGTTCAAGACGAGCAGCATGCGCAACTGGAGAAGTCGCTGGGATGCGTGGCCGCGCATCTGTTGAAGGCAGCGGTTGCCGAGAAAGCCGAGGTTGTCCCTGCTTCCTCGTTGAAGGCTTTGAAAGTGGCAAAGCTATCTGCCGTCGAATTGCTAACCGGTGTGGCCCGAGCCCGCGCGCTGGGCGAGTGGGCCGGACTTTATATTGTGCTGCCGCAAGAGTGGAACGGTCCCCTGATTGCTGCCCTGAGACTGCCCGATTGCCAGGCGGATGCCGCACAATTGCTGCTTCTTGGCGAGGCTGCCCTAGACAGCTCCTCAGCGGAGCTGGCGTATGCCGTGTCAACAACGGGACTGGCCAACGGCGGGGCAAGTGCGGAGTTTCTGTTCCTGCGTGCCCGCTCGCTGCCACCGCTGGATTCTTTCCGGCGGGAGGGCTGTTTGACGGCCTCGCTGGAGCTGGCCAGGCAGAAGCGCAACACCGAACTGGCGGGAAGAATCCTGGATCGTTTGAACGGAAAGCAAGAGGAGGGGCGCAGGTGGGTGAATTCAGGTTTGGGAGCCGACCCAGGGATTGCCAGCCGCGCCGTCTCGCCGGAGTTGCTGGGTAAGATTCTGGAGGAAGAGCAGGCGCTGAAGAAGTTCCCCGGCTACAACCTCGGGCCGGATCCGAAGTATGCTGAGGAACTTGGGCATGCTGCCTGCGACTGCCCCAAGTGCCGGGCAAGACGCGGTGAAAAGGTAGAGGAGGAGGAGGAATTCTCCGACGACGAAGATGATTTTGACGGCGAAAGCGATTTCGATGAGGACGAGGATGGTTTTGAGGACAAGTTCGATGCTCCCTCTCCTTTGAAGGGATTAGCGAAGATCATGGGGGAGCTTCTGACCTCCATGCCTCCCGAACAAGCGCAAGTCGTGGTGCAACAGTTGAAGAAAGCAATAGACGACGGCGAGGATCTCCTCATCGCAGTGGAGAGGATTATGGGCAAAGCGATGCTCCCGCCGAAACCGTCTGTGAGGCCGAAGAAACCTTCGAGGGTTCCGCCACCGGAACAGGGCAGTTTGTTTTAGGGTGAAATGATGAACGTGAATGCGTTGCCAATTCCCGATCCCTATGCCGTGCTGGGCCTTGGCCCCGGTGCCGAGGACGAGCAGATTCGCGCCGCCTATCTGGCCAAGCTCAAGCAGTTTCCTCCGGACAGGGCGCCGGCCGAGTTCGAACAGGTTCGCGACGCCTACGCGCTGCTGCGTGACCGCCGCAGGCGCGCGCAGTACACGCTGTTTTCAGTGAATCCAGAGGCGCGCCTGGAATCCCTGCTGGATGGCATGGAGAACGATAGACAGTTCGCCGGCCCCGGTCCATGGCTGGCAGTACTTAAGGAAAGATAGATGGAAATGGAAGACGATAACATCTCCGCAGGGCTATCTACGCACGAGCGCGAGCGGATTGTGCGCGGATTCGAGGCGTGGCTTGACCGTGCGGTGGCCGACGAGCCGCCGCCTCAGGGACTGACCGCCGAATTGCTGTCTGCGCTTGCGCACGGCGATCCGCTTCCGCCACTCGAAAGCGGGCAGCCCGGAAGTGGCGGCAGTGACCTTTATTCCTTGTGGGCGGCGATGACCATGCTTACGCAGGAAGTCAGGCTACAGGGACGGACCTTCAAACAGTTGAATGAGACCCTCGTTCAGAGCCTCGAAGCGCATTCCGCGGGAGCCGGGGAAGAGGACCCAGCTGAGCCGCCTTGCGCCCAACAGGAAGAAGCCCGCCAGGCTGGGAAGCAGGAGATTCATCTTCCGGTCAGCATTCTGCTCGATCTGCGCGACCGGGTGGAGCGGGGAGGAAACACAGCGTGCAACGCCGGCGGGCAGTTGGCTCCGGGACGGCTGCCGCGATTGGCGCGCTGGCTGGGTGTGGGTGGCGAATACGCGCGCAACGCTCAGGAGATTCTCGCCGCGATCTCCCATGGCTACAGCCTCACACTCGACACTCTGGACGAGGCGCTGGTGGGTTGCGGCGTAAGCCGGATTGCTTGCCAGGGGCAAATCTTCGATCCGCAGCGCATGACGGCTGTCGACATTGAAGAAACCAACTCCGCGCCCGAGGGGACGGTTGTCGAGGTCTACCGCAATGGTTACGAGTGGAATGGAGAAGTCTACCGCAGCGCCCAGGTCAAGGTGGCGCGCAGTCCGGAGAGGAAATCCGAATGAGCGAATTGGGCGATTTGATTGTTGGCATCGATCTGGGTACAACCAACTCTGAGATAGCTGCATTTGTCGATGGCAAAGTGACAATTCTCGGCTCGGGCAACAGGAATATGCTGCCGTCGGTGGTGGGTCTGTCCCCATCTGGAGAACTGCTGGTAGGCGAGGCGGCGCGCAACCAGTTGATGCTCTATCCCGAGCGCACGGTGCGAAGCATCAAGCGCAAGATGGGCAGCAACGAGACCGTTACGCTAGGCGACCGCCCATTTACGCCGCCGGAGATCTCGGCGCTGATCCTGCGCGAACTGGCCTCCTGGGCCAGCCAGCAACTTGATCGGCCCGTCGCCAAGGCGGTCATCACTGTACCCGCCTATTTTTCCGACGCCCAACGGCAGGCGACGCGCGAGGCCGCAACCTTGGCAGGCCTTGAGGCCGTTCGCATCCTGAATGAGCCGACGGCCGCGAGCCTGGCGTATGGAGAAGGCAGCCGTCATACCGCCATGGTCTACGACCTGGGCGGCGGCACCTTTGACGTCTCCATCGTCTCGCTGGAGGGCGACATCACCGAAGTGCTTGCCAGCCAAGGCAACAATCGCCTGGGGGGCGACGACTTTAACGACCTGCTCGCTGAGCATCTGCTCAGTGCATTTAAATCGCAACATGGTGTCGATCTGCGTAGCGGACATCCCGTGGCCCGCGCCCGCATCTGGTGGGCTGCCGAGGAAGCCAAGCGCCGTTTGAGTTTCGATCCAGAAGTGACAGTCCGCGAAGAAGCGTTGGCCACGGTCGACGGTAAACCTCTGCATCTGGAACTGGAAATCACGCGTGAGCAGTATGAGGACATGATCCGCCCCTTGGTCGAGCAGACCCTGGAACGTATGTCCAAGGCGCTTGCCGACGCCGGCAAAGGGCCTTCAGAACTGGATGCGATTCTTTTGGTCGGTGGTTCGACGCGCACTCCGCTGGTGGCGAGGATGATCGAGGAACGTACCGGCCTGACGCCGAGGGAAGAGATACATCCAGACCTGTGCGTTGCCCTGGGCGCAGCTGTGATGGCCTCGCGCCTCGCCGGCCACGAGGTCGAGCGGGTGCTGGTGGATGTGACCCCGTACTCCTTCGGAGTGTCATTTCTTGGCGAGCGGGGCGGCGTATCGTATCCGCACTGCTACAAGCCGATCATCCGACGCAACACCCCTTTGCCCGTCACTCGTAGCGAGCGCTTCTACACCAGTCATCCCTACCAGGAAGAAGTGGATGTGCGGGTCTATGAAGGTGAGGACGAGGATGCGCTGCGCAATATCCTGGTGGGCGACTACCGTATAACTGGCCTGACTCCCATGCGCGAGCACAATGAAGTTCTCTGCCGCATGAGCCTGGATCTGGATGGCATCCTCAACGTAACTTCTATTGAGAAGAAGACGGGGTTGTCCAAGCGCATCACCATTGCGCGCGCTCTCGAGGCCAAGAGCGAAGCCGAGATTACCGCTGCTCGCAAACGTATCGAAGCCCTCTATGCGACCCGGCAGGACGACGATTTCGACGATGAAGACGATGTGCTCGACGCCGACGATGCGAAAGAGATGGAGGGCGAGACTTCCTTCAAAGCACGTCCCGAGTCGGCGGAAGGAAATGCGGTCGCCGACGATTGGAGCGCAGTTGAGGACGAGGGCCGGAAGCTGATCGAACGCTCCCGTCTGCTGCTCGATACGATCCACGAGGAAGACCGCGAGGAAGCAATTGACCTGAATGAGGCCATTGAAGCGGCGATCGACAACCGCGATGCCGCCGCGCTCAGACAGGCTGTTGACCATTTGCGCGAGATGCTGTTCTTTGTCGAGGGCCGCGCATGAGGGACCACCTTCGCGGCTCGGTCGCCTGTCCAGTCTGCCGGGCTAGCTTTCGCGGCTCGTCGCGGTGCTCGCGTTGCGGCGCCGACCTCACCGCGCTGTTGCTTCTGACCGCTCACGCTTACGTCATGCGCCAGACCGCCCGGAAGTTGCTAAAGCAGGGCGATTGCCAAGCGGCCCTGGCATCTGTTCAAGCAGCTCAGCGATTGCACCTCACTCCGGAAGGAAGTCTTCTGTACGTTGTCTGTACTATGGCGGCCAACTCGCTTTCCAGACAACCTCAAGAACCAGCATGAGCCATTACCGGTCCGGGTTGGGCAAGACAGCGTTATAAGCATTTAGTTGACTGACAGCTAAACTGGCGACTTGCTGCCGCCTGTTTTACCAGTGTCAATGCTCGTTGAGGGGGGCTCCGGAGACGGTGCCGCATGTGCCTCTAATCATGATAATACCTAAGAAGTTGCGATTTAACTTATTGATTATAAACGACAAAATGGTGGCGGCCAAATCTGCCATCGACGAGTGATTTGGCGATAACGCGTCAATCCAGAATCATTCTGGCGACAAGCAAGTTTACGAGGACAAGCCCACCTGGCAGCACTTTCTTCGTCTGCGCCCCCCGTTCAGTGATTATTCAACGAACAGGATTCGACGAGGGTTCTATCCGCTGATTGCTGTCTAGAGTGGCAGTCGGTTCCGATGGAGGCCATGAAATGTGCTGCGCCAGGTTGTAGTGGCGGCGGTAACTCCTTGTGGCATTCCCAGAGTTGTATCTTACGGACCTATAGTTATGGCAATAGAAGAGTATGCTGAACCATCTGGAAAAGCCCCTCGGATCCGTCGACATTCTCATAACGGGCCAGGAGGGAGAGATTTTGAGCATTTCTCACAACAAAGAATTGAGCACATGGCTGCAGGATGAAGCGAGCCGTGCCGTCGAACGCGCGACGAGGCAAGTCGAGATCGGGCCGAACGAAGCCAAGCAATTTCCCAACATTTCTGTAGCTTCCCCATCTTTTGCACCCCGGTTCGTTCCGACAGAAGTAAGCCGAGAGGCGCCGATACCGTTTGTTGAAGTGGTAGGGAAGAAGGAGAGCCCGCTGCAACAGGAGGCGCAGAGATTCGACTCGCTAGCTTCAGGACAGCTGCTTTCCCTTGATCAGCAGATCCTGCTCATCGAAGAGGTCCACCGGTACGGCAGGATCTTCGACTCGATCTCCAATGGGATCGCTATAGGCGACGCCACCAGGCCGGGGACACCGCTGGTCTATATCAATCCCTCCTTTGAGCGAATTACCGGGTATTGTGCGAAGGAGGTTGTGGGACGTAATTGCAACTTCCTCCAGGGCAGCAATACGCAGCAACCGGGCGTCGTTCGTATTCGCGAAGCGATTCGCGCAGTGCATGACGAACGCGCGCTATTGCGTAACTACCGCAAAGATGGGACGCCATTCTGGAACGAGTTATACCTTTCCCCTATCTTCGACCTTGGCGGTACCCTGACTCACTTTGTGGGTATTCAGAACGATGTCACTGCACGGATAGAGGCGGAACTGAAGCTCTCCGACGAGCGAGACCTTTTGCATGCAGCCGCAGAGTGCAGTATGGACTGCATTTACGTTTGCGAGGCCGTGCGCGATAACGCGGACGAGATTGTGGATTTTACGTTCATCTACCTGAATTCCAATGTCGCAAGAATGGTCTCGATTCCGCTGGAGCGTCTACTTGGTGGACGGATGTGTGAACTGCTTCCTGTGAACAGGACACTGGGACTGTTTGATCTGTACAAGCATGTGACACTGACCGGAGAGCCGCTGGTGCATGAGTTCCCGGTGCAGGACCGAGACGTGCGGAGTAACTGGATACGCATCCAGGCAGTGAAGTTGAAGGACGGATTGGTGATCACTGCCTCCGACATTACGCTGCGCAAACGGATGGAGGAGTTGACAATTTCCGAAGGCCAGCATGATTCGCTTACCGGTCTCCTGAATAGGCGCGTGTTAAAGGATCGGATCGAGCAGGCAATGCTTCGGACGGACCGGCAAAAGCAGATGATGAGCGTCTTCGTGATCGACTTGGATAGCTTCAAGACGATCAACGACACATTGGGACATGCGGCCGGAGATGAAACCCTGGCGACGGTTGCCGACAGGCTGCGCCACTGCATGCGCGCTGTAGATTCCGCAATTCGGATGGGCGGCGATGAGTTTATCGTCGTCATGCCAGAGATCCGGCATCGGACTGACTCCCAAATGCTGGCTACAAGAATTCTTGACGAGCTGAGTCTGCCCATGACGATTGCCGGCTGCCCGCTTGAAGTGACCTGCAGTATTGGTATCGCGCTTTATCCCGGCTCCGCTCCCACAGTGGAGGAACTGCTCCATCAGGCAGACGTGGCAATGTATTCCGCCAAACAGAAGGGCAAGAATCAGTTCGTCATGTACGAAGGCGAGGTCTAGGCTTTTGGTTTGTGCGAAACGTTAGCGGATACCCGCTGGTCCATAAACCGTACCGGCATTGCCGAACTTGAAATGATGCCATTCAGTAACGATATGCCAGCTATGTCCTCCGATTTGCCTGCGCATATCTTCGGTTGACGGTAACAGGCCAACGCGCTCATTGCCGGCCGGTTGATCGCGATTTCCATGATTACTCCCAGAAAAAGCCGATCCAGCCTGGCGAGGGGCGCCCCCGACTGGCAACTGGAAAACCGGGCGTAGGCTTTATCTGCTGGCGACGTTGGGCGAAGGGCTACAGCGGAATCAGAATAGATGTACCCGGATGCAAGCCCCTCAAGTGGCTTTTTCCTTAAGAAAAAGCCACCTTCAAGAGTCTAACCAAGAGCACGGTTATTCTGATTCCGCTCTAGCTGGGTATTGCGAGCGGCGAGGGCGATCAGCAGGCCCGAGCAACTGATCAGCGATCCGCCGGCCAGCAAGGGAAGGACCGGCTTGTCGTACCAGACCAAGTAGACGACGAATGCGCGGGCCAACAACTGGGTATAGTGGTACTGCGAGACCTCGATCGGCGAGATGTGCTTGACGGCGAAATAAATTCTGAGCGTGCTGGCAGCACAGAAGATCCCCGTCATTACCAGCGCCAACGAGAGCGAGCTCGTGAGCGTTCGGGGTTGTAGGCTGGAGAGCGCCAAGCGGCGATGGCAAACACCACGCCTGAGCAGAAGACCAACCATATCTGCACCCCGTGTAGACTCAAAAGGGAGGATTTTGAATGAGTACGAAACAACTACTGGCCGAAATCGATCGTGGCATCAACGCCTTGCAGAAGGCACGTGCCTTGTGTTTGAAAGGCGGCGAGGCTGTTGCAGCGAAGACCAAAGCAACCGCAGCCAAGACAGCGAAGGTAACAAGGGTGCCAGCAAAGAAGGCCACCAGGGGCGGCATGAGCGATGAGGGCCGAGCAAGGATCGCCGCTGCTCAGCAAAAGCGCTGGGCCAAGGTCAAGCGGGAAAAGAAAAAGGCAGCTAAGGCGGCTAAAGCCGCGTTGGTCGTCCCCGCAGCAGAGTAACTCGATCTCACACAAGCATAAAGGCCCCGAAGCTATCGACCTCGGGGCCTTTATCTTTGCCGGTGACTACCTCGGTCAGAGCATATGGAGCAAAACAGCAAGCGCCCCAAGTGTGGCCATGGCAGCTAGCCGACCCCGATTGGTGTCGCGGAAAAGTTGTTTTCAATCGCCCGGATCGGCGTCGCGACCAAGGAAATCTTGCGGGAAGGCGACTTTCCGTTACAAAACGCGTGACCTTCGCCTCGACACGGCAGAGGTCTGTTGTCTGTGTCCGCTGAAGTGAAGGCGTCCTTCCGTTTAGAACAGCGTAAAGCACAATGATGGATGCTAGACAGGGGACCGAAGAATCCCTGGTACATGCCGATTTTCAGAACCGTTCCGCAACCGATGCCACAACAAATTGCATTCAATCAAGTTGTAACGCCCTTGAGCGGCAACATCCGCAGCCTTGCTGCACTCATTTTGCGCCGAGGCTCGTGCCACCAATGTAGGATCAAATTCCAATTTGCCCCTCAGGCACGACCGGTTGGGTCTCAAAGCATGAGAATTGACGATCTGGTGAAGCCGGAAGAACAATCCGGTTGCTCTGGAGTTAAGCCCGACCTTGCTACTCCCGATCATGAGTGATATGTTCTGTGGATTATCATTCGCCCGTATGCTTGATTCGGCATGAATGATTTCTCGATATCGCACCAACAGGAGTACATTTGACTGTCCGAGAGCCACAATGAAAACCCAGGTCTACAGATACTTGGCGGGAACAGGCGCACTGTATTTTCTGGCGGGCATGGCTGGTTTGGCGGCGCCTTTCACCTCTGGCAATGTCTCCCCGGTATGGCCGGCTTCCGGAGTGGCCCTGGCTTGTCTGCTGCTCTTTGGGTTGCGTTGCTGGCCGGCCATCTATCTCGCCGCGTTCCTGGTCAATCTTGTCTGGCATCTTCCTTTTATGCCGGCTTTGGAACTGGCAGGAGGAAACACGGCAGCGGCGGTGGCGGGTGCGTTTCTGCTCCGCACGATTCCCGGGTTTCAAACCTCGCTTACCCGCCTGCGGGACATGCTCGGACTGATGCTTCTGGCAGCCGTCCTCAGCTCGACGATCAGCTCATCCATTGGAACCGGCGTCCTCCTTTTCTCCGGCGTGAGTCCGTGGGCAACAGGGGCTCCTTTATGGTTGATGTACTACCTGGGCGACGCCATGGGCATTCTACTGGTTGCACCCTTGCTGCTTTCGATTCACGCATTGGTCAAGTTGCGCTCCGCCGCCCGGATACTGGAACTGATTGTCCGTATCGCTCCGGGCAAAGCCATCCTTTTCCTGGCGGCTTGAAGGTGATTGACTGGAGGCATGAACCAGTCAGTGATTTCTTCTCCTATCGTTCGGCGGCGGCGCAGT
>Ga0224529_1000090_pt1 | contig 66980 bp, 61 predicted proteins | sample CBST50metaG_FD_179893 | JGI IMG/M metagenome (GOLD analysis project Ga0224529, IMG submission 179893) | Peat soil microbial communities from Stordalen Mire, Sweden - C.B.S.T50 | ecosystem: Environmental > Terrestrial > Soil > Wetlands > Peat | place: Sweden: Norrbotten County, Stordalen Mire...
GGGCATGTGGTCGCAAAATCAGATGCCCACACGCTCAATGTTGGCCAAGTGAGCCTTTCCAGCAAGAGTAATCCTGCACTCCACCTTTCAGCAGCCATTCGTGATGACGGCAGCTTCCATTTTGAGTATCTTCCTGGCGGTGTTTCCTATACGCTGACTGTCGAGAATGCCGCTGATGGCAACAACAGCCCCTCCACAGCAGCTGGATTCATGGGGATGAATCTTCCCAATCCGGAAATTCTTCGCAAGTACGGGAGTGACACATCCGATGTGCTATTGGGCGATTCCGATATCGAAAACGTGAGGTTATCGGTTGCCCAGACAGACTGGAAGCCCAAACCCGCCGGCAAGACGTCCGGTGCCCCCATTGATCCTGGTGCACTCCTCAACGGCATCTTCAACGCGGCTCAAGAGCCGGCCAGCGATAAGCAGTAGGGATGGCTTCAGAATCGGATGCAAGTTCCTCGCGCAGTGTCGGCGCGGGAGGAAGACTCATTTCCAGCCGCCGGTTTACCATCGCAATTGATGACCATGCGCGTCCGGCTTCCTCTTGTCTTCCTGCTTGTTTTCGCTCTTGCCGCTGCAGCCGCCGCAAAGCCGCGCCCGATCGCGGTGAAAGTGGTGGTGGTGGCCATGTTTGAAGTGGGCGCAGACACTGGTGATGTGCCCGGCGAGCTGCAGCATTGGGTCGAGCGCGATCACCTGGACCGCATCTATCCGCTCTCCGCGGGCTACCACGCGGTGCGCATGAACGGCGAGGGCGAGATGGCGGTGCTGACCGGCCAGGGCACGGCGCACGCCGCCGCCACGCTGATGGCCTTGGGGCTGGACCCGCGCTTCGACCTGAGCCACGCCTACTGGATCGTTGCCGGCATCGCCGGAGCCACCCCGGAGCGGGCTTCGCTGGGCTCGGCCGTGTGGGCGCGCTGGGTGGTGGATGGCGACCTGGGCTACGAGATCGACGGCCGCGAGATTCCGCCGGACTGGTCCACCGGCTATGTGCCCCTGCGCAAGACGCGGCCTTTCGAGGAGCCCGCTGCGCCGCTCGATGGCCAGGTCTTTGCGCTGAATCGGGATCTCGCCCAGTGGGCCTTTCACCTGACCCGCACCACCCCTCTCGCCGACTCCGAACATCTACAGAAAATCCGCGCCCAATTCGACGGCGCGGCCGCCAACCGCCCGCCGTTTGTCACCATGGGCGATGAGCTTTCTTCCTCGACTTATTGGCACGGGAAACTCTTTGACGCCTGGGCTGCGCAGTGGGTCAGCTACTTCACCAGCGGCAAAGGCGAGTTTGCCACCACCGCCATGGAAGACACCGGCACGCTGCAATCGTTGGAGTTCCTGGCGCAGGCCGGGCGGGTGGACCGTCAGCGCATCCTGGTGCTGCGGACGGTCAGCAACTACGATCGTCAGCCGCGCGGCATGAGTGCGGCCGAGAGCCTGGACCAGCAGCGCGCGGGCACCACCGGCGCGTTTTCACTCTCGATTGAAAATGCTTACGCCGTGGGCCACGGGGTAGTGAACGAATTGCTCACTCATTGGCCGAAGTACGCGAAGACGACGCCGGGTGCGAGCCCGACGGCACAGCCCAAGCTGTAAGGGGTCACTCTTCGGCCTGCGCTTCGCTCCGATTGCGGCGTGCAGGGAGAGCGATCAGGAATCCTTGCGGTAAAGAAGATCGCGCATGGCGCGCCGCCGTGCCTCGTTCACTTCACTGGCGGCCTTGCGTTCGTCCGCGTCCATGGGGTGCTCATCGGCGGAGTCCGTGGACTCGGGGGCACTGCACTCCGGACAGCGGTTGGCGAAGCCGGGTTTATCCGGTCTGAGTTCGAACTCCTGGGAACAAATGGCGCAAATTTTGATAGGGAATGGCATTTGCTATTGATGCTAACGCAGGCGGCGCTTCCTGGGTAGCCTCTTGCGGCCTCTGTCCCAAACCATGGAACGCAGGCTGGACGCAGGGCGCCCTTGGCGAAGACAGGCCGGACAGTGCAGAATGCTGGAGTCCTCAAAATTCCGTACTCGATTGCGCACCGGCTGTTTCAGCCTCTGCCGGTTGCCGCGCAAGCATAAGGAAGACTGGATGCACTCTGTTTGGTTTGGCGAGTTTTTGGGCACTCTGGTTCTGGTGCTTCTGGGCAACGGCGTTTGCGCCGGCGTGACGCTGCGCAAGTCCTACGCGGCCAACGCGGGCTGGATGGCCATCACCACCGGATGGGCGCTGGGCGTGCTGTGCGGCGTGCTGGTGGCGCAGGCTTTCGGCAGTCCCGGCGCCAGCCTCAACCCGGCCATCACGCTGGCCACGGCTGTGAACACCGGTAACTTTGCGCCGGTATTGAGCCAGTGGTCGGCGCAGTTGCTGGGCGCCATGTGCGGCGCTTCGCTGGTGGTTTTGCACTACGGGCCGCACTGGGCGCTGACGCCTGACCCCGCCGCCAAGCTGGGCATCTTTTGCACCAACGCGGCAGTGCGCAGTCCGTTCTTCAATATTTTCGGCGAAGCCCTGGGAACGGCGTTGCTGGTGGTGGTGGCCAACGCCATCGGATCGCGCGGAGTTTCGGCGACCGGTCCGGCGGCGGGCGTGGGACCGTGGCTGGTGGCCAGCCTGGTGTGGGGCATCGGCTTGAGTCTGGGCGGGACCACCGGTTACGCCATCAATCCCGCGCGCGACCTGGGTCCGCGACTGGTTCACGCGCTGCTGCCGATTCCCGGCAAGGGCGGCTCGAACTGGAGTTATGCGCCCATCCCGATCATCGGCGACCTGGCTGGCGGGGCGCTGGCGGGGCTGCTGCTGCACTACGCACACATCTAGAAAGTTTGCGGAACTTCCTGGATGTGTGCGGCTGCTTTCAATCGCTCGCCTACCAACTCACCACCGTGACGGCGAAGGGCTCGAGTTTGATCTTGCTGTCCGCGGGCTTGACGGTGCGCGCAGGGCCGTCGCCGGTGGCGCCATCCACGGTGAGCGCGCTGGCTTTCTCCGCATTGGGCAGCGTGACGTCCATGGTGCGATTGCGCTTGTTCACCAGCAGTAATTTGTGACCGCCGGGTGTAACAAATGCCTGTGCGTCGAGATCGCCGGAACCGATCGAGGTTTCGACCAGCGAGTCGCCGGGATGGAAGGAATCCTTCAGCAGCTTCAGCACCCAGAAGCGCGCGTTGGGCTGGTTGGTCTGCCAGTTCATCATGCTGACGCTGGGATACTGCGTGGGATAGCCGACTAACTGCGATTCGCCGATGACGTCGATTTGCAACCGCGCCAGTTCGATGAAGAGATGCGCGTAGAGCGCACCGGCGAGATTCCAGTAGGCCGGCGGAGGCGGCGTCTTGTCCGCGGCGGTGTTGTCGGTGGGCAGAATCACGCCCAACTCATCCAGATCTGTCTTCGTCTCCGGCGAGAGCCGCTTGCGGATGGCTTCAACATACCGCACCGTGTTCAGAAATCCACTGGCCTGATCGAAGAAGGTGTACTGCCAGTTATCTATGTTCTGCGCGCCATCCGGCGTTGCATAAAAGTGATAGGAGATAAAGTCCAGGGGAATGCCGGGTCGGTGATTCTTGTGGTCGAGGAAATACTCGAAGTATTGCGGCGCTGTACTGGGAGCGGCCAGCGCCAGGCCGACGAACTTCGTCTCCGGCGAAACCTGATGAATGGCGCTGACGATGGCGTCGTAACGCGCGGTGTACTGCTCCGGTGTGGTGGTGTGCTCGGATTCCACCTCATTCAGAACCTCCCACACGGGAAACTTGTAGTGATAGCCGGAGTTGTGGCGCGCGCCGTTCTCATCGGTGAAGCCGCCGTTCACATACCAGCTCACCAAGCGTGCGTAGTAGTCGCCCAACTGCTTTCCGCTGGGGTCGCGCAACTCGGCGCCCTGCGTGTAGTTCCATTCGACCTGGTAGGGATCGGTAGGATAGGTCACCGGCTTCTCCGTCTTGAAGAGCCACGCCGGCATGGTGCTGAAGTTCATCACCGGCGAATGACCATCGGTGGCGGCAAGAAAGTCTTTGGTCATGGGATCGATGAGGCTGAAGTCCCAACTCGTCTTCTGGGGCGTGGGCGCTTCCAGTTCGGCCACGCCTAGCCTGGGATAAGGCAACCACGGCACGTAGCGCACATAGTCGGCGCCCAGTTCCTTCACGGCTTTGTACGAGGCCGCGCTCAACGGATCGCCCGGACGCAAGGGCGGATTGACCACCACTTGCAGCGTGGGCGTGGAGCGAGAAATGACGGTGGTCTTGTCCCAGTTGATCGTGACGGTCGGCGCTGTCTGGCCGTAAAGCGTGACGGAAAGAGACGCAACGCCGAGCGCTGCTCCCAGGGTGCGTAGGAAGATATTTCGGGGAATAAGATGAACTGGAATGAAACGAGCCATGGTGAAGCTTCTCCTTGCGAAGCTCCAGCCGCGGCGCATTGGCGACCGCGCGGGCTGGTGTGCGCTTCGAACGTAAGGTATATCACCCCATGAGTTCCGGCGACAAACTCAGCGGAGGGGGAGTCAAGTCTTCCCGGCGTCGCTTCGGTTGTATCTTTGCTGGAGCAGGTTTGAGCGCCGGCTGCCGCGTCCGTTTGCAAAATCGAATTTTCTTGTGACTGGAACCATTCTTCAAATCGATCCGCGCGACAACGTTGCGGTGCCGCTCGTGCCGCTCGCGGCAGGGTTGAATCCCACATCTCCAGGAACGAGATGTGGGGCACCCATTATTCGAGGCGTTGCGGGAGTTCGTCTCTCTACTCCAGATAGGAAGAGACCACGGCCAGTGCGGCAATCGCCGCCGTCTCCGCGCGCAGAATGCGCGGACCCAGTGAAGCGGCGCGCCAGCCATTGGCGTCGAAGAGAGCTTCTTCGGTGGGAGCCCAACCGCCTTCCGGACCGATGGCGATTTCCAGAGCGGGCATCTCGGTTTCCGCGGTGGCGATGGCTTCCTCGAGTGCGTTGCGCAGCGTGGTGGTGCGCTCCTGCTCGGCCAGCACGATGCGCGTCGACTCCGAGGCCGCACGCACGCGCGAAGCCAAGGGTGCAGGATCGTAAATCTCCGGCACGTCCGAACGGCGCGACTGCTGCGCCGCCTCGAAAGCAATGCGCCGCCATCGCTCCGTGCGCTTCTGGGCAGCCTCCGCCAGGTGCTTTTCAGTTCGGCTGGCAATCATCGGAGCCACCGCGGCGACTCCCAACTCGGTGGCCTTCTCGATTGCCCACTCCATGTGGTCGAATTTGTAGATCGACATCACCAGCGTAACGGGCAGCGCGGGATCGGCCTCAAGTTCAGACCCCAGGTTGAAGCGGACCTCGTTGGGAGTGACGGCAGCGACTTCAGCGTGAAAAACATGTCCGCCCGCCACTACATCGGCCTGCATGCCCGGCTGGGCGCGGAGTACGCGCGCCATGTGTTCGGCTTGCGCGCCCACGATGGTTGCGGTTACCTCATCCCAATGTTCGGCGATCCAGCGGCGGCGTGTCACGAATCTTCCCCCTTGCACCTACTGCGTTTCCCAGTCTAATTCATTCCCAAAAACACTTCAGGGGAACGCTGGATGCGTCCCCCTGGGGTGTTGCCTTTTGGTTGGATGGTTCAGTTACTTCTTCTTCGCTGCCTTCTTGGCTGCCTTCTTCTCGGGAGCCTTTTTGGCTGCCTTTTTGGTTGCCATTTGCCTATTCTCCCTTTCGATGATTTTGCATCGACCCTGCAATACTTAATGCAGTTGAGGAATGTATAGATTCATGTTCGATCAGTGTCAAGAGAAAAACGTAGTGATGGTAGAAAAAAGAGCAACAATTTTTCTATGCGGAATCGATTGTCTCGAATGCGGGTCAGATAAGATGGCTGGACTTCAACAGCGCCAGCGCCAGTCCTGCAATCAGATCGTGCCAGCCATGTGCGAACATTCCGGCGCGCAGGCTGCGGCGGAAAAGCGCCAACACGCTGAAGAGTACGCCGAAGACCGCCAGCAGAACCATGTTGCGCGCGCCCTGGTAGGCGTGAGCTGCGCCAAAGACGACGGCGGAAAACAGCACGCCCGCGATAACGCCGCCGCGCGCCCAGCCGATGAACTGGCGTTGCAGATAACCGCGAAAGACAACCTCCTCGGCAAAGCCGACAAAGAGGCAGAGCAGCGTCCATGCGGCCACCTCGCCGGCGTTTGCGGGCGCCAGTTGCGCCAGCGCGCGCAATGCCTGCTGCTGCGAAGGGTCGGTTGCGAAGGCCCCCCGGGCTTGTCCGCCTTGTCCTGACTGTCCGGCAACATGGGTCGCCGCCGGACGGTGCATCAGTGCGGCTTCCACTCCCGTCCATGCAACGCCCAGCGCGCCCAGCACCATCAGCGAGGCGATCCAGAAGACCAGCGCGAAGCCAAGGTCCACCGCGATGGAGCGCAGGTCCAATTGAAAATTGCCGAGCAGGGAGCGGAACGAAGTTTTTCTGAGGCGCAATCCGAACAGCACCCACGCGAGCAGGACCGCTTCCATTGCCGCTGTAAAGCCATACGTCGCCAACCGGTTGATCGACCCGTGCAGCGCGGAGATCTGCGCTGCGCCATGCACGGAAATTGCGACAATGCCCGCGACCAGCACGACGGTGTGCCAGGCCGGAGCGACCGTGAGACGCGCGGGGATAAGCGCTTGCGGCGGAACTGCTGGCACTAACTCAAGCGGATCGTTCTCAGGAGTCGGCAAGGTCATCCCCTTCGACAGGATAGCGAGTATGGAGTACTCGGCGAGAAACCGGATCGGCTCCTTCTCTCAGCACTCGATGATATTCAAGGCAAGCCCGGCCAGGCTGGTTTCCTTGTAGCGCGATTGCATGTCGAGGCCGGTCAGATACATGGTGCGAATGACCTGGTCGAGCGAGACCTTGTGGGCTTCGCACTCGTTGAGCGCGATGCGCGAGGCATGAATAGCCTTGGCCGCGCCCATGGCGTTGCGCTCGATGCAGGGAATCTGCACCAGCCCGCCGATGGGGTCGCAGGTCATGCCCAGGTTGTGCTCCATGGCAATCTCGGCGGCGTGTTCCACCTGTCCGTTGGTTCCGCCCAGAGCGGCGGTCAGTCCACCGGCAGCCATCGAGCAGGCCACGCCCACTTCGCCCTGGCAGCCCACCTCCGCGCCGCTGATGGAGGCGTTTTCCTTGTAAAGTATGCCGATCGCGGCCGAGGTAAGAAAGTAGCGCAGAATGCCTTCGTGGTCCGCTTCGGGCGAGAAGCGCTCATAGTAATGCGCCACCGCGGGAACCACGCCGGCTGCTCCGTTGGTGGGCGCGGTCACCACGCGTCCACCGGCGGCGTTCTCTTCGTTCACCGCCATCGCCCACACCGTAACCCAGTCCAGCGGGGCCAGCGGGTCGCCGTGCAAGCCATCGGCTTCTTTCTCGTGCAGGCGCAGGGCGAGCTGATGCGCGCGCCGCCGCACATTCAGGCCGCCGGGCAGAATTCCCTCGGCCGCAATGCCGCGCGCCACGCAATCGCGCATTGTTTGCCAGAGGTGGTCGATGCCCTGGCGCACCGTCTCGACGGGAGATAGCTCCGCGGTGCGAACCGCAAGCGCACACTCGTTCTCCAGCATCAACTGGCTGATGGTAAGTTCGTTGGCCTCGGCCGTGGCCAGCAGTTCCGCCGCGTTGTGAAAGGGAAAGGGAATCGCGGCCTGCTGTTTTTCTTTGGGCAACGGTTCCGGCACGGAGCCCTCCGGGCTGTCTTCGGTGATGAATCCGCCGCCGATGGAAAAGAAGGTGCGCTCGTCCACTACCGCGCCGGCTGCGTCGAAAGCCTTCAGGCGCAACCCGTTGGGATGTTGTGTGCGCGCGCCGGGAGGAAACATCGCGTCGCGCCGCCAGAGAAGGTCGCGGCTCTCATCGAAAACGATGGAGTGCGTTCCGGCCAATGGAATCTTCCGCTCGCTGCGAATCGCCGCAACGGTGGAGTCGATGGCCGCGGGATCGATGACTGCGGGCTCGTTGCCGGCCAGGCCCAACAGAACCGCGCGGTCGGTGGAGTGGCCCAACCCGGTCAGCGCCAGCGAGCCGTACAGCTCAGCCTGCACGCGCGCGACGCGATGGAGCAGGCCGCGCTCGCCCAGTTCCCGCGCAAAGCGGCAGGCCGCGCGCATGGGCCCCATAGTATGCGAACTCGATGGACCAACGCCGATTTTGTAAAGGTCGAAAAGACTGGTAGTCACGCCAACGATTGTACCGGGAGAGGCGGCGCGGAAACTATTCTCCGGTCCTAGTCGAAGACCACCGTCTTGTTTCCGTAGCAGAGAATGCGCCGATCCAGGTGCCAGCGGACGGCGCGCGACAGCACGATCCGCTCCAGATCTCGCCCCCGCGCCACCAGATCTTCCACCTGGTCGCGGTGCGAGATGCGCGCCACGTCCTGTTCGATGATTGGCCCGTCGTCCAGGATTTCGGTGACGTAGTGGCTGGTGGCCCCGATCAGTTTCACCCCGCGCGCGTGCGCCGCATGATAAGGTTTGGCCCCGGTAAAGGCGGGGAGAAACGAGTGATGCACGTTGATGATCGAATGCGGGTAGCGGCGGACGAATTCCGGCGAAAGAATCTGCATGTAGCGGGCCAGCACAACGAAGTCGATGCCGTGCCGCTCCAGCAGTTCCACCTGCCGCGCCTCGGCCTCCGCGCGGGTCGCCGAAGTGACCGGAACGTGCTCGAAAGGAACGCCGTAAAACGCGGCCAGATTCTCCACATCGCGGTGGTTTGAGACGATCAACGGAATCTCGCAGGAGAGTTCCCCGGTGCGCCAGCGATGCAAGAGATCGGCCATGCAATGAAGGTACTGCGAACAGAAGAGCGCCATGCGCGGCCGACTGGTGCCTACGGTCAGATTCCAGCGCATGTCGAGTCCGGCGGCCAACGGAGCAAAGGCCGTCTTGAAGGCATCCAGATCGAATGCGTGCGGCGAGGAGGGACTGCCGTCTGCAAGAGCCCACTCGACGCGCATGAAAAAGAGGCCCAGATCGTGGTCCTGGTGCTGGTCGGCGTGCAGGATGTTGGCGCCGTGCGCGTAAAGCAACGACGAGACGCGAGCAATCAGGCCCCTCTGGTCCGGGCAATCGATCAACAGAACGGCGGAATCTTTCATGTGGAGACCAGATTACGTCATTCCGCCGCCGCTGTGACCGCAGATTCCCGCGCACAACGCCGAGCGCAGCCGTCGTATTCCGCCGTGATTTTCTGTCGCAATCACTGCAATTCCTGCGGTATAGTTCTTCATGCTTCTCCGCCGGAGGTCCCCGTGAGGAAGACGCCCCGCCTCAGATTCCTTGTGTTCGCGGCTGCAGTGATACTCGCAGCCCTTTCGTTGCTGCTGATCTTTCGGAAACAATCAGGAGCGCCAACCACCGCAGAGGCTCCAACGTCCGCCGCGGCTCCCGAAAGTGCTCCCTCCGCGGGGACAGAATCATCCGCAGCCCCGGCAATGGCCCCACTCGCAGAGGATCGTTTCACCGAGGTGCTAGTTCCGGGCCACCAAGCGGCGGCTTCGTCCCCCAAGCCGAAGGCCTCTCTCCCCACCGACGACGATCTCATTGAGCGGAGCCTTGCCAAGCTCAAGAAGGGAAATCTGGCCTACGACACCCCGGAAAAGATGAAGACCGGGAGCGCGGCGCGCATTACGGCGCGCATTGGCTCGAACAGAATCTCGCCTGAGGCGCTGGAATCCGGAATGGCCGCCGGGAAGGGAAACAGGATCGAGACCGAAGCGACGCCGGTTTCGGCCAGGATGAAGATGACGTTGAAAAGCGCCGACTTCGAGATTACGCCGCTCAGCTCGGAGGAGCAGATCGTGGGCGGCGATCTGCCGACCGAATGGGAGTGGGACGTGGTCCCAAAACACGCTGGAACCCTGCGCCTGCACTTGGCGGCCATCGTCGAACTGAAGAACATTTCCAGGGACTACACAACCGTGGATCGGGATATCTCCGTACAGGTTGACTTGGTGGATGCGGTCTCGAAGTTCGCCGAGGCAAATACGGTGTGGGTTCTGGGCACTCTCGGCGCCGGGCTCGCAGGCTTGTGGGCGTGGTGGAAAAGGAGAAGGAAGTCCAAGGCGTCCGACGGGCAGACTCCATAGAGAACTCTGCCGCTCTTCAATCGATTGCGGCCAAAAAAACGCCGGGGCAACTTCGCCCCGGCGATGCGCGTGCAACGCAATCAAACTCGGTTGGAACTCTCTCCTCAGGCCGCGGTTTCGCGGCGGACTGCCAGAGGCGCGGTGAGTTGCTGACGGAGGCTGCCCGCCAGGTCCGCAACCACGCGCAGCTTGTCCGCGACCGCAGCGGGAACCTCGCTGCCCATGAGAGCCAGTTGCGAGTTCAGCAGCAGGCCGGCGACGGTGGTTTTAAGCTCGGTTTCGATGGCTGCGGCAGCCGCGCGCCTGGCCAGCATCTGCTCCCGCTCGCGGCGGTGCAGGGCGGCGCGGATTTCGCGGGTGAGGCGGGCAGCTCCAGAGAGCGCGAAGTTGATTTGCAAAGGAATCGCCAGGCCGGCGTGCTCCCAGATCGCCTCCGCGGCCGCGGGGTCGCACTCGGCCATGGTCTCATCCACCACCACGGCATCGAACTCCCGGCGGCGCAGCAACCCTAACGCGGACTTGCGGCCCTCGGCCACCTCGACATCCATTCCCAGTTGCGTGCCCACCACGGCGGCGCAGTTGCGGGCGCCTTCGATTCCACTCACGATCAGAATGCTCATTTTCAATTCCTCATCTGCCCGCACGTCCAAAGTGGGTCCGGGGGCTGCTTGCGTCCCGGCGGGTTTCCGCCTGAGAGCGTTGGTCTGTTCTGGCTTAACTTCCTTGATCGGTCGGCGCGCCCGGCTGCGGCTTCTGCCGCCAGCGGCCTACTCTTCCTTGAGCGGGTCGGCGATGCCGTATTCCTTCAGCTTGCGGTAGAGCGTCGTCTTGCCGATGCCCAGCAGCCGCGCCGCCTGCAGCTTGTCGCCGTGCAGGGTGCGAATGGCGCTCAGAATGGCCTCGCGCTCGAGATCTGCGAGCGTCTTCACTTCGGGCGTTGCGCCCTCCGCGTTCGGCTCGGCGGCCTGCGCGGCCGTGCGCCGGGCCTCCAGACCCTGCTGCTGCAATTGCGTGGGCAGGTCGCCCAGGTGCAGAATCGGCCCGGAAGAGAGCGCGCAGGCCCGCTCCACCGAGTTCTCCAACTCCCGCACGTTGCCCGGCCAGTCGTGGCGCATCATGGTGCGCAGCGCCTCGTCGCTCAGCGTGAACTTGACGCCGTGTTCGCGGCTGAGGTGGTCCAGAAAGTGAGCGGCCAGCAGCGGTATGTCCTCGCGGCGGTCCCGCAGAGCGGGCAGGCGCAGGTTAACCACGTTGAGCCGGTAGAAGAGGTCCTTGCGGAAGGAACCTGTCTCGACCATCTCCGCCAGGTTGCGGTTGGTGGCGGCCACAATGCGCGCCTTGATGGGCACGCGGTGGGTGGCGCCGACCGGGCGAACCTCCTTTTCCTGAAGAGCGCGCAGCAGCTTGGCCTGCAGGTCGAGCGAGAGCTCGCCGATCTCGTCCAGGAAAACCGTGCCTCCTTCGGCCGAGACCAGCAGTCCGTCTTTCGAGCGGTTAGCCCCGGTAAAGGCGCCCTTCACATAGCCGAAGAGCTCGCTTTCGATGAGAGTGGGAACCAGCGAGCCGCAGTCGACCGGCAGAAACGGCTTTTGGGAATTCGGCCCGTAGGCGTGGATGGTTCTTGCCACCAGTTCCTTGCCCGTACCGCTTTCACCCAGAACCAGCACCGGGTGGGTGCTCTGCGCCACTTTCGAGAGGATGCGGTAGAGCTTCTCCATCTCCACCGAACGGCCGATCATGGCGCCCAACCCCTGCGAAAGCCGGAGCCGCTCGCGCAACTGGCGCGTCGCGGTGTCGGTGGTCAGGCTGGCGGCGGCGCGGTCCAGCACCGTCGAGAGTTCGTCCATGGCGAAGGGCTTGGTCAGGTAGTCCGTGGCTCCGCAGCGCATGGCCTCGACGGCGGCATTGACCGAGCCGGAGGAGGTCATGGCGATGACCGCGGTCTGCGGGTAGAGGAGCTTGGCCTCGGAAACCAGTTCCAGGCCCTGGCTCGAACCAGCCGGCAGATTGACCAGAAGAATGTCGGCGGCCCGGCCCCGCAGCAGGCTGCGCGCCTGGCTCAGGTCTCCGGTGTTTTCGACGGCGTAGCCCAGGCTGGCGGCGATCTCCGCACAGGCCGAGCGAACCGTCGTGTCCGCATCCACCACCAGCAGGTGCAGGCGCACCGGTGGCTCCGCGAGTTGGGGGATAAACTCCATATTTCTAGATGGAAGAACTGTTTCGAGCATTGTATTCGCCTCACGTGCAAATGATGAAGTTGGATTCCCTGTTTCCGCCTTGGGAGACTTTACTTTGCCAATCTCCCGCCGGACTCAACGGCTGCGGACGGGCAGCTCGATTCCGATTCTGGCCCCGCCCGGAGCGCGGTTGCCAGCGTGAACCCGGCCGCCGGCCGCTTCAATGAGGGAGCGGGTGATGGAGAGCCCCAGGCCGCGATGGGAACGTGGCCAGTCCGGGTAGGCGACCCCGCCGGGTTGGCTCGTGAAGCCGGAATTGAAAATCTTCTCCAGCGCATGGAGAGGAATGCCAGGGCCGCTGTCCTCGACCGTAAGCGCCAGCCAGGAGACGGCGCCCTCCACGGCCGGCCGTTCCTTGAGTTCGATGACGATGCGCCCATTGGCCTGCATGGCTTCGGCGGCGTTTTTCACCAGGTTGACCAGAATCCGGGTCAGATCCTCGGCGGTCAGTTGCACTCCAAGCGCTCCGCCCTCGGCGTCCACCGTCAGGGCAACTCCAGGCCCGGCCAGGGCAGCCAGAAGATTGCGGGTGGCCAGCAGCTCCGCTGCCAGGTTGTCGATCGCCGTGGCGGGCTTCAGATCCCAGTGGTAGCCGCGCTCGGTCCGGTTGCCAATCCCGATTTCGTTTTCCATGCGCTCCGTCCCCCTCGAAACTGGGCCAGCCAGGGAGCCAGTCAACACGGCCGGGGCGCGCGGGGCTTCGCGGGAATCCAGTGCCAGCAGCTTCTCCACCAGACGGCGGCTGGCCGTGGCCACCAGACGTAGTTCATTGGCATAATGGCCGAAGGAGGTGGCCAGAACCCCCGGCTCTTCAAGCAGATCGCAGTAAAGACCCAGCGCCGTCACCATGTTTCTGGCGTCGTGCGCCGCCTCGGCCAGGCTCTCGCCCCGGCTGCGCAGCGTGGCCAGGGTTTCGACGACCGCCTCCACGCGCTTGCGCTCGGTTCCGCCCGCGTCCGCATTCAACCCACTCAGCTTCGCCGCACCCAATTCCATGGCTTGCTCCATATTCTGCATCACAGCTTCCTTTCCTTCCCGTTTCTGCTCCCAGCCTCTGGGTTCTGCCCTCCTCTATTACACGCAGCGTGCCAAACCCGGACAGTATCGCTAAGTTCCTGATAAGGGAAGGCTTGAGTGTCCAGATTCCGTACAGTCCAACCGGAGCGCGCAGCAAGAAGAGTCCCAAAATGGAACGGGGGCGGCAGGAGGTATGGAGATAAGACGTTTTATTTCATATGTTTATATACATATTCCTGTTTCGGACCGGGCAAACACCCACTTTCCCCTTCCGGGACAGCCTTCCCGCTGCGGGCAAAAACCCGCCCCCAAGCCCCATTCCCGTACAATTCCCCTATGCAAGGCTCAGGTGTTTCTCCCTTCTTTCGTCCCGGCGGCAGGACCGCTGCCCAGCTTCGCCCCCTCGTCCTCACCCCCAATTTCGTCCAGACCGCCGAGGGCTCGGTGCTGGTTTCCTGCGGCAACACGCGGGTGCTGACCTGCGCCACGGTCGAGCAGGGGGTGCCGGGGTGGCTGCGCAACTCCGGCCGCGGCTGGGTGACCGCCGAGTACTCCATGCTGCCCCGCTCCACGGTGACCCGCACCCCCCGCGAGAGCGAGCGCGGCAAGATCGGCGGACGCACCCACGAGATTCAGCGCCTGATCGGCCGGAGCCTGCGCTCGGTTGTGGACATGCATGCCCTGGGCGAGCGCACCGTGATTCTGGACTGCGACGTGATCCAGGCCGACGGCGGCACGCGCACCGCCGCCATCACCGGGGCGGCGGTGGCGCTGGCCCTGGCCCTGAACGCGCTGGTCCAGGCTGGAACGCTCAAGAAATCACCGCTGAAGCAGTTGGTGGCCGCGACCTCGGTGGGCATCGTGGGCGGGGCGGCGCTGCTTGACCTCTGCTATGAGGAGGATTCGCAGGCTGAGGTGGACATGAATGTCGTCATGACCGCCGACGGCGGCCTCATCGAGACCCAGGCCACGGCCGAGAAGGGCAGTTACTCCCGCGCCCAGTTGAACGGCCTCCTCGATCTGGCCGAGGTGGGGTTGACGGAGATCTTCGCCGCGCAGCGGGACATTCTGAGCCAGTAGCCTAGAGCGGTTCTCCAATTAGTGTGCACTGATCCAGTTTGTGCAAGGTGGCTTTTTCTTGGGGAAAAAGCCACTTGACCGTAGTGGTTTCGGTGTATAGCAATTGGAGAACCGCTTTAGCTCAGCGCGAGATTGAGGTTGTCAATCGCTTCGTCGATCTCCTGGGTGCTCTTGAAGCCCACGGTCACGCAATCGACCCCGGCGTTCTTGAAGGCGAAGCGCATGGCGGCCTGGCGGTCGTCGTGGCGCGTGAAAGCGCCGTCGCCGCAGAGCTTCATGCTGATCACGCCCATGCCTTCCTTCTTCACCTGACCCACGTGCGCCACCACTTCGTCCACGCTGCCCGGATTGTTGTTGGTCTCCAAGCTGGGCCCGTCCATGACCGTGCCTTTGTGGTTCATGCGGATCATCGCCACCTGGAGCCACGGGTTGCCCGGCACCTGGCGCAGCGCGGGCAGCCCGTGCACCGATGCGCCGCGGGTGCGGACGATCTTCCTCGCCTGCGCTTCCAGGATGCCGTCCTGCCAGCGGCGGGTGCGGTCGGCCCATTCCGCGGTGTGCTGGAAGTGCAGCAGCAGGATGTCGAAGTACTCGGTCCGGCAGGCGCGGCGCAATTCGTCGAAGCGCTTCTGCGGATCGGCGTCCTCGTCAGTGGTCACCTTGTTCATGAGCCGATAGTTTTCGCGCGGGATGCCTTGGAGCGCTTCGCCCAGCATGGCCGGAGTGACGTAGGCCTCCGCGGTTTCAAAAAAGCGAATCCCGCGGTCGTAGGCGTAGTGAATCAGGCGGGTGAATTCCTGCTGGCCGAGCGCGGCCTGCACGTGTCCGTTGTTGCTGCCGGTGCCGAAGGCCAGGCGCGTTACCTGCGTGCCCGATTTTCCCAGCGTGACCATGTCGGTGGCCGTTTGCGGCGTGGCGTGCAAGGGGAGCGCGCCAACGCTGCTCACCGTTCCAACGGCGATCGAAGTTTTCAGGAATTCGCGGCGGGAAAACTTGCTCATGCGGACCTCCTTGGCTGGGCCGTAGAACGGTCGGGAACGGCCTTCTCGGAGATGCTATCACGGGGCTGGAAGAGGAAAAGAAATTCCCGGTCGATGCAAACTCCGTCGGTATTCAAAGCCGCAATTTCGGTGGGCGATTCTCTGCGGCGACGATCCACAATCCGCACTGTTCATGTGAAAAGACACCTGAAAACGCAAGATCATCCCGTAGGATGGGCGTTTTTTGCGCGCAAAAGAACATACAATCGAAAGGGATTTCACGCCGAAACGGGTTGGTGCAAGCGCAGCGATGCAGAGCCGTCTTTTTATCTTTTTGTTTCTATGGGCCTCGGTGCAGGCCAGTTTTGCCGACCAAGCCGATTCCCAGCGGCCTTTATCCATCTATATCGTCCGCACCGGCGAGCAGTTGCAGGCGCCGCATGTGCCCACCTACCACATGGTCGAGTACGTCCAGATGCGGGGCAAGTGGATCGTTCCCGACGTCGGCTACTACGATGGGGGCCACTCGAACGATCGCCTGTGGTTCGCCGGGGCGGGTGCGTTGCTTTACCACGGTGAGCACGCGACCTTTTCCCAGGAACTTTATGTGACGCAGGAGGAAGGCTCGGCCGCGCACAACCAGCGCACCATGTGGCTCTGGCCGGTCCTGGACCTGCGCTTCACGCCGCGTTTGACCAGCGAAACGGTCGCCTATCCCACGCTGCCGCTCGACCGCTCCGCGCAGTGGGGCTTTGCCGTGGATCGCGCCAAGCTGGAATACGCCTTCCGGCCGCACTTGCTGGCCGGCGCCGGCTACAACTCCTGCAAAAGCCCCGGCAGTCCATGGCTGAACAGGCCGTTTCTGACCACCACCCTGACCAACCGCACGGGCGCCTGGGAGTTCTGGCTGGAGCGGATGCCGGGCGGCGCGCAAATCCAGTTGCGCTACTTGAAAACGCATCGCGGCTACTGAGGGTCGGAAGGGCGGCTCGACCACGCGCCACCACGCACCCAAAAACTACGAATGCCGCCCCAGGACCGCGTCCGTCCGAGCCGCAGACGGCTGGATTCATGCGCGCGGGAACGTTGCTGAGGGAGTAACCGCCCGATAGGCCAGTCTGCAAGGCGGAATCCAGGCCAGCCCGCAACAAGATCACGGTTCTTTTTCCGGTGGAGAGGCCCATATCTTTAACGTTGAACCGAAACGATGAAACTTGCGGAACCCGATCTCGTTCAGGGCCGTCTCATTGCGTCCCTTCTTCAGGATGACTTGCGCCCCGACCGGCACCAGGTAATCGCGGTCGCCGATGAAAACATAATCGTAGTCCGCGCTCACCGAAGTTGCGTGAATGGCATATTTCTTGGGCACGCCGTCCGCTACCTCCGTAATTCGCCGCACGCTGTGAGTTGCGCTGTCAATATAAACAAGGCCGTGATAGCCAACCGTGATCACCTCCGAGGAACTTACGCGGAGGTTCAAATTCGAGTTTTCCTGGGCAACCCGGTAGCTGAAGACTTGGACCGTCCCTTCGTTCAGCACCCCGGTCTCTTTCCATGCAATCTCCGCCTTCGACGAGGGCCCGAACAGTCCTGTAATCACTGCTCCAAAAAGTCCCGCGGACGAAATGCCTCTCTCGCTCTCGGTATCTTCTTCGATGTGGTCCTTGTGGCCGTCTCGTTCGGTTTCCAGAAAACTCCAGTCTTCCACTTGATCGAAATAAGTCAGCTGGCCCGTTACCTTGTCCTTGTGTTTCCATGTTTTCCCACCATCCGGGCTGACGAATCGATCTGTAACTTGTTCGCACATGAAGTTAGGCAAGGAATCGCGGTAATCCGTGGCGTATCTCGTAGCATCCGCGAGAATCGCTTTCAACTCGTCCATGCCAGGACGCTGAATTGGATGGGAGGGAAAGGTGATCGCCAACGGACCCACGGAGCGAGATGTTTCTTCCGGCGTCGATGAGCCGGCATCGGGGTCCGGGCCTGCCGATTCCAGGTCCATCAAGACAAAAGAAGCATTGGCTTCCGCCGCCTTTCCGCCTTGGCTCAGTGTTACCCGCACCTGGTACGTGCCATCCTTCGGCGATTGGATGGAAAAACTGTTCAGGTAAGAAGTGTATTCCGATCCGATTACTTGTTCTGTACTTATGAGAGCGCCTCCCAGAGGTTTTCCGTCCCGAAGCACCTGAAGCAGCAACTTGGCCTTTTCAGCCCCGTGCGGGTCTGTGTGCGTTGCAAAGAATACTGAAACGTCGGTGACGCCCGGCGCCAACGTGCCAGATAGATTCGGAGTTACCCGAACCGTCCCTTGGCGAAGCGGCTCGCCCATGTCTTCTCCGGCGCGAAGCGGATCCAGCCGCCGGACCAGAACGATTTTGCTGAGCGAGGGCGTAGCGGCGCCCTTTGGAATCTCGAAGGGTATTCGCTGCGCTCCTGCCTTGCCACCGTTGCAGTCCAAAATGACCACTTCCACATCATATTGGCCCGGAGGGGCTACAAAGTTACGATGCAACGAGATCACTTCGATGCGGTTCATCTCTGGATTGCTGAGCGTGACGCGTTGTGGCGTATCCGCGCTGAAATGCCCCACAAGCGCGCCCGCCGGGTCTCTGATATTTGCAACCATCGAAAGATGTGCGGTGTAGGTGGGTGTGTTTGGGTCCTTTCGAATATCCAGGCTTGTCAACGGCACCTCGATGGCCAGCGTGCTCACACCGCCCTCGGGATGGTCTTCCATCGTAAGGACCGCCGCACGAAAGGACAGTTCCGCAGGCAACGGTGTTTGCTTCAGAAGCTTGGACAGTGGTAACTCGAACGGCTGCGGACGGCTCCCGTCCTCCGCGTGCGGAGGCAATGCCAGATAGCCCGTCTGTGTGCGTATCTTCAGGCCCGCCCGCAATGGCTTGACCACCACCGGGCGAAACCTACCGTCGTATTCCTTGAGTGGCGGAAGATAGGATGCCTCATAGTAGGTGGTCATATCTCCGATCAATTGTTCCACTGACTTCCGTAGACGATACCCTGAGATATAACTGCCGCCGGTCTGTTCGGAGAGATGCTGCATATCTATGACATCGGTCCTCTGAATGCTGGCCTCTGTGCTCCGTCGCGCCAGCCCGTAACCTTCCGGTGAGCCGGTGTAGCCGGAAGAGTCGGTGGGAACTGCATTCGTCATGACCGTCTCCAACCCATTGCCATTGATGGAATTCATATCCACCACATAAATGCCGATCCCGGCCTGATTGGCTGTTCCGGTGATGGATTCGATCGCCGTTCTTGCATGGGAATCGATCTGTTTATCCTGAATGGATGAGAAATAGATGATGGCTTTTCTCTGGGGAATCTCCTGCTGCGATTGGGTCAGGGCCAACAAGCCAGCCAACGAAGGTCGAATGTGTTGATCCTGGGCAATGGGGCCGGAACTCCTGAGCGCGGCATAGAGCGCCTGAGCCTGTACGCGTTCGCGCGCCGGGGCTCTTTTCCCAGAGCTATCCACACCAGTCAGGGCGACTGAGATCAGCTCTTTTTCCGTGGGGCTGGTGGCGCTGTCGCTGCCGGGCTTTTCGGGTCCCGTAGCCGCGTTGATGGCCTCAAATAGGGCATTGCGATCGGAGGTGAAACCATGTCGAAGACGAAGCCGCCGTTCGATACTGAACACCGAGAATGCAAAGCCGTTCTGAAGAGTCATCCCCAGAATCTTCGCCGCTGCATCGCGTTCATCCTTCATCATGGTCGGACTGAATTGCTGCTCCAGCCCATTCTCGGCGCTTGGCCGATCGAAGACCAGCGTGATCAAAGGTTCGCTCTGCTCTTTACCGCTTACAAGGCGAAGACTCGAGAGCGTTACCGGAGAACCGTCGTCAGTCACCGCCAATTCTTCAGGTTTCAGGTCGATTACAGATCTGTTTTTCTTGTCGTGAACCACCACATTCAGAACCACCGCATCGGTCGAGTACACGCTTTGTTCCAGGTGCGTTTGCCCCGCCTGGCCACTGGCCCAGGGAACGATCAAGACAGCAGCCAACAACAGACATCCTGCATGACCTTGCTTCATTGTTCCCCCAGATCGCGCAAAATACGGTCTCTGATCTCGCAACGGCGTATGTGTTGTTTGTACAACCCGAATGAATCGATCGTTGCCCTGTAAATCCCAACCAAGAAAGCATAGAGCAGTCAACTGGGCAGACCATTGAACAGCAGCGATAATCCTGCGATTTCTCCACCCATCCAGAACCCGCAAAGAGAGCCGCAAGGCAAGGCTCATTGCGACCGATTGAAGCCATTCGTTCGCCCTGCCGATGAGTTCAACCTGGATAGGAACCCATCCATTCATTATCGATCGTGGGGGCCTGTTATTAAGAATCCGTCTTCACTTTCTCCTCCGGAATTGCAGATAAGATCAAGGGCGAGACGGATGAAGTGATCGGGCGGCAGTTCGCTTGCTTTCGCGAAGACCCTGCAAGATAACGGCATCCTTTCGCGAAGCTGGCGAATCACTCCATGCGGGCGGCTATAGCGGGCAAGGATGCAACTCTGCGCCAGCCGGTAGAGCCGCACCACCGAACAAAAGGGAGCCATTGCCATGCAGAACGATGCATCTTTGCGGCAACACGTGGTCAATCTGCTTACGGGCGGCCACGCTCACGCGGATTTCGACAAAGCCACCCAGGATCTACCGGTTGAATTGCGCGGCAAGCGCCCCAAGGGCGCGGAACACTCGCCCTGGGAGATTCTGGAGCATCTGCGCATCGCGCAGTGGGACATTCTGGAGTTTTCCCGCGACCCCAAGCACAAGTCGCCGGATTTTCCCAGCGGCTACTGGCCTGCCACACCGGCGCCCCCGGACGAGAAGGCATGGGACAAGAGCGTGCGCGCCTTTCGCAAGGAACTGAAAGCGATGTGCGCGCTGGTGGCCGACGAGTCGACCGATCTCTTTGCCAAAATTCCCCACGGCGACGGGCAGACCATTCTGCGCGAGGCTCTGCTGATAGCCGACCACAATGCCTATCATCTGGGGCAACTGGTGCTGTTGCGGCGCCTGCTGGGAGCGTGGAAGTAAGGGCAGCCATCAGCTTTCAGCCGTCAGCAATCAGCCTTTGCTGACCGCTGTCAGCTGACAGCAGACACCAGCAGCGTCATTCCCAACCCGGCCACCGAGAGCACCGTCTCCAGCACCGTCCAGGTGGAAAGGGTTTCCTTCAACTCCAGCTTGAAAAAGGACTGGATCATCCAGAAGCCGGAGTCGTTCACGTGCGAGAGGATGAGGGAGCCGGTGCCGGTGGCCAGCACCAGCAGTTCGGGGCGCACGCCCATGTGTCCAGCCATGGGCGCCAGAATCCCCGAGGCTACGGCCATGGCCACGGTGGCGGAACCCATGGAGACGCGAACCACGGCGGCCAGCAGCCAGGCCAGGACCAGGGGCGGCATGTGCGCTCCCAGGGCCAGCCCCACCGTCGCCTGCGCCGCTCCGGAATCGCGCAGAATGCCGCTCAACCCACCGGCCGCGGCCAGAATCACCAGTACCCCGGCGATAGGTTCAAAGGATTCCCCGGTCAGTTTGCGCAGCAGCTCGCGTCCGTGATGGTGGCCGGTCTGGATGTGGCCGCCAAGGGTGAGCAGAGCGACCAGCACGGCAATCAGCAGCGCGATGTCGGGATTGCCCACAAAGTGCAGAATCCGGTTGGGCTGGCTTCCCGGCGCGGCCAGCGTGTCGGCCCAACTGCCCAGGAAGATGATGCAGATCGGCAGCAGAATCGCCGCGGCGGCGCGAAAGGGACCCACCGGGGCAGGGATTTTTTCAGCATAAGAGGTTCTTTCGTCTTCCACCGGGGACGCAGAAGACTCTGCGGCGAGAGCGATTGAGGGTTGCGTTGTGTGCTCCGGAATCTCATCCGCGGGCACATCGAACAGCGTCGAAGCCTCCTCGACTGCCTCGGTTTGCGCCTCCGCCTTCTTCCTGTGCCAAAAGCGCTCCAGAACCCAGCTCAGAACCGGCCCGGCCAGCGCCGCGGACGGCAGCCCGACGACCAGACCCCACAGGATGGTTCGGCCCAGGTCGGCGTGGTACTGCGTGGCCGCCAGCATCGCCGCCGGATGCGGTGGCAGCGTCCCGTGGACAATCGAGAGGCCGGCCAGCATCGGGATTCCCACCAGGATCGGCGGCCGTCCGCTGCGCTTGGCCGCCGCGGCCACGATGGGCAGCAGCAGCACCAGTCCCACTTCGAAAAACACCGGCATGCCCACCAGGATGCCGAGCGCCAGCAGCGCCCAAGGCAGGCCTTTCGGGCCGCAGCCCTCCACCAGGGCGTTGCCCAGCGCGGTTGCGCCGCCGGAGCGGGCTAGAAGGCCGCCCAGAATCGCGCCCAACCCCAGCACAATGGCGATATGGCCCATCAGGTTGCCGACGCCGGTGGAAAACGACAACGGAACCTGGGCCAGCGGCATTCCCGAGGCCAGGCCCAACGCGAAAGCGGTGGTGATCAGGGCGAGCGCCGGATGCAGCCGCACCCTGGCGATCAGCACCAGCAGCAGGACGACGGCTCCGGCGGCGCAGGAGGGCAAAAACCAGTTGGGAGGAGCGATGGCGAGGGCAAGGGGCACGGGAGAGATTATTCCACATGTGGTCGCCCCGCCCCGCCCGTGTGCTGCTGAACACACTTTTCGCTTGCGCACCTCTGCTACCATAAGGACGATTGCAGTTCCTGCCGCCCGACAGGCTGAATTCCCGCCCCGAGGGGCCCGAGCGCACCGGCGGCCGGAGTACATCCAGAAGGAGAAACTTCTATGCCTCTAGTCTCTACGCGGCAACTCCTCGACGAGGCCGCCAAGGGCGGTTACGGCGTCGGCGCATTCAACGTTAACGATATGGAACAGATCCAGGCCATCATGGAAGCCGCGAAGGAAACCAATTCGCCGGTTATCATCCAGGCCAGCCGGGGCGCGCGCGCCTTTGCCCAGGACAACTACCTCTATCACCTGATGCTTGCAGCCGCCGAACTCTATCCTCAGATTCCCCTGGCCATGCATCTGGATCACGGCAACAGCTTTGAGACTTGCGAGAGCGCCATCAAGCTGGGCTTTACCAGCGTCATGATGGACGGCTCCCTGAAGCCGGACGGCAAGACCCCGGCCACCTTTGAAGAGAACGTCGCCGTCACCAAGAAGGTCGTCGATTATGCCCACGAGCGCGGCATTTCGGTCGAAGGCGAAATCGGCGTTCTTGGCGGCATCGAAGACGGCCATGGCGCGGGCGGTTCCGGCCTGGAGCACGTCACCGATCCCGACCAGGCGGTCGAGTTTGCCGAGTTGACCGGCGTTGACTCGCTGGCCATCGCCATCGGCACCAGCCACGGCGCCTACAAGTTCACCAAGAAGCCGGATGGCTCGGTTCTCAAGATGGACCTGCTCATCAAGATTCACAACCGCCTGCCCAAGACCCATCTGGTCATGCACGGCAGCTCCTCGGTTCCCAAGGACCTGCAGGACATCATCAACCAGTACGGTGGCAAGCTGAAGGAAACCTGGGGCGTGCCGGTCGAGGAGATTCAGCTCGGCATCAAGAACGGCGTCCGCAAGGTCAACGTGGACACCGACAACCGCCTCGCCATCACCGGCGCCATCCGCAAGGTCTTCGTCGAGACCCCGGAGAAGTTCGATCCCCGCGACTACATGAAGCCGGCTCGTGCGGCCATGCAGAAGGTCGTTGCCCAGCGCATGGTGCAGTTCGGCCAGGCCGGGCACGCCGGCGACTATACCGCAATCTCGATTGCGGATATGGCCAAGGGCTATGCCAACGGCACCCTGAGCACCAAGCCGCTGGTCGCCACCAGGTAACTTCGGCAGTCAGCATCAGGCACCAAAAGAAACGGGTCACTCCGCAAGCGGGGTGGCCCGTTTCTTTTTGAAACTGAACCTGCGTGCCGCAAATTGGCCTTGTGGTTGTCTTTACAGCCGGGCGGCAGGCAGGATTGCCGCATTCAGGGCTGCGCGTAGTAGCCGGTGCGCGTGCGCGACTTCAGTCCGGGCTTCTGCACCTGCACTTCGATCTCGTGATACTCGTCGTCGCGTGCCGCTGGCGGGCGATTGTAGGTGACGATGTAGTAGGCGCTGGCATCGGCGACACATCGGTCGATGAGCGCGGGCAACTCGACGTTTCCGGCCAGAACCTGACCGCCGGACTGGGTAGCGAGCACCTGCAACAGCAGGTGGCCATAGTCGGCCTTCTTAGGTTCGATGGCTCCTTTCAGAAACCTCTTGTAATAGGAGTCGGGGATGTTGGTGGTGGGGTCGATGCTGTCCAGCGTCAGGCGCGCCTCGCGCAGGCTGTTGGTGTGGAGCACGATGCCGTCGAAGGTCTTCTGCTGCTCCTTCTGGCTGCCCAGCCAGACCGGGTCCGAAATGCCGCTCCACCCTGGGCTGATCCAGATCAGCAGCTTCCTGCCAGGCCGGCCGCTGGACTTTTCACAGAGGTATTGGAGGGCCTTGAGCGAGGTCATTTCCCGTTCTTCTCCGCCATCGAGGCCTGTGGAGTTCTTCAAGGCGCGAAGGCCGATGCGATTGCGATCCAGGTAGCCTTCCAGAGCTTTGGGGTCGCGTGAGGGGGTGTCCTGGCCAACGATTCCCGTGTCGGTCAGGATGGCGAAGGAGGTGGGCAGGGCAAGCGGGGCTCCGCTTTTGCCTTGCAGGTACTTATGCAGCCATTCCAACTCGTCATGGATGACTAGAGCGTCGGTGTTGACGGCGTCGATGAGTAGTATGAGTTCGACCGGCGGATCGGGCCGGGCGACGATGCCGCTGGCGGGCTGGATGGAAAAGATGGTCTGCGGCTGCTTGTTGTCGAGCAGGGTGAAGTCCTTGGCTTCAAGGCCGGAGACCGGCCGGCCCGATTTGTCGGTGACCACCACGTCGAGAGTGAGGGCGCGGCTTCCGGCAAGGGTGGGCGGATAGGGCGTGCTCACCGTGCCGTATCCCATCAGCCGGATCAGGCTGGCCGCTTTGGCCTGCACTGCGGGGTTGGGTTGGGCGGGGTTGAACCTGCCCAGCGCAATCTGCTCCAGCAGTTCCCGCGCCTGCGGCGATTTTCCATGCGCCAGCAGGAAGACCGCCTTCTCCTTGAGCATTTCGGAAGAATCGTTTTTGAGAATTTGTTCAATCTCCGGCAGCGCGCGGAGTTCGTCCTGGTGCAGAAGGGTATTCAGCTTCAGCAGCTTGAGCTCATCGCTCTCGGCGCGCTTGGGCGCGACGGACGTGCCGCCCGACTGGCTTTCGGCTGGCTCGGGGACGTCCTGCGCGGAAGCGGTCAGAGCCGTGTACGGCACGGTCGCTGCCAACAGCAGCCCAAGAAAAGCTGGGAGCAACGTCTTTTCGGCTTTCATAACGTGTCCCCATTGCATTGAGCGGCTGCAACCGGCCGATGAAGTCGATTTCTGTCCAGGGAGGAGAAGCCATAAGGCTTCTCCATCCCGGCTTTCGCGGGTTGCAATCGCCCGATTTTTGAGAGTCCACGCACCTACTGGGAGAGTTTCTGTCCATCTGCAGACGACGCAACCGCGCCTGCCGGCTGCGCGTAATAACCGGTGCGTGTGCGCGCCTTCAGTCCGGGCTTGTCTACCTGCACTTCGATTTCGTGATACTCGTCGGCGTGGGCCGCGGGGGGAGGGGTGTAGGTCACGGCATAGGAGGCGCTGGCGTCGGCAAGGCAGCGGCCAATCAGAGCGGGCAGTTCGATGTTGCCGGCCATCACCTGACCGCCGGACTGCGTGGCCAGCACTTGCAGCATCAGGTTGCCGTAGTCGGCCTTCTTTGGTTCAGCGACTCCCTTTAGAAATGTCTCGTAATAGGGATCGATGAAGTTGGTGGTGGGGTTTATGCTGTCCAGCGTCAGGCGCGCCCTGCGCAGGCGGGCGGAGGTGTCCACGATCATGTCGAAGGTGTCCTGCTGATCCTTCCGGCTGGGGATACGGCCGGCATCCGAAATGCCGTGCCACCCAGGGCTGATCCAGATCAGCAGCGTTCTGCCCGGCCGCTTGCTCGCCTTGTCGGCCAGGAAATCAAGCGCCTTGAGCGAACTCTCTTCGCGCTCCATGACGCCCCACATTCCTGAAGTATTTTTCAGGGCGCGAATGCCGATGTGGCTGCTGTCCAGGTAGCGTCCCAGGGCTTTGGCGTCGCGGGAGGCGCGATCCTGGCTGACAATTCCCTGGTCGGTCAGGACGGCGAAGGAGATGGGCAGGGCAAGTTGGCCGCCGCTCGCATTATCGAGATACTTGTGCAGCCAATTCAGCTCCTCGTGGATGGTCACCGGGCTTGCGTTGATGTCGTCGATAAGCAGAATGACTTCGACCGGTGGATCGGTCTTGGCGTTCACGCCGCCCGCCGCGGCCACGAAGATAAGTTCCTGAGGCTGCTTGTTGTCGAAGAGCTTGAAGTCGCCCGGTTGCAGACCGCTGACCGGCTCACCCGATTTAGCGGTCACCACCACGTCCAGCGTGAGGGCAGGGGCCTGGCTGTTCTGGACCATTTTCGGTGCGGCTGAAGCGGCTTGTCCCGGCGCCGCCCAAACTCGGTGCTCGACAGGCGCAACAAATACAAGCGCGAGAAAAACTGAGAGAAATACCTTTCCGGTCTTCATGGTGTGTCTCCGTTGGTGTGGGCGGCGCGAGCCGCTCTGCAAAAACTGCTTTCCATGTAAGGGTGGGTTGGCTCTGGTCGGGCTCCTGATCCCGATTCCAGGACCTTGGTTTCACCCTTCTTCGATCAACTCAACCGAAATCGCGCGGTCAGAAACCTAGTGATGGCCGCCGCCTGAGCTGCTGCTACTACTGCTGCTGACGCTGGAGCTGGCCGAACTGGAACCCGAGCTGACGGAAATGGTGCTGCTCCCGACGCTCCCTCCACTGCTCCGCGAACCTCCGCCGCTGGAACTGCCGCCACCTCCGCCACTTCCACCGGAGCGGGAACCACCGCCGCTCATGCCTCCGGAACTCCTGCCGCCGCCTCCACCCGAGAAGCCGCCCCGCGCCTGCAGGTCGCCGCCCCGGTTGGTCACCGGCGCAAGGACCGTGACGCTTTTGTTCCCTTGCATCACCTGCCTGGGCATCATGAAGCTCTGCGATTTGTGATCGAAGCTAAGCGGAATCCCGGCCGTTTTGGCTATGACGTCTTTGCCGGCATGGAGATCTTTCATCGTATGGGCTTCCAGATGCGGCGTCTCCGCCTTGGCAAGGGGAGCCAGATGTTCCTCGCGAAACTCCTTGGGAGGCGCCTTGAGAACCGCGATCGGGCGCGTCGGATCGAACGTGATGGGCACCACCGTGGTGCCTTTCTTGTCGCCCAACTGGAAGATCTTGCCCAGGCGGTTGACCGGAAGCTGGCCTTTCACGTCGCGCGGATGGATGGGCACAAAGGCCACGGAACGACCGACCTTGATCCAGTGAATGGGCGGATGGTGGTGCCTGCGATGGCCCACCACCCAGACATAGCGATGATTCCGGTGAATCCAGCTCCCGGAGTGACAGACGGCCCAATTCCACGGAGCTCCTCCGCCAATTCCGTATTCGACCTGTGCCTTTCCCGTGTTCGGATCCCTCATCGTCCGGTACTGCGTGCCGAATGGAGAGCAGGGGAAAGAGCTATACTCATCGATCACCTCGGGCCGTCCCGCAACCCCGGTCCGCGCCGCATTCGCCATTGGGGGTCCACTCTGCGCAGACATCGGTATTGCCCCGGCAAATCCATGGGGTGCCTGTTCGCTCGAATCTCGCTCTGCACGTTCACCCGCATATGCCTCCCCCTGCTCGCTCGAATCCGGCTCCGAGGGTTCCCAGCAGGTTCCATACGGCGCGCAATCTGAAAATGTCCCTTGTCCCTTCATCTCGGCAAGGCCCGGAATCGGCGCCGTCAGGCCGGAGTCCTTCAACAGCTCTGAAACCGCGGCGCTTCGTTGGGCAAACCGGTCTGTCACCCACTGGTCGAATGCCGCGAAACTCTCCGGGGCTTTTGCGTCCGCGAGCTCCATGGTGTGGCCACTGCGGTAGTAGACCGACTGGTTTTTGTTCAAGGGCATTTTGCCGGTTGCCGGCACAGCCAGAAATCCGCTGTCTAGCGCCGTGATCGCAATCCCGTCCAAATAGCTGTCGACGCGCAGGTTCTCCACTCCCGGATAGCGGGTGGTCAGGGTATCCGTGGGCGTCTTCAGAATGAACATTTCGCCGGCTACGTAGGGACGGATATGCATGGAGACCGTGCCGGTCAGCAGCGCGATTTCGGTGTAAGGAACGCCGCCCGTGGTGTGCAGGTCGTTCAAAGTGAGAACCGAATTCTCGCCCAGATAGAGCGGCGAGGCGTTTTCAAACTCGATCTCCGCGCGTCCCTGACCGGTGGCCAGGGTGAAGCCGGTTTCCAGAGGCAGGTCGACAACCGCTTTTTCCCAAGCCGTGCCGGTCTCCTTCTCGTTTTTCTCCCCGCGCTCGATGCGCACGTCGCCCTCCACGTAGCTGAGGCGGACGATCTGCGGATTCACCTGATCCGTGTGGTGTTCGCCGAGCAGCAACAGGGCGCCCTCTTTGAGCTTTTCCGAGGAAGCGCCGTCCAGAATCTCCTGAACCTGTTCCATGGCGCTCTTTTCGTTCTTTTGCATCAGCAGGTTGAGCGCCAGCAGCTTCAGATCGTCGTTCTCGACGGCTCGCGGCAGCACCGGCTTGCCGATTTGTGCCTTGACTTCGACCTCCAGAACGCCGCATTCGTCCTTCCAACCGCTGGCGGGGAAGCTGCGGCGCAACTCGGCACAGGTGAGCAGGGCTTTGTCCGCCTTTCCCTGCCTGTCCTCGGCATAGGCTTTCCAATAGAGGGCTCCGTCGGCGTGTGCGCCCTTCTCGCCGGCAATCCGGGAGAAGATGGTCACAGCGTCGCCCCACCGGCTCTCGTTGATGGCCCGGGTTCCGTCGGCGTAGGGGCCGCTGTCGGGAGCGTTGCCCAGCGAAGGGTCGCCCTCCATTCCGGCGGAGGAGATGCCTGCCGCAAACGACTGCCCCGCAATGGCCTGGGCCGAATGGACCGCGAGCCCCAAGAGAACTGCGGCAAGCAGCAGGGCAAGATTACGCGGAGTGGCTTTCATATCGTTCCTCCTTGGGAGCGGCCGGCGGAGGCTTGCCGGTCGGGAATGCGGGTGCGCAGAACGCGCACTTCAAAGAGCAGGTTGCCCTGGTTCATTTCCTTCTGGAGCCGTTCAATGGTCGCGGGATCCAGGTCGTCCGGCTGGCTGGCCAACTCCGCCAACAGATGATCCAGTCGGCCCAGCGCCTTGGTCAGTGCTGGATCGTCGCTGTTTTTGGCGTTCTGGCGGCAGACCCGATTGGCGGCCAGCAGGGTTCGGGCCTCATCGCGTAACGGAACCGCCATCTGTTCATTGTCCGCGTCGGTGTGTTTCAGCTCCACCAGTAGCCGCTCGGAACGGTCCAGATGATCGCCCAGAACCACGATCACGACAGGCTGCTTGACGGCGGGACGCGGAGCCACGTGGGCCACAACGGGCGGCTGGTGGTGCTCCCATTGGCGGCCAGCGTAGAAGGCGCAGGTCGCCAGCACGGCGCAGGCGGCGGCATAGGCCAACCCCTGCCATAGACTCAGGCGCAGGCCCGCCCGCTTCCGCGCCGGATAGGGTTCCAGCGAAGAAGCGAGCGCAGCCCACACACCCCGGCCGTAGGAGGCGTCACCAGTTGGCGTTTCCAAAAACGCGAAGGCCTGAGATTCGCCGCCAGCCTTGATTTCCTTCAGGTCGCACTCCAGGTCCCGGTAGGCCTGGGCGCATTGCGTGCAGGCCTCCAGGTGCCGGCCAGTCTCCGCGCGGTCTCCGGCGGCGTCCTCCCCGTAGTAGTAATCGACGAGTTCTTCTTCACTCAGATGATTCATGTCCTCACCCTTAAAGTCGCCAGCCGCAGCCTCAGCTTCTGCACCGCCCGAAAGACCGCCTGCTTGGCCGCATTGGGCGCGATTCCCAGCACCGCCGCAATCTCTTCCGTGGTGCGATCTTCCAGGTGCCGCAGCACAAAGGCCGTTCGCTCGGTGGGCGTCAGGCTGCGCAGCGCCATCTTCTGCATGGCCGCAATCTCCGCGCTCAATAGCAGCCGCTCGGGACCGGCCGCCTGATCCGCCACCTGCACGGCCTGTTGCTCCGGGTCGGTTTCCTCGCTCACCCGGTTTCGCTCGTCCGCCTTGCGTCCGTCAATCCTGTCCAGCGCGCACCGCACCGCAATCCGGTAGATCCAGGTGCCGAAGTTGGAGCGCGACTCAAAGCCATCCAGCTTCCGGTAGCCGCGCAGAAAGGCCTCTTGTACCACATCGTCCGCGTCGGCCTGATTGCCGGTGATGCGGTACGCCACTCGGAAAAGAGTAGCGCTATGGCGCATCACCAGAACCGCATAGGCGTCCGTGTCACCCGCGAGAATGGCTCGTACCGCCGCGTGGTCGTTCTCACCCATGCAGTGAATTAGACACCAGCAGGGCAGGGGCAGTTAGGGGAGATTGTTGAAGAGGTTGGACGGACCGGTAGCGGGGGTAGGAAAAGGCAGCAAGTCAGCGAGCCAGCCGGATGCTCGTCTATGTTTCGGTCAGAGTTCCGCCTGCTTGGCCCGCGCGCCGCGCCAGTAGAGGATAAGGCCGAGCAGGATCGATGCCGCCGTGCCTCCCACCAGCTTCAGCTCGAATCCCAGCTTGTTCAGGGAGTCGCCCGGCGGCACCAGGGAAACAAAGATGCCGATCAGCACCACCAGGAATCCCAGGCCGCCGCAGATCCAGACGCCGGCAATGCCTCCCGGCACCAGTACGGCGTGGGGATTCTCCTTGCGGTCGCGGCGTCGCGCCAGCTTGATGATGGCCGCGAACATATAGAGGAACGGAATGAAATAGAGGATGATGGCGGCGTCGATCAGAAACTGGTAGGCGCCGCGGGTGGTCTCGTTGATCTGGCTGCCCAGCAGAATGGCGCCGGAGATGGTGGCCTGCACCAGGATGGAGACATACGGCGTCTTCCACTTGGGATGGATCTTGCCGAAGGCTTCCGGCAGGTAGCGGTCGACGCCCACCACAAAGGGAACGCGCGCAATGCCGGCCACGGTCGATCCCACGCCGCCGGCATTGCCTACCGTGACCAGGATGGCCGCCAACATGCCCAGCGCACCGAGTCGCAGCGCCACCGAGCCCACGGTAATGGCGTTGAAGACGCCGCTCTGGGGGTCGATTCCGGCGGCTGGCACCAGCGCCAGCACGGCGAAGGTTCCCACGATGTACATCAGGGCAATCAGCGCCCCGGCTCCGAAGACGGCGCGCGGCAACGTGCGGCGCGGATCGCGCACCTCTTCGCTCATGGCGGCCACCAGTTCCAGGCCGGTGAAGGCGAAGGCGATCTGCGACCAGAAATTCACCGTATCCCAGTTCCACGTCGGCAGCATGTTCTGGACGGTAAAATGCGTCGCCGAACCGTTCTTCCAGACAACCACGGCGGCTACTCCCGCCAGCATCACCAGGGGCACGTAGGTTCCCACGCCGCCGGCGTTCTGCAGCCACTTTCCCACGTTCAGCCCAATGATGTTCAGCACCACGGCAACCAGGAGCATGGAGAGCGAAACGGTGAGCAGAAAGGTGCGGTCCTGGGCCAGGGCCACGCCGCGCCCGCCGATGATGTAGGCCGCCATCGAGGCGCTGGCCAGCAGCAGTCCGGGAAAATAGAAGACGGTGTAAATCCAGTAGGTCCAGCCGGCCACGAACCCGTGAAAGGGGCCGAAGGCTTCGCGCGACCAGGCGTAGAGCCCGCCTTCCTCAGGAAAGCGCGAGGAAAGCTCGTTGATCACCAGCGCTCCGGGGACGAAGAAAAAGACCGCGGCCAGAACCCACAGGCTGATGGAGGACGTTCCGTTGTGTCCGGCGGCGGCGATCCAGCGCGGCCCCAGCACGGTGGCGATATTGAATAGCAGCACATCCCAAAAGCCCATGGTCTTGCGCAACTGCGATTTGGAATTGAGCGTGGAAGGCGCTGAAATGGTCATTGAGTCCCCAGGGGTTCCTGAGAGAAACCCATCAAAGAATGATAAAGGACGGAGGGCGAAGATCCTGCCCAGCCCCTCCCGGCAATCGAATCGCTGCAGGGAAGTGCTATCCTGTGACGTTTCTGGATACGGCTTATGTTCTGCACGGAGTAGCGCGATGCGCAGATGGGTGCTGATTCTGGCGATGGTGGGCTGTGCTTTGCCGGCGCTTGCAGCGAGACGGGTTACGCTGGAGCAGGCGGAGAAGCTTCTGACCGCGGCCCACGGAAAGCCCGATGCGCAAGTTGCCACCCTGATCATCGGACTGGAACTGACGGAACGGCCCAACCAGGCGTGGAGAACGCGCATCGAGGCGGAATTGCCCGGCGTCTCGGCCCGCGACTCGCTGGTTGCGTTGGCCGATAAGGCCGATTTCCTCAGCCCTCCCGCCGCGGAGATCTCCGCACTGCCTCCGCCTGACCGGGCGGCGAGCGACGCGCTGATGGCAGCGGCCAAGAACTATGTGAGCCAGACGATTCCCAAATTGCCCAACTTCTTTGCCACGCGGGTTACGACCCGTTTCGAAGACATGCCTGCGATGGACCCCGGGCTCTACTACATGGCTGAAACCTCCTACGAGCCCTTACGTGTCGTCAACATTTCCAGAGTTGTTGTGCTGAATCGCGATGGGCAGGAGTTGGTCGATCCCGGAGATTCATTCGGAAAGATGCCCGGCTCGCCCGAATCGGGTCTGAAGACCAGGGGCGAGTTTGGCCCGGTCCTGGTTGCCCTGATGACGGATGTTTTTGGAGGCGAGGTTCTCTGGCGCCGCTGGGAAGCGGGTGCAACCGGACCCCTGGCGGTCTTCCACTACTCCGTGCCCCGGCAGCGGTCGCACTACAGGCTGCAACTCCCTGAGTTTTGGAAAGATATTCAGACGCCGTCGGCCTATCACGGCGAGTTGACCATCGATCCAGCCAGCGGGGCGATTCTGCGCGTGACTATCGAAGCGGAGTTGACCGCGGACGACCCGGTCACCAGGGCCGCCCTTATGGTGGAATACGGACCGGTCGAGATTGGAGGGAAGACGTTCATCTGCCCCATCAGGAGTGTTGCTCTTTCAAAGACTCGGATCATCAAGATGCATCATGGCAAGGTAAATCGTGCGGGTTGGAATAACCCGAATCGTGGCCCTCAGCAGCTCGAACTGAACGACGTCCAGTTCATTCACTACCACCAGTTTCGCGCCGAAACGCGCATCTTGACGGAAGGCGTCCAAACGCCGGAAGCCAATCCGCCTGCCCCTTTGCCCACAAAGATGCCGCCCTCTCCAAAGACTCCGCCTCCTGGCCGCTGAGGCGCCCGGCTTGTGGGAGCCGGGAGAACAGCAGCTCGCCTTCTAACCTTCCGCCCGGACAAATTTTCGATTCTTGATCGAAATTCCCTGGTTGCAAGCCAGGCAGTAAAAGACCTTTGGGCCGGTTACGCTGCTGACCGGTGAGCCGCACCAGGGGCATTTCCCTTTGAGGGCGCTGAAGCCGATCAGCGGACCCAGAAGAGGCGCAAAGATCGCCGCCAGAATCATCGGAACTCCGAGAAATGCGCCCAGCCCGGTGAGGCAAAGCAGAGTTCCGACAATGATCAGAATCGGCGCGGCAAGCATCCCGAAGAGAAGTCCGCCGAAGGGGCCTTCCATGGGCGCGTGCTCGATTTCGACAGGAGAAGCCTCGACCTTGGCCACTTCGGCCGGGACTGCCTGCGCTGGAGTCTCAGGGGCGATGGCAGCGCCGCACTGGGGGCAGAATTTCCAGGCAGCTTCAAACTGCATTCCGCATTTCGGACATAGCCAATCCATCTGACTACCTCCCTTGGAAGGCCATCAGCATACCACCGAAAACAAGCCAAAGACCATGCCGCGAGACCTTGATTTGTTGTGCAATCAAAATGGGCTTTTGTCTCGGGATGCCCTCCAGGTTCGTCCTGCCCCCGATTGAAATCCTGAGTCTATGGAGTTTCTTGATGGGCAATCGGCCCGGCGGACCGGATGTTTGCTGAAGCATCAAACCTCTGAAAGTTGGCTTCAAAGCGGGCGGCCAAGTCGGCAGCCTGGCGGTCGTAGGCTTGCTTGTCGGCCCAGGAGTTGCGCGGGTTCAGAATCTCCGCCGGAACCTCGGGGCAGCTCACAGGGATGTGCAGGCCGAAGGCCGGCTCGGTGATGAACTCGACCGCGTCCAGCCGGCCATCGAGGGCGGCGTTGACCAGGGCGCGGGTGATTTTGAGGCTCATGCGTTTTCCCACGCCAAATTTTCCGCCGCTCCAGCCGGTATTGACCAGCCAGCAGGCGGTCTTATGCTCCCTGAGCCGCGCGCCCAGCATTTCGGCATAAGTATGCGGGGCCAAGGGCAGGAAGGGCGCGCCGAAGCAGGCTGAGAACTCGGGCACGGGGTCCCGCCCCATGCCGGCCTCAGTCCCGGCCAGCTTGGCCGTGTAGCCAGAAAGAAAGTGGTACATCGCCTGCTCCGGGGTAAGGCGCGCGATGGGCGGCAGCACGCCGAAGGCATCGGCGGCCAGAAACAGCACGTTGCGCGGATGCGGCCCCACGCCGGGAACCACGGAATTCTGGATAAAGTCGATGGGATAGGCGACGCGGGTGTTTTCCGTCAGCCTGCCGTCGGTGTAGTCGGGTTCCCGGGTGGCGGGATCGAGAACCACATTCTCCAGCACCGAGCCGAAGCGGATGGCGCGGAAAATTTCCGGCTCGCGCGCCTCGGTCAGGTCGATGCATTTTGCGTAGCAGCCGCCTTCGAAGTTGAAAATGCCCGCGGCGCTCCAGCCGTGCTCGTCGTCGCCGATCAGACGGCGTGCGGGGTCGGCGGAGAGGGTGGTTTTCCCGGTGCCGGAGAGGCCAAAGAAGAGGGCGGTTGCCCCGTCTGCGCCCACGTTGGCCGAGCAGTGCATGGGCAGAACGTTGCGCCGGGGAACCAGAAAATTCATCGCGCCGAAGACGGATTTCTTGATTTCGCCGGCATATTTGGTGCCGCCGATGAGCACGATGCGGCGGGTAAAGTCCGCCAGGATGAAAGCCTCGGAACGGGTTCCGTCGCGCTCCGGGACGGCCTCGAACTCGGGCGCTGCGAGCACGGTGAATTCCGGTGTGTGCGAGGCCAGTTCCCCCTCCGCAGGACGCACAAAAAGCTGGTGTGCAAACAGGGCGTGCCAGGCATACTCGGAGAGGACGCGGATGGGCATCCTGTACGCAGGATCCGCGCCGCAGTAGAGGTCCTCGACAAAAAGCTCCCGGCCGCGCAAATACTCCAGCACCCGCTTGAGCAGGGCCTCAAAGCGCTCCGGCGCGAAGGCCAGATTGACGCGGCCCCAATCCACCAGGTCGTGGGTGACCGCGTCGTCCACAATGAACTTGTCTTTGGGACTGCGTCCGGTGCGCGCGCCGGTGGCCGCCACAATGGCGCCATTGGCAGTGAGCTGCGCTTCGCCGCGCAGCAGAGCGGTTTCGATTAATTGCGCCGCCGGCAGATTCAGGTGCGCCTGCCGTCCGGATGTCAGCGTCCGAAGCATATCCGCCGTCGAAAGAACTGCCATGAACAGAACTCCTTCCGCGCAAGAAAATATAAAAATTTAAAGAGTCCACATTGTGACACGGAAGCGGAGGCGCTTGCTCGTGCCGTACGTCACTGAATCTTCAACTATTGATCCGGCCCGATTGGGTTGACACGGAGCAGAGCAAAAGCAACTGCAGTCATTCATGGAGCTGTGCGTCACCCAGAAAGGATGAAAATCCAGTGTCCTGTCCCAGAAGTTTTTACCAGAAATCAGGAGATACAGAAGCAGATTCTTCGCTCACCACCCCCAAACTGAAAGACGTTTGGGGCCCCGTTCGCTCAGAATGACAGCTCTTGTGTGATGCAATTCTTTGGACTGGATCAATAAATACTCTCCTTGACGTTCTAGGAGAGTGGCGCTATTCTCTCTCCTAGAACGTCAAGGAGAACGATCAATGGCGTACGAAAAGTCCGACCGGCAAGCTGATCTGCTGCAGGGAACGCTGGACCTGCTGATTCTGAAGGCGGTGTCGCTGGGGCCGCTGCATGGGTACGGGGTACTGCTGCGCATTCAACAGATCTCCGGCGAGGAACTGGTGATCCAGCAGGGGTCGCTCTATCCGGCGCTCTACCGGCTGGAACACCAGGGCGCCATCGACAGCGAGTGGGGCGAGAGCGAGAACAACCGCCGCGCCAAGTACTACCGGCTGACCGCGGCCGGCCGCGACCGCCTGGAAGCCGAGACCGAGAAGTGGCACCGCATGGCGGGGATTATGGGCGTCATCCTCAGCGCCAAGGCGGAGGAAGCATGAAGCTGCGTCCAATGTTTGCCCGCCTGCTTGCCCAACCGCGCTCCTGGTTCCGGGCAGTCCTTCGCCGCAACCGCCTGGAGGCGGAGATGGAGGCCGAACTGGCCTGTCATCTGGAAGCCTTGACCGCCGACCTGGTGCGCGGGGGAGAGACTCCGGCCGAGGCTGCCCGCCAGGCTCGCATCGCCCTGGGTCCGGTGCTCAAATGCAAGGAGGGAATGCGCGCTTCGCGGGGCCTGCGCTGGTGGGACGAACTCGGTGCCGATCTGCGCTTCGGCTTGCGGATGCTGCGAAAAAGCCCAGGGTTCACGGCCGTTGCTGTCAGCTCGCTGGCGCTGGCCATCGGCGCGAATACGGCGATCTTTTCGATTGCCAAGCAGTTTCTGTTTGACCGCCTGAATGTTCCTCATCCCGAACAACTCCGCCTCCTTGGCTGGACCGGCGACGAAAAGGTAGCGAGCTTCTCCTATCGGACCTATTTGTCCGGCGCTCAGCAGTACGGCATGAAGAGTGAGAGCTTCTCCTATCCGGTCTTCCGGCAGTTGCAGGCCACGGACCGTTCCATGGAGGGGCTGATCGCGTTCAGCGATCTGGATTCAACAGCGACTTTGCGCGGCAGCGAAAAGCGCCTGACCGTCGAGGCTGTGTCGGGCGGCTTCTACGGCGTTCTCGGCGTTCGCCCGCAGTTGGGCCGGGCGATCCAGCCCAGCGACGACGGCGCACCCGGCTCCGGCGCGGTTGCCGTGATTAGCGAGGGCTTCTGGGAGCGCGAGTTTGGCCGCTCTCCGGCGGTACTGGGCCAGAGCCTTCATTTTCGCAGGGCAACGCTGACCATCGTCGGCGTAAACCCCCGCGGCTTTACCGGAGCGCAGAACGTTCAACGGACGCCAGATGTCTTCATCCCCATGTCCATGTACACACTGGTCGATCCCTGGGGCAGTATCTCGCTTTCGCCACTGACCGACCCCACCTGGTGGTCGCTCGAGGTGATGGGCCGCATGAGGCCTGGTGCGAAGCAGGCAGAGGTTCGTGCCGCTCTCGACACCGAACTGGCCGCCGCCGTCCGTTCCACCATGTCCCTCAAGGCCGGTGAAACAATCCCGCGCATGGTCCTCGCCGATGGTAGCCGCGGACTCCATCAAATGGATTCGGCCAGCGCGCCGATCTACTTGCTGCTGGCGATCACAGGCCTGGTGGTTCTGCTGGCCTGCACCAATATCGCCAACCTGTTGCTGGCGCGCGGAGCGCAGCGGCAGCGTGAGATGAGCGTGCGCCTGGCCATGGGCGCAGGGCGCGGGCGCGTTCTGCGCCAGCTCCTGACTGAGAGTCTTCTGCTCGCCACTTTGGGCGGAGCGGGCGGCTTGTTGCTCGGCTATCTGGGCACCATAGGGATTCCCAAGTTGCTCTCCAGCGGACAGGAGCAAGAGTTCTTCCAGATCCACTTCGATTGGGGAATGTGCGCCTTTGCCGGCGCCATTACGGTACTGACGGGATTGCTTTTCGGCTTGGCTCCGGCCTGGTCGGCCTCCCGCTCCAATGTGAGCAGCAATCTCAAGGAGAGCGCGCAGACCACCACTCGCCGGCGAAGGGGCCTGGGCGGCAAAGCGCTGGTCGGTTTCCAAATCGCCCTCTCCACGCTGCTGGTGATCGTCGCCGGCCTCTTCATCCGCACTCTTATCGGCTTGAACTATGTCGATCCGGGCTTCCGCACGGACCATCAAATTGTGGCGGTGATCGAACCGCCGCCCGATCTGTTTCCGACGCGGGGGAATATCGCCATTTTCCAGCGTTTGGAGCAGACCTTTGCAGCCCTCCCCGGAGTGGAGTCCGTTGCGGCCATGGGCCGTCCCTGGCCGAGCCAGGGCTGGGGGACGACGAGCTTTGCCACCGAGGCGGATCGGGCCGATCCGAGCAAAGCAGTAGAGGAACGGCGCTTCGAGGTCGGCAACACCTTCTTTCCGGTTCTCGGCGTACCCATCGTCGCTGGGCGCGGCTTTGGCCCGCAGGACACGGCCACCTCGCCCAAAGTCGCAGTGATCAATCAAAGCCTGGCGCGCAAGCGATTCCCGAATGGCAACCCCGTGGGGCAGCGGTTCAACGTCGGTGACGCCAAGAAGGACAACTGGATTCAGGTCGTGGGCATCTGCGCGGACACACACGATGCGAGCTTGCGCATTCCGCCCGCGGCACAGTTCTTCGTTCCCTATGAGCAGAATGTCTCGTCCGCTGGATTGACCTTTGCGATTCGCACTCATCTGCCAGCGGCCACCATCATCCCGACACTTCGCCGCACCGTGGCCCAGGTAAGCCCTAACCTCCCCACCGAAGAGATGTATACCTCGCAGGAACTGGTCCACAGAAGCATGATCATCGAGCGCACGCTGGCCGCGCTGACCGCGGGCTTCGGGGTGCTGGCGCTGGCGTTGGCTTGCGTAGGTATCTACGGCATCATGGCGTATTCGGTGGCGAATCGCAGAAATGAAATCGGCATCCGGCTGGCGCTGGGCGCGCAGCCGGCGCAGGTGCGCGGCATGATTCTGCGGGAAAGCACACGGCTGGCTGTTGGCGGAATCGTGGTGGGAATGGCTGCGGCTCTTGCGTTGACGCGGCTGGTGAAGGTCATGCTGTACGGCATTGGCCCGGACGACCCGCTTACCTTGACGGCTGGTGTGCTGGTGTTGCTGGCGGTGGCGCTGGCGGCCAGTTGGATTCCGGCGCGGCGGGCGGCGAGTGTACAGCCGATGGAAGCATTGCGCCACGAGTAAAACAGGAAACCGGATTCAGAAGCAGGAGAGAAGCATGAGTGTGCGTTCCGTCATCACCCGTATCTTCGCGCAGTCCCGGTCGTGGCTGAAGGCTATGGTCCAGCGCAACCGTGTGGAAGCGGAGATGGAGACCGAATTGGCTTTGCATCTTGAAGCCTTGACCGCCGACCTGGTACGCGCCGGTCACGCGCCGGCTGAAGCGGCGCGGAGGGCCCGCGTCGCGCTGGGACCCGCGCTGGTCCATAAAGAGGGCATGCGCGCTTCGCTGGGACTGCGCTGGTGGGACGAGCTCGGGGCCGATCTGCGCTATGGCGTCCGCATTCTGCGCAAAAGCCCTGGATTCACGGCGATTGCCGTGGCCTCGCTGGCATTGGCCATTGGCGCGAACACGACCATCTTCTCGGTCGCAAAAAGCATGCTCTACGACCGGCTGGACGTGCCTCACGCGGAACAACTGAGGACGCTCTACTGGCAAGCCCCAGGCCGTAATGTGGTGCATGGCATATGGGGCGAATTCGACTCTTCACCTGAAGGAGGGTCGAAGTGTTCGTCCTTCTCGTATCCGGTGTACCGCGAGTTGGCCGCGCACAACCAGGTAATGCAAGACTTATTCGCTTATCAAGGCGACGACATGAACGCCACCGTCCGCGGAACGGCGCGACGCGTGCGTGCGGAGATGATCTCGGGCAATTACTATTCCGGCTTGAATGTACGGCCCCAGTTAGGCCGCCCCATTCAGCCTTCCGACGAAACTCTAGATGGCGCGGGAACGGTCGCGGTCATCAGCGAAGGAATATGGGAGCGCGACTTTGGCCGCTCTCCGTCCGTGCTGGGTCAGACCATAACTTTGAATCAATCGGTGATGACCATTGTGGGCGTCAATCCCCGCGGATTCACGGGCGCCGACGGCAATCAGGCTTCGCCCGATGTTTTTGTCCCCCTGAGCATGCAGCCGGTACTTCATCCTCAAGGCAAGAAGTCGCTTTTGGAGGACTCTACCCTCTGGTGGGTGAAGATCATGGGCCGCGTCAAGCCGGGCGTCATGGACTCCCAGGCACAGGCGGTGCTGTCGTCGCAACTGCAAGCGGCGGTGCGCGGCACCATGACGGCCAAGCCTGGTGAATCGATACCCAGCCTGTTGTTGACCGACGGTAGCCGTGGAGACCACTTTTCCGAGAACGGATTCATGAAGTCGGCATTGGTGTTGATGACGCTGACAGGTTTGGTGCTTTTGCTGGCCTGCGCCAACATTGCCAACCTCATGCTTGCCAGGGGCGCACAGCGGCAGCGGGAGATGAGCGTTCGCCTGGCCCTTGGCGCGGGACGCAAGCGCATTCTCCGCCAGTTACTTACTGAAAGTTTGTTGTTGGCTGCGATGGGCGGATTGGGCGGATTGCTGCTCGGTTACGTGGGCCGCAACGCGATTCCCAAATTGCTGACCAATGCCTGGGAAGCAACCGAGCGCAACATTCAGTTTGACTGGCGAGTCTTCGGCTTTACGTCTGCAGTCACCATCGCCACCGGATTGCTCTTCGGTCTCGCTCCGGCCTGGATGGCCGCGCGTGCCGAGGTCGGCAGCAGCCTCAAGGAGTCTGCGCAGACCGTCACGCGCCGCCGCAAGGGAGTGAGCGGCAAGGCCATCGTGGTCTTTCAGATCGCGCTGTCTGCGCTGCTGGTAGTCGGCGCAGGACTGTTCCTGCGGACGCTTTTTGCGCTCCAGTCTGTGGATGTAGGTTTCCGGACCGACCATCTTATCCTGTTTTCCATCGATCCGCCGGCCAGCCGCTACGACAAGGGCAAGGATGTGCAATTGCACACGCGCCTGGAGCAGGATTTTGCATCCATTCCGGGTGTCCAGGCGGTAACAAGCGCTTCTTTGACATACATCGGTGGCAACATGTCAAACAAGACCTTCCTGCCGGTTGGTGAAAGCGATGACCCGAACAAGCAGCAAGCGGAGTTTGTCAACAATGTGGGGAACACTTTCTTCGCCACCATGGGCATACCGATCGTTGCGGGCCGAGCCTTCGACGCGCACGATACGGCCGCATCGCCCAAAGTCGCCATCATCAACCAGAGTCTTGCTCGCAAGCGCTTCCCGAACGTGAATCCCCTCGGAAAGGAGTTCAAGACCGGGAACGACAAGGATGGCTGGATCCGGATCGTGGGCATCTGCGCTGACACGCGATACGCGAATCTTCGTGATGAACCACCGGCGCAGTTCTTCATGCTGTACCAGCAACAAAGCCGTGTCGGTGGTTTGACCTATGCACTTCGCACGAACCTCGAGCCTGCAGCTCTGGCGCCTGCCTTGCGCGAGGCGGTGCAAAAAGTCGATCGCGATCTTCCCATCGTCGACATACGCACCCAGAAGGAGCAAATCAACTCCAACATGCAAACGGAAAGGATCTTCGCGTCCCTCACCGCCGGGTTCGGGCTGTTGGCCTTGGTGCTGGCGTGCGTGGGCATCTACGGGATCATGGCGTATTCAGTGGCGAATCGCAGAAATGAAATTGGGATTCGCCTGGCGCTGGGGGCGCAGCCGGGGCAGGTGCGGGGCATGATTCTGCGCGAGAGCACTTGGCTGGCCGTTGCCGGAATCGTTGTGGGAGTGGCCGCGGCGCTGTTGCTGACGCGGCTGGTCAAATCGATGCTCTATGGCATTGGGCCGTACGATCCCCTCACGTTGTCGGCTGGTATCTCGTTGCTGCTGGCGGTGGCGCTGGCGGCCAGTTGGATTCCGGCACGGAGAGCGGCCGGCGTCGAGCCGATGGAGGCGTTAAGGCACGAATAGGGCAGGGAATTGCGCAAGGCAGGGAATTGCGAGGAAAAGCGAGGCCTCTGCCCGGTCAGACGCCTACGGGCAGGGTCGGCATCCGGCCCAATTCCCTGGCTTCGGCGACCACGGCGTCCAGGTGCTGGAGCACTTCGGCGACGGTCATGGTGTAGACCTCGCGGCGGGAGTCGTAGCCTTCTTCGATCAATTGTTTCAGGTAGCGGCCGGCGATCTGGGTGGCGATCTGGTCGGTAATCACCTTGCCGGAGCGCCGTTTCTGCTCCACCCAGGCGGTGAGCGGCAGGGCGATCCACATGGGGCGGCTGTTTACGTCGAAGCGGACATCGACGGCGTCGGCGTGGCGGGTGGCGATGGCGACCAGGGTTCCCTTCCAGCGGCAGGCCAGGTCTTCGCCGCTCCAGCGGTCGGCTACGTGAAACTCTTCATACATGCAATCAGCCTATCGTTCCGCCCTCGCCAGGGCAAGCGGGGAATTCGGCCGGAGCGGATTTCCCCGGTTTTGCCGCTGCGGAGGCGGATTCCGGCTTGCGGCGCTGTTGCTCCGTTCCTCCCCGCCGATAAACCGCAGAGGGGAGCACTCTGCCGATGCAGATCACTATTGAGGTTACAGACGAAATTCGCCGGGAAGCCGATTTTCGCGGACTACCGGTTATCGATTTTGTGGAGTCGCTGATCGCAAGGGGTTTGCATCCGGAGTTGGACCGTCCGGTGGTGAAGAGCGCCATTGAGCGGATCCGCGTGCTGCGTTCCACGCCGTCCGCGCAATAATCCCGGAGCGCCGCGGTGGACGCTCTTGTTGGCGCGCTGATAGACTGGTATGGTTGCGGTTCGAGCGCCTGCCTTGTGGCTCGCCCGCCTGCAAGTCTAGAGAAGAAGGACAAGAAAACCCCGTGGATACTCAAACCCGTCATGCCTTGAAAAAGGACAGCTTTGCCGAGGCCGCTGCAAGCAGTGTGAGTTGGCTGAGCGGTCACAGTTCCGGCGTTCTGCGCTGGGCCATCAGTTGTGTTGTGGTTGTCCTGCTGGCCGTGGCGGCGCTGGTCTTCTGGAATGTGCGCACCGCCGCAGCCGATAGCGCATTGGGTGCGGCTCTGGACGTTTACGACGCGCCTCTCGCAGTTCCCGGCGCACCGGCTGAGGCCGGTACCTATACAGCTGCCAGCGACCGCGCCAAGGAAGCCAACCGGCAGTTTGTGGCCATCGCCGGAAATTTTGGCTGGCTCCCCGCAGGTTCCAAGGCTCATTATTTTGCCGGCGTCACCTACGAAGAACTGGGCCAGACCGGCTCGGCCGAGTCGGAGTTGAAGAATGCGGCCGGCTCCATGGACCGGAATGTGGCCAACCTGGCCAAGCTGGCCTTGGCAGGGCTTTATCACCAGACGGCCCGCGACAGCCAGGCGATCGACATCTACAACGCCCTGGCCGCCAAGCCGTCGGATACGGTTTCCACCGCCGTGGCGCAGCTTGACCTGGCGGACCTTTATGCCGCTGCCGGCAAGCAGGACCAGGCTCGCGCGATCTGGGCCAAGGTGAAGGATTCCGACAAGGATGGCGCCGCCGGCTCCATCGCCGCACAGAAGCTGGAACCCAAACAGTAGTTTGACAGAAGCCTCTAAAACGACTCGCGGAGCCCAGCGCTCCGCGAGTCGTTCGTTTTTGGGGACGAAATCCCGTGTTTTCGCCGGTGGAATTCCGAGCAGTTTTCCTCTCATCGGCGTCTGGTTGTCTATGAGCGCGGGCCAGGCAGTATTCTCAGGTTGGATGGAGATTCAAGACAGCGCAGTGCAAGAGGAAGCGCGGCAGCTCGCGGAAGAGCAGACGCTCGCGGCCCTGGTGAGCCAGTACTCCGGCACCCTCTACCGGGTGGCCTACTCGGTTCTGCGCAACTCCGCCGATGCCGAAGACGCGGTGCAGGAGGCGTTTATACGCGTTCTGCGGCACCGCGACACGCTCAGCGAGGTGCGCGACCAGCGGGTGTGGCTGGTGCGCATTGTCTGGAACATCGTGCTGGACCGCAAACGCCGGGCCAAGACCAGGCCGGAGACCGACGACGTGGCCGAGTTGGCGCGGGTGCTGCCCGCCGGAGGATTGAACGCCGAGCAACGCGCCTCGGCCGCACAGCATCACGCGCACGTGCTGGCCTGCGTGGAGCAGTTGCCGGCCAAGGAGCGACAGGTGCTGATGCTTTCGGCCTTCGAGGAGCTTTCGAGCGTGGAGATCGCGTCGGTGCTGGGCATTACGGAATCCAGTGTCCGCTCCCGGCTCTTCCGCGCGCGCAACCTGATGGGCGGGCTGCTGAACCATACCAGGAGTGAGCGATGAACGCGCGACAGCAATCAACGATTAGCTTTCAGCAATCAGCGATCAGCGATCAGCTTTCAGTCGCCAGTTACCGGTTGCTCAACCAGACAAGGAGTTTGCGATGAGCACCTTCAAAAAGAATGGGTTTGACCTGGATTGCGGCGATGCACCGAACCAGGCGGAAGTGACTCTGCGGCTGATCGCGAGCCTTCCCGCACCTGCAGGGCTTGAGGTTCGCGTCCATGCCGGATTGCTTGCGGCCAAACTGAGCGCGGCTCCGGGCAGGGGGTCGAGAACTGCCCGCATTCTGAGCTGGCCTGCGCGCACGAGGCTGGAGAGCAACTGGATGCGCAGCGCGGCGGCCGCGGCCATTGTGTTTGTGGTGGTCGGCGGCGGATGGGGCGTTTATTCGCGTGTGCAACCGGCCCAGCCGGCCCACGGGATTGTTCTGCCTCCGCGCGTGGCCGCACCCGGCGGTTTCTCAAGCGCCGGAGCCATGCGCACTCCGCAGACCCTCAACGGGCCGGTGGTGACGCACAAGGCAGCCGTTGCGCCGCAGTCGTTAAAGGACTCCGCAAAAGCTGCGCCGGTGCATAAGACGATGCACGGCAGCAAAGGCTCTTTGGCGAGCAAAGCTGCTGCCGAGCCAACCGTAGCGCCAGCAAAGTAACCCGCTTTTCGCGGCCTTCCCCACAAAAACGTACCCCGTTCATGCGACCTTTTTCGGCGCATGGATGTGGTACGCGCAGTCTATGCGCTTTTGGTCACCAAGCGGATGAGCATTCCCAGCAGAGCGAGCACCACCGCGCCCCAGAAGGCTGGGCCGAATCCGTGTACGTGGAAGCCGCGCACGATGCTCGAGGCCACCAGGATCATCATCCCGTTAATGACCAGCAGAAAGAGGCCAAGGGTAAGAATGCTGATGGGGAAGGTGATGATCTTGAGGAAGAACCCGACGGTCGCGTTCAGCAGGCCGATGACCAGTGCGGCCACCAGCGCCGGGCCCAATCCCTCGACAAAGAATCCGGGCACAAGTTCGGAGACAACCAGCAGAGCTACCGCGCTCAGCAGCCATTGAATCAGGAGCCTGACCATTCGTAACTTCTCCTTCCGGCGGTCTTCAAAGGCCATGAGCGCTGAGGCCTTTCAAGACCTTTCCCGTCCGCGGCCAGAATGCGATCGCCAGGATTCCGTTATAGCATGGACGTGACTGAAGCAGCTGCACGCAGCGGGATTCGAGTTAGAGGGGCCTTTTCCGCTGCGCAGGGTCCAAACTTAAGGCATCTCCGGCGCCGGCTTGTGGCCGAACCCAATTCTCTCAAGAAAAGGATCTGCCTGGATGAGTTTCATACGCACGTTGCGGCTTGCCGGTTTTCTTCTGCTTCTGTTGCCGATAGCGCCGCTTCCTGCCCAGCAGCCGGCCAATGCTCCTCTGCCCGACATGCGCCAACTGCTGCGGGAGGTGATGGCGCATCAGAAGCAGTTGGACAAGGTGCGGGAGAACTACACCTACAGCTCCTTTCAGACGGTGCAGGATGTGGAAGCCAACGGCCAGGTGAAGAAGGCGGAGACCGAGGAGTCTGAGGACTTCTTCGTCAACGGCCACGTGATCGAGCGCAATGTGAAGAAGAACGGCCAGCCGCTCAGCGGGCACGATCTGGAGAAGGAAACCGAGCGGGTCACGAAACTGGTGGAGAAGGCCGAGAAGACGCCGCCGGATCAGGCGCTGGAAGGGCAGACGATCGGCATCAGCCGGGTTCTGGAGATCATGGACTTGCGGAACCCGCGGCGCGAGAACTTTCGCGGGCGGCCGACGATCATCTTCGATTTTGTGGGCCGCAAGGATGCGAAGACCCACGGGCTGGCCGAGGACGCCTCAAAGAAGCTGCAAGGGACGATCTGGGTTGACGAGTCCGGCCGCCAGGTGGCGCACATGGAGGTGAGCTTCAACGACAACTTCAAGGTGGGCGGAGGACTGCTGGCCAGCATTGCCAAAGGCTCGAACTTCCGCTTCGACCAGGCCCCGGTGAACGGCGAAATCTGGCTGCCGACCGGGGGCGAAGGAACCGTACAGGCCCGCATCCTGCTTCTGAAAAACCTGCGCCAGCACTTCGTCGAGCGCGATTACGACTACAAGCGCTTCCGTGTGGAGACCGAGCAGTTGAAGGACGCGAAACCGGTGAAGGAAAAGGAGAAGTAGCGCAAGCATGGGCCATTTCAAAAAGATGGGCCGCTTTTCCCAAGGAAGCGGCCCGTTCTTGTTTGAAGCTCGAATTTGCTAAACGCCTCCCGGAGGCCCGCCACCGCCGGGGCCACCTCCAGGGCCACCGCCTCCATCAGGCGGAGGTCCGCCCTCGCCGTCCGGCGGGGGAGGGGGCATCTCTTCGCTTTCCTCGCGCGCAGCCGCCTTTTCGCGTTTTTGCTGCCAGGCGGCGAACTTGGTCTTCTGCTCGTCGGTCAGCAGGGCGGCGATGCGGGCGTGCGCGTCCTGGCGAATGGTCTTTCTCGCGGCGCGCATGGCTTCCATCGTTTCCTGGCTGGGTATCTGCGGCTCAGCGGAGGCAGCAGCAGCCGAGGCCTTGTCGCCCTCCGCGGCCGGCTTGGACTGTTTGAAGAGCGCCTGTATCTGCTCGCGCTGATCGGTCAGAATCGCCTTGACCTGCGTCTGCTGGTCGGCGCTCAGAGTGAGCAGTTGGGCGAGCTGCTTCAACTGGCGCTCCACATTGGGACCGCGCGCCTGCATTTGCATCTCTCCCGGCGGGGGGCCATCGGGGGACGGCCCCCCCGGCCCATCGGTTTGCGCCCAAAGCGCGCAGCAGCTTGCGACGAAGATGCCGGCGAGCAGAAGGGATCGCCGAGCCAGCAAAAGATAATACGGAAAATCGGCCATGAATCAAGTGCTCCTCTCGAAGGTGGGGAAACGCCGCGGAACCGTGCGCCTGAGGGGAAAATCTCATGAGGCTTGCGCCCGCGCCGGGATGAACCCGCGTGAAATCGAACCGCAACCGAACCTGGTATTCCGCTACAGAGCAGCATCGCCGGCGAGGGTGCTCATTCAACTAGACGTGCCTTTGCCCCATTTCGTTGACAGCGGCACGGTGTTTGTCTGGGGATGGGGGCTGCCTTGCAGGTTCTCACGTGAGGTATATCGCGACCACGGCCGGAAGCGAGCGGCACAACGGCGCGCACATCCCTTAAAGTGGAAGCATGTTTGTCCGCAGGCTTTTAATCGAGCGAATCGACGCTTCGGGAGCGCGCCAGCCCTGCCTCCTTCGCTGGATCGACAACTTCGCCATGCGCAATTTCACCAACGACGCGGTCTTCGACGACACGCTTCCCATCGCCGACGGCCTGCTTGAAGCTGGCCTGCGCGTGCCCCTCGAACGGCTTCAGCCCGCCATGGAGGACTGGTTCCGGCGCAAGGGGTACCTTCAACCTGAAGAGCGGCTGGAAGTGCGGGAAGTGGCTGCGCAGGTTTCTGACCCGACCCGCCGTCCGGCGCGCGCCTAGAGCGGTTCTCCCATTCATGCGCACCAAGCAGAACTGTGCAGGTGAGCCTTTCAATCAAAAGCAGGTATTTTCTATATTTTTCAACAGGACTTTATACATTGTGTAACCCGATTTGGGTGCAGAAGGTCGGGGCTTGGAATCCTCCGCCCCGACCCTACTGCCACCGATATTTACGGCTCCCGCGTGATTCTTCTCTCCAGGCTCCCGTCCGCGTTGAGGACATCGACCACCAGCGCCATGCTTCCATCCGCGTGGGTGGCGCAGCTCAGGCAGGGGTCGAAGGCGCGGATCAGCCCCTCCATGCGATTCAACATGCCTTCCGTCACCTCGTGTCCCGACAGGTAGCGCCTGGCCACCTGCACCAGGCCGCGATTCATGGCCAGCGTGTTGTGCGCCGTGGCCACAATCAGGTTGGCGCTGGTCATCATGCCGTTGCTGTCTACCTTGTAGTGGTGAATCAGGGTGCCGCGCGGCGCTTCGATGATGCCCACGCCCTCCGCTTCATTGGCCTTGGCTTCGGCGCGAACGTCCTTGTCCAGGATGCCGGGCTGCTCCAGAATCTGCTGCATGCGCTCGATGGCGAAGACAATCTCGATCAGCCGCGCGTAGTGGTTGTGGAACGAGCTGAGCGAGATGTCTCCGTAGGTGCGCCGGTATTCGTTCAGCGCCTCATCGGCCAGGGGCGTTCCGCATTGCCGGGCCATGTTCAGGCGCGCCGCCGGGCCCACGCGATAGACGCCCAGCGGGTATCCTGTCGGCTTGTAGTAGGGCGCCTTCATGTAACTCGAGGAATCGACGCCCTCGCCGATGTAGTCCTGGTAATCGCGGGGGTGGATGTTGTCGGCGATGATATTTCCCTCCGCGTCGGCAAAGCGCAGCCATCCCTCATGTCGCCGGCGCGAGCCATACAGGCACAGGTTGCCGTCCTTGCGGCCCAGGGACATGAACAGGGAAGGGAAGTTGCCGAAGACGATCACTTCGTCGCTCAACTTCTCCATCATGTGCTTGAAAAACTCGAGGGTGCGCGTCGCGATGGCCAGCGCATCCGGAATCCCCTTGAGGATTTCGTCGCGCTTTTCCTCGGTCAGCGGCGAAGCCACGCCACCGGAGACGATCCACGGCGTGTGAATGCGCTTGCCGCCCAGTATTTCGATGACCTGCTGCCCCCACTTGCGCAGGCGAATGCCATCCACGGCCACATCCGGATGCTTTGCCGCCATGCCCAGAACATTCCGCTCCGCCTGGTTCGCGTCCCATCCCATCAGAAAATCCGGCGCGGAAAGATGAAAGAAACTGAGCGCGTGCGATTGCGTGATTTGCGCCAGATGCACCACGCGGCGCAGCATTTCCGCGGTCTCAGGGATGCGCAAGCCCAGGATCGCATCGCACGCCTTGGCGCCTGCCAGCAGATGGCTGATGGGGCAGATGCCGCAGATGCGGGCGGTCAGCGAGGGCATCTCATAGAATGGCCGGCCCTCGCAGAATTTCTCGAATCCGCGGTATTGAAGCACATGAAGATGCGCGTCCTCCACCATGCCATGGTCGTCGAGCTGGATCGTGATTCTTCCGTGCCCTTCAATCCTTGTGATTCCATCGATTCGTATCGTCTGCATTCGCTTGGCTCCCTCTCGGCTAATTGCCAAAGTGACTCTTTGAGGCCAGGTCGGGTATGCGCCCGGCAAGAACCTCACTGAGTACGAAATAGATCAGGTCCGCCGAGGGCGGGCATCCGGGCACAAACAGATCCACTGGCACCAACTCGTGCAGCGGAATGACCTTCTTTTCCAGCTTCGGAACCTCGCGGTCCGGCGCTCCAGGGTTGGCCGTTGCGTTGTCCTGGTAGCCGCGCCGCAGAACGTCTTCAAGAAGGAAGCTGTTGCGCATGGCGGGAACATTGCCCGTCACCGCGCAGTCGCCCAGCGCCACCAGCAGTTTGGTTCTGCCGCGGACCATTTTGATTTTTTCCACGTCTTCGTCGCTGGCAATGGCGCCCTCGACCAGCGTGAGATCTACGTCCTCGGGAAACTCCTTGGCATCCATCACCGGGCTGTAGACCAGTTCGATCTTGCCGGCGATCTCCAGCAGGCGTTCATCGAGATCCAGGAGCGACATGTGGCAGCCCGAGCATCCGTCCAGCCACAGTGTTGCAACGCGCGCTTTCGTCATCAGCGTTCCTCCCCGCGCATCTGGAGCAGATACGGCAGAAACTCGGGTTTGGTCATCTCCGCGACCGATTTTCCTTTGGCCACCAGCGCGCCGACCGGGCAGACCATCACGCACTTGCCGCAGTTTGTACAGGTTGCCGAGTTGCCCCAGGGCTCTCCCATATCGGTGATCATGCGGGCGCCGATGCCGCGCCCGGTCATGTCCCAGGTGTGGGCGCCTTCGATCTGATCGCACACGCGCAGGCAGCGGGTGCAGAGAATGCAGCGATTGTGATCGGCGACGAAGCGCGGATGGGAGCCGTCCGTCTCGCATTTCACATGCAGGTAAGGCAGCGTCACATGGTCCACGCCCAGCTTTTGCGCCAGGGTCTGCAATTCGCAGTGGCCCGAGGAGACGCACACCGCGCACACATGATTGCGCTCGGTCAGCAGCAGTTCGACCACCAGCTTGCGAAACTCCTTCAGCTGGGGCGAATGCGCCGTGACCTCCATGCCTTCCTGGGCCTGTGTGGAGCAGGAAGCAAGCAGCTTGTTGCTTCCCTTCACTTCCACCACGCACAACCGGCAGGCGCCAATCTCCTTCAGTCCGCTGAAATGGCAGAGGGTCGGAATATCGATGCCGTTCTCGCGCGCGACTTCCAGGATGGTCTGATCCTCGGAGGCGCACACTTCCTTGCCGTCGATTGTGAGCGTCTTGATTCCGTATTGATTTCGCTCTGGCATCTTTCGGCCTTCCTCACTCTCCCGCCGTGGCGGCGGGCGTGTTCGAGCAGGCGCACTTGCCCTGTGCGCAGGTCTTCTCGGTGATGTGCTGCACATACTCCTCGCGGAAGTATCTGAGCGTGCTGCTCACAGGATTCGGCGCGGTCTGCCCCAGTCCGCACAGCGCGGTCTTCTGCACCATAGCGCCCAGGCGCTCCAGCGTGTCCAGGTCTTCCATCTTTCCCTCGCCGGCGCTGATCCGCTCCAGCAGCCCGTGCAGTTGCGTCGTGCCCACCCGGCAGGGAATGCATTTGCCGCAGGATTCGTCGCGCGTGAAGTCCATGAAGAACTTGGCCACATCCACCATGCACGCGGTCTCGTCCATCACGATCATGCCGCCGGAGCCCATGATGGAACCCACCGACGCCAGCGATGCATAATCCACGCTCATGTCCAGAAACTGCTCGGGAATGCAGCCGCCCGAGGGACCGCCCGTCTGCACCGCTTTGAACTTGCGGCCTTCGGGAATGCCGCCGCCCAGCTTGAAAACCAGGTCGCGCAGCGTGATGCCCATGGGCACTTCAATCAGCCCCGTGTTGTTGATGTCGCCCACCAGCGCAAACACCTTGGTGCCCTTGCTCTTCTCCGTGCCAATGGAGGCGAACCAATCGCCGCCCTTGCGCAGAATGGGCGCGATGTTGGCGAAGGTCTCCACATTGTTCAGCAGCGTGGGGCAGTGATTAAGCCCGGAATATGCCGGGAAGGGAGGCCGCGGACGCGGCACGCCGCGCTTGCCTTCCACTGAAGCAATCAGCGCGGTTTCTTCGCCACAGACAAAGGCGCCCGCGCCCAGCCGAACCTCGACCTCGAATTCGAAATCCGAGTCGCCGATCCTCTTGCCCAGCAGGCCCAGCCGCTCCGCCTGCTTGATGGCGATCTTCAGCCGCTTGACCGCCAGCGGGTACTCGGCGCGGCAGTAGATGTACCCCTTGCTCGCGCCCACCGCATAGGCAGCGATGGCCATGCCTTCGAGCACCCGATGAGGATCGCTCTCCAGAACCGAGCGGTCCATGAACGCGCCGGGGTCGCCTTCGTCGGCATTGCAGATCACGTATTTCTGCTCGCCCGGAGCCTTGGCGACCATCGACCACTTCAAGCCGGTGGGATAGCCGCCGCCGCCTCGCCCGCGCAGGCCGCTCTTGATGATCTCCTGCACCACCTCGTCCTTGGTGCGATTGGAAATGCAGTCCAGAAGCGGCTCGTACGCGCCGACTGCGATGGCGTCCTCGATCCGCTCCGGGTCGATGACTCCGCAGTTCTCCAGCACGATCTTCTGCTGTTCGGCAAAGAACGGGACGTCGGGAGAGAGCGCGAATTCCGGCAGCGGCGCGCCGTCCAGATTGTCAACAACCGCGCTCAGAATCTCCTGGTTCGGAGGCAGCCCGCGATAGTAGGTGTGCTGCGGTTCGCATCGCACCAGCGGTCCGGCCGCGCACAGGCCCATGCAGCCCACGCCCTTCACCTTGCAGGTGTTTTCCATGCCGCGCTTCTGCACTTCGGTTTCCAGAATCTTCAACACCTGGTCGCTGTGCAGAGATAAGCACCCCGCCGCAACGGAAACATTTACCCGGTGCGTGTACTTCTTCTGCTCTTCCCGTTCCTTCTCGGCGATTTCCTGAAGCTCATCGAGCGTCATGATCCAGCCACCTCCGGATTTGATCTTTCACGGCCTCGGGCTGCGCTTTCGGCATTACCTCTCCGTCGAACACCGCCGCCGGAGAGAGGCTGCAGGAACCGATGCACCGGGCGGCAACCACGGATACCTTGCCGTCGGGCGTGGTTTCCCCGGCTGTCACGTGGGCCACTTCCTCAATCGCTTTCATCAGGTTGCCGGAGCCCTTCACATAGCAGCCCGTCCCCATGCAGACCACACAGGTGTGCTGGCCCGGCGGTTTCAAGCTGAAGTAGTGGTAATAAGTCGCCACGCCATAGACCTCGCTCAAGGGAAGGCGCAAGGACGAGGCGACAAAACGCAGCGATACGCAGTCGAGGTAGCCGAAGGATTCCTGTACTGTGTGCAGGACCTCAATCAGCGAAGAGGCTTTGTGGCCATGACGCCGTATGGTGGCCTCGACGAGTTTCCAACGTTTGTCACTGGAAGGAAGAGGAACAGATTCCGGGTACGCTTGCACGAATGCACTCCTTTCTCCGGTAACTCATCACTGGCTAGTGCGAGAAACCTATCAACCGAAATGCATCTCCGGCTTGCTGGTTTCCTGGCGTCTGCAGAACTGCAGATTGGCATTCATTGCCTCCTCCGCCACCGATTCAGTGGCTTCGGTGATCTGCATCACACACACATCAGGTATCCGCTGTCCGGCGATCTAACACACGCAGATCAGACGCATCTCGCACTATGAAACGTGTGACAGAGGATAGTAACACTACGGCCTGGGGGGACGCGCTTCTGCGCGCATTGTGGCGAGAATATTTTTTGCCGCAGGACTTGGTGCAGCAAGGAGCTTGACCGGGGAATGAATCGGAAGGGGTTATTACATCCGTTGAAGCGGGACGGGCTGCATCGCAATTGGATATTTCTATGTTTTCTAAGGGTACGGGCTTTGTAGGTCGCAGAAAAACCATGTCCGGTGAAGGGTACGGGCTTTAGCCCGTACATCAACCCAGCACAATCAACGGGGCTTTAGAGCGGAACCAGAATAACCGTGCTCTTGGTTAGACTCTTGAAGGTGGCTTTTTCTTAAGGAAAAAGCCACTTGAGGGGCTTGCATCCGGGTACATCTATTCTGATTCCGCTGTAGCCCCTGAGGGAAGGCCCGCACAGAAGAAAGGACGTGCTCAGTCCCGCCTTACTGCACGGTCCCCTTCGGCCGCAGCCGGCGCAGGTCCATCGCGCACTCCACGGCATTCTGCGCGCTCAGACGCAGGTTGTCGGAGGCGGCCCACAACCACAGCCGCGAGGTTTCATTGGTGTTGCGGGAGTCGGCGAACTCCGGACGCAGGCGGACCAGCACGTCATCCTGACCGGTGGCGGCCAGGTTCGACGGCGAATCGGTGTCTTCCAGAACCAGGTCCACATGATCGCCGCACAGCGCCTCTTCGAGTGTCGAAATCGCCACCGGCCGCTCCAGTTCCACGGCGATGGAAAAGGTGTGGCCGTGGAAGACCGGCGCATGAATCACTTGCAGAGCCAGCGCGGGCCAGCGGCCGTGGGAGAGCGCGGCGTAGTGGCGGCGAATCCGCGCATCGGCCGCAGCCAGATTGGCCTGCGCGCTTTCGCCCAGTCCGGCGAGCAAATTGTAGGCTGCCTGCGCATCGTAAATGGCGCGCGGCAGATCCTGGAAGCTGAGCAGGTTCACGGTCTGCTGGTGAAGTTCGTCCATGGCGCCGCGGCCAAACTCGCTGGCGGGCTCGAGCAGCGTGGCCGCCGCAAAGGTTATCGGCGCGGCCTGTTGCAGCCTGCCGAGCAGCAGCCCCAGGGCCAGCGCCGCGGGATTGGCCGGCACCACGGCGGGAGTAAACAGGTCGGGCGCAACGTCCTCTGAAGCGAGCCAGGGAGCGCGCACCAGCACCCCAGTTTCCTGGTCCAGGGCGCCGGAAAGGTCAAGCACCGTGGAGCCGGACCGCAGCGCCTGCCGCCAATGTTTGCGGGTCAGGTCCTCGGCGCCGCAGAAAAAAGTAAAGTCCACGCGCGCAAAGGCGTCGTCGGTAATGCTCTGGACGAAGGTGATCTCGTCGCCCACCTGGTCCAACTGGCCCTGCGCATTCTCGTCGTCGAGCAGCACAAAGTTGGCGGCCGCCAGCGGCGAGTCCGACAGGGCTTCCTTCAGTTCCTTGCCCAACAGGGTGGAAGCACCGGCAATGGCAATCTTGTACACAGTCGTCCTTCTTTTTGAATTTCTTCGCGAATGATTTCTCGAATTTTTTCTCGAAAAGACTCGCGATTAGTTGCTCCACGGGTTCGGGTTGGCCGGGGGCTCTTCCAACTCAGCAGAGGAATCGCTGCCCGTGTGGCGACGCCGGCGGCGCGACCACGAGTACGCCGCTCGCGCCCAGATGCCCGAGAACATATAGATCAAGGTCATGGAAAAGAGCGCCACCTGGGAGAACCTGAAAATCAGGAAGAGCACAATCGAGACCAGCAACAGAATCTGGAATGGATGGCTGCGGGAGAAGCTGATCTCCTTGCCCGACCAAAAGCGCCAGGTGCTCACCATCAGGAAGCCGCTGGTGCCCACAATGGCAAGCCAGATCAGGGCAATCCACCAGGCCTCGATCGGATAGCCGTAGCAGAGATGGATGGTGGCCGCCAGCAGGCCCGCCGCCGCCGGAATCGGCATGCCCACAAAATACTTGCGGTCCGGCCGGCCCGGATTGCGCGGTAGCGCATCGTGGCTGATGTTGAACCGCGCCAGCCGCGAAACCCCGCCGATCAGATACAGAAAACAGATGAAAGCCCCGGCATGGATCAGGTCTTCCCGCAACTGCGTGTTGATCGAAAGGGGCAGGAAGTGAAATCCCCACACCAGCGCCAGCAGGCTCGGCGCCACGCCAAAGGTGATGGCGTCGGCCAGCGAATCCAGTTCCTTGCCAAAGTCGGTGCAGGTGTTGGTCATGCGCGCGATGCGTCCGTCCAGCGAGTCGAAGGGAATCGCAAACAGAATCGCGATGGCCGCCCAGTCCAGGTGCGTATGCACGTCGCCAATGCCGCTGATGGCCTGAATGGTCTGGGTAATCGAAAAATAGCCGGCGGCGATGTTGCCCACCGTGAACAGCGAAGGCAGCAGAAACATGCCGCGCCGCAACTGGGCCTGCGCGTTGGCCCTGGCCAGTGCGGGATTGCGGTAATTCACTGGCGTTCTCCTTCGGGCATCGCAGCCAGCACGCTGGCGCCGCCCTTGACCCGCTGGCCCACCTTCACCTGCAAAATCGCTTCTGCCGGCAGCACCACGTCCACCCTGGAGCCGAATTTGATCAGGCCCACGCGCTCGCCGCGTTCCACCCGGTCGCCCTCGCGGGGGTTGAAGACGATGCGCCGCGCCAGCAGCCCGGCAATCTGCTTGAAGGTGACCTCAACCTTCCCGTCCTCGCTGCGCACGGTGGCGATATTCTGCTCGTTGCGATCCGCCGAGGCGGGATTCATGGCGTTCAAATATTGGCCCTTCTGGTAGCGCACGCCGGTCAGAACGCCCGCGATGGGCGACCGGTTGATGTGTACGTCGAAGACGCTCAGGAATATGCTGATCCGCTGCCGCGGCCCGTCGGGCGTGGCAATCCCAGCCGTCTCGGTCACCAGTCCGTCTCCGGGCGACACGATCAGGCCCGGCCCGGTGGGAATCGCGCGCTCGGGATCGCGGAAGAACCAAAGGAAAAACGCGGCCAACAGCACCGGCAGAATGCTCCACGCACCACTGTGCGTAGTCAATCCCAGCACCAGAGCCACTGCCAGGAAACTCAATCCGTAGATGTAACCGTCGCGAACCATTGTCCCAACGATTATACGGTGATTGAGCTGGCCTGCAGCCCGAGCCTGATCCTCCGGCGGCAAGAGGCGCGATTTTCATCGCACGTCAGCCCACACAATCGCACTGCGCGGCTTACGCGCAACCCATTCGCCGCGGGGAAACATATCTGCGGCGTTCTCACAACTTCAATGCGGTGGGCGAAAGGCTGGCAAGGGGAGGCTTGCGGAGAGAACCCGCCCCTTGTCAGCGACTTTTTTCGCCTTGCCGGTTGTGGAAACGCCAGAAAGCTTCAGGCGATGGCTGGCGATCTGTGCTCGAGGGCGAAGATCAGGTCTTTGGCGTGCAACTTGAGCTTCTTCAAACGCACTTCCTCAAGCTGCTCTTCTTCAGAAAGATAAGGCTTTTGAATCAGCTCTTCCAGACGCTGAGCGTAGCGATGATGTTCATCGTACAGACGATTGATTTCTTCGCTCAGCGTGGAATCCTTTATTTCATCCATCGGGTACCTCCGTGGTTACAGAACAATTACATATAGCGCCACCGCGGTGCAACGGGCAAGCGGTAAAGTAACCTCAGACTGTGGAATTTTCGCGCAAAATTCAACAAGCGTGACCGCAGTCACAAGGGCCGCGACGCAAGCGGGAAAGCCATCAGAACCGCATCTTCAACAGGATCATGGTAGTAGCGCGGCCGGCGGCCGGTTGCGGCAAATCCGAGCGACCGGTAGAGTTCCAGGGCGGGGTGATTGGAGGCGCGCACTTCCAGAATGAATTCCCTGGCCCCAGCCGGACGCAATTCTGCCGTCAAAGCGAATAAAAGCCGCCGCGCCAGCCCCTGCCGCCGCCGTTCAGGGGCTACGGCGATGGTTTCCAGTTCCGCCAGGCTTTCCATCAGACTCGCCACCGCAAAGCCCGCCAGGGCGTCGGATTCGGGTTCCTCGGCTATCAGCGCGATGCGCCTGGGCGTGGCCTTGGGGTCCAGCGCCGCCAAATAGGCCGAACGCGGCCACTGGGGCGCGTGCTCCAGGGCTGCGGCAAGCGCCATCACCGGGTCCACGTCGCCCTCGGTCATGCGGCGGATGCGCGCGCTGGACGAGGAATTCATGGGTGTTGCGTTGGCTGAGCGGCCGCCTCGCCAAAAATCTCGGCATCGGAGCGGCGCAGGTAATGGCCGTCCAGCAGCGCCAGGTCGGCGTGCTCGCCCGTGGCCAGCCTGGGCCCACAAAGCCTGAGCGCATCGGCTGCGTCGGGCGGCGCGCTCCAGACCAGCTCCGCCGCCGGCCACGCCGTCTTCAGTAGCTCCCGGGCAGCCTCGTCGCAGAGTGCAATGTGTGGCGGCGCGGGATCGAACTCCGCAAGCTCCGCGGCCCCGGCCAGCATTTCCCTTGGCTCCAGACCGGCTCCGCTCACCCGCAGGAAAACCTCGTGCCGGTGCGCATCGAGAGCCGCCACCGGCGTTCCGGCTTTCGCGGCCAGAACCTCCAGCCGCGAAACCGCCACCACCGGGAGTTGTGCGCCTTCGGCCAGGCCTTTTACGGTGCCCAACCCCACGCGCACGCCGGTAAAGCTGCCCGGCCCGTTCACCACCACCATCCCGGCCAGCTCCCGCAGCGTGACTCCGTTCCGCTCCAGCAGCTCGGCAACGGCAGCCAGCAGCGTAGACGAGTAGCTACGCCCCTCGATCTCCGTCTGGCCAAGAATCTCCACGGATTCGCCGGTCAGGCGCGCCAAGGCAACCGAACCGGTCGGTCCGCAGGTGTCGATCCCCAGCACATACGTCGATTCAGACATCAAGCTCCTCTTACACCGCCGCCAGGGCCTGCTCCAGGTCGGCGATCAGGTCTTCCTTGTCTTCGATGCCCACCGAGAGACGGATCAGCCCCTGGGTGATGCCGGCCTCCTCGCGCTCCTTGTCCGTCAAAGCGGCGTGGGTGGTGGTGGCCGAGTGCGAGGCCAGCGATTCCACTCCGCCCAGCGATTCGGCGTTCAGGAAGATATTCAACGCGCCCAGGAAGCGGCCCGCCGCATCGCGCGACCCCAGGTCGAAGCTCAACATGGAGCCGAATCCCTTCTGCTGCCGCAGGGCCAACTCATACTGAGGATGGGTTTTGAGGCCCGGATAGTTCAGCCGGCTTACCTTGGGGTGCGTGGAGAGATACTCCGCCACCGCGCGGCCGTTCTCTTCGTGCTGCCGGATCCTCAGAGGCATGGTCCGAATGCCGCGCAGCACCAGGAAGCACTCAAAGGGCGACAGGATGCCGCCGGCAGCCTTCTGCACCAGCAGGAAGCGCTCCTTGTGCTCGGCGGTCGAGCCGATCAGCGCGCCGCCGATCGAGTCCGAGTGGCCGTTGAGGTATTTGGTCGTCGAGTGCATCACGATGTCCGCGCCCAAAGCCAGCGGGCTCTGCAGCACCGGCGACATGAAGGTGTTGTCCACGCTCACTTCCACGCCACGGGCGTGGGCGATCTCGGCGATGGCGCGAATGTCGCTCAGAACCATCAGCGGATTGCTCGGCGTCTCCACGTGAATCAGCTTGGTGGTGGGCCGGATCGCGGCTTCCACGGCCTTCAGGTCGGAGGTATCCACGTACTCGATGTCGATGCCGTAGGGCCGTACGATCCGGTTGAAAAGACGCACCGTTCCGGCATACACGTCGCGCGAACAGAGCAGGTGGTCGCCCGAGTGCAGCATGGCCACCAATCCATAGATGGCTGCCATGCCGCTGGCGAAGGCGTGCGCGCTGAAGCCGCCTTCCAGGGCCGCCAGCGCTTCTTCCAGCCGGTCGCGGGTGGGATTGCCGGCGCGCGAGTAGTCCCATCCCTTGTCCGTGCCGATGCCGGTCAGTTCAAAGGTAGAAGAAAGATAAACAGGCACATTTACCGCGCCTGTCAGCGGGTCCGGGTACTGCCCGGCATGAACGGCAAGGGTCGAGTATTTGTAATTGGACATGATAGGTTTTGGGATTTGCTCCTGGTCTCTAGCTTATCGCGGCCAGCGGCAGGACAGATAGGTGCAGCCGGAGAATCGCGGCGAGGCGGTCCGGGCATTGATTTCCGCCTCTGCGCTACCGCTGCGCCGGAGCCTGCTTCCCCACCCGCACCACGGGAAAATACCCAGTGCGGGTGCGGACGGTGAGCTTGCCGTGCCCCTTGTCCTCCGCGGTCACATTCACGCGGCGGAATCCCGGCTCGGTGGTCGGCTTCGTCGAGTGGTAGCCCAGCGTGTACTGGTTGCGAATGTCCCGCGCCACTTCGGCGGCGATCTGGTCGATCTGCTCGATCGACTTGGGGAAGAACGCAATCCCTCCGGTCTCGGTCGAGAGCATCTCCAGGGCGCGTCGCGCATGGCGCACTTCGGCGTGGCTCATCTCGTCGCCAAACAGCAATCCGATGGAGTAGATCACCGGCCCGGAAAGTTGCTGGACGCGGCGGATGGTCTGCTCCAGATTCAGTGTCGAGGCGTTGTCTTCGCCGTCCGTGATCAGGATCAGCACCTGCTTGGGCCGCTTGGCGTCCGCCACCAGTTTGTCGGCCGAGGCCACCACCGCATCGTAAAGAGCCGTGCCGCCACGCGACTCCAGGTGGCTCAGCCCGTCGCGCAGCTTGTTCACGTCGGCGGTGAACTCCTGGTCAATGAAGGCTTCGTCTGAAAAATTCACCACGAACGCCTCGTCCTGGGGGTTCGACGCCGCGATCAGGTCAAGGGCGCTCTTGTTCACCGACGGCCGCTTCTTCGACATGGAGCCGGAGTTGTCCACCACCAGCGCAATCGACACCGGAAGGTCGGTGTGCTGGAAGCTGATCAGGTTCTGCTTGACGCCGTCTTCCAAGATCTGGAAGCTCTCTCTTTTCAGGTCGGAAACCAGCTTCGTGCCTTCCAGCACTGTGGCGTTCAGCACCACTTCTTCCACGTCGGTGTGCAGAACGTAGCCCTCGCCCTGCTTGCGCAACACCGGGGCCGCCGGGGCGGCGGGCGTCTCGCGGTCGGGCGAACGCACCGGGTCGCGATCCACCGTCAACGGCGGAGCCTGGGCCGTAGGAGACTGGGCCTGTGCTGACTGGCCCGGTGCTGGCTGGGACGGGGCTGTTTGTGCGGGAAGCGAAACCGCCGCTCCGGCAAGGAGAACCGCGAAGACCGCTTTATTGCAAAGGCGCATAGTAGCCGGTGCGAGCATGGACTGTCAGCGGGGGCAACCCCGCGGGAGGATTCACTTTCACTTTCACTTTACGCCACTTACCGTCGCGGGTCAGGTCCTTGGGTCGGAAACCGATGACATATTGGTTACGTAGCTCGGTGGAGATCTTCTCGGCAATGTCGCCCATCTCGGCCAGATCGTCCACGCGGAAGAGCCGTCCCCCCGTCTCTGTGCTCAAGTCGTCCAGCAGTTCCGGCCCCTGGCGCTCCTCGGGCGTGGCCGCATACAGATCGAAGATGCCGATCGAATAAATCTCCGTATCCGACTCCCGCACCTGCGCCCGCACCTCGCCCGGCGTATAGCGGGAACGGTTGTCCCCTCCGTCCGAGACCACCAGCAGCGCCTTGCGCTCGTGCCGGGCCTCCTTCATCTTGTCCACACCGTAATAGATGGCGTCCAGCAGGGCGGTGCGGTGGCCGCTGTGCACCGTCGCCAGCCGCGCCTGGATGTCCTCCACCGAGTTGGTAAAGTCCTCGATCAGCTCCGGCCGGTCGTTGAAGCCGATCACGAAAAACTCGTCCTGCGGGTTGGAGGTTTTGATGAATTGCAGAATCGACTCCCGCGCGCGAATCAGCTTCGAGGACATCGAACCGGAGAGATCGAAGATGATGCCGATCGAAACCGGCGCGTCTTCGCTGGCAAAGGAGGTGATCTTTTGCTGACTGTTGTTCTCGTAAATCTGAAAGTCGGGCTGATCCAGGCCGGTGACCAGCCGGTTCATGGGATCGGTGATGGTGACCGGCACCAGCACCAGGTCCACGTTCATCCTGATCCGCGCCCCAGGATGAATCTTCAGCGCATCGGGGCCCGTGGCTGCCGGCGCTTCCGCATCGGCGGGTTCCGCTCCATTCGGTGGAGCGGTTGCCGGCGGCGGCACATGCACCTTGTTCAGCGGGTCGTCCTGGGCCACGGCGCTCCCCGGCAGCAGCGCCGCCGCCAGCGCGCAGAGCCACAACTGGCTGCCGAGCCTCTTCAACTTGCCGTCCCGGCTTGGTATCCGGCGCTCATGGGGAAGCATTTTCATCGAATTCAACCCAATGATAGAAGGCGATATTAGCACGGTTGTCATTCCGCCTGTGCGGCCGTTTCCGTCCTGTCAAATCCCGCCGCCAAGGGCGCGAAAGGGGCAGAGCAAAGGTCCAACTGGGATACAATCGTGGCTATGCGCGCAACGGTTCCACCGGGAACAGGTTGGAGCCGGCGGGCGTAAATTCCACCCTCTGAACCTCTGAACGGGGAGCAAGACCCTTCCGATGGCCCGCATCTATCCCTTTCGCGCTTGGCGTTACAATCCCTCCGCTGTCCGGCTGGACGATGTGGTCACCCAGCCCTACGACAAAATCTCTCCGTCCATGCAGCAGGCTTACTACCAGCGCAGCCCCTACAATCTGGTGCGCATCATCCTCGGCCTGCCAGAACTGTTCGATGCCGAACGGGGTGAAAATGTCTACTCGCGGGCCGCGCGCGATTTTCGCGCCTGGCGCGAACAGGGCATCCTGGTGCGGGAAAAAGACCCCTGCATCTTCGCCTATGCGCAGCGTTTCAAGGTGCCCGGAACCGAAATCGTGAAGGAACGGCGCGGTTTTATCGCCCTCGGCAAGCTCCACGACTACGCCGAGCAGGTGGTCTTCCGCCACGAACAAACCCTCTCCAAGCCCAAGAGCGACCGGCTCAACCTGCTCAAGGCCACGCGCGCCCATTTTGGCCAGATTTTCATGCTCTACTCCGATCCCGCCGGCAGTGTCGAGCGGATTCTCTACGACGGCAACGGTCCCGCGGAAGCCGAGGTCACCGACGAATACGGCGTCCTTCACCGCTTGTGGCGGGTCAGCGACCCGGCCGCCATCCGCCTGCTCACCTCGGCGATGGACGACAAAAAGCTCATCATTGCCGACGGCCACCACCGCTACGAGACGGCTCTGAACTACTCCAGGGAGCATCTGCCCGCCGCTCCGGCCAAAACCGAGTTCAGCGCCACCGGCTTGCCCCAGCCGCCCTACCCTGAAGCCGCGGTCATGATGACCTTCGTCAATATGGACTCCGAAGGGCTGGTCATTTTGCCCACCCATCGCGTGGTGCACAGCCTGGAGAACTTCGATCCGGCCGCCTTTGTCCGCGCCGCCGAAGAGTTCTTCACCGTCTCGCCCCTGCCAGCGGCAGACGCATCAAGCTATATTGACGCTCTGGCCAAACAGCAGGGCACTGCTTTTGTCGCCGTCACCGGCGCGGGCGCTTTCCTGCTTCGCTCCAAGCCCGAGTCCGTGGCCGCCGCCCTGTCCCATCTGCCGGAGCGCCAGCGCCAGCTCGACCTGAGCCATTTGCACTCCATCGTTCTCGACCGGCTGCTTGGCCTGGACGCCGAAAAGGTGCGCGAGCAGACCAACCTCCGCTACCTGCGCGATGCGGGCGAGGCCGTCGAGCAGGTGCGCCGCGGCGAGGCCAACGTCGCCTTCCTCACCAACCCCGTCACCATGGAACAGTTGAAGGAAGTGGCCTTTGCCGGCGACGTGATGCCGCAAAAATCTACTGACTTCTTCCCCAAGCTGCTCAGCGGTTTGGCCATCTATGCGCTGGATTAACTGGGGATTGGCGGCTCTTTTCGGGTGCGGGCTGGTGGCATCGCCGGCCGCCGCGCAGCAGGCGCCGCCGTCTGCCTCCGCCCCGCAGGCCCGTTTCGTGGTGGTGCTGGATGCCGCTCACGGCGGTGACGACCCCGGCGCTCGCCTCAGCGACGGCCAGCCGGAAAAGGCCCTCACTCTGGCCCTCAGCGTCAAACTGCGTTCTCTTCTGGCTGCCCGCGGCATCCAGGTGGTCACCACCCGCGAGTCCGACGCGGCCCTCGACTCCAACCAGCGGGCAGAGACGGCCAATCACGCCGCGGCCCAGGCCTGTCTTATCCTCCACGCTTCTGAGAGCGGCTCCGGCGTTCACCTCTTCGCTTCCTCGCTGGCGCCCGCCCCGCCCACGCGCTTCGTTGCCTGGAAAACCGCGCAGGCAGCCTCGGTCACCCGCAGCCTGGCCCTGGCCGGGTCGCTCAACTCCGCTCTTCTGCGCGCGGGCATCCAGGTCACCCTGGGCCGCACCGCGCTGCCCACCATGGACAGCATGACCTGCCCGGCCGTGGCGCTGGAAATTGCGCCCGAGCGCGACGGACAGAAGATCGTCAATGGCCTCGACAATGCGGGCTACCAGGCGCGCGTCACCCGTGCGTTGGCCGACGCCTTGCTGGAATGGCGCTCGGAGGCTCGCTGACCGTGATTCCCCGTTACCAAAAATATCTCTTCGCGCTTTTGCTGATTGCCTCCCTGGTCATGGCCGTGGTGCTGTGGAATCTGCGCGAACGCGCTCACCAGCGGCTGGTGGCCGGCCAGGATTCGTCCCCCACCCAGGCTCCGGAAGTCGCTCCCTCCGAGCAGGCCACCCTGGTGGTGGCCAACGACAGCGACAGCTCCCTGCTCACCCAGGTTCGCTCCCTTCCGCTGCCCGAGGACCCCGGCTCCCGCGCCCGCGCCGTCTTGGGCAAGCTTCTTGACCTATATGCGGCTCCCGATGCCGCCCACCCGGTCCCCGGCGGCGCGGCTTCCGTGGCCCAGGTCTTCTTGTTGCCTGCCCCGGAACTCGGCGCCGCCTCTTCTGCGGCGGACCGCTCCGCCACCAGTGACCCCCACTTCCGCGACGCCCGCTTCGCCGATCCCTCCGCCAAACCTTCCGCCGCTCCGCAACCCTCCGGCGCGCAACTGGCGGTCGTCAACCTCACCGGCAATTTCGTCTCCGGCCATCCTTCGGGCATCGAGACGGAAACCCTCACCGTGCTTTCCATCTGCGCCACCTTGCACGCCAACCTGCCCCGCGTCACCCAGGTTCGCTTTCTGGTGGACGGCCAGACCCGCCCCACTCTTGCTGGACACGCCGATCTGACCCGCACCTACCTGGCTGCCGACGCCGTCCCCACCGAGGCAACTCATCCGTGATTGGTTCTGAAACAATGACTTCTTCCACCACCCCCACCATCGGCGTTTTCGATTCCGGTTTCGGCGGACTCACCGTCCTCCGCGCGCTCATCCAGCGGCTCCCGCGCGCCCGCTTCGTCTTTCTGGGCGACACCGCTCGGCTGCCCTACGGCTCCAAGTCCCGCCGCACCATCGCCCGCTACGCCTCTGAAAGCGCGCGCTTTCTGGTCGATAAGCAAGGCGCCGAGTTCCTGGTGATCGCCTGCAACACCGCCAGTGCACTGGCTCTCGACGCCATCCGCGACGCGGTTCCGGTCCCGGTCCTGGGCGTCATCGAGCCCGGCGCCGCGGCTGCCTGCGCTGCCTCCCGCACCGGCGACGTGCTGGTCATTGCCACCGACGCCACCGTCCAGAGCCACGCCTACTCGGCCGCCTGCCATGCCCAGGGTCTGCGCGCCTATGAGAAAGCCTGCCCGCTTCTGGTCCCGCTGGTCGAAGAGGGCTGGACCAGCCATCCGGTCACCGCCGAAGTCATCCGCATCTACCTGGACGAGCTCAACGCCGAGGCCGCCGCCGAGGGCATGCACCCCGACGCTTTGGTCTTGGGCTGCACCCATTACCCGCTCTTGCGCCCCCTCTTCGAGCGGCTTGTTCCTCCCGGCATGAGGGTCATCGACTCGGCCTTGGCCGCCGCCGAAGCCGCCGTGCGTCTCATCAACGGCCGCCTTCCCCTCCCCGGTCCCGCCGATCCGCAGACGGAAGTCCACTGCTTCGCCACCGATTCGGTGGAAAAGTTCGAGCGTCTCGGCTCGCGCTTCCTCGAGCGCCCTGTCGGCGCCGTCGATCTGGTCGATCTCGGCGGTTGAGTGGAATTCCCATTGACCCAAGGGTACAAATTTTTCTTTCATTCGCCTCAGCCCCATGACAACCCGCTATCCAACTGACCCCTGATCCCTGACCCCTGATCCCTGCCTTGCGTACGCAAGGCAGAGAACCGCTCTGATATTCTGAATGGATGGCGGGTCCCGCAATCCCCAGACCATGGACCCTGGAGGAAGAAAGCAAGCATGATTGATTTGGCAGGTAAGACGGCCGTTGTCTTCGGGCTGGCCAACAAGCGTTCCATCGCCTGGGGCATCGCCCAAAAGCTGCACGAGGCCGGCGCAACCCTGGCCATTTGCTATCAAAACGACCGCATGAGGCTCGAGGCCGAGGACCTGATCGCCGAGTTGCCCGGAGCCACCGGCTTCCAGTGCGACGTTTCCAGCGACGAGCAGATCGACACCCTCTTTGCTGCCCTCAAAGAGAAGTACGGCAAGCTCGACATTCTGGTCCACGCCGTAGCTTTCGCGCCCGCTGCCGACCTGCGCGGGGATTTCCTCAACACCAGCCGCGACGGCTTCCGCATCGCCCTCGATGTCAGCGTCTATTCGCTCATCGCCGTCAGCCGCGGCGCAGCTCCGTTGATGACCGACGGCGGCAGCATCCTCACCCTCAGCTTCTACGCCGCGGAAAAGGTCGTTCCCCACTACAACGTGATGGCCGTGGCCAAGGCGGGACTCGAATCCGCCGTCCGCTACCTGGCCTGGAACCTGGGCGACCGGAAGATTCGCGTCAACGCCATCTCCGCCGGCCCCATCAAGACTCTGGCCGCCCGCGGCGTCGGCGACCTCGGCGACATGCTCAAGTCCCACGCCGGACGCGCGCCCCTGCACCGCAACGTGGACCAGTTGGAAGTGGGCGGCGCCGCCCTGTTTTTGGCCAGCGACCTCTCCAGCGCCATCACCGGCGAAGTCATGTACGTGGATTGCGGCTACAACATCATGGGCTTCTAAGCAGGGCTTGGGGCCCGCTCAGGAGCCCATGATGTCCCCTACTTGATCGCCGTGGCGGCGAACTTCTTCACCATGGCCAGCAGCAGCTTGCGGTCGCTCTCATTCAAATTCGAGGAGTACCGCCGGATCTGGGTCAGGAAGCGCAGTTCCTCGTCGGTAAGAGTCTGGGTATGGAACTGGTGCCCAAGAGTGTCCTCCATGAAAAACTGCGAAATGGGCATATCGAGCGCCATGGCAATCTTCGACAGCGTGTCCAGAGAGGGCACGGTATGGCCGTTTTCGACCCGCGAAAGATAGCAGCGCAAAAGCCCCGTCTTCTTCTCGATGTCTCCCTGGGAAAGCCCCTTCTGTAACCGGTGGGCACGGATGATGGTCCCGATTTTTATCACGGTGAACTTCCTGTTCGATGCCCGCCGGAGTTTACTTTAGCGGTAGCAATCAAAGAATTATTGCCCTAAGAGTTAACATGCCCCAGCGCAGAATGCAAGCTCAAACGTCACGCATTCCAGGTGACCAAAGTCATATTGCGATGAAACCATCCACTTCAGCCTGACAGAGCGCCGGAAAGCCGGCGGCTTGAGCTTCACGGCAAGGAAGCGGTCCATGCGATTGTTGAGTTTGCCGGGCCGCGCAGCCCACTTGCGTAAACCTTCCCCGCTCTTCAATCGTCTGACTGAGTACGAGCGGAAAATGCCAGGGAGCGCGAATGCGGTTAGGAACCATGTGGTGTGCAGTTGCAGTGGGAATCTTTGTGGCCGGCAGTCTCTCCGTCCTGGCACAGTCCGCAACCGCGCCCTCGCCGCAGCCTGAGCAGGCCGCGCCGGCTTCTCAAGCCCAGCAGACGCAAGCCGTCACCGGCGGCAAGCTGCACGGTGCGGTCAAGAGCGGCAACGTTCCCTTGCCTGGCGTCACCGTTACGGCACAGAACACCCTCACCGGCAAGCGTTTCTCCACTACCAGCGACATGGCCGGCGCCTGGTCGATGACTCTTCCGCAAAATGGCCGTTATGTGGTGCGCACCCAGTTCGCGGGCTTTGCCCAGGGCTCGCAGGAAGCTGTGCTCAACGCGCAAAGCCACGACCAGACGGTGAGCTTCGATCTCCTGCTGGCCTCGCGGGCGGCGGAGCGCGAGCGGCAGCAGAACAGCGATTCGGCCACTCAGTTGGTCGCCGGGGCAGCCAGTCAACTGCTTGGCGCGGCGGGAACCCAGTTGGCCCGTTCGGCCATTCAGCAGTTGGCTTCGAGCGGAGCCCAGAACCTGAGCCTGACCAGTGCGCTGACCGCCGACGTGGGTACCCAGGCCGGAGCTTCGGATGCGACCGCAGCCTCCGGCGCGGCCTTGCCTTCGATTGCCGGCAATTCGGACTTCTCCGGCGATTCGGTGGCCATCAGCGGCCAGTCCGGAACCGTGAGCCCGTTGGCTGGCATCGATATGGACCGGGTGCGGGATGCGGTCGAGACTGCCCGCTCGCAGATGGGTGGGCAGGGCGG
>Ga0224529_1000093_pt1 | contig 66285 bp, 49 predicted proteins | sample CBST50metaG_FD_179893 | JGI IMG/M metagenome (GOLD analysis project Ga0224529, IMG submission 179893) | Peat soil microbial communities from Stordalen Mire, Sweden - C.B.S.T50 | ecosystem: Environmental > Terrestrial > Soil > Wetlands > Peat | place: Sweden: Norrbotten County, Stordalen Mire...
TCGCCAAGCCAAGGCCTGGAATCGCCACACCAACCGCGACACGATCACGATTCAGTGGAAGTTCACAAGAAAGCTGGCCCGCCTAAAGCTTAATTACGCATTCACGCGGTCACGGTACTAGTGAAGATTGGAGTCGGGATTGGCAAGTGGAACCCAGCAAGGAAATGAGATCGTGACAAACGGGAGCATGAAACAGGGTTCGTGTGTCAGCGGGAAGGACGTGAACCTCGATATGCTTGAGAGGCTCCCTGATTCGCCCATACCCGATGCGGCTCCTGGAATCGCAGCGTCCCTGCTGACGGGCGGCAGCGACAGGCCCTACGTGTTCGGTCTGACGACGTCACTCACGCCGAAAGGTGTCGCCTTCGATCTGATCGGTAGCGATGAACTTGATCTTCCGGAATTCCGCAACCAATTCGGTGTGAAATTCATGAATTTGCGCGGCAGTCTCGAGCCGGATGCGCGCTTCGCGGAGAAGGTGTTTAGGGTGCTGCTGTACTATGCTCGGCTGTTTGGCTATGCTGCGACCGCGAAGCCCGACATATTTCATATCCTGTGGAACAACAAATTCGAGTACTTCGACCGTACGCTCCTGATGCTTTACTACCGGTTCCTGGGCAAGAAAATTGTGCTCACCGTGCACAATGTGAACGCAAACAGGCGGGATCTCACCGATACATTTCTCAATCGGCTTACACTGCGAGTTCAATACCGTTTGACCCACCATATCTTCGTTCATACCGAGAAGATGAAGCGCGAACTGATGGAGGATTTTGGCGTGCGCGGCGCACGAATCACGGTCATTCCGTTCGGGATTAACAATGCTGCGCCGACCACATCTTTGACTTCGGCCGAAGCCAAGCAGCGACTAGGCCTTCGCAGGGATGAAAAGGCGGTGCTCTTCTTCGGCAGAATCACGCCTTACAAGGGCCTTGAGTACCTGACCGCCGCGTTTCGCCAGGTTGTTGCCCGAGGTGAGAACTATCGCTTGATGATCGCCGGCAGACAGGACAGGTGCCCGGAATATTGGAACGCAATCCTGGATAAGATCCACGAAGACGTCGAGAGGGGGCAGATCCTGCTCCGGGCGGACTTCATTCCCGACAGCGAAGTCGAAGTGTACTTCAAAGCTGCGGACGTTCTCGTGCTGCCCTACCGGGACATTTATCAGAGCGGAGTGTTATTCCTCGGACACGGATTTGGCTTGCCGGTAATCGCTGCCGATGTGGGCTCGCTTAAGGATGAAATCGTGGAGGGCAAAACGGGGTTTTCGTTCAGACCTGAGGATCCGGAAGACATGGCTAGGGCTATCGAACGGTACTTTGCCAGCGACTTGTACAAGGACCTGGACAGTCGCAGGCACGAGATTCTCAGGTACGCAACCGAGCGGCATTCCTGGGACCTGGTAGGCCGGATGACGACGCAGGTGTACGCCAATTTGCTTCGACGATCGAATCCTGGGAATACGCCGGACCGGGATGTGCCGAGCGCTCCGCTGGACATGAACGCCTCTTCCTAAATACATCGGCGGGAATTCACTTCACCACTCAACTGATTTTCCGTCGCCCTCGATTCGACCCAGATAACAAGGACCCTCCATGGCCGCGCAACACCAAGCAATCGATGCTTTTAGTACGGAACATCTCCATGCAGATTTGAAGGGTCGGGCGGTTCGCGGGGGAATGCTGACGCTTACCTCGCAGGCTGCACAGTTTCTCATGCAGTCGGTCGCGACCGTGGTGTTGGCACGCCTTCTGACTCCCGCCGATTTTGGCTTGGTTGCGATGGTCACCGCCATCACGGGGCTGGGCCAGGCATTTGCCGACTTGGGACTCTCCGAGGCAACCATCCAACATCCGCACATCAGCCACGATCAAGTCAGTAATTTGTTTTGGATCAACGTGGCGATAGGGATTACGCTGACTGCGATTGCCGCGACTCTGGCCCCTGTGTTGGCCTGGTTCTATCGGGAACCGCGCCTCATCGGCATCACACTGCTGGTGTCACTCACGTTTCTCATTGGCGGGCTGAAGGTACAGCACGATGCGCTGCTCAAACGCCAGATGCGGTTTACATCGCTCGTCATTCGGGACGTGGCGGCCTATGCCCTGGCAGTTCCAGTTGCCATTTTCCTGGCGTGGCGAGGGGCCGGCTACTGGGCGATCGTTGCCCTTCCCCTGACCTTGAACCTGACCAGCATGTCGCTCTCCTGGGTAATGGCTCGCTGGAGGCCCGGCTTGCCAAGGCGTAGCGGTGAAGTGCGCTCCCTGATCGCCTTTGGAGGCAATGTTGCCGCGTCCTACATGATTCTGAATTTAAATCGCAGCGCCGACTGCGTCTTGATCGGCTGGTATTGGGGAGCCAGTCCGCTTGGACTCTACTCGAGAGCTTTGAATTTGCTTTTGCTCCCCGTTCGCCAACTGGGGATTCCGGCCAGCAGCGTCGCCGTTCCCGCATTCAGCAGAGTTCAAGACGATCCAGAGCGCCTTGCTCGATACTATCTGCGTACTGCGAACGTGATCATGTGGATCAGCGCTCCGATCTTCGGCTTCCTTTTTGTTGCAGCGGTCCCCGTCATTGTCCTGGTACTCGGAAGCCGCTGGGTCGAAGCAGCGCCGGTTTTTCAGATTCTTGCGATCTTTGCATTAGGTCAACTTCTCTATGATTCCACGGTGTGGCTGCTTGTCAGTCGAGGACAATCGCTGCGTCTTCTCAGGCTTGTGCTCATCAGTTCTCCCATCATGATCGGCAGTTATGCTCTCGGTCTGCGCTTTGGGATCAAAGGCGTAGCCTTATCCGGATCGCTGGTTCTGCTGTCCATCTTTCCATGGATCCTCAAATTCAGCTTCCGCGGCACCAAACTGACCTTGCAGCGACTTGGGAAAGCAATCGTCTACCCGGTTTCGACCTGTCTGTCAGGTGTTTTGATAGCCGAAGTCGTGATACACCTGATCGCTCCCAAGCAGATCCTGGCCCAACTCCTGATGATTGGTTTGGGCTCTGCCGCGGGCTGGTCCCTCGCGTGGATACTACCTCCGGCGCGGCGGGAAGTGATCGCGCTGTGGACACTCCTCGCCCGGGCGCGTTCGGGTGCGACGCCGAACCTGGCAGAAACTTCGATCTGAATCCTTTATGACAAAAAACAAAACTGCACTGGTCACCGGCGCGGAGGGCTTCATTGGCTCCCACCTCGTGAAATTTCTTGAGGCCAAAGGTTGGAGCGTCATCGGCAGCTACCTGCTCCACGACGCGACTCCGGCAGCCAATAACGTGCACTTCGTACAATGCGACCTGCGCGACGGGCAGCGCGTCACTCAGATGCTTGCCGAGGTTCAACCGTCCCACATCTTCCATCTCGGGGCCCAGAGCCTTCCGACGGTTTCGTGGGCGGATCCGGTGGGCACGTTCGAGTCGAACGTGATGGGCTCCCTGTATTTGTTCGAGGCGGCTCGCCATATGAAACGCCTTCCGGTCATCGTGTCCGCCTGCTCCAGCGCCGAGTATGGGCACGTTCCTCCGGCGGCCATCCCGGTTGTGGAAGAGCAGGCGCTGTGGCCCCTTCATCCGTATGGCATCAGCAAAGTGTGCCTTGATCTTCTGGCCCGCGAGTACTTTCTTGACTACGGGCTTCCGGCGGTCAACATTCGTCTCTTCAATACCACCGGTCCCGGAAAGACAAATGACGCGCCTTCCGACTTCGTGCGGCAGTTGGCCGCCATCAAGAAGGGCCTGCAAGAACCGGTCATTGAGGTCGGCAACCTGAAGCCGCTACGCGCGTTTCTCGACGTAAGAGACACGGTGCGTGGTTTCTATCTTGCTGCGATGAAGGGAAAACGGGGCGAGGCATATAACCTATGCGCCGCCTCAACCCATCAAGTCGGCGAGATCCTGCGCACTGCAATCCGACTGTCGGGAGTGAAAGCGAAGATTCTTCCAGCGGCCCGTCTGATGAGGCCATCGGACGAAAAGATAATATTTGGCAGCACGGAGAAAGTCTTTGCGGATACAGGCTGGAAACCAACGCTGACCATCGAGCAAACACTCTCGTCCATGCTGGAGTACTGGGATCGGAAGCTCTAACTTTCCAAAGAGCACGAGCGAAAAATCGGGGCCATTCCACACTGGGTTCACCTACATGAATCGACCTTTCCAGAAAAGCAGCGACGAAGACCTCCGCGCCGTTCTATTGGTAGGCGGACTGGGAACGCGCCTTCGGCCTGTTGTGTCGTCCGCGCCAAAAGCGCTGGCCGCGGTGGGAGACAATTCGTTTCTCGAGCTATTGGTCAGGCAACTGCGACACCAGGGAATTCGCCGTTTGGTCATGTGTACGGGCTATTTGGGCGAGCAGATAGAAGAAGAGTTCGGCGACGGTCAGCCTTGGGACGTTGCCATCGAGTATTCCAAGGAGTTGAGTCCGATGGGTACGGCTGGCGCCTTGAAACTCGCCCAGCCGTATCTCCAGAGCGAAGCCGACTTCCTGGTGATGAACGGTGATTCGTTTGTAGACGCCGATCTTCCCCAGTTGATCGAGTTTCATCGCCGCCATGAAGGCCTTGCGAGCATGGCCGTGGTGCAAGTGGAAGATGCGGCTCGCTATGGAACGGTGCAACTCGGGTACAGCGGTCGCGTGCTGGGATTCGCGGAGAAGACGGGACGCGCGGCCCCCGGAATGGTGAATGCCGGGATTTACATCTTTGACCGGGGCATTCTCGAATTCATTCCTGAAGGGCCCGCGAGTCTGGAAAGGGATGTGTTTCCGTTCGCTCTTGCGCACGGGGTGTATGCATTAGAGCAAAAGGGAATGTTTATCGACATAGGGACACCCGCGGACTATGCGCGCGCTCAGGGCCTGAGCGACAGACTCTACAAGACGGCATTGCAGAAACAGGAATGCAGGGACGCGGAGGGTGCATGAAAAATTCAGAACAATTTGAGCGGCAAGTCAGCGATTCGATTGCGGCCTCCATCGCAGTGAAACAGCGCCTCCTGGGTCGCCGGGAAGTGGTTGAAACTGTGGCCAGGGTGAGTGAGATTCTGGTCGACGCATTCGATCATGGCCGTAAGGTGCTGCTGTTCGGCAACGGCGGCAGCGCTGCGGATGCTCAACATATCGCCGCTGAATTTGTGGGTCGCTTCGCGTTCGACCGCCCTCCACTGCCCGCCTTGGCATTGTCGGTGAACACTTCATGCGTGACGGCAATAGGAAACGACTACGGCTTCGACTTGGTATTCTCGCGCCAGATTGAGGCCCTGGGGCGCCCTGGAGATGTGGCCATCGGCATCTCGACCAGCGGCAACTCAGCCAACGTCCTTTGCGGCGTCTCGGCCGCCCGGAAGATGGGCTTGCACACGGTCGGATTGACCAGCGAGACCGGCGGAAAGCTCAAAAGCGCAGTGGACTATTGCCTCTGTGCACCATCGAATGAGACCCCGCGCATTCAGGAGTGTCACATTCTCATCGGCCACATCATTGCAGAACTCGTGGAGCAGACAATATTTCATGAACAAGGCAGCGTTTCTCGATCGTGACGGAGTGATCAATCGAAAAGCTCCGGAAGGCAAATACATCACGCGATGGGAAGATCTGCACTTTCTTCCGGGAGTTGGAGAAGCCATCGGGTTGCTGAATCGGGCGGGGTTTCTGATCATCGTGATCACCAATCAGCGCTGTGTGGCCAAGGGGTTGATCACGTTAGCCGAGTTGGAAGTCATTCATGAAAAGATGCGTGCGGAATTGGCGTGCGCCGGTTCGACTCTTGATGGAGTGTATTACTGCCCACACGAATTGGAACCTCCCTGCATGTGCCGTAAGCCTCGGCCCGGTTTACTTCTGAAGGCTGCTCGTGACCACCATATCGACCTGACTCTCTCGTGGATGATCGGCGATTCCGACATTGATGTCCAAGCGGGCAGAAGCGCAGGGTGCAACACGGTTCGACTGCTTCAGAGTGGCGAGAGCGAAAGCATCCAATCTGACTTGATGGCCACGACTTTGCTCGACGCGACCCGCAACATACTGCAGTGGGAGAGTACGCGATGAAACTCCTCGAGGCATTGGAGATTCTCAAGCAGCCGATTCCAAAATCCGCGCCTCAGTTCAAGTTGCAATTGGCGTGCGGGTTCACCGCGCTTCACTTGCAAACGTTCCTCGCGGCGCACTTGCAATTGCGGAATCCGCATCGGCGAGTATCCGTGGATACGGGACTTTTTGGAGACCTGGCCGGGAATATCGAACGCCTCGATTCATCCACGGCCGATGCGCTGACCGTGGTGATCGAGTGGGAGGATCTCGATCCGCGCCTCGGAATTCGCAGGCTTGGCGGCTGGCGCCAATCTATGATTTCCGATATCGTTCAATCCGCGGAACGCGCCGCGACACGCCTACGGCAAGTGATTCTGACGGCGTCTCGCCGAGTTCCCACTGTGGTCTGCACGCCGACATTACCGCTGCCCCCGCTGTTCTGGACGCAGCCTGAGAACTCAGGTTCCTTCGAATTGCGCTTGCACCAGGTCGTCGCCGAGCTCGCTGTTTCTCTACTGGATCAACCAAACGTGCGCGTTGCGAATGAACAGCGGCTGAGCGAGATATCTCCCCCGGGCCAGCGCTTCGATCCCAAGGCCGCTGTGAAGAGTGGTTTTCCTTACACCCTTCAGCATGCTTCTGCACTCGCCGGCCTGCTGACAGGATTGATCGAGCCGGTACCGGCGAAGAAAGGCCTGATTACGGACTTGGACGGCACTCTCTGGTCGGGAATCGTGGGCGAGGACGGGGTGCAAGGTATCTCGTGGCACCTCGACGACCGGACACAAATGCACGGTCTTTACCAGCAGTTCCTGGCGTCGCTCGCCAGCGCCGGGGTCCTGATCGGCGTGGCCAGCAAAAACGATCCAGGACTCGTTGAGCAGGCATTCGGAAGAAGCGACTTACTGCTGGCGAAGGCTGACATTTATCCGTTTGAAGTTCATTGGTCGCGCAAGTCAGAGTCGGTGAAGCGGATTCTGGAAACTTGGAACGTGTCCGCGGATTCGGTGGTGTTCCTGGACGACAGCCCTATGGAAGTGGCCGAAGTCCAAGGAGCATTTCCCGAGATGGAATGCCTGAAATTCCCGGGAGACGACTATGCGGCACTCTGGGAGCTGTTAAAGCACCTGCGCAGCCGGTTCGCAAAGGCCGCCTTGTCGGAAGAAGATGAGCTGCGATTGCAGAGCATTCGGAATGCTGCGGCCTTTCGTGCGCTTGAGGAAACAGCAGCGGACTCCACGGACGATTTTCTCCTACAGGCAGGCGGACGCCTGACCTTCGATCCCGGCAAATCGGTCGAAGACGCGCGAGCCTTCGAATTGGTGAACAAGACGAACCAGTTCAACTTGAATGGAAAGCGGTACGATGACGCGGCCTGGTCGAAGTTGATGATGGACTCCGGGACGAGCATGGTGATGGTTTCTTACGAGGACAAGTTCGGCAAGCTGGGAAGAATTGGCGTGCTCCTCGGAAGAAAGACAGGAAAGTGCTTCGAGATGCAGAGCTGGGTCATGAGCTGTCGCGCCTTTTCGCGCCGGATCGAATTTCATTGCCTTGAGTATCTTTTCGAAAACTTCGGCGTCGCCGACATTGCGCTTGACCTGCAGCCGACAGGCCGCAATGGTCCTATCGTGGAGTTCATTCAGCGGTTGGCGGACGGTCCCGTCGACGACAAGCCGCACATCTCAAGGTCATCGTTTTTGGGGAAGGCCCCGAAGTTGCCGCACCAGGTAGAGGAGGTAATTGCCAGTGAAGGACGATAACGATCAACTGATGCGCTGCTTCCTTTCTGCGTTTCCGAGCGCAACGCGCGAGGAGATCAGAAGCGCAAAGTTCGAAGACATGACCGGATGGGATTCGCTTCGAGGAGTTACCCTGCTCGCCGTTTTGGACGAGGAATTCGGTGTACAGATGGACTTGTCCGAGCTGCTGGAACTGGAAACTTTTGATTCGGTTAAACAGTTCTTGTTGGGGCGCGGTTTGATAGCGCAGGCAGCAGAATGAAGGAGAATCCATTTCGGGGATCGATGATTCGAATCCTCCAGATGCTGACCATGATTGTGCCGGGAGGCCAGGGCTTGCGCGTGTTCCTGCACCGTGCAAGGGGAGTGAAGGTCGGCAAGAATGTCTTTATCAGCTATAACGTGGTTCTTGAGACAAGCAATCCGCACCTGATCACAATCGATGACGACGCATCTATTGGCATAGGCGTTATCGTCATTGCTCACTTCAGGGAATCGCGGCGCGGCGTCCGCATCGGGAAGCGGGCATTCATTGGGCCGGGCGCGATCATTCTGCCTGATGTGGAGATTGGGGACGGCGCTGTAGTCACCGCGGGAAGCGTGGTCACCAGTTCGGTGCCGGCGATGACTATGGTGCGGGGAAACCCTGCTGTTCCCATTGCCAAATGCGGTGTTCCGCTTTCGCCAGAGACCAGTCTGAAGGAATTCTCGCTGCATTTGAGGCCGGCCTCCAGAAAGTAAGCGGTTCCGAGCGCAAGGCACAGACGCGCGCTCCCATCTGAAAGACAGTGCAGAGCGAAGAGCAGGCCCTGGCATGCGTGCCACGAACGAGACCGCTGAGCGCGAGAAGAGGCGGGCGCCGCAATCCTCGAAAGGAAGAATTTGCATGAGAGTGCTTGTCCCGTACATCGACGAACTGAAAGGGCTCGATGCCCGGGTGGTCCGTCTTGCAGACTTCCTAGGCATGGACTGCGCGACAGTTGCCCTGGCGGATGTAACCGAACACGCCAGGTTTTTGCAAACGGCCGTTCCGGAAGACTGCACATGCCTCGTGGTGAATCCGGGGGTTTTGAAAGAGTGGCTCGGGGGCCAGGATATTTCGGCTGAACTGGTGGCCTACCTATTATCCCGATTTTCGCACCTGCTGGTGTGTGGCGTGCGCGTCGACGCCTATGATAGTGCGATAGTCGCCGCCCTGTCACAGGGCAGACTTAGGTCTGTGGAGTCGCTCGCCGGGAAAGGCTCATCGTATGAAATTTCCAGCGATTCCCGCTCCATTTGCGGAACATTTTCGGGGCTTTCGTTTGCTCCGGCCAATAGTGACAACGATCATGTCTTCCGCATCAGTGAGAACGATCCGGCCATGCAAACGTTGATTTCGATCGATGGCAGGCCATTCATGGCTTCAGTGAAACACCAGGAAGCAACAATCGTGTTTATCGCGGGCGAGGATGTCGCAGACCTGAACGATGAAGTCGGCGAAGCGCCGCTGGCTGACTACTTTTCCCGGCTTGTGCCCCATGCCATGGCGCTCCGCTTTGCGGCCGGGGATGCGTGTTGGCGGCCGGCCGAATCCCACGCTTCGATCATCATCGACGATCCACTGTTGCGGAAGAAATATGGGTTTCTGAATTTTGAAACTCTTGCCTGCCTCGCGGAACAGCACAAGTTCCACGCGGCGATTGCATTCATCCCTCACAACTTTCGCAGGAACTCGCCGCATACCACGCGCATGTTTCAGGAGCACGCGCGGCAACTCTCGATCTGCTTTCACGGTAACGACCACACCGAGGCCGAATTTGCGTCTGCCGATTCGACCTTTCTCGACACCAGTCTTCGGGTCGCGGAAGAGCGGATGAATGCGCACCGCCGCAACACCGGCCTGAAGTGCGATCGCGTGATGGTCTTTCCGCAAGGCAACTTCTCTGTCGAGGCAATGAGTGTCCTGAAGGCGCATAATTTCATCGCCGCTATCAATACGGTCCCTCACCCCCAGGGCCAACCTGCGCGGCTGACACTCGGCGAACTGGCGCAGCCCGCCGTTGTTCGGTACGCAGGATTCCCGCTGTTCCTTCGTAAGTCGATTCAGGAAACCACGAGCTACGACATCGCATTCAATCTGTTCTTCGGCCGACCGGTCCTTATCGGCGAGCACCACGGCATCTTTCAAACTCCGGAGTCGCTGGGCGAAATCGCAGCAAAGATCACAGCCGTGGCACCTGACATCCATTGGTCCAATCTCGAGACCGTGGCGGCTGGCTCGATTCTCACGCGACGCGGGCCGGACGGGACATACCACGTTCGCGCCTACGCGAATACCATACGAATTGCAAACGGATCCGATGCTACCACCAATTGTTCGATCCAATGGAGCGATGCCTGCGCTGAAGCGTCGATTGTCGATGTGCTCATGGCGGGAAAGCCGCGCAGTGAGGTTGAGATCTCGGCTGCCGGAGCGCGAGTGTCAGTAGAGTTAACCCCCGGAAACTCGCAGACCTTGACTCTCGTTCATCGCATGTGCCGCTCGACCGAGAGAGGCCTGGGGCTGCGCTGGAACACTCATGCATTCCTAAGAAGAAGGCTCTCTGAATTCAGAGACAACTATCTCAGCAAGAATCCACAACTGCTGACAGCCGCGAAGGCCGTACAGCGCCGGTTGTTTCCCGCATGACGGCTGAAGGCGTGAACTCTGCCCTGCCAGCAGCTATGGGGATGCATTTCAGAGCCGGTCTCCAGCAATCAGGTCAACTCAAGAAAGTGGAAGGTTGAAGACATGATCATCACCAGCACTCCCCTCCGCATCTCTTTTTTTGGCGGCGGTACCGACTATCCAGTCTGGTATCGCGAGCACGGCGGCGCCACGCTGGCAACCACGATCGACAAGAGTTGTTACATTACTTGCCGGAGGCTACCTCCTTTCTTCGAGTTCCACAGCCGCGTGTCCTACTCGAGAGTTGAAAACGTATGGGACAACAAGGCGATCGAACATCCCTCGGTGCGCGGGTGCCTGCAGTTCCTCGGCATCAGCGACGGGCTTGAGATCCATCACGTGGCCGACCTGCCGGCAAGAACGGGCCTGGGCACGAGTTCCGCTTTTACGGTTGGCCTGCTCCTCGGACTCTACGCACTCAGGGAGCAAATCCGGGACAAACATACTCTGGCCGCAGAAGCGATTCATATTGAACAGGACCTGATTCAAGAGGCTGTTGGCTCGCAGGACCAGGTGTGCGCCGCGTACGGTGGCTTCAACCGCATCAACTTCCATCAGAGCGGTGAGATCGAAGTCAATCGGGTTCTGGCTTCCCCAAACAGGGTTGCGGAACTGGAACAGCATCTGGCGCTCTACTTCACCGGATTTGCGCGCACCGCTTCGGAGATCGCACAAGAACAGTTAAGGGTGACGCCGGAGCGCAAGAACGAGCTGAATATGATGCTCCAACTCGTGGATGAGGCGGAGGCTATCGTTCAGAGCACCACACGTTCGCTGGACGAGTTCGGTAGGTTACTGCACGAAAACTGGAAGATCAAGAGGACGTTGACCCGCAAGATTACCAACCCCAGCATAGACGAGATCTACGAGGCGGGGCTGAGCGCAGGTGCTCTTGGGGGGAAACTGCTGGGTGCCGGTGCAGGCGGGTTCATGTTGTTCTACGTGCCGCCTGAGCGTCGCACTGCCTTGCGCGAGCGGCTGAAGCATCTTTTGTGCGTTCCGTTTTCCTTTTCCAACAAAGGCAGCCATGTGGCCGTCTATGAGCCCGAAGCGGTATACGACGATTCGCTTGCGCGGGAACGGGGCGCGATCTACGCTGCAGAAGCTGCAGTTGCCGCACAGGCGGCGAAGTAAGCAGTCGTCGGCGCAGCTAGCGCCCGCAACATTTGTTTGAGGTGATGCGATGAGTAAGCCGGAACGCTATGTACTTATTACCCCTGCCCACAACGAGGAACTCTTTCTTGATAACACGATCCGGTCGGTTGTGAAACAGACTGTGCTGCCAATAAAGTGGGTGATCGTCAATGATGGATCGACGGATGCCACCGCCAGTATTGTGCGCAAGTATCTTCCGGATCATCCTTGGATGGAATTGGTTGATCTTCCGGCACGCAAGGACCGCCACTTTGCAGCCAAGGTGTATGCGTTTAATGCGGGGCAGGAGAGAGTGAAGGGACTCGACTATGAAATCATCGGGAATCTGGATGCCGATGTGTCGCTCGATGACGATCACTTCGAGTTTCTGCTCAATGAGTTTCTCAAGGATCCGCATCTCGGCGTGGCCGGGACTATCTTCAAGGAGGATGGGTATAGCTCGGAGACGGACAGCTTTGAAGGACATTCTCATGTCTCCGGCCAGTGCCAGATCTTTCGCCGCACATGTTTTGAAGAGATTGGCGGGTATATCCCGAACAAGGCCGGGGGCATCGACTGGATGGCGGTGACAACCGCGCGCATGATGGGATGGACGACGAGGTCGTTCCGGGAGAAGTGGTTCTTTCATCATCGCACGTTGGGGACGGCAGAACGCGGGCGCCTGGCCTCAATTTTCTCCTACGGCGAAAAGGACTATTATCTTGGCGGGCATCCGGTGTGGGAACTCTTTCGAGTCGCATACAGAAGTACAAAGCGGCCCTATGTGCTGAACGGCATTGCGCTGGGTTCTGGATATGTGTGGGCCTTTCTCAGCCGACAAAGACGCCCCGTTTCAAAGGAGTTGATGAAATTTCATCGCAAGGAGCAGATGCAGAAGTTGAGGAGCATTCTCCGCTCCCTGGTTTCGTTTCGGCATGTCGACAACTTCGAGGTCAAGGCCAGTTAATCCAATGGGAGTTCCTCCCGGCTGTGCCGAGGCAATCTCACGAAATCGCAGGGGTGAGGCAAGGTAAGGACGATGGCAATGACAGCAAGTGTGGAGAGAGTGCAAGCGGCGGTACTCCGGTTTATAGATTGGCTCGACAGTTTCGGAGAAACCTCTTACGACCACCAAAGCTTCTTCGCGAGCGATTTGGGGCGCGGCGCCAAGGCGCTCTACTATAAGAAGCCGCTGCTGGGCACGCTGGCGGTGGCCCCAATGATTCTCTCCGAAGCATTCGTTCCCTCGGCGCGCGGACTCTTTTGGAAGCGGCAGAGATTTCCCATCGCAGACGCCCACTATGCTATGGGCTTTGCCTTCCTCTCTCAGGTTCTCGACGAGAAACGCTATTACCAGCGCGCCGTTCATTTTCTTGAGGTTCTGAAGGCGACTCGTTCCTCTGGCTATGAGCGTTATTGTTGGGGGTATCCGTTCAATTGGGAGACGAGAGGCGGCACACTGCGCGCCGGCACACCCTTCATCACCACTGTACCGTATGTCTACGAGGCCTTCCGGCAGGTATATCAGATCGACGGCGACCAGCAATGGCTGGATATCATGCGGTCGATCGCGGACCACGCCCTTCTCGATTATCACGACCTGGTCACCTCGGACGATGCTTCCAGTTGTGCCTATATGCCGGTCCCGGATGATCCGTGCGGCGTCATCAATGCAAGCGCCTACCGGGCATTTCTCCTTACACGCGCCTCGGTTGACTTCTCGGAGAAACATTACAAGAAAGTCGCCGATAGAAATTTGAACTTCGTGATTGAAAATCAAAACGCCGACGGTTCCTGGTTCTACTCAATAGATGGCGTACGAGATTTTGTCGATCATTTTCATACCTGCTTTGTCTTGAAGGCGCTGGCAAAGATCGAGGCGCTCACGGGCAACCCGCAGTGCACCAAGGCCATTGAACGCGGGGTCGATTATTATGTGAAGAATCTCTTTGACGAGCAGGGGATGCCGAAGCCGTTCTCCCGCAGGCCGCGGTTGACCGTGTATCGGCGCGAACTCTATGACTATGCGGAGTGCATCAATCTTGCGGTGCTTCTGAAAGGCCGGTTCCCGGCTTTGGATGAAATCCTGTCTCGGGTCACGGAAATGCAGGGGTGGCAGAAGGCGGATGGATCTTTCCGCAGCCGCCAGTTACTTCTCGGATGGGACAACACCCCCATGCATCGATGGGCTCAGGCCCAATTGTTCAGGAGCCTCTCCTTCTTGCTGTACGAGAGCGCGCGCGTCACCAAGCCGGAATTGATAGGACGGCGGTAAGGAGCCTCTATGTGCGGAATCTGCGGACAATATAATTTCGGGGACCGGTCGCCGGTTCTTCGTCAGAATATCGAGCGCATGGCCAACAGCATCGCCCATCGCGGGCCTGACGATTCGGGATACCTCGTAGACGGGCCACTCGGCCTCGGCTTCCGGCGGCTTTCGATCATTGATCTCAAGGGTGGCCACCAGCCAATGTCCGACCAGCAGGGGTCCGTCTGGGTCGTTTTCAATGGCGAAATTTATAATTTCCTTGAGCTCAAGCGCGAATTGGAGGCATATGGACATATCTTTCGGACCAGGTGCGATACGGAGGTTATCGTCCATGGCTATAAGCAGTGGGGCGACGATGTCCTGAACCATTTGAATGGAATGTTCGGCTTGGCAATCTGGGACGTAGCGCAGCAGCGGCTTGTCCTTGCCAGGGATCCGTTTGGCATTAAATTGATCTACTACGCGAACGAAGACGACCGCATCTACTTTGGGTCGGAGGTGCGGGCTGTGCTGGCGGCAACCAGGGAGCCCGCCGAAGTAGATCCCAATTCCTTGAACTTGTTCCTCCGCTATCGCTATACGCCTTCGCCGCACACCATGTTCAAGGGCATCCGCAAGCTTGCCGCGGGCACCAAACTGGTGTGTGAAAAGGGAACATGCCAAGTGAGCCGGTGGTATAGATATGAGCCGGTCGCATTCTCGCCCATGAAGTCTCCGGCGGAGGCACGCGAAGAGCTTCTCGAACTGTATAAGAAGTCGATGAAGAGGCACCTCCTCAGCGACGTCCCGGTTGGCCTACTGCTCAGCGGCGGCGTAGATTCCGGATTGTTGCTTGCACTGATGAATCTGTACGGAAGCTCTTGGCAGACCTATACCGTAGGCTACGGATCCAGCTTTGCTGACGACGAACTGACAGATGCCAAAGAATCGGCTGCACTATTCTCTGCGCGACATACGGAAGTGATCCTGGACAGGGGAACCTTCGAGAATATGCTGCGCACAATCGTGTCATGCCTGGAGGAACCGATCGCCGCGTCGTCGATTGTCCCGATGTATTTTGTGTGCCAGCGGGCGCGCGAGGATGTGAAGGTTGCGTTGATCGGCCAGGGACCGGACGAGTTGTTCGGGGGGTATAGGCGTCACCTCGGCGTGCGCTACGGGGCCTATTGGGGTACCCTGCCGAAGTGGATGCGTGCGCCCCTGGCTTCGATGATCTCTGCGCTGCCGCGAAGTGAGATGTTGAAGAGAGGACTTCATTCTCTGGACGTCAAGGAGCGGATCGTAAGGTATCAGCATGTACTGTCGCTGCTGCCAGGCGACGGAATCGACAGCCTCTTCAGGGACGGCATACTGGAGCCCGATGCGGGCGACGAAATTCTGAATTGCTGGAAGGACCTGGTTCCGCTCATGGGTGGCACGGACGAGCTTGGCGGATTCCAGTTCCTTGAAATGCGGTCGACTCTTCCCGACGAGTTGCTCATGTACGCGGACAAGCTCTCCATGGCCCACGGGCTGGAAGCTCGGGTACCGTACCTGGACAGGGAAATCGTCGAGTATGTCGAGAGATTGCCGGCCAGCTTCAAGGTGCGGAATGGCTCGCGCAAATGGTTGCATCGCCAGGTGTGTCAAGAGTTTCTTCCCCGGGAAATTCTTAAGAGAAAGAAGCGGGGATTTGCCGTCAACGTGGTAGACGACTGGTTTCGCAGCACGGTGAGCAGCAAGATGGAAGAGGTATTCATGGATGAAGGGGCGCAGTTATACAGGTACCTGCGGCCATCGGCGGTACAAAACATCTTCAAACAACATCAGTCGGGCCGGAACGATTACCACAAGATACTATTCAGCCTGATCGTATTTGAAGAGTGGCTTGGAGTTCAGGGTGCTCCGGATATCAAAGCGGAGCCGGTCGCTTCTGCCTCATTGTAAAGCCGGCCGCTGGCATCGCAAGGACTCTCCGTGTAGTCTCCAGGACAAGCCGGCGAAGACTTTCCTCAGCAGGCAAAATACTTAAAGCAGGATGTTGAATGGGCTCAGTACGGATTGCAGCCCGTGAATAAATGGCAGATACTCTCCAGCTCGCGATAGAGTATGGCTCTGTGGCGCATGTGGCGTGTGAAAGTCATCTCCGCTGTAAGTGAGGGGATAGCATGGAGTCTGCACCATTCGTTAGCGTTGTCACCCCAATTGATAACAATCATAAGCACTTACCCGAGTGTATCGAGAGCGTCCTGCGCCAGACCTACAGGAATTGGGAGCATATTCTGGTGGACAATCGCAGCGCTGACGGTTCAGCCGAGGTCGCGGCAGACTATGCGCTACGATTTCCGGATCGAATTCGCGTCATCTCTACGGAATCTCGATTGTCTAGAGTCCAGAATTATAATTTCGCACTGTCCTGTATAGCGCCCGGCAGCAAGTACTGCAAGGTAGTTCAGGCCGAAGACTGGATTTATCCAGAGTGCCTTGCGCGCATGGTCGCATTGGCCGAATGGGATTGTTCCATCGGTCTTGTGAGCTCTTATCGGTTGAAGGGCAGCAAAGTCGTTGGCGATGGTCTCGGGTACACTACAACAGTGATGGCCGGCGCCGACCTTTGCAGACACCAGTTGATCAACTCACTCGCGACATTCGGAACACCAACGACCGTGCTCTATCGATCAGAAATCATCCGGGACTACTCTCCGTTTTACGAGGAAACTGCGTATCGCGAAGATACGGATGCATGCTACCGCATATTGCGCTCCTGGAATTTCGGCTTTGTCCACCAAGTGCTTTCATTTAGCAGGGTAATCGACGAATCGCATCTGAGACACGATTGTGATGGGCGTCAGGAGTCCCTCGACAACTATCTGCAAGTCAGCAAGTTCGGACCGATTTATCTTGACCGTGATGCGATGGCGGCTGCATTGAAGGCTCGTCGAAGAGAGTATTACAACGTTCTTGCTCTTCGGCTTTTGTATGGCGGAAATCGGGCCTTTTGGCATGAGCAAATCTACGCTCTCAGCTCTGGTGGCCTGCGCCTGGAGAAGGCAAGACTGTTGGAATACGTCCTCCTGCAGTTGTTGTGGATTGCGACCAATCCTGGATTGACTATCGCGCGTCTGATTGCTCAACCTCGGGCTGCCCAAGCCAAGGTACCTCCAATGCCGTGAATGCGATTGCACGAGGTGCAGTCCGAAGTTCATGGCAGAGTCCGCGATCAAGCCCAACGCCCCAACTCATACCAACTCTGATTCGCAACATCGGATACGCCACGCATGACAGAACTCCTCATTGAAGCGGGCCGCACCGAGCGGCAATATTGGATGGATCTTTGGCGCTACAGGGAACTGTTCTACTTCCTTGCGTGGCGCGATATGCTTGTACGCTACAAGCAAACCTTTGTGGGAGTGGGTTGGTCGCTCATTCGGCCGCTGCTGACCATGGCCGTACTTACTGTGGTGTTTGGAAAGCTGGGCAAAATGCCATCTGGGGGAGTGCCCTATCCACTGCTGGTGTTTTGCGGCATGTTGCCATGGCAGTTCTTTTCGACAGCAATGGCCGAGAGTGGGAATAGCCTGGTCATGAACTCCAACCTGATTTCCAAGGTATATTTCCCGCGCCTCGCCATCACGTTCAGCAGTGTCAGCGTCAGTTTTGTCGACTTCTTGATCTCCGCTGTCTTCCTCGTTCCGCTGATGGTCTGGTATCGTTACGTTCCTCCAGCGACGGTGTTCTTCCTGCCGGTGTTCGTAATGTTGGTGTTCGGCGCCTCGCTGGGCGTCGGTTTGTGGGTCTCTGCCCTCATGGTCGAGTATCGCGACTTTCGATTCATCGTGCCGTTCATGGTGCAGTTCGGCTTGTATTTGTCGCCCGTGGGATTCCAGAGCAGCGTCGTGCCCCAGAGATTTCGACTCTTCTACGCGCTCAATCCGATGGTGGGAATCATCGACGGCTTTCGCTGGTCCCTGTTAGGCGGTGAGAGCCAGATCTACTGGCCCGGAGTCGCTATTGCGGTGCTGGACGTGATCATCCTGTTCATATCGGGGATCTGGTATTTCAGAAAGACCGAGCAAACCTTTGCGGATGTGATATGAACGAAGCCGAAAGCTCTTCAAACCCCACTGGCGATCCTGATGCGGCCATTACCATCGACAATCTCGGCAAGCGCTACACAATCGGCCATCGACGGGCGAACGGCGATGGCCTGCGCCACGCGCTCGAGAGCGCTGTCCGCTCGCCGCTCAGATGGGTTCGGTCCGCCCGGCAACGGAAGCAGCAGGATACGGAGTTCTGGGCATTGCGGAATGTGTCTTTTCAGATCAGGCAGGGCGAAGTAGTCGGCATTATCGGCCGCAACGGGGCAGGCAAAAGTACCCTGTTGAGAATCTTGAGCCGGATCACTTGCCCTACCGAAGGACGGGTCCGAATTTGCGGCCGGATTGCCAGTCTCCTTGAAGTAGGCACCGGATTTCATCAGGAACTTACCGGGCGGGAGAACATCTTTCTGAATGGCGCCATCCTGGGCATGACCCGCGCTGAGATCATTCGTAAGTTCGATGAGATCGTCGCATTTTCGGAGATAGAAGAGTTCATTGACACGCCCGTGAAACGGTACTCCTCCGGTATGTATGTGCGATTGGCCTTTGCGGTGGCCGCGCACCTTGAACCCGAAATCCTGATCGTCGACGAAGTGCTCGCAGTGGGTGACGCCACCTTCCAGAAGAAATGCCTGGGAAAGATGGGAACCTTTGCGCAGAGCGGAAAGACAGTGTTGTTCGTTAGCCACAATATGGAAGCTGTCCGTAGTTTATGTCAGCGGGGCGTCTGGCTGAAGAATGGCCGATTGCAACAGGACGGGGATGCGAATGACGTCATCGACGCATATTTCGACAGCCTCTCCACCGATCTCTCCTCCTCCTGCGCGAATCCGGACTACGGGCTGGCTATTCAGAAGGTGACGCTGAAAAACCAGCGGGGTGAAGAGACCGGCCAATTCTGCCCAGGGGACGATCTTGTTGTGGAAGTCGCGTATAACGCACAGAGACGTATCGAGAGGCCATTGTTAGCGCTGGGGGTGTTGGGGGTCAACGGCACCTGCTTTACCTCCAATATGCTACTCGATGGACAAAGGCCGGAGTCTCTGGAAGGAACCGGCAAGATAACATGCACCTTCAGATCGATCCCCTTGCTGCCACAAAGCTATACGGTCAAATTGATGCTTCGGGCAGCGACCATCAACGACATCATCATTACCTACCGGGAAGTGGCCTATTTTAACGTTGCCGGAGATCTTGCCGATTATGGTTACAAGGGAGAATTCGTCACGTGGGCTTCCCGCTCGGCGCCCGTTGTGGTGCCCTATGAATGGCGGCTGCCTGACGGCACTGTCGTGGATGTGGCGTTAAAGCGGCTTGCTCCTTGATGGCGCCTGACAGGTCTCGCTCGAGGCCGAGGCAACCCTATCCGCAAGTGCTCCGTTTGTGCACGCGAAGCCATGGCCGATCCGGGATCGAACTCGAGAGCATCGGCAAAGCCGACCTGTCGTTCACATCAAGAGGGGGCACGCGAAGATGTCACGGTGGTACCTAACTTCATCGGAAGATGCCAATCGCGACGCTGGAACCGTGTGCCAGCGGGCCAATCTGCGATCGTCGGGGCAGATTGACGACATGAATTGTCACGGGCAAGCGTATTTCAAGCGGGTAGTACCCACCCCGAATCTGGTTAAGTGCGGGGGGGATGACTGGATATGCTGTGCGGGAACAATGATATACCAAGAAAGGCTTGGAGAAGAGGCGCTTTGGAAGTGCTTCTCCGACTTTGTGACAACCGGGGTCTCAACCGTGCAGTTGACGGCGGTCGGGCACTACGCCTTGGCCATTAAACACGGCGATGAAATCACAATTTTCACCGATCCTCAAGGTGCCCTGAATCTCTATTATCTTGGCACTGCATCCTTCTGGTTCGTATCGAATTCCCTTGATCTGTGCGCGCGCGGACTACCCGACCGTAAGATCGATGCAACGAAATTACTTGTCGCGGCCTTGCAGACGAGCCTGCCGGGAGAAGATACATTCTATTCAAACATCAAGAGGCTCTTCGGCACGCAACTGATCCGGATCAACCTCCGCAGTAAGGCGTTTAGCGTTGAACGCATACCAAAACCGGCCTCGAATCTTTCATGGGACTTGCCAGCGATTCAGGAGGCCGTCATTCAATACAAACAGGAGGTTCGTGCTGTATTCCGGGAGTTGTCGGTCTTGCGTCCGATCGGACTGTTTGGGACCGGCGGCATGGATTCGCGGACGATCCTCGCAGGCTTGCTCGATCAACAGATGTCGCTAACGCTCATGTATGGAATTGGAAACAGCAGGCTCACCGACTACGACACCAGGGATCTAGATATTGTGCAGACGTTTGCCAAGCTCTATGATATTCCATTCAAACAGCTCGACTGGTCCGGGAATCAGCCTTACACCGGGAAGCGACTTCAAGAGATGTTTCAGCGCTACGGTTTTCCCGGCGAGATATATGGTGCATCTGAGTCATTTCTGCGGACATTCGATGGCGGCATTTCTCCATACCCCAATCTGTTCCTTGGCGGGTATAGCCCCGCATTCACAAACACGAAGCCGTGGGAACTCATCCAAGCCAGTTTCACGTTTGAAGATCTCATTGCTGACGCCATGCACTTTCAAGGAGGCACAGTCGAGGGAAGCAAATGCATTGCCGACAAAGGCGAATACCGATCTGTGTTTGCTAGGGAGGTGAAGTCAGGCCTGCGCTGCGCCGGCATTGACTATCCCGACACCGGCGCCTCCCTTGAGATGTTTGTTACAGCGAAGCTATTCCTGAATATCCGCGCCGAATCCAGGTTCCTTAACCTGGCTAACGAGTTTGGCCATTACATTGCGCCATTTCTCATGAAGAGGCTCTACGATCCGCTCGTGAGCATCCCGTCGAAATACCGGGCAAAGGACGAGTTTCAACTCCGCCTGATTCATGCTTTAGAGCCGACCTTGGTCGATGCCCCGCTCTATACATCGATAGGTCCGGCCCGGATTGATCGAGACGCCTTCCACTCCATCCGGGACCCGGTCGACCGACGAAACTCGCTCATCGGCCGTATTGCGGAGGTCGTGTTACCGCCGGTGTTAAGGAATAGGGCGCGAGAGATCTATCACAGCGTTAAGAATCCAGCGGAGAAGCTGAACTGCCAGGACTCTGCGATTGTCGCGACTTACGGCAAGCAGGTGATGAACGATCCGCTTGGCCAGCGATGGTTTAATTCGATCTCTGACTTTACGCCAAAGGACATTGCGCGAATCCACTACTACCTGATAGGTTTGAACACTCTGGGTTATTTGGAGTAGCAAATCACGCGACCTCAGTAGAAGTATGCCAGACGGGCACAGAACCGTTCCTGAATCGGAAGATACTTGCATTGGTTCACGCACCGCTCAGTGTGGTGCGTTCAGAGCGCTTATTCGACTCATGAGGTGCATGACGTGCGGGGTTCGAGTTCGACGTCAGAACAGATGAGGCGGCCGGCACGACGCGTCGATAAGGTGGTTGTCAAGCGTGCGGATGGCGCCATGATGCAAGTAGATCAATCTCTGAGCCAGCGTTCGATGCATGGCAGCGAAATTGCCCCAACGCTGGCAGGCACACCCGGCGGCGAGCTGCCCTGTGAGGCAATAGCTGCCGGCATCAAGGTGCTCTTTGTCGGCGACAATCGGAGCACTGTGAACTGGGGCCGCGGCGCAAGCCTTGCACTTGGCCAGTTACTATCCGGCTGTTTCCACGTGACAGGTCGCATTGCCGGTGATTGCCTGGCCGCCTCCGGCGCTGAGTACGTTGGCACCTTCTTGCCGCCAAGGATGTATCGGCGCGCTCGCCGTCTGCATCTCAGTCGCGGTTGGCGGCCACTTGCCTGGTACATCAAGCTGGAACAATTATTCGGCGCAAAGGACTTCATCTCTGAAGATCCTTCCACCAGCGTCAATAATCTTCTCGCTCACAAGGCCCGTCATCCCGCACTCGCACGGATTTATGACCAAGTGATGGAGGCCGAGCTGGTGGTGCTCGACGGAGATGGCGACATCATCTTTTCGACTCCGCCCCGCCGGGAAACCCTCTTCCTCCTGGCCGTGATTGAATTGGGCCTTCGTCTCGGAAAGCCGGTCTTTCTTGTCAATTCGATGATTTCCGATTGTCCGCTGACCGGGAGGAATAACACCACGCTCGCCGCGGCACGGCGATTGTTTGCGCAATGCCGGGCCGTTTCGCTGCGCGACCCTGAGTCCCTTGAGTATGTCCAGAAAGAAATGCCGGAGACTCGGTGCAGCATGATTCCCGATTCGCTCTTTGCATGGTACCCGCTCTATGCAAGCGGTAACTCCCGCCCTCCATTGAACGGCGACTTTATCCTGCCTCATCCAGAGAAGGATGAGTATTGGGGTAAGCTTGACTTTTCCCAGCCCTACATCTGCATTGGCGGGGGAGCGCTAGCCGCGATGCAGCCCGACCGATCCGTGCAATGCTATGCGCGGCTGGTTGATGCGGTACGGCAACTCGGATATCGCGTCTACCTCACTGAAAATGACGGACCAGATGCATTTCTGCAGACGGTCGCGAAACAGAAGAACGTGGGCATCGTTCCGGCCGACGCTCCGATCCTGTTGTGTGGTGCAGTTTTGGCACATGCCCGACTGTTCATCTCCGGGCGATATCATCCGGCGATCTTTGCGTCGCTCGGCGGCACTCCCTGCATTTTTCTGGAGTCTCATGCTCACAAAATGGGCAGCTTGTCGAGGGTGTTGGAATATGACGATCATCGCCTATTCAGCGCATTTCCGGAGGATGCTGAAATTGCGGAGATTGTGTCAACTGCACGTGAGTATCTCGCGCAGGGTGAGGCGCTGCGAATCCGCATCAGGCAAGTAGCGAAAAAGCATTACCATGAGGCAGCCAATCTACCCGACTTTCTGCAGAGGCATATCAATGGCTAGCAGATCGAGTGGGCTGCCGGAGCGGTTCGGGCAGAGAATGGATGCAATCGTAGTGATCGGTGGCGGCGGCCACGCAAAAGTCATCGTCAGCATTCTTCAGAAGCTCAAGAACTGCCAGATCATCGGTTACACCGACCTGAAGAATAACGGCCCGTTGCTGGGAGTTCCTTATCTCGGGTCGGACGATCAGCTCCCCGCACTAGCTGCCGAGCCTGGAGCAGTGAATGCCGCGCTCGCCCTGGGACAGGTTGGCTTGGGAAACGTGCGATGCGAACTCTGGTCGCGTTTGCAGCCGGTCGCATTGCCTTTTCCGTGGATCGTCTCACCGGGCGCCGTTGTCAACGCGGGTGTATTGGTTGGTGAGGGCGCCGCAGTCATGGACGGCGCGGTGATCAACACCGGAGCATCCATCGGCCGTGGCGCGATCGTGAATACCAACTGCACGGTAGAGCATGATGTGGTGCTGGAGGACTGGGTGCATGTTGCGCCCGGCGCTACGATTTGTGGCGGCGTAATAGTCGGTCGCTTCTCGATGATTGGCGCCGGCGCAACCGTCATTGAAGGTAGAAAAATTGCTGCCGGCTGCATCGTCGGCGCCGGGGCGACGGTTGTCGAAGATCTCACGGAAGCGGGCATCTACGTTGGCTGCCCGGCGCGCAGGATCCGATAGGAATTGCATGGCGCACACATTCATCATTGCCGAAGCAGGCGTTAATCACAACGGCTCGCTTGAACTCGCCTTGCAATTGATCGACGCGGCCAAAGCAAGCGGCGCGGATGCCGTCAAGTTTCAGTCCTTCCGTGCGGATCTGCTGGCAACTCGCTCGGCGGGCAAGGCTCCTTATCAGGAGCGAACGACAGAAGAGGCCGAATCCCAATTTGAAATGCTCGAGCGGCTGCAGTTGGACGCCACAGCCCACCGACGTCTGGCCGATTATTGCCGCCAGGTTGGGATCCAGTTCCTTTCCAGTCCCTTCGACGCGCAGAGTGCCGATTTGCTGGCGGCCATGAACGTACCGTTCTACAAGATTCCCTCGGGCGAAATCACTAACCTGCCGTTTCTTGAGCACGTTGCCAGCAAGAACAGGCCGATCATCCTGTCCACCGGTATGTCGACGTTGGGCGAAGTAGAAGAGGCAGTGCATGTCCTTCAGGCAGCGGGCGCAAAGCGGTTAACGCTGCTGCATTGCGTCACCGAGTACCCCGCGCCGTATGCCGAGGTGAACCTGCGCGCCATGCAGACGCTCAAGGCGGCCTTTGGCCTGCCCGTTGGCTATTCGGACCACACGCCGGGCATTGAGATTGCCATCGCCGCCGTGGCCCTGGGGGCCGAGGTCATTGAAAAACACTTCACGCTCGATCGCTCACTGCCGGGCCCTGACCATCGCGCTTCCCTTGAACCGGCTGAGCTTCAACAGATGGTGGAGGCCATCCGTCACGTTGAGGCGGCACTTGGCACCGGCATCAAGGCGCCCGCGCCGTGTGAGCTGCCCAACCTTCCAGTTGCTCGCAAGAGCGTAGTAGCCGCGCGCGCGATGCAGTCCGGGCACAGGCTTGCGGCCGACGACTTGGAAATCAAGCGGCCGGGCAATGGTCTCGCGCCAAAACTCCTCAGTACATTGATCGGGCGAACTCTCCGCGTCAGCGTGGACAAGGACGACATCTTCCAGTGGGATCATCTCGCGTGAAGCGACGTAAAATCTGCGTGGTCACCACCAGCCGTGCCGACTTCGGATTGCTTCGCGAACTGTTGAAGTCCATTCAAGAGGATTCCGCTCTCCGGTTGCAGGTGATCGCTTCAGGCATGCATCTTGAACCGGCGTTCGGCCGCACTTGGCGAGAAATCGAGGCTGAAGGCGTCAAGATTGACCGCAGAATCCCCATGCGGCTGACAGGGGACTCGGGGTCCGCGAATGTGAGATCAATCGGTCTGGGGCTGAATGGATTCGCCAAAGCTTTTGCGGAGTTGAAACCCGACATTGTTGTTTCGCTTGGAGACCGGTTTGAGGTTTTCGCTCCGGCAATCTCCGCTCTATTGCTTACGATTCCCATCGCCCATATCCACGGGGGAGAGTTGAGCGAAGGTGCCATCGACGATTCGGTGCGTCACGCGATCACCAAACTGGCTTCGCTTCACTTTGCCGCCACTGAGACCTACCGGCGGCGAATCATCCAGATGGGAGAGGCGCCCGACCGTGTTTTCAATTTTGGCGCCCCGGGCCTCGATGTGATCCACGGTTCGACCCTCCTTACACAGGCGCAGCTTGAGGAGGAACTCGGGCTTTCGTTACAAGGACCAGTAGCTCTTGTCACCTATCACCCCGTGACTTTGGATACACGCAGTGCGACTGCTCAGGTCCGTTGCATGGTGACCGCAATCAAGGCCAGCGGGATCAAGGCTGTGTTCACCATGGCGAATGCGGACGCAGAGGGCGCCGCGATCAATTCCTTTCTGGAGACAGCGTGTGCGCGCAATCCAGACCGATTCAAGTGGTTTCCTCACCTGGGGCATCACCGCTATCTAAGCTGCCTCAAGCACTTCACGGTCATGGTGGGAAACTCTTCCAGCGGGTTGACTGAAGCTCCGTCCTTTCACCTGCCCGTCGTGAATATTGGCGACCGGCAACGAGGCCGGGTGCGCGCGGCAAATATCCTGGACGTTCCGTGTGATCAGGATGCTATTTTGAAGGGGATCAAGCGCGCCATCTCTCCGCGTTTTCGCGCCTCGCTTCGCCGTATGAGCAATCCTTATGACCGGTTTCAAGACGGGCGCGCCAGCGAGCGAATCAAGGATGTGCTCAGAGATGTGGACATTTCCGGTGACTTTCTGAAGAAGCGCTTTCACGATCAGTCGTAGCAAAGGAGCCGAAGATGCTACCAGCCGCTGCCACGTTTCCTCTCTCAGAGTCATCCGAGGGAATACTCATGCATGACGACGTCAAGCCGTTTCTCGTTCCCGAGACATATACCATCCGGCAGGCCATGGAGCGGCTGGAGAGAACAGAGGAAAAGATCGTCTTTGTCATCGATGCGGACTCACGTCTGGTGGGCTCTCTCACAGACGGCGATATACGGCGTTGGATCTTGTCCGACGGCGACTTGAAGGCGCAGGTTCGGCGCGTTTGCAATTGCAGTCCCTATATGGTCCAGGAAGGCTTTGTTCTGGAAGAAACACGCGCCGAAATGTTGACCGGCAACATCAGCTGCGTACCTGTCGTGAATCCATCCAGGGAAGTCGTGCGGCTGGTGTTTTGGAGGGAACTGTATCAAGGCGAGGCGGTCACCAAAACAAGGCGCCAGCTCAGCTTGCCGGTCGTGATCATGGCCGGAGGTCGAGGAACCCGCCTTGAGCCTTTCACCAATGTGCTTCCCAAGCCGCTTATTCCCGTCGGCGATCGTACCGTCATCGAAATCATTATCGATCAGTTTCTGCCCTACGGTTTAGACAAGTTTCATCTTTCGGTCAACTACAAGTCCAAGATTCTCAAATCGTTTTTTGAAGAGTTGGCTCCCAGTTACTCCGTGGCATACCTGGAAGAGAAGGAACCGCGCGGCACGGCGGGCATCCTTCGGGAACTGTATGCGCCTACGCCAGATCCGCTTATCGTCACCAACTGCGACATTGTAATCCAGGCGGACCTGGCCGAATTGGTGACCTTTCATGCGGACCACGATTATGATCTGACCCTGGTTGCTTCCGTGAAGGACTACAACATTCCGTACGGAGTCTGCGAATTGGAAAATGGTGGCAGTCTCGCTCGCATTACGGAAAAGCCGCAATACAGTTTCCTCGTCAACACCGGGATGTATGTTGTGCGCCGCGACCGGCTCGATGTGATTCCACAACAAGGCCGTTGCGACATGACCGACTTTATCGCGCAGATCAAAAAGGGCGGCGGGCGCATCGGTGTCTTTCCGATCGGCGAAGGTGCGTGGGTCGACACCGGGGAGTGGACCGAATACCGCAAGGCGATCGACAGCCTCAGCCGGCTTGGCTCAAGAGCGGCGGCTGAATGACGACTCTCGAAAGACAAACCTCATGCTGAACGGAAAACGAGTGGTCGCCGTCATCCCCGCCAGGGGTGGCAGCAAATCGGTCCCCGGCAAAAACATCCGCCTGTTGGGAGGCAAGCCGCTACTGGCCTGGTCGATTGAAGTCGCTCAGCAGGTGAGCGAAATCGACCGCGTCCTTGTTTCGACAGACGATTCCCGGATCGCATCGGTAGCTCGGGAGTGCGGCGCCGAAGTGTATGAGCGGCCGGCGCACCTCGCAACCGACGAAGCCCTGGTGATTGACGCCCTCAAGGACCTGCTTGGGACGCTTGAAGCGGAGCAGGACGCGCCCGAATGGGTTGTTCTTCTTGAACCGACCTGTCCCCTGCGCGCGGCCGATGATGTGCGGAATTGTCTCCGGCTTGTCGACCGCGGCGGCTATGATTCGGTCGCTACCTTCAAGGACGCCGACTTGAATCCGCATCGTGCCTGGCGATTCGTCGATAGCACACCAGAAGTGTTCATCCCCGGAGCTGTTCCATGGCTGCCCCGGCAAAAGCTGCCGAAGGCCTACCAGTTGAATGGAGCGGTGTATGTGTTCCACGCAAAATTACTCGCGCATGAAAGTGAGTCGCTGTTGGTGGGAAAGCTGGGCGCGGTGCTGATGCCGCGAGACCGGTCCCAGGATATCGATGATAACCTCGACTTCATCATTGTTGAAGCTTTAATCAAGGAATCCAAATCATGAGCAAGACTCTCGGACAGTTGCTTTCTTTGAAAGGAAAAACAGCGGTCATCACCGGTGGTGCAGGATACTTGGGCACCGCCATCAGCGAAACGCTTGCAGAACTGGGGGCTAATCTTGTGCTTGCCAGCCGGGACAAGGCGAAATGCGAGAAAAAGTGTGAGGAGATTGTGCAGTCGACCGGCGGCTCGGTCCGTGCAGTCGGTCTGGAAGTTGACTTAATGAAAAAGGGTTCGGCGGCGAAGTTTATGGCTGAGGTTCATGAGCACTTTGACGCAATCGATATCCTGGTGAACAACGCATGGTCAGGAAACAAGAACTCCTGGGAGTCCATCAGTGATGAGGATTGGGAGTACGACATTGACATGAGTTTGAACTCTGTCTTTCGTCTGACCAAGGCAGCTTTCCCTGATCTGAAAGCCACAAGGGGAGTTATCCTCAACATCGGCTCAATGTACGGACACATCGGACCCGACTACCGGATCTACGACGGAAAACAGTTTGCGAATCCGCCGAGTTATGGTGCTGCCAAAGCGGGAGTGATCCAGTTTACCAAATATCTGGCCAGCTTCCTGTCGCCTCATGGAGTTCGTGTGAACGCCCTCAGTCCCGGCGCCTTTCCGCACCCACCGACTCAAGCGCACACGGAGTTCATGCAAAAGCTGGCCTCCAAAAATCCCATGAATCGCATTGGCCAGCCCGACGAACTGAAGGGCGCAGTTGCGTTGCTTTGCTCCGATGCCGGCAGTTACATTACAGGACAAAATCTCTGCGTCGATGGCGGATGGGCCATATGGTAAAGTCCATCGGGATCATCGGACTCAGCGAAGGCAACGGGCATCCATTTTCTTACGGATCGATTATCAACGGCTACTCCCCGGAAGGATTGGCGGCTTCTGGCTGGCCAGGGATCTACGCATACGTGCGGCGCCGCCACGCTTCGGAATTCGGGCTGGATGGGTGGACGGTCACGCATGCGTGGACCCAGGATCCCGAGTCCACGAAGAAACTGTGTGCCGCCTGTCGCATTCCCCACGGGGTAAGTGACTATCACGAATTCCTGGACAAGGTGAATGCCGTAATCATCGCCCGCGATGATTTCGAAACCCATTTTCAGATCGCCCTGCCGTTTTTGGAAGCAGGCCTGCCGGTTTTCGTCGACAAGCCGCTGAGCGTAGATGTTACCGAACTGCGCGCCTTCAAGCCATATCTTGTGTCGGGCCAGTTAATGTCCTGTTCCGGTATGCGCTATGCGCGTGAACTGGATGAGCCGCGCGCCGACCTGGCCGCTTATGGCAAGGTGAAATTGATCCGTGGCGCGATTGTCTTGTCGTGGGAGAAGTACGGCGTTCATTTGCTCGATGCGGCATTGGGCCTCACGCCCGCGCATCCTGTCTCTGTCCGAATGCTGCCCGCCGAGCATGCCTCGGCCGTGATTCGGCTCGACGACGGCGTTCTGATTCAGATCGACGCGTTGGGCGAATCCGCGCGGGCATTTCACCTGGAAATCTTTGGCACGGAGCGCAACGGGGCCTTCGATATTACCGACAATTTCTCGATGTTTCGCCGCATGCTCTGGGAGTTCGTCGAGTCTATTCGGACGGGCCGTCCGGCCATCGCGTCAGATCGAACTCTCGAAATTATGCGCGTGTTGATTGCCGGTCGCATGTCCCGCAACGAAGACAGGGAGGTGTTGCTCGATGAACTCCCACTATAAAGATCTCTTTGACCTAACAGGGAAAACTGCCATTGTCACGGGGGCTGTGGGCATTCTCGGGAAGCATTTTTGCCGCGGCCTTGCCGAATTCGGCGCGCAGGTGGCAGTGGTGGACCTGGACTTGGAGAAGTGCGCAGCCTTCGCCGCAGAGTTGGAGAGTGCATACGGCACATCGTCCGTCGGAGTCGCCTGCGATGTATCGAATCCGGATTCGGTATCCCACATGGTGGCGCAAGTGGTCCAGCGTTTTGGCGCTATCCACATCCTCCACAACAACGCTGCGTCCAAGTCCGCCGATCTGGACGCGTTCTTTGCCAGCACTGAAACGTATTCACTGGACCAGTGGCAGAAGGTCATGTCCGTGAATGTCGACGGCATGTTCCTCGTCGCCCAGGCTGTGGGCAAACAGATGCAAAAGCAGGGGACCGGCGGCAGCATCATCCAAACGTCTTCGATCTACGGTCTTGTGTCCTCCGACAAGCGGATCTACGAAGGCTCGTTTTACCTCGGTCGCCAGATCAGCAATCCCGCAGTATATTCCACATCCAAGGCCGCCGTCGTCGGACTGACCCGTTACCTGGCGGCAAATTGGGGTGACCAGCGGATTCGGGTCAACGCCCTGGTGCCTGCTGGTGTGGAGAGCGGACAAAACGAGACGTTCAAGGAGCGCTTCTCCGCCCGGGTTCCGCTGGGTCGCATGGCCCAACCGGATGAAATGGTCGGAGCGCTGGTCTATCTCGCGTCCGACGCTTCCAGTTTTGTCACCGGTCATTGTCTGGTGGTCGACGGCGGCCTGAGCGCGTGGTAACGGCCGGGCTGCCTTCGTATCGAATTAGCCTCGAGACATGAGGAGCAAAGCCATCGATTAAGCAATTCGATAAAGGTCGCTTTCGGGAAGTTTTGAAATATCCGGGGAAATGCCAAGACCAGAAGAGAGGCCTTATGACCGTGAATCTCCTCTTGGGAAATGGCCGTGAAGGAAGGCTGCGCGAACTGGATGGCTGGCGGGCCGTGAGCGTTCTCCTGGTCGTGCAGCAGCATCTGATCCTGCATCAGCATGGCCGCCTGTTGTTGTATCATCCAGCCCTGGCATTTGTTGAACGCAGCATCGGCGCCCTCGCGGTGAAAATCTTCTTCGTCATTAGTGGCTTTGTGATATGCCGGCTGCTCATTTCAGAAGAACTGCGCAATGGCGTGGTCTCTCTTAAAGCCTTTTACTATCGGCGGGCATTTCGCATCCTTCCGCCACTCGCGATCTATCTTGGGACGGTGTCGCTGCTGTTTTCTGTGGGATTTATCGATGGGAATTGGAAGGCGATCCTTGGTGCCTCCCTGTTCCTGTCCGATATCCATCTTTGGCCCTGGGATAGCTTTGTCGGTCATATTTGGAGTTTGGCAGTGGAGGAGCAATTTTACCTGACTCTTCCACTGCTGTTCGTTCTTACGTCCAAGCGGTGGCGAGGACGCATCGGTCTCGCCTGTTTATGTTTGTTTGCACTTTGGAATCTGTCAATGATTGTTACCGGCTGGGACTCAATCGTGTCGGGTGAGGTCCGAGCGGGGTTTATCTGTATCGCTTGCGGTGTATTGATGGCGATTTACGAGCATCGCGTGCGTTCCCTCGCAAGCCGGGTGCCCGCATTCGCGGTTGCCCTGATTGCGCTTCTTCTGTTCATTCATCCGGTTGTCTCCTACACTTGGCAAGGTACTCTTTATGAGAGCCTGCTGGTCCCCCCGGCGATCGGTCTTGTCTTGATGTTTAGCCTGGAACGCGGGACGTGGCTTCGAGCCTTTCTTTGTGCCGGGCCCGTTCAAGCAGTGGGCATAACTTCTTATGGAATCTACATTTGGCAGCAGATCTTCACAGAGCAGGGCAAAAGTTTTCCGTTCGCCAGTCGTATCATGCCGATGACCCTGCCGCTTTTGCTCATCGTCGTGCCCATGTCGTATTTCTTGATTGAGAAACCGGCAATGCGTTATGGAAAGATATTGTCTCAGCGGGCGCAATCGACTTTGACGCGCGCAAAGACGATTGCTTGATGCGGCCTCTTGCTGGCATCAATTTGGAAGAAGCGCTCACTCGCGCTGGGCTTCATGTTGTGGTCTCGTCGAAGTTCTTTGCTCTCGGTCTCGGGTCAGCTAGCTCTGCGGTGCGGACGGTGCACCGAGTGTTCCTGGAGATAAGCCTATGCTTCTGGATTCGCAAGCAACCGGCGCGGGCGTGAGCCCGAGGGTTTCGTTCCACTCCGAACTCCGCCTGCACTTCGTTATGCCCCTTGTCTTGCTGCCTTGGATAGCGGCAGAGTATTTCACAGCCGGAGCATGGGCTGTCCTCAACTTCCTCGTTTACGCTGTCCTCGTCTTTGCCGTGGGCTACTGTATTGTCTGTGTGGCGCTGCCTGTCTCCGCTCGGACAGAAGCCATTCCTCTCGCTCCCGCGGCGGGCATCCTGGCGGTTTCTGCTCTCACCACATTCTGGCTAAGGCTAGGGTTTCCGCTTCTCTGGGTTGCGTCCCTTTGGTTCGGACTGGCCCTCGTCGGGGTGCTGGGCTTGTGGCGCGATCGCGCCGCGTGGGCGAAAAACACCGTCGCCTACGGCAGGACATTGGCCCTACTGTCCCTGCTGATCTGCGCAGTGTTCTTCCTTCCTGGGGCTCGAAACGACGCCGTCCTGCGCCCCGATGGAAGCTTCAATTGGATGTATGTCGATACGCAACACTTTTACTCCATAGCCGCGAGCATCAAACGCGGCGAGAGCCCGCCTAGAACCCCAGGAACAGCGACTGCGGACTTGCTCTATCACTTCGGGCCCTATGCGCCGGCTGCAGTCATCTCCCGCCTTGACGGCCTCAATCTGGGTGACGCTCTCGCTCGCGTCACGCGCGGCGCATCCATTTGGGCGCTGGTGCTTTCGTGCTTCGGGCTGGGCACGCTCCTGTCCCTCAAGGCCGGCCGCGCAAAATTCGGTGGAGTCGCATCCGTTGCCGGGCTCTTCTTCTACGGCTCGCTCTTGTCGCTCTTCACGGATGAGTCAAACAGCGCCAGCCATGTGACCGGAGCCATTCTCTTCAAGATTCCCAACGTCGGGGTGCAGGCCGACGGAGGACCTTTCAGCCATCTGATCCTAGGGCATTCGGTGCTACACGGACTCATCGCCATTACGGTGGTCATGGGCCTATGTATGATCGGAAGGGACGAGGGCGCGGCGCCTGGCTGGCGCAGGTTGATCTTGCTCACGCTGCCCGCCCTCGCGGTTCCCATCAACTCGGTGGCTGCACTCTACTGCCTCGGCGTAGCAGGCATCCTCCTGTTTTGGAACCATCTCGCTCAGGCGAGATCATGGCTGTTGACCGTCCTAATGCTGTGCCTGTTTCTCGGCGCTTGGCACATCATGGGATATGGCCAGGCCACCGATGCGGCGACAGCGACGATCAACGCCCACCTGGCTGAGCAGTGGTGGCCCATCACTGTGTGGTTCCTCATCGGGCTTGGCTTTCGCATCCTCGCTTTTCGTTGGATATCACGACCCTTGAGCGATCCTCTCTGCGCGTTGGTCATCGCCACTGTTTTAGGGCTCTTGTTGTTTGATCTTTCGCTCGAGTTGAGAGACGGCAATCAACGTTACGGCATTTATTATCTGCAATCTGTGCTGAGCATATTTGCCTTTTCCCTCCTGACGCCCGGATGCTGGCGTGGCATGGAACGCTCCCGGTGGGTAGCAGAGTGGACCGGGCTCGCGACCAAGGGCATGACCCTGCTTGCCCTCTGCGGGATCCTGGCGCGCATCGTCGTCTATGCGACGCATAGCAACGAGTGGGTGGCATCCTTTCGTCTCCAAATCCTGCCATTCCTGTTCTTGCTCATACTCCTCACGGGCATCTCGGCGCTCATGAAGCGGAGTCGCCGCTTTTCCTCCATAAGTTCCGCGATCGTCATGGGCGTGCTCATGATCGGTTTTCTCGCTTGGATCACGCCATGGATGAATTTCGGCCTTGGTCGAATGAAGATGGATCTGACCCTCGCGCCCGGAGAAGTTCGCGGCCTGGATCGTCTTGGCGAAGTCGCGCCACCGGGCGAGTGGTTTGCCACAAACAAGCATGCTGTGGATAGCATTGCAACCCACAGCGAACGCTCTTACGGGTACACCGCGCTGTCGGGGCGTCCCGCACTGCTTGAGGGATACCTGGATCGCGGTGAGACCGGGCTCCTATGGTTCAAATCCATGCTTCGCGACAATGACTTGCTTTTCAGCACTACGGACCCGCAGACTCTGCGCGGCATCGCTAACATTTGGCACGTTCGATGGCTTGTGGCTCGTCCGGGAACCGACATCAGCGTGGCTAAGCCCTTGCCGCCATGGCTGGTCGAACAGCAAGACAGCGGAACCCTCAAGATTTACCGCATCAACTGATGCCCAGGCCCTCCAAATGAACCGAACCGTCACAATCGTCATGTACCACTACGTGCGCGACTTGGCGCGATCCCGCTTTCCCGCGATCAAAGGCCTTTCGGTCGAGCGATTCTTGCGGCAGCTCGATTACATCCATGCTCACTACACGCCCATTACGGCCGAGCAACTCGCGGAAGCGCTGTTTACTCCTGAAAAGGAGCTTCCGCCGAATGCAATCTTGCTGACCTTTGACGACGGATACAGTGACCACTTTGAGACCGTTTTCCCACTTCTGGATGCGCGAGGCATTCGAGGCTGCTTCTTTCCGCCGGCCCAGGCAATTCTTGAACACAAGGTCTTGGACGTCAACAAAATTCACTTTGTTCTTGCCTCTGTGACCGACGTTGGAGCCCTGCTCTATCAAGTCCTTTCCTCCCTCGCTGAATTTCGTGCGGACTATTCGCTTAAGACCACGGAAGAGTATCTCGCGGCAGAGGCAGGAGTGCATCGCTATGACACGCACGAGGTGACGACACTCAAGCGTCTCCTGCAACGCGAACTGCCGGAGCCCGTCCGGGCGGAAATTGTGCGAAGACTATTTGCAGAGCACGTGACGTCTGACGAGGCGGCATTCGCACGCGAACTATACATGTCGGTCGATCAGATCGCCTGCCTGCGGAGCCATGGGATGCACATCGGCAGTCATGGGTTCTCCCACGCATGGCTCGATCGACTTGCTCCACAAGCACAGGCGGTTGAAATTGATCGATCGCTGGAGTTCCTGCGGAAGGTGGGCGTCGCAGACCACGAGTGGTCCATGTGTTATCCCTATGGCGGCTTCAACGACTCACTTCTTCACCTCCTGCGCGCCCGTCAGTGTCGACTGGGGTTTTCAGTCGAGCCGCGCATTGCGAATCTGGATGTGGACGACCGATTGACCTTGCCGCGCATTGACACCAACGACTTGCCCAGTTAGACCTTCCTATGAAAACCATGATGCAGGTCCTGCGCGACCTTACGCCGCTTCATCGTGCCGTCTGTTCGCTAGGCTACGACCGGGCAGTGAACGCTCTGTGCGAGGAGCTTCCGTTTCGCGTGATCTCGGTGCCGAGTTCCCACGAGCACAACGGATGGGTCATTCCCCCTTCGTGGGATGTTGAAGAGGCCACAATCCTGAAAGATGGGCGCATGATTTACGAGGGGACTGCCCACCCGCTCGGCGTCATCGCGCTCTCCACTAGCTTCTCCGGAACGGTCAGCCTGGACGAACTTCGGCGTCATCTCCACTACGACCACCGCCATGACGACTGGATTCCGTTCCACTACCGGCAACAGTTCAGAAGTTGGAGCCGCGATTGGGGATTCTGCGTACCGAAGAGCCTCTTCGACCAGTTAGTTCCGGGCGATTATGAGGTCGTGATCCGAACGGCTGAGGCTCCGGGCGCTCTGAAGATTCTTGAGTACAAACACCAGGGATCACTCAACCTCACCATTGTTCTAGGCGGCAATCTGGATCATGCCGGCGTGGCGAACGACGGAGTCGCTGGTTGCGTCGTGGGGCTGGAGGTCATGCGCCGTCTGCGGGGACGGAGGACCAAGTTCACGTATTCTCTTGTCCTCTCGCCAGGCATCATCGGCTCCGAGCTTTATCTGGCCGGGTTGAATCCTGCGGAGCGGAGCCGGATATTGGAAGGCATCTTTCTGGAGATGCTTGGGTCCGACACGCCGCTTGCGGTTCAGGAATCCCGGCGCAGCATGGTCAGCGCCTCGCACGCCCTCAAGGCCAGTCTCGACCAGTTGGGCCTGACTTACCGGACTGGCCCGTTTGAAAGCATCATCGTGAACGATGAGTATGTATGGGAGAACTATGGCATCCCCATGCTTTCCTTTTCGCGGTTTCCCTATCCCGAATATCACTCCAGCCGGGACAGCGTGGAGATCATCAAGGAATCTTCGCTCAATGAGGCCGTCGATGCATTGATGGGAACTGTTGATCGGCTGGAAGCTTCGCCCATGATCGTGAAGAAATTCGAGGGCAATCCCTGTCTCTCCAACCCGCAATACGACCTGTATATCGACGTCGGCCAAGTCGCCTTGGGAGACGCTCGCTCCGACCGGCAGCGGCGGCTGCGGCACCTGATGGATTTCGTCCCCGCCCTGGATCGCCCCGTGAGTGTCAAGGCAGTCGCGGACCATGTCGGCCTGGGGGAAGACGAGACTCTTGAGTACCTGCAGCGATGGGCCGTCAAGGGGCTGATCGATATGCTTTGAGAGGGATGGCGCCTGGTATTGCACCAAGCTATTCGTTCAAACTGATGTCGATGCAGAGGCAAAGGAAATCGTGTCAGGAACCGCGCAAAAAGCAACGCGACGACGTCTGAGGAATTCGCCAATGGATGTAAGCAAACTTCTCCCGCCGGTTCGCGAGTTTTCTTTGAGGTCCTGGGAGCAGTCCTTTGGAGGCGACTACTATGGCGCGTTTCAAGTGGCCGCGGAATATTGCGGGCTGCCCAAGGTTCCCCCAGTGTTCCCCGGCTGCTGGCAGCACGGCACCTGGCCGCCCTGGCAAATGATTCAGCCCGAGGTGATTGTCTACAATGCTCCCCGATCCGCCACTTGCCTCGTCGCACGAAAAGACGAAGCCGCTTTCTTGAAGGAGGCCGGCTACCGCAAAGTGCAAGCTATCGGGTTGCCGATTATTTACACCCGGCCCTCAGGTTTGCGCAGGATCCCGAACAGCCTGCTGGTCATGCCCACGCACTCCCTGGCTTCCGACGTTCTTGAACCTTCCAACGAGCAATACGTGCGCGAGGTTGTTTCCATCAAGAACAGATTCGACCTTGTGGCGGCCTGCGTCTCTGCCCACTGCATCGCCCGGGGCCAGTGGGTTCCACAATTCGTGGAACATGGCATTCAGGTGATACGGGGCGCGGGAATCGACGACCTCAATGCGCTCAAGAGGATGCGTGCACTCTTCGACAGCTTCGAATACATGACGACCGACAGCTATGGCAGTCACGTATACTATGCCCTTTACTTTGGGGTGAAGGTGTCGATTTGGGGCACGGCGACTCCGGTGCTTCGCGAGAATGTTCTCAGCGACGCCGCGTGGACGCCGTATCCCGAAGCGGTCGACAAATTGCTTTCTGAAGAGACAGATCGCAAGGGAGAAGAGTATCTTGGTCCATTAAGAGTTGATCCCTGGATCGGCGTCCGGGATGTCGAAGGAAGCAAGCCGATGGTGGGCCACGACAGCAAACTCTCTCCGGATGAAATGCGCGCCGCTTTTGGGTGGACTCGGCTAGGCCTCATTGCCGGGTCAGCTCGGGAAGCGGTTCGCGGTTCGCGGCTCTGGCGGGCCGGGTCGGCCGCGAAACGGCGCGTGCTGGCGACGGTCAGGGGCTGAGTCGTTTTCAGCTTGGCTGCATAACACTGCGCGGCAGACAGACTTGCTTCCTATCTATGAGAAAGTTGAGATCGAGAGAACGCGATGAACATTCTGGTGACTGGCGGCGCAGGATATATTGGATCGACTTTGGTGCCGCTCTTGCTGGCGGGCGGACACCGGGTCAAGGTGCTCGACTCGCTGCTGCATGGTGGTGAATCGCTCCTTGGAGTTTGGGCGCATCCCGCATTTGAGTTTGTGCGTGGCGACATTCGTGACCGAGCAAAGCTCGCAGGCGCTGTGGCCGGAATGGAGGCGGTGGTGCATCTTGCCGCCATCGTCGGCGATCCCGCGTGTTCTCATCAACCGGATCTGGCGCGTGCCGTCAATCTTGAGGGCTCGCTCGCACTCATCGAGGAAAGTCAGCGGGCCGGCGTCACTCGCTTCCTCTTTGCCTCCACGTGCAGTAACTACGGGAAGATGAAGGCCGCCGATGAATATGTGGATGAGGATTCGGAGTTAAGGCCAGTGTCCCTCTACGCTGAGACGAAAGTGACTGTGGAGCGAGCGCTCCTGGAAGCGAATGGCATGGACGGGTGGTGTCCGACGCCCATGCGTTTTGCCACGGTCTTTGGCGTATCGCCGCGGATGCGATTCGATCTGACAGTGAACGAATTCACTCTGGACATGCTGACCAAGAAGCGTCTCCTCGTGTTCGGCGAGCAATTCTGGCGCCCCTATGTCCATGTGCGGGATGTTGCTCGCGCTATTCAACTCGTCCTCGGCTCACCGGAGTCTAGAGTCAAAGGTGCGGTGTTCAACGTCGGGGCGACCGGTCAAAATCTGCAAAAGCAGCAGCTCGTTGAGATGATCCGCCCTTATGCGCCCGACGCCATTGTCGAGTTCGTTCACAAGGAAGAAGATCCGCGAGACTACCGTGTGTCGTTTGCTCGCATCAGCGATCAACTGGACTTCAAAGTTACGCGTACGGTTGAGGAGGGCATCGGGGAAGTGGCGCATCTTGTACGCAGCAGCGTGATCGAAAACTTCGCTGACGAGAGGTTCCGCAATTGAACCCGGCAGAAAAACTTGCCCCCGGCGCGCCGCCGCCCCCGGACTTCATTCCCTTGATCGTACCTGAGATTCGTGGAAATGAATGGCAGTATGTCAAGGAATGTCTCGATACGAACTGGGTTTCTTCGGTGGGCAGCTACGTCAACCGGTTCGAGGAAATGGCAGCGGAGCGGGCAGGCACTCAATACGCCATTGCTACAGTGAACGGAACGGCAGCCTTGCACATCGCCTTGCTGCTGGCCGACGTACAAGCGCACGACGAGGTGCTCGTGTCCTCGCTCACTTTCATCGCTCCTGCCAATGCGATTCGATATGTTGGCGCGTGGCCCGTCTTTATCGATGCGGAGCCTGCGCACTGGCAAATCGATCCGGCGGCAGTGGTCGATTTTCTCGAAAATGGCTGTCGCTGGGACGGCCGCACATTACGCAACAGGAAGACCGGCCGCCGCGTGAAGGCGATCCTCCCGGTCCATATCCTCGGCCATCCGGCAGACATGGAGCCAATCCTTGCGGTCGCTGCGAAATATTCGCTGCCGGTGATCGAGGACGCAACGGAGGGCTTGGGCGCGCTCTACCGCGGCAAGAGCCTAGGCGGCGTCGGGCATGCAGGCTGTTTCAGCTTCAATGGAAACAAGATCATCACGACAGGTGGCGGGGGCATGCTGGTCACCGACAACGCAGAGTGGGCCGCGCGGGCCAGGTACCTCACGACGCAGGCGAAGGATGATCCGCTCGAATATGTGCACAACGAGGTTGGATACAATTACCGACTGACCAACCTGCTGGCGGCGATGGGTTGTGCGCAGATGGAACAACTCGACACCTTTGTTGAAGCGAAACGGACAATCGCGAGACGATATCAGGAATCATTCGCCTCTCTGCCCGGGATACATCTGCCGCAAGAGGCGGACTGGGCGTTCAGCACTTTTTGGATGTATACCGTGCTGATTGACGAAACACAATCCAGCATCGATTCTCGGACGCTTCTGCGCAACCTGGCGGCCAGAAAGATCCAGGCTCGTCCGCTTTGGCAGCCGCTCCACCGTTCACCGGCTCATCAATCTCTCGGCAGTCCCGCTTGTCCGAATGCCGAGCGGCTGCATCGGCAGGCGATCAGCTTGCCGTGCTCGGTTGGGTTGAGCGAGTCAGCCCAGGCGCGCGTGGTTGAGGCAATGGAGACTCTTCTCGGCAACGCTGTCCATTCGACACTGAAGAGTTGACTCGCGGGAGAGCGATCAGGAGCAAATCGGCCCTCTCCAGCGTAGCTTTCATCGAGCAAAATCTGAGATTCGATAGGGCAAGGCATACCTGAAAATGAGATTCGCCTTCATCAGCACCATGAACGGCTGGCAGTGGGGCGGAAGCGAGGAGTTGTGGAGCCAGGCCGCAAGGTCACTCAAGCAGGCTGGGCACGCTGTGCTTGCGTCGGTCCCGTACTGGCCGCGACAGGCAGACCAGGTGGCGCATCTGGCGCTGCATGGCGTGCGCGTCGAAACTCATGCGTCGGGCCATGAGGGGCAGGTCCGGCGCATCTGGAATAAGGCTTCATTCAATACGCGGCGAACTCATGAGCAGTTGAAGCGATTCCACCCGGATCTGGCCGTCATCTCCCAGGGACACAATTCCGGCGGATTTGAGTGGGCGAGAATCTGTCGTGAGGCAGCGATCCCTTATGTGATAATCGTCCACTGCAACAGCGAGTTATGGTGGTTCAAGGAACAGGCCGACGATGCCGTGGCCAGCTACCTTGGCGCCCGCAGAGTCTACTGCGTCTCAAGCGCCAACCTCGATCTACTGCGTTTGCAGGTGGGAGAGCCGCTGCTCAACGCGGAGATTGTGCGCAATCCCTGCAACGTATCTCCAGAACACCCGCCGGCGTGGCCCGAAGAGAGCGGAGGGTGGCGGCTGGCATGTGTCGCTCGCATCGATCCGGCGGCCAAGGGGCAGGATTTGCTGCTGCAGGCCCTGTCGCGCCCGGAATGGCGCGATCGTCCAGTTCGACTGGACCTGTTCGGCGCCGGTCCCGATGAACCGGTGTTGCGCCGCATGGCCGAGTCTCTGCAACTGAAGAACGTACATTTTCGTGGCCATTCGGCGGACGTACGAGCCATCTGGGAGCAAGAGCATTTGCTGGTTCTGCCCTCGCGTTACGAAGGTCTGCCTTTGGCCCTGGTCGAGGCGATGTGGTGCGCGCGGCCGGCCGTTGTAACGGACGTTGGAGGCAATGCGGAATTGTGCGTTGATGGTGAAACAGGCTTCATTGCGACCTCGGCTACCCTGGCGTGTTTCGCCCATACCCTCGAGCGCGCCTGGGAACGGCGCAAGGAGTGGCCGCGCATGGGATTGGCAGCGCGGGCTCGTGTTGAAAGCGAAATCCCAAAAGATCCCGTTGCCGTCTTCTGCAAACGGTTGAAAGACTGTGCTGCCCAATGACGAAAATCACCGTCATTCTGTGTACCTATAACCGTTGCCGCAGCCTGGAAAAGGCGCTGGAGAGTGTTGCCTTGTCATCGCTCCCGGCCTCTGTTGACTGGGAGGTCCTGGTGATCGATAACAACTCCAAAGATGAGACCCGTTCCGTGGTCGAGCGTTATTGCCAACGATACCCGGCCCGCTTTCGCACTATTTTCCAACCGCGCCAAGGCAAGTCATATGCCCTCAATACCGGGATCCGTGAGGCCAAAGGAGACGTGCTCGCTTTCATGGATGACGACGTTGAAGTGGATCCGCATTGGTTGCGGAATCTCACTGATCCATTGAATGACAGAAAATGGGCCGGTGCTGGCGGACGCATTCTTCCCGAAGTTGGCTTTACTCCCCCACGCTGGATGGAGACCAACGACCGATATGCATTGGGCCCCCTTGCGATTTTCGACTTGGGCCTTGTAGCCAACGAACTCGGGGAGGCGCCTTTCGGCACCAACATGGCCTTTCGCAAGGAGATGTTCCTGAAGCATGGTGACTTTCGCACCGACCTGGGCCCACAGCCGGGGAGCGAAATCCGAAGTGAGGATGCGGAATTCGGTGAGCGTCTTTTGATGAAAGGTGAGCGCCTTTGGTATGAGCCTTCGGCGGTGGTATATCACGCCATTCCTCTGGAGCGCGTCCAAAAGGCGTACTTTCTGGCGTGGTGGTTTGACAAGGCTCGCGCCGATGTTCGGCAGTACGGTGTGCACGCGATCCGGGAGTGGCGTATCTGTGGAATTCCGCTCTACCTGTTTCGCAGATTTGTCGTCTGGACTCTACGATGGATGGTTAGTACCGATCCGGCGCGCCGATTCTATAACAAGGTCCAAGTATGGAAGGTCGCTGGAACGATCATGGAGCGCTATCAGCGAATGCATCGCGATCGTCTCGAATCGTAGCTACTGGTTATTGATCTGGCCCGAATAGAAGCACAGTGCCCCATCCATTTCGCGGGCCTTATCGCGAAATGGGTGAGATGGCGTAACACTCTTTACGGGCCGAATCAATAGGAGGGTGAGGTTGCATGCTGATCCTTGGTCTATCCTCAACGTTCAAGGGCGATGCAACCGCAGCCGCGATGCGCGACGGAGTCGTCCAAGCTGCCTTCGAAAACTACAAGTCGCACCTCGCTTCGTCCTGCGGAATTCCTGAGGCTGCTATTGCGTATTGCCTGTCCAAGAGTGAAGTGAGTTGGAGCGGCGTCGATGCTGTCGCCATCGCCAACGATCCACTGCGCGGCTGGGCGCGCCGTGCATTTTCGCGTCGCGGCCTCTCACCCCTGGCGCCGATTGCCACCAGCTATCAACAAGGGAAAGAACTGCGAAGACTGGCCAGAGAGTGGGCCGATCTCTCTGTTCTGCGGCATCGCCTGGGCGACAGGCGTAAAGTCGTCAGCATCGATCATCACTGCTGCCATGCGGCCAGTGCCTTCTTCTTCTCCCCATTCGACAGCGCGCTCATTCTCACCCTCGATGGCGAGGGCGATGGCCGCAGCGGCTTGATTGCAACCGGAGAAGGCAGCAGGATCAGCAACCGGGCCTCGATTCCATGCTCGAACTCGGTCGGGTGGCTTTATTCGCGGGTGACGGAGCTGATTGGCTTTTCCGCAAGAGAAGAACACAAGACCCAATGGCTTGGATTGGAAGGCGAGCCCGAGTACCGAGATGTGTTCCTTCGCGTTCTTCGGCGTCCGGGCCGAGTCTTGCCCAGGCTTGATCTGTGTGCCTTCCACCGGGACATTACGGGTGCCATCGTACCTTCCCGATTTCTGCTCGACCAGCTTGAGATTTCTGAAAAATGCGAGCTTACCATCGAGCAGAAACGAAATGTGGCCAGCAGCATCCAGGCCGCCACCACGGAAGTCGTCTCCGAGTTGCTGGCATTCTATCGGAAGGAGACCGGAATCCAGCAGATTTGTCTTGGCGGCGGCGTGTTTCAGAACACGCTTCTGCTCGCCGACCTGGAGAGCAGGTTTGGGGTGGGCAATCTGTTTGTCCCGCCGGCGCCGGGCAACGCGGGATGCGCGCTCGGTGCTGCAGCCTGGATCTGGCACCAGCAGATGGGCAAGCCACGTCAGCCGGAAATTCGCTCCGTCTTTTGGGGCCCTTCCTATGCGCGTCCGGAAATCAAGGAAGTGCTCGACAACGTGAAGGCCCGATACGCCTTGCATGACACGACCGAGAAAATGATGGACTCGGCAGTGCAGTTGTTAGATGCCGGAAAGATCGTCGGCTGGTTTCAGGGCGCCGCCGAGTTCGGCACGCGCGCTCTCGGTCATCGGAGCATTCTGGCTTCCCCGTGGGCGCCCTATGTTACGGAGAATCTGAATGACTTTGTCAAACACCGCGAATCGTTTCGTCCCTTCGCGATTTCAGTACGGGATGTAGACTGCGAGCGCTTCTTTGAAAGTTCGCCGCTGTGCCGATTCATGAACTCCCTGGCTCGCGTACGGATGGACAAGGATGTGTTGCCGAGCGTCCTGCTGCTTCCCGGAGGCAGGGTTCGGCTTCACATCGTGGAAAAGGAATCGAACCGCGCTTTTTGGGATTTGCTGAGGCGGTTTGGTGAGCGCGCGCCCGCGCCCATTCTCGTCAATACCTCATTCAATCTTCCCGGTGAGCCGCCGGTAGTTCGTCCCAAAGATGCGGTACGCGCATTCTTCTGTTCCGGTACTGAAGCTGTCTTTGTCGACAATTTCCTGCTGACTAAATGGAGCTCTGCGCATGTGTTGAACGGACGAGCGGTCCAGCGGCAGGAAGCGCCGAGGATTGTCTCGGCCTGATCGCCGGGGCAGGTCTGTCCTATGGGTGTGGCGAATCACTCCACCCTGCAATCAACGTAAGTCCCGTCGGATGTGTTCCTGGATATGGGCAAGACAGTCGCCATTATCGGTGGTGGAATTGTTGGGCTGGCGACAGCTCACCAGCTTCTTCAGCGGTTTCCATCCATTCAACTGCTCCTTCTTGAAAAGGAGAACGGCCCCGCTCGGCACCAGACGGGGAACAACAGCGGAGTGTTGCACTGCGGACTCTACTACACGCCTGGCTCAAACAAGGCTCGGCTCGCCGTCCCGGGAATTCGCAGGATGGTGGAGTTTTGCGCGCAGCACAACGTTCCGTATGAACTGTGCGGCAAGGTTGTGGTGGCCACCGAAGCAGAGGAGATTCCCCGCCTTCACGCCTTGCTGGAGCGCGGGGCTGCCAATGGAGTGCAGGGACTTCAACTGCTTGGGCCCGAGCAGATTCGCGAGTTTGAGCCGCATGCCGCCGGGTTGGCGGGAATCCGCGTCCCGCAGGAAGGAATCGTTGACTACACGGCAGCCGCGGATGCAATGGTTCGAGAGATACAAGCTCGCGGTGGAGACATCCGATTCAACTCAGAGGTGACAAAATTCCGCAAGAGGCACGGCTGGACGATCTGCACCACCAGCGGCGACTACGAAGCCGACTTTGTGATCAACTGTGCCGGGTTGCACAGTGATCGCGTCAGCAAACTGGCGGGAAATCACGATCCGACGAAGATCGTGCCATTCCGCGGAGAGTACTACAAGCTGAAGCCGGAGCGGCAGCACTTGGTTCGAAGTCTCATTTACCCGGTACCCGATCCGAAGTTTCCATTTCTCGGTGTGCATTTCACGCGCTTGATTCGCGGCGGTGTCGAAGCCGGGCCGAATGCCGTGCTGGCCCTCGCACGCGAGGGATACCGCAAGACCGATCTCTCGTTGCGTGACTTGGTCGAAACACTCGCCTACCCGGGATTCTGGAGATTCTTCCTTCGCTATCCGTCGATGTGCTGGGAGGAGTTCATGCGGTCGTATAGCAAGGATATCTTCTACCGTTCCTTACAGCGCCTGGTTCCCGATCTTCAGAGGGGAGACCTTGCAAAAGGGGGCGCTGGCGTCCGCGCGCAGGCCCTTTCGCCCTCCGGCGAGTTAGTGCAGGACTTTTACTTTGTGCGCCAGGATCACGCTCTTCATGTCCTGAATGCACCCAGTCCCGCGGCAACGGCATGCCTGGCAATTGCGGACGAAATCATAGATGCTGCCCAAGAAGCTCTCGCCGGTTAACACTTCATCGTGTTAGATTTCCGAGAGAAACATCTTCAAAGAAATGACGCGATGTGCGATGTGTCTCCCAATGGGGCACAGTAGCGACGGATTTAGCCCAATCGAACCGACGAGGCCATTGTCGTACGTTGAAACATGGATCGCTTTGCCGCCGTGGGCCATTCGTTGAGTGTGAAGCGACCCGTCCAGGGCAACTTACCCGGAAGATGCTCTTGCGGCAATGAAATGAATCTGCCGCTCCATGGTGAAAGTCGCAGATAGGGTCTTTGAACGGCGCAAGAGAAGGAGATCATGAAAATCATCGGGATCAGCGGGCTCGAAGAGTCCATGCCGTTCAAGAAGGCAACCTGGCCGGGGCTGGAGGAGCGCGAGTACCGGATTGCACAGGGCATGGATGCTGCGGCCGCGCTGGTGGTTGACGGAAAACTGATCGCCGCCGCGGAGCAGGAGCGCTTCAGCGGGAAAAAACATACCGGCGATTTCCCCATTGACGCGATTCGGTTTTGCCTGAGCCAGGCAGGTCTTTCGATCGACGACATTGACGAGATTGCCCACGGATTCAACTACGCCCCCTATCGCGACCTCTATCTCAGGGATGAAGTGTCGGCGGCACTCTTTAGCCGTGTCTTTTCAAGAGAGGCATTGCTGGCACAGGTGCGCCGCGACCTTCCCGGATTTCCGGAAGAGAAAGTCTTCTCGGTCGGTCACCATCTGGCGCATGCTGCCAGCGCCGCTTATACCTCGGGCTGGGATGAATGCCTGGTGGTTGTTAACGATGCAATGGGCGAGATGGAAAGTCTCAGCGTCTACCGTTTTCAGGACGGGGAACTCGAGAAGATCCGCACGTTCGGCGCCAATGACTCGATGGGGATTCTCTATTCGCTGGTTACGCTTCATCTCGGTTTCGATTTCAATTCGGACGAATACAAAATCATGGGGCTCGCTCCTTACGGCGATCCTGCGCGCTTCCGGGGAGTCTTCGAGCAGATCATGGAGCTTCGCGACGATGGCTCCATTCGCATTCCCATTCTGCGCTTGAATCAGTCCCGCGCGGAACGCGAAAACTACACTGCCACGCGCGCATGGCTCGACGAGTACCTGACACCGCGCAGGCTCCCGGAGGAACCGGTTACCTCAGTACACCAGGACGTGGCCGCCGCCCTGCAGGAGTGCCTGGACAACGCGGTTCTGCATGTGTGCGGACATTTCCAGAAGCAGACCGGGCTGCGGCGCGTTGCGCTGGCAGGAGGCGTGGCCCTGAACTGCACGGCCAATGGCAAACTGGTCCGTTCAGGCCTGTTCGACGAGGTCTACGTGCAACCGGTCGCGGGGGACGATGGCGTGGCTTTCGGCGCGGCGCTCTATCGAACATCGCTTGCCGAAGAGATTCCCAATGTCCGTCTGCCGGCGCCGCTCTTTGGCCCGCAGTCGACCGCCGAGGCTATCGATGCAGCCTTGCTTCGTTTCAAGGACAGAATCCAGTGGGAACGCTTCGATTCGCTGGAAGCCACATGCGCTTGCGCAGCCCGCCTCATCGCCGAGGGAAAGGTGATCGCATGGTACCGTAATCGCATGGAGTATGGCCCGCGTGCCTTGGGGAATCGAAGTATCTTGGCCGACCCGGGCAACCCGGAGATGCGCGATCGCATCAACGCTATGGTCAAGAAGCGCGAAGCGTTCCGGCCTTTTGCTCCCGCATGTTCGGTGGAGGAAGCGCATGTGTGGTTCGATGTCACTCCTGGCACCGAACTGCCCTATATGATTAGTGTGGTAGACGTCCGTCCCGAGGTTCGGGGTTTACTCCCAGCCATCACGCATGTCAACGGTTCGGCCCGTTTGCAGACTGTGTCGGTAAGAGACAATCCGGATTTTCACACCCTGCTTCAAGCCGTAGGAGAAACCACGGGTCGCCAGATGGTGTTGAATACGAGCTTTAACGTCAAGGGTCAACCTATTGTGAATACTGCCGATGAAGCCCTTGAGACCTTCCTTGGGACCGGCATAGAGATTCTATTTCTGGAGAACATATATGTTACCCGTTCCGTTGCTTGAGTGGAATCGAACCGAGGCGGAGTATCCGCGGGAAAGCACCATCGCGCAGTTATTCGAGCAACGGGCGGCGACGACGCCGGACGCCATCGCGGCGATCGCAAAAGACCGGCAATTGAGTTATCGCGAACTGGACGAGTGCTCCAATCGTCTGGCCCGGCATCTGCAGAATCTCGGCGTCAAGCCGGACACCCTGGTGGGCGTCGCCATGGGAAGGTCGGAGACTCTGGTCGTCAGCTTGCTGGCGATTCTGAAAGCCGGAGGTGCGTACGTGCCATTGGACCCCACCCATCCATTGGAGCGTCTTTCCTGGGTGATCGAAGACTCGCGCATGTCGATTCTTCTCACAACAAAAGATACGCGCGCACGCCTTCCGTTGAACTCAGACAAGCTCGCGGTCATTGATGCCGAGGATTCGGGGATCGATCTCCAGAGTTCTCTGCCGGTTACCAGCGATGCCGCCTGTCACAACCTGGCATACGTGATTTATACGTCCGGTTCGACTGGGAAGCCCAAGGGGGTGATGGTAGAAAACCGGAACGTGGTCAACTTCTTTACCGGCATGGACCGGGCGATTGGATGCGATCCCGGGGTCTGGCTTGCCGTCACCAGTGTTTCGTTCGATATCTCGGTGCTGGAACTTCTGTGGACGCTGACCCGCGGATTCAACGTGGTCGTCCATGGCGGCGAGGGGCCGGGCGCGATTGCCGATGAGATCGTTAGCCACCACGTCACTCATCTACAAATGACCCCGTCCCTGGCGCTCATGCTGACGCTGGACGCCCGCGCCTTTGCCGCCCTGGGTTCGCTCCGGCAATTGCTGTTGGGAGGAGAAGCGGTCCCTGCATCGCTCATTCGCCACCTGCGCACCGTCTTCAAGGGCGAGATTCATAACATGTACGGGCCGACCGAGACTACCATCTGGTCCACAACCCACCCCGTGCTGGAGACAGGGAACTCGGTTTCGATCGGCCGCCCCATCGACAATACTCAGGTATTCATGGTGGATGCCGAGTTGGAGCCTGTTCCTATCGGAGACATCGGGGAACTGTACATTGGCGGAGACGGCGTAGCGCGGGGCTATTGGAATCGGCCCGATCTCACAGCTGAAAGGTTCCTACACGTTCCTTCGCTCTCCGACCATCGCCTTTACCGGACAGGCGACCTTGCCCGCTACTTGCCGGACGGAAACATCGAGTTTCTCGGGCGCGCCGACTACCAGATCAAACTTCGCGGTTATCGCATCGAGCCGGGTGAAATCGAGGCAACGCTGGAGCAATGCCCAGGAGTGCGGCAGGCAGTCGTCGTGGTTCGGGAGAACAGGGAAGGAGACAAGCGCCTGCTTGCTTATCTTGTGGCAGAAGGAACCGCCGGAGTCGAGGCGGGGGCCGCCCTGCGCGGTGTGCTGGAGTCAAAGCTCCCCGAGTATATGGTCCCGTCCAACTTCATTTTTCTCGAGGCATTGCCACTGACGGATAACGGAAAGATCGATCGCAAAGCGCTGCTCCGGATGCCGTCCCATGCGCCCGCTGTGACCGCGACCGGAAGACAGCCCCAATCCGAGGTCGAACGGATGATCGTAGCCGCCTGGAAAGAAGCGTTGGGCGTCGACAGCATCGGCATTCATGATAACTTCTTCGATCTTGGCGCGCACTCGCTTACGGTCGCCGAGGTGCAGGCCAAACTGCAAGAGACGCTGGGGCGCGAAATTCCGCTTCTTGATTTGTTTCAGTTCTCCACAGTATGTTCTCTCGCCAGCCATCTTGCCGGAACTCGTCCGCGCGGCCCGGCTTCAGACCGCGCCCAGCGCCGTAGACTTGCCCAGCAGCGCTGAGGATCAACCCCATGAAGACCTCCAAGATCGCAATCGTTGGAATGGCTGGACGCTTTCCCGGCGCCCGCAACGTCCAGGAATTCTGGCAGAACCTGCGCGACGGTGTCGAATCCATCCGCTCTCTGTCCGATGCGGAACTGCTGGCCGCAGGGGTAACTCCGGAAGAGTTGGCCAGCCACGAATATGTGAAGAGGGCCGCCGTACTGGACGATGTCCCCATGTTCGATGCGTCCTTTTTTGGCTTGAGTCCAAGAGACGCATCCATCATGGATCCGCAGCATCGGCATTTTCTCGAGTGTGCGTGGGAGGCTCTGGAAGATGCGGGCCACCCGCCCCAGGGGTTCCATGGTTCGATCGGCGTCTATGCCGGGTCGGGCTTGAATTCCTACCTGATTCACAACCTCCTGGCCAACCGCAGGCTGCTTGAAACCGCCGGGCTGTTCCAACTCAAGCAGACTGGCAACGACAAGGATGTTCTGTCGACACGCGTCTCCTATCAGCTTGATCTGCGTGGGCCCAGCATCAACGTGCAGACCGCGTGCTCCACTTCTCTGGTAGCCGTTCACCTGGCTTGCGAAAGCCTGCGCAACTACGAGTGCGACATGGCGTTGGCGGGTGGAGTGACCATCGAAATCCCGCATGGCCGCGGCTATATCTATCGCGAGGGCGAGATTCTCTCGCGCGATGGTCACTGCCGGTCCTTCGATGCCGCGTCAAGCGGGACAGTTTTCGGAAACGGTTTGGGGATTGTTGTGTTACGGCGCCTCGAAGATGCTCTGGAAGAGGCCGACAACATCCGCGCCGTCATTCTTGGTTCGGCTGTCAATAACGATGGCGCCCGCAAGGTCGGTTATCTGGCGCCAAGTGTCGAAGGCCAGGCAGAGGTGATTGCCGAAGCGATCGACTTCGCCGGCGTCAGCGCTGCCGATATCTCCTACGTCGAGACGCATGGGACCGGCACTGTGGTTGGCGACCCGATCGAAGTCCGGGCTCTCGCTCAAGCCTTCCACAAAACGACCGAGCGCAGCGATTACTGCGGAATCGGGTCGCTCAAGACGAACATCGGCCATCTGGATGCAGCGGCCGGCGTGGCCAGCCTGATCAAGACCGTGCTTTCTCTCGAACACGCGCAATTGCCCGCCAGCCTGCATTTTGACAAGCTCAACCCTTATATCGAGCTGAAGGGAAGCCCATTTTTCGTCAATGGTCAGCTCCTCGATTGGCCGTCCAACGGATCGCCCAGGCGCGCGGGCGTCACGGCGCTGGGCATTGGCGGCACAAACGCACATGTAGTTCTTGAAGAAGCGCCACGACCGGTCGCGGAGCGTAAGACCGTGCCCTATCAGCTCCTCGTTGTTTCCGCGAAAACCGAGAGTGCCCTCGAGCGAGCCTTCTCCGATCTCGCCGGCCACCTGCAATCTCATCCCGAAGTAAAACTGGCCGACGCAGCCTATACCTGCCAGGTCGGCCGGCAGCGCTTCCAGCACCGGCGTGCCTTGGTCGTCGAGGATTCGCGCGAGGCAGTGAACAGCTTGTTGCACGCCGATCGCAAGAGGTTCGCGACCGGTGTGGCTGGCAAAGCCTCGCCTGCGGTCGCGCTCCTGTTTTCCGGTCAGGGCTCCCAATATGTCAACATGGGGCGCGAACTTTATGCCCACCAGCAGGTCTTTCGCGAGACTCTCGATTTGTGCGCAAAGCATCTCGCTGAACCTCTGGGAATCGATCTGCGCCAAGCGCTCTATCCGCCGGAAGCAGAAAAGGACGCTGCAGCCGCCAGGCTCGACCAGACATGGCTCACGCAGCCGGCCCTCTTTGCCATCGAGTACGCCCTGGCGAAATGGTGGATGTCGCTTGGCATCAAGCCCGCGGCCATGATCGGCCATAGTATCGGTGAATACGTTGCGGCCTGTCTGGCCGGCGTCTTTTCTCTTGAAGATGCGCTGACTGCAGTTGCCTTCCGCGGACGCCTGATGTTCGATCTACCCTCAGGATCGATGCTCGCTGTGCCCCTTCCTGCAGCCGAAGTCCGCCTGAGCAGCGGACTTTCCCTGGCCGCCATCAACAACCCTCAACATTGCGTGGTTTCCGGGCCGACTTCTGAGATCGCGGTTCTGGAGGAGAGCTTCGAACGGCAAGACGTCCTTTGTCGGCGCCTTCACACGTCGCACGCATTCCACTCCCCTGTCATGGACTCCATCCTTGACGCTTTCAAACAGCGGCTGCAGGGGTTTTCGCTTCAGCCTCCGCGTATCCCTTATCTTTCCAATGTCAGCGGAACCTGGATCAGGGCAGAGGAAGCTATCGATCCAGAGTATTGGGCGCGCCATCTGCGCCAGACCGTGCGTTTCTCCGACTGCATGGCTGAACTGTTCCGGAACCCTGACCAGATTCTCATTGAGGCCGGGCCCGGTACTGCGCTCACCTCCCTGGCCCGTGAGCAGGGCGGGGCGTCGGCAAAGGTGTTTCAGTCTCTGCCGCATCCGCGAGAGAGGGCGACCGACCTGCGCTGCGCTCTGCACACGCTTGGAGAAGTCTGGACCGCAGGAGTCGACATCGACTGGGCCAAACTGCATGAGTCCGAGTTGGTTCAGCGCGCTCCGCTGCCAACCTACCCCTTTGAGCATCGAAAGTTCTGGATTGAACCCGACAATGTCCGATTTGCGGAGATCACTTCTACCGCGCCGAAGCCGACCCCGGGAGACGTTCAGAACCCGCTCTATTACCGCCGCATCTGGACACCTGCGCCGTTAGCGTCGTCGGCGTTGGGCGCAGGGGGCTGCTGGTTGGTTTTCAACGATTCGCTGGGCATCGGTGATCGAATTGCCTCCCGCCTCAAGGCACGCAAGCAGGACGTCATTCTGGTCGTCCCGGGCGCCGGTTACAAGCAATCCTCAGGAGGAAGATATACGGTTCGGCCGGGCGTTCGCGCCGACTATGATGCTTTGATCGCGGACGTGGCGAAGTCAGGACATACGCCCGGGAAAATACTCCACCTGTGGTCTGTGGTGAAGGAGGGCGCCGGCGCGCCGCTTGAAGAAGCACTGGATCGCAGCTTCTATAGCCCTCTCTATCTTGCCCAGGCGCTGGCCGGCGAGGACATTGCCGACGTCGATATCGCGATGGTCTCAAACCGGATGCAGCAGGTCTCTGAAGAGCCGGCCCGCGATTCAGCGCGCGCGGTTCTTCTCGGCCCGGCGCGCGTGATTCCAGCTGAGCTTCCTGGAATGACTTGCCGCAGCATCGACGTGGACACCGAAGGAGAAAAGGCTGAGGAATGTGCTGCGCGGATTGTCGCCGAGATGACTTCTGTCCGCGATAATGTCACGGTGGCCTTTCGGCGTGGCGAGCGGTTCGTTCAGATCTTGGAGCCGATGATTCTGGATGCCGCTCCTGAGCGCCGCCGTTTGGAGCGTGGGGGCGTGTATCTCATCACCGGCGGATTGGGAGGGATTGGTCTAGTCCTCGCCGAGCAACTCACGCGTGAATTCAACGCCCGGTTGGTTCTGGTAACCCGAACCGCCCTGCCTCCGGAGGCTAAGTGGCAGGCATTCTTGACCAATCCTCACGAGGCCGAGGACGAAAAGAAGAGAATTCGAAAACTCCTTGAGATCCGCTCCCTTGGCGGAGAACTCCTGGTGGTCGAAGGCGATGTCACCAGCTTGGAACAGATGCGGGAAGTTGTGTCTCTGACCCAGCGGCGGTTCGGAAAGATCGATGGAGTCTTCCATGCGGCCGGCATACTCGACGACGGTCCGCTGATGCTCAAGACCGCGGAGAGCACGGCGCGCGTGCTCGATCCAAAAGTGCGCGGTACGCTCGTCCTGGAAAAAGCTCTGGGTAATGTGCCGCTGAGTTGTTTTGTCCTGTTTTCTTCCATCAGTTCCATCTTTCCGCCAGCGGGCCAAGTGGATTACGCCGCCGCCAACGCCTTCCTCGATGCATTCGCCCTGAGCCGCAAGGGCCCGGTGACCGTCGTCAATTGGGGCGCTTGGCGCGAAGTCGGAATGGGCGCGCGCTCCGCCTCCACGCACCCTCTGCTCGAAGAGCGTTTGCTCGATAGGCCTGGAGAGACGGTGTATGCAAGCCGGTTCTCTGTTGACCGGCAATGGCTGCTCTCCGAGCACAGACTTACAGCCGGGAAGGCGCTCGTTCCGGGCACTGGTTACCTGGAGATGGCTGCCGCTGCCTTTGCGCGCGGCTCGCTCCACGGAGCCATCGAGTTCGCGGACGTATTCTTTCTTGCCCCGCTCACATTCGATCCGTCGGAATCCAAGGAGGTGCGCGTCCAAGTGGTGCGCGACCACGAGTCCGGAACGGGGAAGGGAAGCTTCCGCTTTTCCATCTTTGCCAAGGGCGACGAATGGGTCGAACATTGTTCGGGCCAGATCGCGCCATGCCTGAATCATCCTGCAACGCGCATCGATCGTTCCGCCATCCTGGCGCGATGCCGCCAGCGTGAACTCGTTTTCGACCCAGAGCACCGCACCAGGCAGGAACATTACTTCGATTTCGGTCCTCGCTGGCAGAGCCTCAAGCGACTGCACATCGGACAGCGGGAGGGATTGGCCGAGCTTTCGCTTAATGAAGGATTCACTGCGGATTTCTCTTCGTTTCGCATGCACCCCTCACTTCTGGATCTGGCTACCGGTTGCGCACTCTATGTAACACCCGGCTATGAAGAGTCTGACGACCTTTATCTTCCCTTTTCGTATAAGAGGATGCGCGTCTATTCCTCGCTTCCTGCGCGGTTTTTCAGCCACGTCCGGTCCCGCCAGGAGAATCTGCTTCATGGCGAAGTGGAGAGCTTCGATATCACGCTATTCGACGATCAGGATCATGTCCTGGCAGAGATCGAAGGCTTTGCCATGCGCCGCGCTGGCGATCCTGACAGGGTTGTGGAAGTCAATTCCTGGGCTCGCGAGGGTTATTTTGCCGGTGCAGAGCAGCCAATTGAAATCACAGCGCGTCCTGGAATATCGCCCCAGGTAGGCGCCCATGCGCTTACGCAAATTCTCTCCGTCAGGACCCCCCACGCGGTGGTGGCCGTCTCCCAGAAGCTCGAAGATGTTGCCACGAAGAGGCACACGCCGTCTCCAGACGCACGGGATGTCCCTTCATCCAATGCCACTCTGCCAGGCGAAGGCATCGAGGGGACTCTTGCCGCCTGGTGGCAAGACTTGCTGGGAGTGGAGAACATAGGTCTGGAGGATGATTTTTTCACTCTGGGAGGGCACTCCCTGGTGGGCGTGCGCCTCTTCGCCAAGATCAAGAAGACCTACCAGGTGGACCTCGAACTCGCCGTCCTCTTTGAAGCGCGCACCGTGCACCAACTCGCGGATGTGATTCGCAAGGCTAAACTGTCGGCTCACAAGGAGGAAAAGGCCTGGTCTTCCCTGGTGCCCATTCAGGGCAATGGCTCCGGGATACCCTTCTTCTGTGTCCACCATCTAGGCGGTCAGGCGCTTACCTACGAGTCATTAGCAAAGGCTCTCGGTCCCAACCAGCCTTTTTATGCGTTCCAGTCCCCACTCGTGTCCCAACTGGATCCCGGCGAGACGAGCGTCGAAGAACTGGCGTCGGTCTACGTCAAGGAACTCCGCGCTTTTCTCCCGCAAGGACCCTATCTCCTGGGGGGCACGTCCTTCGGAGGGCTGGTTGCTTTTGAGATGGCGCAACAACTTCATGCCCAGGGTATGGAACCAGAGTTGGTCGTGTTGTTCGATACGTCTGTTCCCGGAAGCGAACAGCGCGTAGGCGCCGTCGAGCAGGCGTCGATCTTCTGGCGACATCTTCGCAGGGAGGGTGCGCCCTATCTGGTGCAGAAAGCCACCGAGAAACTGGAGCAGTGGGGGGAATGGCTGGTTCGGCGCATGCATGAAACGACATATTATTGCTACCGGGCCATGCATCGGGATATTCCACCTGGGATTCGCTATTCCCAAGTAGAGAAAATGCATTGGCGCGCCCTGGAACGCGCCAAACTCAGGAGTTATCCCGGTAAACTCACGCTGATGCGGGCCCTGGACCGCAGCCCGGAGAATCTCGCTTTGCGCGAGGATCCCAATTTGGGATGGGGAAAGCTAGCAGATGGCGGGCTCGATATTCACCATGTTCAATCGGGCCACAACACCATGCTACGCGAGCCCTTTGTTCAGAATGTAGCCCAGGAACTCAAGGGAATCCTGGCTCGGTCGGAAGCCACCGTTCCGCACCGGAAGTCAGCAGCTTAGGCGCGGCCAGTACAGGCCGCGCCTCCCATTGTTGAAGTTTCGGCGCCGCCCCCCCCCGGCCGGCCATCAGCGCAATGCGGTGCCCCTCCCGCTCGATCAGACTAAACTGCCAACTCCGTCCCGCGTCTTCGCCCCAGGCCGGGTCCACTTCCAGGCGAATCCCCGCTTCGCCGCCGAACAGAAATGAGAACTTCTGGAGCGGTAGGGAGAACCCCAGTCCCCTGGCCTTGATGTAAGCTTCCTTCAGCGTCCACAGCGACAACGCGCGGTCCAGCTTCGCCTCTCCGCGTAATTCCTCTAGCTGGGCCAATTCCAAAGAGGAGAACACTTGCGGGGCAAGCTCGACGATCTTCTCGGCCTGTTTGCAAGGCTCCAAGTCCACGCCGACTTCAGTCCCCCGAGCGATCAGGCAGACCACTAACCCAGGAGTATTCGACAAATTAAAATGCAGACCGCACTCCGGGATAACGCGGGGTTTGCCATGCGCGTTCAACTCAAAGCGCCAATCCTCTGGAGCAACCGGAAGATAGTGAGATAACGCGCGGCGAATCAAGGCGCGTGTCGTCAGGTATTCGCGCCGATGCCGCTCGAAGCGGAACCTTTGCCAGCGCGCGTGCTCTTCTTCACTGAGCAACTGCGCACACGCCTGCGTGATTTCTTCAGATTGCAGATCGTCCGGGTTTGCGCTCCACAGACAAACCGTTTCTTCGTCGATGCCCGTGGGTCGAAGAGTTGCCGCGGATTGAACGATAGAAGGTCCTCGCAGTCCTGATTGCAGCCTTCACCTTGCCGATCGATCCCAAAGCAGGCGAAGGGGACGGATCAAATAGTAAAGGACATGAAGGGATTTTGGCAGATAGACGATGGCGCGGTCTCTTCCATTCGGCCGTAGAAACTCCGGAGACAGGAAAAGCCTCAGCCGGTCTCGGAATCCCAGCAGCTGGATGTGGTAGGGCTTGCGGCCCGGAGGCGGGCTGCCGGGCGCATCGAACAGCGTCTCCTCGAAATGCTGCGCCATGTTGCGCGCTGAGGCGTCCGACTCGAAGCGCCGCAGTACAGCTTCTGGAATTGTGACCCCGGTAACACGCCTCGCCAGAAGCACGCCAAGAGCGAGCGATCGCCATAACCCGGATCGTCGCGCGTCCCGCGAGAGCTGTGTCCAATTCAGGTCCGGGTGCGATCTCACGACTTGCGCGATGTCGCAAATCCAGATAAGGCGCGACCATGCATGTTTGCTCCCATGCATGCAAAGCACCAGGAGCGTCCTCTCGGGGCTCATGTTCGGCACTTCGGCGCCGGTCAGCATCGTGGTCTGCCGCTCCTGCCCTACCCACTTCAGCCCCAGGTTGCGCCTGAATCGCGGGTAAGTCAGGTCCAATCTCCAGCGAAGCTCAATCACCATTCCGTCCGCTTGCCGCTCAAAGTGATATTCAAAATTCTCCGCGGATTCCGGCGTCCCATCGGCGCCAACCGGCGTCTTCAGTTCGTAACCCCTTTGCAGCACCAGGGCGGCGGCTCGGGACAAGTGCCCCCGATCGATCAGTACATCCAGATCGCCGGCAGGCCGTATTGTCAGGTTGCCGTAAGCGGAGGCGCCCAGTACAACGCCTTTGAACGGCATAGCCGGAATCCTCTCGCAATCGAAGGCTCTGAGGACGGAGAGCAACTCCGCTGCGTTGGCGAGGCTGTGAAACACGTTGCGCTCGTACGCGAAGCGTAACTGAACCCGTGCGGCTTGCGGGATCGACGGGTCTATCTCGGCCAGACGCGAATAGAGCATCGGTAACATGCCATGCGCCTGTCCGAGAGAAAGCAGAGAGTCCCAGTTACGGACGTTCCCCACCAACTGACGGATTTCATCGGGGGCATCGGGCGCTCGCCACGCAAGTGCGCGTAACAGCTTGCAGGACTCGTGATCGGCCGGCATCCACCCCTCCGTATTGCTCCTCTGGATTGCGGTCAGTATAAACCCGGGAGATGTGCTGCGGCCGATTACATACGGGCAACTGCCATGTCCTGAATCGCATCCTGGCATCCGGCCATGGAGGAGAGAATGCATAACTCATTTTCGCTCGCCCGGTTTCCGTTGTATAACTCGCTTCGGGTACCCAATGCTCGTCGATTACCAGTAATGAAACAAAGCATTACTAAATGATTCGAATGCACTCGTTTAGTTAGGAGAGAAACAGACACGTCTGTGTATACTCGCCAATATCGATCAATGCAGCAGTTAACCCCTGGTCAAGAACAGCAGCAAGAGGAAGGTCAACATGCAAGTCGAGCGTACTGATTTGGATGCCTTGGTTGTCAACGAACTTCCCGACGGTTCAAAAATTATCGTCGACTCCATAAATGAGAAGGTTTTCGCCTTGAACGCAACAGCCGGCGCCGCATGGGACGCGTGCAGCGGTCCGACTACACTTTCCAGAATTGCGGAAAACATGCAGCGCTCGTTTCACCCTGAGGTCACCGAAGAAGTTGCGGAGGAAGCAATCCTGCAACTACAGGAACGGGATCTCGTGACAATATCTGCGCCGATACTGACGCCAACCCGGCGACAGCTCATCGCAACCATGGGCGCTATCGCCTTGCCGCTCGTTGTATCCCTGACCATGACTGAGCAGCAGGCGCACGCGCTTCAGGCAAGGTCGGGCGTTCCCTCAGCTTCGCCGACGCCGCATCCTGCTCCTCCCCACCAATGGCTCGGGCGCTGAATTCGCAGACGTTGAACGCGCCGTGGCAGAACTCTCCACGGCGCGTTCCTTGTTGCGCACCAACTTTGCAAACAAGAGTCTGCTCCAGAGGGGACATCTCGCATGCCAGGCACGCACGCTTTCGGAATTCGCGCCTTCGGCGTCAACATTCGAGTGGCCACAACCTGTCTTGAAACACATGCCACCCTCGATCGTTACATCTTTCCCTCCTTGCCCAGAATGAACGATCCGAAAATGGAGTGCGGGACGGAATTCCCCGATGTTTTTGTGAGCGTCGCCCGAGTTGCCGGACAGCTTGAATTGTTGGTGGACGGCGTTGCGGTGGAGTCGGGTCGCGATGTAATTGACCTGGTGCCGGCGCTCGTAAGGGTGCTGGACGACGCCGTGATCCAGCGTCTCAATGGGCTGCGCGCCGTGCATGCGGGCGTTGTCCTGTGGGGCGGGCGGGCATTGCTTCTGCCCGGCGTCACCCACGCCGGCAAATCGTCTCTTGTGGCCGAACTGTTGCGCCGGGGCGCCACCTACTTCTCCGACGAATACGCGCTGATCGATTCTGACGGTCGCGTGCACCCCTATGCGCGGACCTTGCTCCTGCGCAATGGGCTTCCCGATCAGGTCCCGGTGCTGGCCAGGGAATGCGACGCCTCGACCGGGGATGCGCCGGCGCCCGTGGGCCTGGTCCTGTTCCTTGAATACCAGCCCGGCGGCGCCTGGAGCATCGCGAAAATCCCTCAAAGTGAGGCCCTGCTGGCTCTGTTGCGGAACACGCCTCATGCGCTGTCCGAATCGCCCGACCTGGTGCAAGTCTTCCAGCGCGCCGTTGCAGGGGCCGCGTGTTACGCAGGCAACCGCGGCGATGCGGTCGACGCCGCTGGCCATCTATGGCGGCTTTGCGGCGAGCCTTCGTAAATGTGCGTTGCCTGCTTTTTATAGGTGGCGGAAGGTCAGGGATTCGAACCCTGGAGGGCCTTTCAGCCCCGCCGGTTTTCCATACGACTATAGCTTTCGCTACCAAGCCTGCGCTTGTTTGTGGTCTGGACTTTGCCTTCGCCTTAGCTCAAAAAGAGCCTTAGGCGGGAGCCGTCAAGTCTCTACACGTTGCTGCCCTAAGCCAGCCTTCGCTCGGCGTTGCCTCGGATATCTCCAGGGGTTTCACCGAATTTGACTCCCTACATCTGCCGCGTTTCCACGACAGCGCTCGATTCAACAAGACCGGTGCATTCAACCGCTCTGCCAACCTTCCGTATTCCGTACCTTATCACAACGGTAAATTAAATTCATGAGGGCCCGACCGCCCCGTTGCGTGATCGCGCCCGGCAATAAACTCCCTGATTCAGACCGTCAAGACCATTCAAATCACGGCGCGTTACGCGCTGACGGTGTTACAAAGAGAAGTACATGGTCAAACGATCAAAGCCAGGAGTCGAACCGCCGCCCGATCAACCGATCAGCCTGCGCATTCTCGGCGAGTACCTGGATTTGTCGCCGGCTACCATCTCGCTGGTGTTGAACAACGCTCCGGGCGTGCGCTCTATCCCCCAGGAGACCCGCGATCGGGTCACGGCGGCCGCGGCCAAGTTCGATTACCGGCCCAGCTTCTATGCCCGCTCGCTGCGCAAGAGACAAACATTCTCGGTCGGCGTGCTGGTGCCCGACCTGAACGACCATTACGTCGCCCATGTACTCGCTGGTGTCGAGGAGTTCCTCATCGAAGAGGGCTACTTCTATCTGACTGCCAGTCACCACCGCAAGCCCGACCTGATTGAAGAGTACCCGCGCCTGCTGATGGACCGCTCGGTGGAGGGATTCATCCTCATCGACACCGTGCTGGACCACAGCATCAAGCTGCCCGTGGTGGCTGTCGCCGGCCATCGCAACTTCGAAGGGGTCACTAACGTGGTCCTCGACCAGCGTCGCGGCGCGGAACTGGCCCTGCGCCACCTGATCCAGTTGGGCCATCGCAAGATCGCCTTCATGCGTGGGGGCAGCCACAGTTCCGACGCCGATGACCGCTGGCAGTGTCTTATGGCTGTGGCCAGGGAACTCAAGGTGGAGGTCCTGCCGGAACTCTGCGTGCAACTCAAGTTGCGCACCTCGACGCCGGAGCTGGGCTTTGAGCCGGCCAACGAACTGCTTAGCCGGAGCACAGAATTCACCGCCGTGGTCTGCTACAACGATGAGGCCGCCATCGGAGCCATCCGCGCTTTCATGAATCACGGTTTGCGCGTTCCGGACGACATCTCCGTCGTGGGATTTGACGACATCCAGAGTGCCGCCTTCCACAATCCCACCCTGACCACCATCCGCCAACCCCTGAACCAGATGGGCATCGTCGCTGCTCGCATTCTGTTGGAGCGGATTCGCGGCAAGGCGAGCTTCCCCGAGTCGGTTCCGATCCTGCCCGAACTGGTCATTCGCGAATCGACCTGTCCGCCGAATCCCAAGCGCGGCCGCGCCAAACGGGCTTGAAGACCGCCCTCTCCTGATAAGTGCAATACCGGCCCGTGCCCCATCCATTTCGCAAGCTTCATCGCGAAATGAGTGGGAAGGCGCAACACTCTTTAAGGGCCGGATCAGTAACCCGCACTTTTTCATTGCCAACCCGCGCAACACGCAAAAGGGGAGCCTTGCCGGCTCCCCTTTTGCGTGTTGGCGCCACAGTTGGATTACTTCACGCCTTGCAACTCATCGGCCAATGCGCCGGCTCCGTAGAGCTTGCGCAATCCTTCGATCATGCCCGCCGAGTGCACCGCAACCGCCCGGTTCTTGCTGCCGTCATAGACAAAATCGCCAGCCAGCGACTCAATGTTGCCGTCGAAGATCAGCCCCACCAGTTCGCCATCGCGGTTCACTACCGGCGAGCCGGAGTTGCCGCCGATGATGTCATTGGTCGACGCAAAGTCCAGCGGAGTGGATAGGTCCAGCGTGGTACGGCCCGCCTCCTGTTTTGCCGTCAGGTCGAAAGGCGGCTTGTTGCTGAAGCTTGCTGCGCGATCGTATAGCCCGTAGAACGTCGTGAACGGCGGGGCGATGGTGCCGTTGTACGGGTTGCCGGCGACCGTGCCATAGCTCAGCCGCAGCGTAAATGTGGCGTCCGGGTAAGCGTCTTTCCCGTACACCAGGAACCGCGCCTTGCCCAGCTTTTCGCCCGCCGGAGTCAGCACGCTGGCGATCGTGTCGCGCATGTGGCGATTGGTTTCGCGCACAATGGGGTCCACCCGCCGTGCCGCCACAATCATGGGATCGGTGGACGCGGCCACGGCTGCCTCGCCGCCATCCATCAGCGACTTGCGGAAAGCCGGGTCCGCGAGTTTGGTTCCCCCCACCATTGCGTTGACAGTCGCGTCCACATCGCCGCCCTGCAGGATGGCCTGCACATAGGCGTCGTCCTTGCCCAGCTTCTCCTGGCCCAGTTTGAGAGCGCTGGCCATGAACAGTTTTTCCGTCGCTGCGGAAATCGGGGCCGGCGATGCCAGGCGGAACTTGAGCGCATCCAGTCCCGCGTCGTGGAATTGCGCCAGCCGTTCGCCGTCGGGCTTCTTGATCTCCGCCACGTACTGCACAAGGGTGAGCGCCAGGTTGAAGAGCTGGCTGTCGGCGCGGCGGAAGAGCTGTCCCTTGATCTCCGGCTTCACTTTTTCTTCCGCTTTGGCGATCGTGTCCCAGGCATCGCCGTAGGCTTTCTGCCACTCTGGATTGGCTGCCACCTTGGCGCGAAAGTCGGCTTCGTCCGCCTGTTTCTTGGCCAGGATTGCCGGGTCGGCCAGCGCGTCCTTGCGGCCCAGGTAGACCTTGAGGCTGTTTTGCAGCCCGAAGATGGTTGAGCCAACCAGCCGAGCCTGCTCCGGTCCCTGTGCCGCAAAGGCCTGTGCGGTGGCAATGCGCCGTTGCAGGTACTCAGTCAGTGCCGGCCCGGTCACATCTCTCTGCATCAACAGTTGCGCTACCGTTTCGTCGCGCTCGGTGGACCCTGGATGGCCGGAGACGAAGACCAGTTCGCCCGGCGCGGCGCCCTTGGCGCTCCACTTCAGAAAGTTGTCGGTCTTGAGCGGTTTGCCGTTTTCATACACCCGGAACAGCGCCATATCCAGGTCGTAGCGCGGATAGGTGAAGTTGTCCGGGTCGCCGCCGTAAAAGGCCGCCTGCTGCTCGGGCGCAAACACCAGTCGCACGTCGGTGTAGGCCTTGTATTGGTAGAGCCAGTATTCGCCGCCCTGGTAGAACGAGACCACGTCGGAGCGCAAGCCGGTCTTTTCCTTGCTCTCCCTGGTGATGGTCGCGACCTCCGCGTCGCGGGCCTTCAGCGCCTTGGCTTCGTCTGCAATGCCCTTGGCCGCGCCCTGCACCCGCGCCGTCACGTCCTGCATGGCCACTAGCACATTGACCTCAAGGTCAGCGGACTTCATCTCCGCATCGGACGTGGTCGCATAGAAGCCATCGCGCAGGTAGTCGTGCTCGGCCGTCGAGTTCTTCTGCAACTGGCCGCGGGCCACGTGGTGATTGGTGAGCAGCAGGCCGTTGGGGCTGACAAACGAGCCCGATCCGCCGTCGTTCAGCCGCACGCTCGACAGCCGCAGATGGTCAAGCCAAGCCTGTGTGGGATGGAAGTTGTACTTGGCCGCCAGCAGCTTTAAGGGCGGGTTGTCAAAGGTCCACATGCCCTCTTCGGCACGGATTACAGGTGCAACGGCCAGCAGCAGGGCGGTCGGCAGCAGAACAACAGAGCGCAACGTACGAAACAACATGGGAGTCCTCATTGGGTGACGGTGATGCTGACCGGACTGGCGGTCGTGCTCGTGGCGTAGGTGCAAGATCCGTTATAAGTAGCGATGATCGAGTAGGTCGTGGCAGTGCTGAAGGTGGTCGCCAGGGTTGCGGTTCCGGAACTCAAAGTCGCAGTGCCCAGCGAAACCGTTGGCGAATTGGTGGCGTCGTAGAACGTCACTGTTCCGGTTGCCGCTGCCGGAGAAACCGTAGCCGTCAACGTGATGCTCGCACCCACCGCCGGTGAGGTGGTGGATGCCGCGAGTGCGGTGGTGGTGGCCGTCAGGCTCGACGAGGAAGTGATCGTGAGCGTGAGCGCGTCCGATGTGCTTGCCGCATCCGTGGTCGATCCGCCATAAGCGGCGGTGACCGAGCGCGTGCCCGGTGTGCAGAAGGTATATGGGAAGGTCACGGCGCCCGCACTCAGCGTTCCGGTTCCAAGCGTAGCTGAATTCGTGGTGTCGGTGAACGTAACCGTTCCGGTTGCCGCCGCGGGAGTAACCGCTGCCACCAAGGCAACGCTTTCGCCTGTTGTAAGCGTGCCCGTGGTGGAAGTCGTGAGCGAGGTGGTTGTGGCCGTGAGGTCTGTTGACGCGCTCGCGGTGAGAGAGACTGCGCTCGAAGTGCTGCTGGCATAAGTGCTGTCTCCGCCGTAAGCGGCCGTGATGGAGTACGTGCCGGCGGTGCTGAAGGTGGTCGACAGGGTTGCCGTTCCCGACGACAGCGATTGTGTCCCAAGCGAGTTGGAGCCGGAATAGAACGTGACGGTCCCGGTCGCAGCAGACGGTGAAACGGTAGCTGTCAGCGTCATGGCCGTGCCCACCACCGTCGTCGTCGTTGATGGCGTGAGCGTGGTAGAACTGGCGGTCGTCCCTGTCGAACTGTTGGGGTCCTTCCAGAAGTTGCCGCAACCCGTCAAGTATGGCGCGGCTGTGAGCGCCAAGAGAATCAGGAGCTTTCCGTTGAGTGCCGGTACGTGTTTCATTCTGCGTCCTTTCCTTTTTTTCAGAAGGCTCTTACAGCTTCGGCAGCACTAACACCTCTACGCCGCTGGCTGCATCCTTCTGACGGAAGATCTGCTCGGTTGCCTTCTGGAATTCCTCCGGCTTGGCGGTGGGAATATCGGTGAAGGTCTGGGGATTGCGGTCCGTCAGCGGGAACCACGAGCTCTGCACCTGGACCATGATGCGGTGGCCGCGGCGAAAGGTGTGGAACAGGTCCGGCATGACGAAGTTCAGGTCGGCTTCTTTACCCGCCGTCAAGGCCTCCGGCTTCTCCCAGCTGTTGCGAAACTTGGCTCGGAAAGGCTCGCCGCGCAACAGTTGCTGATAGCCGCCCATGTGCAGCGGAGGCGCGTCCAGAATGCGCTTGTTGCCGTTCTGCGCGTCGCCCGGATCGGGATAGTCTCCCGGATAAACATCGATCAGCTTGACCACAAAATCCGAGTCGGTTCCGCTGCTGGCGATCTTCAGCCTGGGCGAGATCGGCCCGGCTATGGTGACGTCTTCTTCCAGAGGCTCGGTCTGGTACACCACCACGTCCGGCCGATAACTGGCGAAGCGCTGATCGTCCACCATGTAGCGCTGCGGCACAGTGTCAGTGGTATAGCCCACAAACGGGACCGGGTGCGCGGGGTCGCTGACATACTCGTCCACGCCCTTGGCCTCCGCCGGCGGATCGAAGCTGAGCTTGCCCCCCGCGTGAAAATAGAGCGTTCTGGGCGCTGCTGCTTTGGGGGGCCACGCGTCGAAATGCCGCCAGACATTGGTTCCCGTCTCGAAAACCACCGCCTTGGGCTGCGCCGCGCCCTTGCCCTTCAAGTAGTGCTCAAAGAAAGGGAACTGCACGTTGGCGCGGAAATATTCGCCGGTCTTGGCGTTGAACTCGACATCGCCCAGGTGGTTGCCGTCGCCCCGCGCCCAGCCGCCATGTACCCACGGTCCTTCGACCAGAGTGGTCGGTGTATCGGGGTTGAACTTGTTGATGGCGTTGAAGGTCTTGTAGGGACCGCTCAAATCCTCCGCGTCATACCAGCCGCCCACCACCAGCACCGCGCAATGCACGTTCTTCATGTGCCGCGACAGGTCCCGTTCCTGCCAATAGGCATCGTAGGTGTCGTGTTTCGCCTGGTCGTTGAACAGCCAGTTCGAGCCCTTCAGATAGAGCTTGTCCAGGTTGGCGATGTTCCCCGCGTCAAGATAGAACCGGTAGTGGTCCGGGGTGCCGAAATCGAAGCCCACCGTGGGCTTGGGCGTCTCGGGATTGTGTCCTGGCTGGAAAAAGGCGTAGAAGCCAAAGTTGGCGCTCAACATGAACGCCCCGCCGTGGTAGCCGTCGTCGCCCTGAAAAAGGTCCGTCATGGGCGCTTGCGGGCTGGCTGCAGCCAGAGCCGGGTGCGAGTCGATGATCGAGGCCGAAGTGTAGAACCCAGGGTAGGAAATTCCCCAGATGCCCACTTTTCCGTTATTGTTCTCGACGTGCTTCAGTAGAAACTCGATGGTGTCATAGGTGTCCGACGCGTCGTCCACGTCTTTGGGCGACTTCTTCTCGTCGATGTGCGGGCGCATTTCAAGAAAATCGCCCTCGCTCATCCAGCGCCCGCGCACATCCTGGTAAACAAAGATGTAGCCGGCCTTCTCAAACTCCTCCGACGGGCCCAGATGGCGCGGATACTGGTCCTCACCGTAGGGGCCAACGTCGTAGGGTGTGCGATCCATCATGAATGGATACGGGCCCTGGGCTGCGTCCTTTGGAACATAGACTGCCGTGAACAGCCGCTTTCCGTCGCGCATGGGAATGCGGAATTCATACTTGGTGTAGTGCGCGCGGACATAGTCTTCTTTGGGCGCGTCCGGCGCCGGCTGCTGGGCGGGAACCAAGGGGAGCGCAAGGGCAAGTACAGCCAGGACGGCGAATGAAAAGCGGTACGATCTCTGCATTGGTGAGAAGAGTCTCCTGAGCAACAAGAGTACCGCAGCACGCCTATGGTTTGGCGGGGATCTGTCGGTTCAACCTGCTGCGTCAGAGCACGGCGGCGCCCGATTTCGGCCTACACGCTCTCACTGATGTGGGACGAATTGGCGATTTTTCTTACGCGAGTCGCGCCATGCCGCGTTACCCTATTCACAAGTTCCTATTGATCCGGCCCTCAAAGAGAAGCACGGTGCCCCATCCATTTCGCAGGCTTTATCGCGAGATGAGTGGGAAGGCCAACACTCTTTAACGGCCGGGCCAATAACCAGTCGCTCGCGGCAATTGCTCGCCGGGACTCCACCCTCTGCAGCCAACGTTTCCATCAAGAAGGAGATCCATGCCTACTGACTACCGCAATTTTCTTGCTCTTTCCTATGAGGAGCTGGAAGAACTCAACCTGACAGCCAAGGCCGAGCGCGCCAGCCGCGTCGCAGCCGACGAGATTCGAGAGAAGCGGTTGAAGTACCTGACCGACGAGACGCGCATCAAGGCCGTAACCGTACTTTTCTCCGACCTCGAGGGCCGCCTTCACCTGCTCGACTACGACAAGAAATTCCTGCTCGGCGCGTACGAGAACCTGACCTTCGATGGCTCGTCGATCCGCGGATTTACGGCACAGAAGGAAAGCGATCTCCGCCTGGGCATCGACTGGAGCGCCTTCTACTGGGTGCCCGCCGACGTCTTCGGCACCGGCAAGGTGGTAGTTTTCGGCACAGTACTCGACAAAGACGGAACCGCCTATACCGGCGACCTGCGCGGCGTGCTCAAGGGCTATGCCGACAAGCTCTTCGCGGAACAGCAGTACACGCTCAACGCAGCCACCGAGATCGAAGGCTTTCTGTTCGCCGGCAAGGACGCCGAGCAGAGGTACTGCGAAACCGGCAAGTTCGAGTTCATCTCCTCCGGCGGCTATTACCACTCGCTGCCGCTCGATCCGCTGCGCCAGTTCATCGACACTGCGGCTGAAGTGCAGCGCGCCATGGGTTTCCAGAATGAGAAGGATCACCCGGAAGTC